>Ga0114963_10000197_pt1 | contig 38648 bp, 44 predicted proteins | sample C_131016_EF_Meta_FD_87019 | JGI IMG/M metagenome (GOLD analysis project Ga0114963, IMG submission 87019) | Freshwater microbial communities from Lake Croche, Canada to study carbon cycling - C_131016_EF_MetaG | ecosystem: Environmental > Aquatic > Freshwater > Lake | place: Lake Croche, Canada... | reverse complement strand
CACCAACTGCTTGACCGGCGCCTGCTGCTGCCTGGCCGACACGGCTTGCCGCGCCGCCCACTGCTCTTGAAGCTGCTCCACCAAGCGCACTAAGACCACCCAGTAATTCACTCAATTCAGCTTCTGATAATTCACCGGATTCAATCATCTGGGTGATGCTGTTGGACTCTAAAAGAGCATGACTTTTTACATCAGAAGTACCATCTTCGATGGTTTCAATTAATTTAACTAAATCTCTCATGGATTCCATGACAATATCTCCTTTTATTTTATTTATGCGATTAAACACATAATATAAAATTAGAAGAAATGGTAGCTCGTGCAGGTACTGCCCCTGCCTAGACTCCCGTATGAGAGGAATCCGTCCACTTAGACCCGAGCCATGGTTTTAATAATTAGTTCACTGATTTTTATGACCAGTCGTCTTTGGGAACTTCTTTTTTATAGCTTTGAAGATGCTTGACAATCTTTTTCAAATATAGCTTCCAAACTTTTAAAAATTGAAGTTCTCTAGCAGATGGATTTGAATTTTGCATTGCCTGCTTTGCTGTAGGAGCAATTATTGATGGATAAGTATTATTTGGAAAATATCCCCACTTGACATCCTCAATTGCCGAATCAACGAATTCATTGACCTGACGCTGTTTATCATTTGTGGAATATGAATATCGAAAAGGCTCATTAGAGATGAAGTCCGAGTACAACTGGGTGGCAGCATGTGAAGCATGTGCTTCAATTTCATTGACAGAACCTAAATATGCTGCCCAGCGATCTACATTGTATCCAAAATTGTCAGCATCATATGCATTTTGACCTCTCCTACCACCACGATATTTGCGGCGCCGGTTGTCTTTTTGACCGGCTTTTCCTCTCGTGTCATTTTTGTCATAAGCATAAAGTTTTGGCCTAGGAACACTTGTATCAGGAATCTTGGTGTAATCGCCTTTTCCATATCCACGGTTAGATGACTGCATCTTGATATTAGCACGAGCATTCTGATCCATATGAACAACTTCGTGTACGTAAGTACTGACTAATTCTTTAAGAAATGCAGGGACAGGATTATCAACGCCACTATCTCCATAACGATTTACGGAATCCCTTTCCAATAATCTGTGGGTTAATACAGTCCATAATTTTTCTTTAGAAGTATATATATTGATGTGCTGCGCAAGATCGTTCTGCCAATCAATTTGTTGTGACGATCTGCTATGTAAAGTGGATTTTTGTGGAAGACGTTGAAAATACCCGCCGCCAGTCTTTGGTTCGCCAGTGCGTTTATTTTTGCCAGTTGTGTCAAGTTGAACAATGATGTGCTGAAGCCAATACAAGTTCTTCTTTCTGTTTTCTTCCCATGGCTCATCATGTTTATATTGTTCAATCTTACCAAACTGTGCTTCCATGTAATCACGTGCCAAATCCTGTAGATGAAGTTCCATTACATCAATGAATTCATCTACAATATCAATATTCGGCTCACTTTTGTATAGTTTTGATTGCACGATGCCACTGAGATCTTGTGACTTATATTGAAGATTGGATACAAGTTTATCTTCCTCACGCCAATCTAATCCACGACCACGAATTTCTTCAACTCTATTTTCAAGAGAACTCATCTTTTTTAAGTAATCGCCTTCTCCTACTGAATCAAAAATAGATTCAGCATTCCACCTAATAAATTGATCGATTTCTCGGGTAAGAAGATCATACGTGGCCTGAGTTAAGCCTGCTGTTTGATCGATTGCTTCTATGAGTTCTGTAATACGCATGTTGTATTTATCATGGTGCTGTATGACGGAATCGAACCGCCGACATCCTGATTACTAAACAGGTACTCTACCAACTGAGTTAATACAGCATTAATTTTGGTGGAGCGCCAGACAGGATTCGAACCTGCATGTGATCCATTAGCTTTCTCCTGATTCGAAGTCAGGCGGCGTACTGGCGCATTTTTTATATGATAATTTATCGAAAAGTTTTTCGACGAGGACCTTTGTCCCTATTAGGAATGGCATGATGTCTGGCCCAGGCCTCGTCTGTAAACCCAGGGCCGTACTTTGCCAAAAGAACTTCTGCTTCGCCTGAACTTACCAGAGACATCCATTCCTGATGATCATATCGTACTCCTGACTTTGATAATGTAATAGCTGGCATTCTTTCTTCCTTTATTTGATGGTGCGCATGGCAAGAGTTGAACTTGCGACCTACGAGTTATCAGCTCGTTGCTACTACCACTGAGCTACACGCGCATTTAATTAGTTTTCAATTATTCCTGTTACCCAATTTTCAGCAGTATCTTCTGCGTACCGCATTGAATGTTCAGAAACATCGATAAGTTTAGCTGGATATTGTTGAACATAACATTCAACTTTTAATCCCGCTTCGTCTTTGAAAATAATGGCACTGCGATCACTGTGATCAGAATCGCCATTATACTTTGAAATAATTTCCATTAATACCTCTTAAATACTGGATGCCCCCCTTGGATTCGAACCAAGATTGACGGATTCAAAGTCCGCGCTCTTACCTTTAGAGGAAGGGGCAACATTAATTATTTGTGTATTATATACGCTGTTGATTATGATGTCAATTGGTATTATTCAAATTATTTTGTAAAGTTAGTGATGCTCTCCCAGGGGTCGAACCTGGAACCTTCTGAGTCAGAGTCAGACGTGCTGCCAATTGCACCAGAGAGCAATAAATTATTTTTCTTGCCTTAAGGAAAAAACTTCTATTGCGGCTAGAATGTGTTCATCCTGTAGACCTTCGCCGTCTTCAATATACACTAGCCGTTTAGATTCAGTAAACTTTCTGTCATCAAAGCAAACCCAATCGCATTCACCATTGTCAGCGATCCACTGATTAATGGCAATTAATCTACCAATACCACGAACAGTGCTTGTCACATCTGTATAATCAATGTTCGGAAAAATTGTTCTCCAATCATTGTGAAAATGTGTTGGATCAATTCCCCAATGTATTAAATCTTCTTTTAAAGTTTTTCCATAGGGCAAGTGATAATTGTGCATGGAGTTGGTTACAATTTTTGCACCAGACTCAAGGCACAGATCATTGAGCAATTGAATTGAAACTTTATTACAAGCTAACCGCAGTTCAGATACCATGACTAGAGAACTTACATTAATTATTGGACCATCAATATCTAAAAATATTATTCTCATCTTTTAATTAATTCTTCTGTTAAGTCTATAAAACGAGAAAAGTCATGTAGCTTGTTCTTCCAATCATCAGGAATGTTCGAAAGGCCATAAAATGCACCAGCAATTTGTCCAGTAACTGCGGCAACAGTGTCAGTGTCATTGCCCAAGTTAGTGGCAAGTAAAATTGCATCTCGAAAATTATCTGTTTGATACACGCACCATAGGGCAGCATGAAGAGTATGGATAACATATCCAGATGATGAAACATGATCACGACCAACTTCAAGTGATGTGAGAATGTCCTTTACACTCTGTACCCAATGCTCTTTAGCAGTTATATTAAAGATGCGACTCTTTTCAGTAGCATAGATTGCATTAAGTAACACTTCCGCCATAAGTTCACATGAATGTAAACAAGCAGGTGAAGCATGAGTTGTTTCGCTCTGTAAGTTTGCCGTTTCAATTGCCATTTCTTCATTGTCGTAATGTGCAATCACTGCTGGACTCAGGCGCATAATTGAACCGTTGCCGGCGTTATATACAGACTTGTTGTTAGTTACTGAGCCAGTTTCAACATAATCCATAATACCACTAATAGTAGTGTTGCCAATGTCAAAACACCTACCAGTTGATGAGTTTGTTCCATTACTGTACCAATCTACAAAACGATCCAGCAAATCAGCTTTATCAAGCTGGGAATTAGCGATAAGACTTTCTGCAAGGCAAAGTGCCATACTAGTATCGTCAGTCCAATAACCTACAGGAAGATTGAACGGTCCACCACCAAGCATGTCAGTAACAGGTTCAAAAGTATCACGTTCTCTAAATTCCACGGCGGCGCCAACACAGTCTCCAATAGCAAGCCCAATAAATGCTCCAGCTAATTTGTCTTTTAACATAATAACTCCTAGTGTAAAAAAATATTATAACACTAGAATGAATTGCTGTCAACTATCTCCATGCCAAGATTTGCTATATAAGCCATTAACTCTTCAATCTCTTGACTGGTTGGATTTAATGTGCCAATAGCTTGATCTAATTGATCAATATTTACTTGATTTGACTGTGCTGCACTCTTAATCAATTGTTGAACAGCAGGTAAATCTTTCAATGGTGTTTTTTTCTTAGCAATATCCTGTATTGGAAAATCTAAAAGTTGCAATTGTTTGAACCCAATATAGTTAGTAGAGCCATCTGAAAAGGTTACATCTGCGATTTTCATTATATTGGCTACATGAGCTATCTTACCAGTTTTGCCGGCAGCAGGCCCATCAATAACTTTAACAGAATCGCCTTGTTTAAACGAATGGACAGGTATTACTTCAGGTTCAGAAGTTTTAATTTTTTCAATTTCATTAGGATAAAGAAATGTCTTATCATCAGAATCGTCTAATTTTACTATAACATTGCCACTTTTTTGAACCTGAGTTATTGTGCCAGTTTTTCCTGTATTGTGCGTTCCTATGATTTTTACCTTATCGCCCTCTGAATATTGTTTAGGTGTTTTTACTTCTGGCTCTGGTTCCCACTTGAGATTGTCTAAGTTCAAATCTGGATCATTTTTATCGGGGTTATCAAGTTTTTTAACAGTGAATGTATCATCGCCGTATTCGTCTATAGCCTGATCATATTCATTCTGAGTGAGGAATTGTCCCTGATAAAGCGGTGTAAGTCCTGGCATAGTAACTTCATAAGCAGCATCTATTAAATTAGGATTTTCAGCTTCGGCTTTAATCTTTTCAATGTTTTTTAAAGGAACGTCATAAGCAAAGCCACTATCAAATTCTACATCAACTTGTGGGATTGTGGAATAAGCGTATATTATTTTACCAGTTTTACCGGCGGATGCATGGTCACCAATGATCTTAACCTTATCACCGTTTGAGACCTGACCAATTTCCAGAGTCTTTGGTGACGCCCCAATTTTTTCAAGATAAACAAAGGGAACATCATGTAATTTTTTACCGTTATCCAACACCAGCGTAGTGTCTTTATGAAAATCAAATACATCATCAACAGTGGCTATATCACCTGCGTTAGGGTGCTTGCCAATAATTTTTACCTGGTCACCGACTTTGAAAGCGCCTGTAATTGTTTCTTCTGGTTTTTCTTCCGACTCTTCTGCATCTAATTTTTTAAATCCACCTGATAGAACATTACCGGATTCGCCGCTTTTGAAAAATATTTCAATCATGCCGCTGTTGTAAATATAGGATACTGTGCCAGATTGACCATAGTATTCACTATCAGTATTGGTGACTTCAACTGTATCACCTTTTTTAATTTTATCAGTGTCAGTTTTTGGTTCTAGTATTTTAATTTGGTTTTGCTTAACAGTACCGTACTCGCCGCCTTTGAAAAATATCTCGATTCCACCATCCTTATATATGTAGGATATAGTTCCAGATCGGCCATAATATTCACTATTAGTATCAGTAACTTCAACTGTATCACCTTCTTTAAGATCAGGAGTTTCTGAATCAGCTTCACTTTCGTGTTTAATATCTTTAATCTTGAAGTCGTTGGTCCAATTTTCACCATCCAACTTCACTGATACTTCGTCATAATTGGTGTAAACATACTGTACTTCACCGGACAGCCCGTAATAGTGATTACCCTTGGATTTAACAGTAACACGGTCACCAATTTCATATTTTCCAGGTGTAATGATTTTAGGCTTGCCTTCGGGATAAACTTGTAGTTCTAGAAACTTCATGATATTTTTCATGAGACTTTCTTGAACAGCATAATATGCACCACGAACAAATACTTCTGAATGAGAAGTAATGGCACCTGTTAGGTCTTCTTGATCTAAATCAAATCCTTTGACTATTCCTTCAGGAGTCATGATGTTTTCAAGCTCAGTTAAAGGCATGAATTCTTTTGGGATGTCACCTGCTTCAATAGCTTGTTTAATTGAGTTAAGATTGGATTCTAGATCATATTGCCCAAAGAGATCATTAAAGGTAAAATTATATTTTGCTCCTAGTTTTTCTCGATTGGTTAACACGAAATCTTTTAAAGGAGCAAGTAGTTCGTAGTCCAACATTTTTGGATAGGATCCTCTATCTAAAATTAAATCCTTGGTGTTTCGACTCCAGCTAAATGAAAATCCATCTTTGGGAAACATTACATATACTTTGCCATATCCCGAAGCCTGACTTTTATCACCTGATACGAATGATGAATTATCTCTTCTTGCTTCGAATCCAGCTGCTTCCATGCCTTTGTTAAAAATATCACTGAGTCGTGAACTACTTGTCATTACACGGCGCTCATCAAATGGTTTACCATAGAGAGCATCTTCAGTGGATTTAATTCCACGATAAAAAACTTTAGCATCTCGTGATTTAAAATCTGGATTTAGATCAATGTATGTTTGTACAATTTGTGTGCAATTGTTTGCAATCCTCGTCATTAAATTATAAAATTGGATTGGAAGATTATTCTTTTCACTTTTAAGATTTGACTTCTGTTGTTTTAGGGAATCAATTTCTGCATAGAGTCCCTGCTTCATTTTTTCATATTCAGCAGCAACTGAATCAGGCACTTTCATATTATTTGCAAGGGCCGCGCTTTCTTCATAATCAGTGATTTTCTTCAGCAGTTTTTCTAGTTTTGGCAAGTTAAGGGACATTCCCTTGCGCTCACCCGGCTTCAGTTCGGATTTAAAGATTTCTATAATTCTCATAAACATATTTATAAATATGTATTATGAAAATAAAAGATCTTTTAAATGAAACCGCTATACAAGAGGGTCCGTATGATCCTCACATTTTTAAAGCAGTTTTTATGGCCGGAGCACCAGGTGCTGGTAAAACAACTACCGCTAATAAGCTACTCTCTGGTACAGGTCTAAGACACCTCAATGTTGATGATTTTTATAATCTTATGAGACATAAAGGACGCGCTAGTGGCGATCAAAACAAGGATTACGAAGCATCTTGGAAAACGTATCGCGGCCTAGAAGAATTACTTCGTCAAGGTCGAATTGGTTTAATCATTGATAGTACTGCGAAGAATCCAGAAAAGATGGCTGATGTTAAAGCAGACCTAGAAGAAATGGGTTATGAGACTGCAATGATTTTCGTTAACTCATCATTAGAAACAAGTCTCAAAAGAGCCGCTGAACGTTCACAACGTCCTGGTCCAGACTTTGGAAGAGTAACTCCACCAAAACATATTGAAGATACCTGGAATAAGGTGCAAAAGGGAATAGGTTCATTACAGAACTTATTTGGAGCAAGGTTCTTTGTTATCGATGCTGAACGTCCCGATGCCAGCATTAACTATGTTGACAAGAGTATTAGATCTTGGCTTAACACGCCAGTTAAAACACAGGCAGCACGACAGTGGTTATCTGATCCTAAAGCTGCACAAAAGCAAACAAGCACAAAGCCAGCAAAAGATGAACCTGCACAAACAACAGGTCAACGCCCTGCTGAACCGGAAACTCCCAAAGAAGTATAAAAACAGGATTGTGTTTTTTTAGGCGGGAATCGAACCCGCTCCGTTTGCGTTGAAAGCAAATGCTCTACCGATGAGCTACCTAATGGTTTTTTGCTGAAACAATCCTAAAATTCAAATTAAACAGAGTGTATTGTTCTTTACGTGCTCTACCAGCTGAGCTACCTCCCCGCAGTTGGTGGGAAGGGTTGGACTCGAACCAACGACACCGTCCTTTTCATGGATAGAATTTTATGCTGAAAACACTCTAAAACTTTTTACATCATCTTCTGCGACATAAGATCCTAAACTTAGTACAATTCTAGGTTTTTCGCCCTGTACAGGAGTTGATTGATGTTGCCATTCACTGGCTAAATTTAGCCAACATTGATCTTCGACAACTGTATACTCTTGACCTTCAATAACAGGCTGACCACCGCTGTGAGGTAAACTTAGTATAAAGTTTAATCTTACATGCAGCATGCCTTGGTTGCTTCTAGGATCACGGTGAGGATGCACAAAAGCACCTCGTGTGTTTACTCCTATGAAATTACCAAACATTGGTTCTTCAACTACTGAAATGCCGTAATTGCCATAGCAGTAGTTGGAAAATTCTCGTACTTTTTGAGATAATTGGGAATCTATTCTATTGAGATTACAAAATCTGCGACCTTGTCCATTTTTGACAAAATAATCAACACCACTGTTTAAGGCAAAATCAATTATTTGCTGTTTTAAACTTTCAGGAATGGATAAGTTGGGACTTATGAACACAGTAAATCCTAAAATGGAGCGGACGAAGGGGGTCGAACCCTCGACATCGACCTTGGCAAGGTCGCGCTCTACCACTGAGCTACGTCCGCATTAATAATATTTAGTTTACTCTCTAAAGCAATGTCTCTTATTTGAAGAGAACGGTTTTTACATACTTCACATACCCTATTATAAGACGCTAACGCAACTTAATCGTGCCTCTTCTTATAAGTCAAAGGGTCGATATGCCGGACTTCACCGAAAACCGGTAATATGGTGCCTAGAGATGGAATTGAACCACCGACACGCTGGGCTTCAACCAACTGCTCTACCCCTGAGCTACCTAGGCATTAAAAAATGGAGGACCCGCTCGGACTTGAACCGAGAACTTACCGCTTAAAAGGCGGTTACTCTGACCTATTGAGTTACGGGTCCCCAAGACTCTCAATATCGGCTGCAACCTTAATCTAAATTAAGGATTTTAACTGTATAATTTTTGTGTTTTTTCAACGCCTGTAAGAATACTCTGATAAATGTTAGTTCTTGTTGCCATCATAGGCAATAAGGAATGTCTAACAAAGTTTCTGTCATATTCTTCGCAAATATTAGTACTATCTTCGTGCCATGTCAACTGTCTTTTTTGGGCTTGTTCAACAATTTCAGCTTTAGTAACAGACAACAGTGGCTTATAACGAACAAATCCATGGACTCGGGTTAGCCTATGCATAGCCAAACTGTCATGCGGATCTCCACGCATCAATCTAATTAACACATTCTCAACTTGATCATCTGCATGATGTGCTGTGATGATGTGTGTGAACTTGCGCTCTTGAGCAACCTGTTCAATAAACTGCCAACGTTGTGTCCTTGCATCAAGTTCATTTGAATCTGAATTTAATGAAAGGGATTCGCCTGTCCAAACAACACAATTTTGCGATCTAGCGAGATTGACAACAAGTTCTTGATCTTGATCGGAATCCTGTCGAATGTGATGATTGAAATGTGCAACTTCGATGTACACATTGCAGCGGAATAGAAAATCAAGAAGAAAGATAGAATCAACGCCACCGGATACACAAACCAAGTATCTATCAGCAGTGGACTCAATATCTCGTCTAATAGTTCTCCAAGAAGCCATGATCTTCTGTCCTAAAAATGGTGCTCCCGGAAGGATTCGAACCTCCAACCAAGCCGTTATGAGCGGCCGGCTCTACCGTTGAGCTACAGGAGCATTTGTTTAACATGCAAGAAGTATACGCAATTGCATGTGTAAAGTCAATGATAAAAACAGGATTACAGTTTTGAAGGGTTTGAACCTTCTCGTTTTTGATTTCAAGTCAAAAAGTTATCCATAAGATAAGTGCTGAAATAATCCTTAAACTTAAAAATTGGTACCCGAGGCCAGGATTGAACTGACGACCCTCTCCGTGTAAAGGAGTTGCGCTACCGCTGCGCCACTCGGGCATTTAACTTTTCAAATATATGTGAACACACATATGAAAACATGATTGTTCAAGATTGTCTAGTCTACGGTACATTACATTCAGTTCTTTTAATAACTGATTTGTAGTCTTAGAATTCGTATTACCTGTATTGCAGTAATCCAAATACTCAATCCATTTTATGAAATAAACTTCCCAATTGCTTCCCGCTGTGACATAGACAACCTCCTAAAAACTGGTCGGGCATGTAGGATTCGAACCTACGATCTCCTGCTCCCAAAGCAGGCGCCTTAGCCAGACTAGGCCAATGCCCGATAAACTATTTAGAAGAACATTCCTAAACAGGATCTATTCGTTTTACAACACTCGTCTATGGGTGCAACCGTATCTATGCATTGCTAGCTTAATGCAAGACCTGGAATGTTCATCAAAATAGTCTAATAGTATTTACGCAGGATGAGATTACTCCTGCTTGCGAGTGACTTTGGTCATTACCGCTAGCCTTGCGAGCTGCGTTCTACCGTTATCCACTAGGTGCCTTTCAGCTATCCTAGTACCACTCAGTGATGCCTTTTTGAGAGTCTGGCCGTTGACTCGTCGTAATATGCTATTCGTCCATCTATCTTCCGCCTGCCTTGCGAGCAGTTCAGTTCCGCTAAGAACTTACGTCTTCTTTCCGAACAATCACTTTGGCCTTGCGAGCCTCCATGAACCTTATTCACTTGCGTGTAAGGTATTAATCACCTTTCACATATTACCGGAGCAGTCTTTGCGTTTTAAGTGCTTTGCTTGTTTATCATACAAGTGCGTCTACCATTCCGCCAACTCCCCATAAATTTATGGTGGGGAGTGAAGGACTCGAACCTCCAACTTTTTGAAACCTACCTCGATGTGCTGCTCCTGTTGCTTCGCATCTTGTTAGAAACGAAATACAACACACCAACTGTTTTTCAGCTTGCGGCTTACTAGACGGTTTTTCAAGTGTCCGGGTTCTAGCCCTTCTACTCTCAAACTGGTACCATGCCTTTTCTTGCCAGATCAGACTCTGTACCTACCTATTAGCATTCAGTATTCATTAGTTTGGCTGTATTTTGTGCAGGCGCCAACCTGCTTAACTCCTCACCGTTGGCCTGGAGTCAATCCTTTCAGACAAAATACCTAACTTACTACCTACCGCCTTTCAACGGACGGTCCCTTTCGGGATTGCCTAGGCTTGCATAGATGGACCATTGCTGGCGCAAGTTTATAGGAAACCTTGCTTTGGCTGTATTACTACAGTTACCCTTCAAATTGGACGCTATACCGCCCATGTTAATTCATATTCAATTGTCAAAGAGCTAATAAAGCATTGCTGCTTTGTTATGTCCTAATTATAAAGCGTTTTGTTTGCTGTGTCAACAACTAATTTTAGAGTGGCAGTAGTTTGTTACTAGTCTCTCTGGCGATATCAACTCCAGGTTTACTAGTGTTTGTCACTGCACGTAGCTTAATCCTCTGAAGATTAGCTTGCCGATATCGTTGTTTATAACAAATCCACCGACCCAGTTGTAATTTTGAAACTCAGTAAGTTTCTGCTAGAACATCTTAGAGTGTACAATACTCTCCGTTCCTGATGCCTACTTGTACTGCCGGTGAACTATGTTCACTATATGAAACACGCTAGCAGGTTGATATTATATATCATATGGCAGCAATCGCAATCACTGACATAGCCTATTGGCAATCTGATCTCGCAGCCGTGGCTACGGCACTTTTAGCTTGCGCCTCCATGCAACGTGTAAAAATGGTGGCCCCATCGGGACTCGAACCCGGTTCTCCAGCTTGAGAGGCTAGTGTCCTAACCATGTCAGACGCTGGGGCCATTAAAATGGTGGACGCAACTGGATTCGAACCAGTAAGGCTGCGCAGGCCCGTCCCAATTACATCTCGACACCCATTCGATATGTTGGCTTCGACCCAACCCAATGCTACGCCCATTTAAATTTGGGGGTCTACGCGGGAGTCTAACCCACTTTCAACTATGTTGATTAACAACACGTAAGACCCATATGGTGGAGCCTATCGGTATCGAACCGATCGCCTACACAATGCCATTGTGTCGCTCTCCCATCTGAGCTAAGGCCCCAATAAGAGCAGTTTAATGTCGTACTCAGGATTATTCAATATTGGTGTACAGTGCTGGAATCGAACCAACCTAAGACCAGACCTTGGAATTACAACTCTTTCGTTTCGAACCTACTTGAGTACACCTGGGATTTATCGGCCGACCCACATCAGAGGATCTTACTGTACATAAACAAGGTGGAGGGAATCGGAGTCGAACCGATTAATTTCTATGTTGCTGTGCATATTCACTGGACTGAATACATTCTGCGCCATGCAGGATTCCCTCCGAAACTGGTCTAGAAGGCAGGATTTGAACCTGCGACCCCCTCATTCCAAATGAGGTACGCTACCCTGGCTGCGCTACTCCTAGATAAAAATTGGTGTCAGTGTGGGAATTGAACCCACTCGGACTCTACCTTCTTGACGCCTGAGAAAGAAGGGAGCCGGTTAAGCCTAACCAATACTGACATAAAATTGGTGGAGAATATCGGACTCGAACCGATCTCAGATTCCTTGCAAAGGACTCGTGCTTGCCCCGAGCATTCCCCGTTAATAATGGTGGACCCGATCGGGATCGAACCGATGAACCTCCTGAATGCAAATCAGGCGCTCTCCCAACTGAGCTACGGGCCCATTAAACTGGTCGCGGAGGTCGGAATCGAACCGACGTAAGAGTCGCTTATGAGACGCTCGGAGAACCAACACTCTCCCCGCAATATAACTTTTACATGGCGCGCCAGATAGGACTTGAACCTATATTCTCTTGCTTTGGAGGCAAGCGCAATAGCCATTTCTGCCACCAGCGCATTAGACTTTTTATTTTATTTTGATCGAGGGATCGGAAAGTATAGATACAAATCCGATCCCAGAACCAAAATTAATTTTATGCTTGCGTGTTGTTAGTAATTGCTACACGAAGGCCACCTAGTCCAGCAGCTGCAAGTAGAGTATAAACATACTCTGGAATAATATATCCCATAACTTGGGAAGCAGCAATACATGCGGTCACTAATGCAACAATATAAGTCTTCTTACCGTTTAGAAAATTTTTCATTGTACTATCTCCTTATATAAGATATTTTTCTTATATAAAATATTTATAGAATAACATCGTTTTCTAATAAATTTGTCACACAGGGATTAGACTACCGCCCCATTGTGATTTGTGATTTATAATTAGTATATAAATTTAAATTCTGGAGCGGGTGAAGGGAATCGAACCCTCGTATTCAGCTTGGAAGGCTGCTGCATTACCACTATGCTACACCCGCAATAAAACTTTTTAGAAGAACACTGAGCCAGCATGAACGCCTTCGTTTGGTTAAACCCGCAGTCGATGCTCAGTATTCATCTAAAAAGTCTGGTGCCCGCACGAGGATTCGAACCCCGGACCTATTCATTACAAGTGAATTGCGCTACCAACTGTGCCATACGGGCGTATCAGACTTTATCTAAACAGGTTACGTTTTGTTTTTCATCCAAAGAAAAATTTAATTTTTTGCTGAATGTAACCTTAAACTTTATAACATCAATTATATACTAACTTATTTATCGTGTCAACATCTTTGACGAATTAAACAGGATATACATTTTTCGTTGCTCTACCAGACTGAGCTACTTCCCCATAAGTGGCGGGGAAGGCAGGATTTGAACCTACGACCAACGGCTTGACATGCTAAAAGTATGCTGTAGATATCCCTAAACTTTATAACAATGATTATATACTAATTTGTTCACCTTGTCAACATCTTCGTTGAATTAATTTAAACCAAACAATAAATAAGTGTGGTTCACGATGTTGACGCATCTAACCACTCTAACGCTTTCAAGGAGCATCAGCAATGATTATTTATTTGTACATCAAACAACATTCGATTACCGGGTTAAAATATTTTGGTAAAACTACTCAACCTGATCCATTTAAATACGTAGGTTCTGGAACCTACTGGACAAGACATGTTAATTCACATGGCAAGGAGTTTATCAAAACCGTTGAAATCTGGGGATTTGATAATCAAGAACTATGTACTGATTTTGCTTTAAAATTTTCCGAAGAAAATAATATAGTAGAATCTAAAGAATGGGCAAACCTTATGCCCGAAAATGGACTGTCGGGAGGAATTATTTTCAATAATCATATTAAACAATTTAATACCCTGCCGAGATCTAGTAAGTGGAGAGAAACACAGTCCAAAAACAAAAAAGGCAAATCTGTAAATCCTAATGCATATTCTGTAGAAGCACGTAATAAAAGATCGGTTGCCCTTAAAAATTATCCAATTGTAACTTGCCCGTACTGTGGCAGTACTGGAAAATATATAGGAAGATTTAAGGGTTCACATTTTGAAAAATGTAAAAATAAAAAATCCTAAAACTGGCGACCTCGAACGGACTCGAACCGTCAACATCCTCCTGGACAGGGAGGCGCTCTAACCAATTGAACTACGAGGCCATTAAACTACTTGAAAGAACACACTCTCTTTAACATGAGTCCTACGAGTGCAAAAATTGAGTTAACAAACTCACTCCCCAATCTTTCATGTGTTCATCAAAATAGTCTAATATAAAACTGGCTCCTTCCCCCGGGCTCGAACCGGGAATGCTTGCGCGGCTGATTAACAGTCAGCTGGGTCTACCAATTCCCCCAGGAAGGAACATAACAACAAATAATTTTTTCAAGCAGTTGTAATCCTGCAGTTGTTGTTTGTTTTTAAAAATATTTTGGTGGGGCTACCCGGACTCGAACCGGGAGAACTTTTCGGCCTAAACGAAACGACTTTACCAATTTGCCCATAGCCCCATTAATTTTTTTGTTTAAATGTCAAATTATGATCTGACATTATTTTTACTATCTTTTTAATAGATCCATATCTTAAATCTAATTTTTCTAAAACTTGAGACAAATTTTCAGAAGAAACTATTGCCTCAATTGCTTGCTCTAAAGTATATTTAGAGATTCTGAATCCTTTTACATGTCCTCGTCGCCATGTTGGCGTTTGTGAATGACAATTTGGACATAATAACTCTAGGTTTTCTCTAGTATTGTCTTTTCTATCACCGTTTTTGTGTTCCAATTCCAATACAAGTCTGTTTCCTCTCCATTCGGAGAGCCCACAACCTTCGCATTTATATCCACGTTCTGATATCAACGCATTTTTGTGCTGTCCCTTGCCTTCATATGAAAATTGTGCATAGCGTTTTCCTGCATTCCAAACCATATTGGATTTTAATTCATCTGATAGAATTGCATATGCTTCCTTGGCGGAAAGTCTTTTACCAGTGCTATATGCTTCTTTTCCTCTAGAAGAGTTTTTCTGCTTGTTCACTGGACATGAGTTCGAACTTTTAGCACAGGTCAAACGTCCTGAATTGTTTCTGTATGCGGCAATATTGCCGCATCCGTACTCACATAACTCTTCCGTTACTATTGCCTCTGCCTTTTTATATGATTCTCGCTTACGCATATATCTGTTCATTTAATTGGATGACTCATTTATTTATCGTTTCGTCTACCTATTCCGCCACATCCGCATTAAATTTATTATAAGAACACACTAGCTGACTCGTTGCAGAACAATGTGTTCTTATAATAAATCTACAATTTCAAAGAACTAACTTACTTTGTTATGAACTCATTATAAGACAAGCAGCGGACACTGTCAACCGCTAATAACGACTTATTTGAAAAACACACTGACTGGAGACTATGTCTAGGGTCCAGTACGCCATTGCAATGTGCTTATCGAATAAGTCTATCATAGTGATAAACTCTTTAGAAATTCATATACTTCATCTTCCGAATCGTATATTCTGTGACAAGATACAGGATGAGTTAACGCCACTTGTATTTTATCACCAAACTTTCTAATTATTCCAAATCCTGGAAATCTACCGTGGCCTGCGGAACGATTGTTCCACCGAGTGCGATAGGCATAAGGAAATGAAACGCAGTTATATTTGGTGCCTAGCAATTCAGCACACCTTTCATAGAACATCGATTTCCCTTCGTTTAACGGAGGGTTACTCCAACAACTATCAAATATAGTTGTCGCCCACCCACAATGCATTTTGGAATTTAAAACTATCGACCTGTTTCGAGAATCATCGTAGGTCCAATACTCCACGTATCCGCCGCACAGGCTCGTCCACGATTCGCCGCCTGTAGCTAAGATAGTTTAAGGATAAAGCCACTTTCGACTGTGTCAATACCCTGGGTCGCTGTCTTTGTTCTAGAATTTATTACACAGTGACCGTAACTTGGTGACCCCTAGGAGAGTTGAACTCCTCTTTCCAGGATGAAAACCTGGCGTCCTTTCCGATAGACGAAGGGGCCGTTTAATAATATATCAGATGTCCCTTTGGGCAAAAGTCCATAGCCTCCATCCATTCTTTTCACCTCTTTTTCAAGGCACTGGCTATTTTACGGACTACTCCTTAGATGATGCACTTTACTCTGGATGCGAGTTGTAGCAACATTTCCGATATTGTATTGGTGCCTCCGGACAGGTTCGAACTGCCGACACCTGTGGCTTCAACACAGTGCTCTACCTAAATACTGAGCTACGGAGGCGTTATAAAGTTCGTAGTAGATAAAAATGCAGGCGTATATCTGTGTGATGCCGATCATTGCATTCTTTGGCAAATTCCACAGTACAGACCGTCTACTACGAATTCTGGGGAGAAGGAGGAGGATCGAACTCCCGACATGCGGTACCACAAACCGCCGCTCTACCACTGAGCTACCAACTCCATAATCTGGTGTAGCATGAGGGACTCGAACCCTCTTTATTCTGGACTGAAAACCCAGTGACCCAACCCGTTAGCCGTATGCTCCATTTAAACTATTTTGAAGAACGAACAACGCTACCAACAAGTCGACCGCCCTAAAGGACAGCGAGGACTCGAACCTCTTGTTCATTCATCAAAATAGCCTACCTCCGTACGGGAATCGAACCCGCGTTACTCCAATCTTAGGAGCGTCCTGACCGCTAGACGAACGAAGCAAGGCGTAAAATAAGTATACCGTGATCAAATCGGTCTACTTGCGCCTTGGACTACTCTGCCAGTGTGATCAACACCAGCAAAACTATTTAGAAGAGTACAGATTCCCAAATCTTCACACTGTCAAACCCGAACAATCCTGTTTCCGCCTATCGGATGCAATCCTCCACACTGCGATGCCAGTTCCCTTGCATTAGGAATATTGTTCAGTAAGTGATACTCCGCGCCCTGCATGTTGCGCAACACAAAAGCCCTTTGGTGTATCTGTACTCATCAAAACAGTCTATAAAATTGGAGGGCATTCCACCCTCCTGGCAGGTTTGAGCCACGGCGGTCCCGGCTTCGGACTTCCCTAATCCCTTACAGGCGCTCTTGCACGGTTCACAGTACGAGGGCCTTAACTCCCCATGCAAGTTTCTTTGGTCCACTGCACTATTGCCTGCTAGTCTTGACCAGACCGGGATTAGCTATTAGATAGCCTCGGGCTAGCAGGCTCAAAAATTGGCACACCCTGTAGGAGTCGAACCCACGCTAACTGGGTTGGAACCAGTCGTGCTACCGTAACACTTAGGATGCAAGAATTAAACTTTTACCATTTCCCATCAATATTTCTAACAACACCATTTTTATCTAGGTATTTTTTAGGATTTCTTTTTTTATTTTTTCTGTTTTTTGCCGCATAAGTCAGGGTCTGACTATGACAATTAGGACAGAGAAATCCAAGATTTTCTAATCGATGGTCATTGTTAATTCCATTTTTATGATCAAGTTGAAGAACTAAAGGCTTATTATTCCAATCGCCACTTATTCCACAGTCATTGCATTTATATGGAATTAACTTTTGTTCTAGAACTCTTCTTTTTATATGATGTCTTGCATAAGTTGACTTTTCTACGAATACAAACTCATCTGGTATTCGTTTGTTTTTTGAAATTTCAACAATTTTATCATAAGAATTTTTTTGCATAACATTACCTTTTGAGTATTTATGCATGATTGTTCCAAGAACACACGTTATAAATTTGGTGCTACCTGAGAGATTCGAACTCCCGACCTTCGCGTTCGTAGCGCGATGCTCTATCCAGCTGAGCTAAGGAAGCATTAAAATTGTATTTGCACCCTGATCGCTTTAGCTGCACAGCCTGAGAAAGCATTTATCGGTTTTACCAGCAGCGTTCGGTACTCTATGAATACTTCGGATTCATTAACGGGAGGTCTCGGTTACAGTCCCGATAGGTGCAAAATCAATTACTTACTTATGGTTTTCAATATGTTCCTGGCACTTGGGGCCACAATCCACTGCTGCATCACTTGCATCAGTAGATGTATTGTCAGTAGGAGCAGGAGCCGACTCTGAGCAAGCAGCAAGAGTAGCAAGTGCTGCAACAGCAGCAATAGTAAAGAGATTCTTCATTTAAAATATCCTTTGTTTAAGTTGAAATAGTTCAACTTTTTAATAATAAAGCATTTTACAACCAATGTCAACAAGAAAACTTGGAGGACCTGGTCGGGGTCGAACCGACATTGCACTAAGCGGCGGAGTAAGAATCCGCTGGGTTTACCTATTCTCCTACAGGTCCGTTATTTTGGTGGGAAGGTGCGGACTCGAACCACCCCCGGTTAAAGATCTGATTTACAGTCAGACTGCCGTATCCAAACGGCTTTACCTTCCCTTAGAAAAACACACTCGTCTCCGCTCCAATTGCGGGCCGCGTACTATGTATTTGGAAAATGTGTTTATCTAAAATAGCCTTTTGTTTCTTGATGGAGCGAAATATCTTGTCCGGCATTTCGGACTGATCCGCTCCCCGCATTTTTTACTCTTCGTGTTATCGCCACGAATTTCATCCCTGCGCCGCCCGTATGAGTTTGTTTATAGTGGTTACTCGCAGCCTCGTTCCGCTTTCCACTTTCAATCAATAAAAAACCCCGGAAATTTCTTCCCGGGGTACTTTAAATTTGATTTTGGATTTTTATTTCCTCATCAAACTTGCGTACCCCCATCAAATGCTGTAGGGACATTGCGATTATATGATAGCTGACCAATCGCATGCCATTCAACGGACAAGCCGTTAAAGCATTCTTTAGCCAGTCTATCAAATTCTCGTATTGTCTTAAACATGTGAACTTAAACTTCCTTAGTTAATTACTGTTTGCAATTGTACTTGTATTTAGCATCGCTGTCAAGCACTAATTTTATTTAGCAATCTCGACAGCATTTGCTAACTTATGCACCAATTATAAGTTTATTTATCATCGGTGTCAACAAGTTTTGCATTTTTATTATATCATAGAATTATTTATAATTTGCCAAAATATATTCTAATTCTTTTCTACTAAGATTTTTAATGAAATCAAAGTCTCTGTCTAGTTGAACTAATATCTGATCTTTAAAATCTGAAAAAAATTCTATACCGCGATCCATCATTAGTTCCATATGATCCCATCTTTCAGCCATACATAATCCAAAAATAATTCTACGATGAATATCGGATCCAAACTGGTGACGATTCATATTAATGATGTATTTTTCCATATGTTCGTCATTCAGATAATATGGCAAACAAAGAGTTCCATGAAATCCATATGTATCAAATTTTCCACCTGGATTTTCCGCGCTAAACTTTGATGCGAGATTTATAGGAGCAAATTTGATGCCTTTTGATTCCAAATATTCAGCGTACATCACACATATATGAAGGTCTTCCATATAATTGTTATCATTGTTTGGATTAAAAATTATTGCAGAATTTTGACATTCAAGTGCTAATTTTTTACTACGTATGCTAAAGCCGCCATTTCCTACTCGTCGGTTTAATGGTCCCCATGACCAAGGAGCTCCAATATAATCATAATTCAAGTACGAGTCATCCCAAAACAAATTATTAATTGGCATACCGTCGTATTGTATGCACATAAAATGATCAGTTTCTATATGATTGCCTATTTCTTTAAGAACAAATCTGCTATATTCTATCTGATTAATCGGATCAATATTTATCCAACGACTGCCGGGATATATATTTTTGTCACTGAATACGAGAATCTCCTTGGGACTCACAACCGACAATGTTTGTTCTATTGCCAGTTTGGTTAATTCATGATATGCCGTATCGACAACTACAATTGTTAAATTCTCACTCACTTTGAATATCCTGCGATGACACTCATATATCCAAGATCAAAATTAGATACAGATTGACTTGATTCATTAGACAAAGTATCAAGTATTTTTAAATTTTTAAAGATAATGTCATTTGGATTTTTAAATGGGCCGTGATAGAAATGAGTGGCCCAATCAGAAAACATGTGGTCATATCCTCCTTTTAACCAAATTTGATTTTTTACAAATATCTTCGTGGCATAACATGCAGGACTGCTAGCACACATAATTGCCGCACTTGCATTTTTGATTATATTAAATGTTTCTTGAAGACTAGTTTTGTTGGTAAGATCAATTAATCTATCATGCATAGGAGAACGAAACTGACTTCGATTGACAACTACTCCTGTAAGATTGAACCTTTCTAGAAATCCGTAAATACTAGTCCAGTCTTGATCATCGAATTCTCTTCCATTAATTTCTGCGTCACTCCATGGATGTATAACTACATAATTTTCCGGAAGTTTGAATGTATCAATATCAGGAAAATTCTCTATTTCAGAAATCCTACTTCTTGAATATTGGCGAGTGCCAGAAAATATTCCTTGGAGAATTGAGTCAAGACTATAATCATTTATTTCATCTAATTCTTCTTGACTGAGATTCAATTTACATTTTAGATTAAGATCGGACTTAGTGCCTATGTTAATGAACCTATCACCTTCTTGCCAGGGACGTGTCGGCCGTTCATCACAGAAATCATCAAACAATATTGTTTCTTCTCTCAAATTTGGAAAAATTTTTTTCAGATCAAACGCGGATTGTATTTCTTCTCGATTTCTGGTGGCCCAAAGAATTTCGGTGATTGAGTCTTTTTCTTCCTCGGATATATATGGCTCGGCACCTATAAAATCACCCAGAGCGCCTGTAAATAATGCTTTCATTAAATTATTCTTTCTGACCAAGTTTTTGGAGTTTTTTCATTTATAATTTCCAGTGGATAAGAATAATCAAAGGGTTTTACACCTCGATCACGAATGTACTCAACTGTTTGTTTTATACTTTCTTCCAATGAAGTTTTAGTTTTATAATTCAGGATCCGCCTTGCCTTATCAGCTGAACAGCTAGCATGTTTTACTTCTCGAGGACGATCTGGCATATGTATGTGTTCGGCAGAAATGCCACATTCTTTTGCTACCAAATCAGCAAGGTCTTTTACCGAAATTGTCCCTTCATCTGGTCCGATATTAATAGTTTCACCAACAATGTTGGGATCAAGTACCATCTTTTCTAGGCATTGAATGCAATCGCCGACATGACTAAAACAACGAGTTTGCATTCCATCTCCATAAACAATTGATGGCTTGTTTTGAAGATTTCTATTAATCATGATACTCATTACATTTCGGAAAGGATCGTCATATCTCTGTCTAGGGCCAACAATATTATGAGGAATAGCAATATTCCATTCCATACCATGAGTTTCACTCAGTATTTTAAGCACATTTTCAGCAGCAACTTTTGCCACTGCATAGGGGTCTTCGGGTTTAGGTGTCTGATCTTCTGTATAGGGAACAACCTGATTGCCATAACGAGCCATACTAGAACAGAATACAAACCTCTTAACTTTATTTTGTATACTGGCACTTATGGTCGAGACAGTTGCTTCAAAAATATTTTTTGTGATAAAACTGGGACTGAATACACTAAGTCCCTCGTGTGCGGTAGCGGCTGTGTGTACTACTATATCACTTCCTGCAATTACACGAGCCATGGCATCAACATCACAGCAATCTATTTGATGAAATTCTGCATTTTTTGGAACATTGTCCATATAACCACCAATCAATGTGTCATTGCCTGCCACGTCATGGCCTAATTCTAGCATTCTATCTGCTAAATGACTTCCTAAAAATCCAGCAATTCCTGTAATAAAAATCTTCATTATTCACCTTTTTATAATTAAGTACGTATATTTATTTTTTGTAGAAGTGCAATCGCATCATTTTGTAGCCATTGCTGAGTGCGTGACCATAGCCAATGATCCCGTTCTCGATTGCATAACATGTCTTTTCTGTGATCGGTAATATCATCAAAATCAACTAATAATGGAATTTTTAAATCTTTAATAATATGTCTACGATCTATTATTTTTGCAACGTCTCTCCACCATGTATCGACATACCAGTGCCAAAAATGAGGAGCGACAAAATATCCAACTGTATCAATCCAATTTCGATGTATGAAAAAATGAGGACAATGATCCGCTGTTAAATATCCTCCTTTCCAAGGATATCCTTCTAAATCAGGATAAACGAATACTATTTTATCTGGATATTGTTCAAATGCTTCTATTACCTTTAGTGCCCAATTATTAGTTTCAAACCAGGCATCATCTCCTTGCAGCATTAGTATATCATATTTGGCGTTTTCTGCAAGTTTATTCCAGCTAAATACTGGACTACGATCTGGTCCAACTATAATATGCTTTGAATCAATTAAATACTGATATTTTTCTAACTCGGGATCATCTTCATTTAGATATAATAGTATTTCAATAGGAGCACCCGCTAAAGAAAGCGCAGTATCTATCATTTTTTTAGCCAGGACTGGGCGTCCTCTACTGGGACAAAGTATACTAATCATATTTTGTAATTCAGCTTATTAACTGTGCTAGTTGTTCTAATTAAACAGTCGCGCCAATCAACCATTTTTGCAATAACCCATGTATCCATATGAGTTGCATATCCAGGAATTGGTGTAATCAATCGTCGCTTAGATGAAAGCTCGGTAAATAATTGATGATCATGTGTCCATTTATCTTCACCTCCACACCATTTTTGAAATATTTCTCGATCAGCCTGAAGTATACTTACTTTACTTGCAAAAGTCATAGTAGTGGATTCAGTTGTTCTCCAATGAACATCTTCAGTCATGAATAAATTAGCCATCTTCTGTGCATTGTCCCCCCAATATTTGTCTGGATGATCATACAAACTAACATATGGAGAAATTGACAGTCCCTGTTCTAAAATTATGTCTGAGCCCTCATGATGAACATAGTCATCCTCTACAAAATATATCATGTCATCTGGATGCAACTTCAACGATAAATCTAGACTATACAGAAATGATCCTGCATTTGAGCCAAACGCGGTTCTGTGAAGGTCATAATTAGAATACAAGTTAAATAGTTTATTCCATGTGATGTCATTTAATCCATCTGCAATAATTGATATATCGTGATTTTTAAATATGTTTGTAAAATTTTCAAGACATTGCCATTTATCAAACCAATCGGGCCGAGAAGGGATTTTACGAGGAGATCCATCATGATTGGGCATATTTTTGAAACTAAATCTATAGTATACTTTTATTTTTTTTGACATTGTAACTTATTTCCAAATTGAAAATGATATTGAGTCATTAAATAATTTTTTCATAATTTATCCTTCTGTTATTAGGTTGGAATATGCCTATGCCAACCAATATGTTCCACGCGGCCGTCTGGTTCCAGACTCGCGCACCACATTCCTAATTTTTGATAATTTTCTGCATTAGTTCGTTCGATAAGACATCCATCTTTTTGATTAAAAAATGGTCCATATCGATCTACCACAGGCTGCCGTATTCCATTAATTTTATTATAATCAGATAATCTACGCAGGGATGGATTAAATGTAAATCCAAATCCACCGTCATGTGTAATCCATGGTCTAGTTTTCCAATAGCTGAGATCGCCTAATTTATACTCTTTATCTTCAATCCAGCTGCGATTATGTGATTCTTGCCATTGATCTCTGTGAGATCGCAAATGTACTAACAAGCAGTCAGGAAATTCTTCTAATATTTTATAGCTATCTTCTATAAATTTTGGTTTAGTAAATTTCCAGTCATCTTCACAGTGAAAAATATATGGTGTAGTAACTAGACTGTATGCCCATTCTATGTTAAGAAGCTGACCCCTGCGTTCTACTGGACTATTCAATAGTGTTATTTTAGGAACACTAGTGAGTATTTCTTTTACGAATTCATTGCTTGTTGGGCCATCTTCAACAATAATTAATTCATCAAGTGTATTTGGCGAGAATTCTTCAAAAGAATTAAGAGTTTCTTTAAGTAAGTCTTGACGACCACAACTGGTGATCACCATTGTTATTCCTGAATTCATAGTATCTCCTAAAATATTTAACGAACAATTGTCATGATATCTGTTTTTGTCTTATAACATTCAAAAAATAATCAGAAAGTGCATCAGTAGTACAATTTTTTCTGAAATGTAGTTGAATCTCATCATTAAGATTAATCCATTTCTCTTTACCTCTGCTCTCTCCAAACCACTCAATACCTTTATCGGCAACAAGATGTAGTGCTTCCTTTAATAGATTTTTAGGAATAGTAGTCATTACATATTCTGGACAATTGTTTATATCTAAGAACAAAGGAATGCAATTATTTGCCATTATTTCATAGTGACGCACACAGTCCCAGCCATTTTTCTTTGTGGTTATACCAAAAAGACTGGAAGAATATTGTTCATAATAACTGCGTTCGTCGTCATATATATAACTGGATTTATTTCGAGGATCCATTGGTGCCAGGTAATTTGTCTTTTCTCTATAAATCGTTCCTATTTTTTCTATAGGTATTGCAAAATTAATTGGATGAATTCCAGGCAAGGGATAATAAATTTCTCTTTTAAAATAAATTGTTTTATCTATTTTTTCTTGCTGTAGATCACTCCATAGGTCACCGCCATCAATCCACGCAATTTTATTTTTTGGATAATATGATGTTACTAGATTCCATGATCCGGGCCTTAGGCCATAATGTGTATAGCCAAAAATGATCAAGTCATAATATTGATTTTTAATTTTAGATTCTACGTCCGTGCGATCAATATGATCGTCTGTTAGTGTCCTATATATAGTAAATCCACGGGGACAATATATTTTGGGATCTAGTTTATCTGGCCCAAAGTCATTTTCATACATCCACCAGCTTCGTTCATAATCTACCACGTCATCTCCGAATTTTCTTCTTAATCCATGAAGTAGCATGTCGGTTAAGTAACAAGCTCCGCCTGCTATTCCTCCAGGAAATCCAGCAGGAAGTTGTGGTTGTCTTAAGATTAAAATTTTCACTTTCTAATTAACCAACATCCATGTGTAACTTGAATATCTTCTAGACATTCTTGTACTGCCTTAGCCACTGGAGGATATCCCCAATCATGTCCTGCCAGTATACCATCTTCTTTTATCTTAGGATACCATGCATGAATATCTGCTTTTACGTTATCGTAATCATGTGCAGCGTCAATGAATACAAAATCCAAACTGCTGTCTTCATATTTTCTAGCCGCCTCGACACTAGGTAGTCTTACGGGAGTGTAATGTTCTTCGACGGATTTCATATTATCAATAAAGTGATCAAAAAGTTTTCCTTCTTTAATCAAAGGATCAAAAAAGCCAGCGCCTTCTTGATGTTCCTCACTGCCTAGCCATGTATCCACACAATCAAACTTAATATCTTTTCCACTATTAATAATTTCAACAGTCATGAATGCCGCACTTTTTCCTTTCCAAGAACCAACTTCAACAAAGTGGGATCCAGTAGGAAACTGTTGTACCATCGCATGATAAACTGGAGGAATTCCATCATCAAATCCCTGTATATTTTGATAAAAATGTTCCATGTTATTTCTCCTTGTACCAGAACCAAACTTCTGAATCTGTAAATTTTATATCTGTGGTAATATCAAACTCTTGTCTAAAATCTGAAACGGCTCTTTTGACGTTATCTAAGATCCAGTCGTGGCCTGAAAAAATTCCACCAGGTTTAACTTTACTCCAGTATGCTCGACAATCATCTAAAACGGCTTGATAACTATGATCTCCATCTATGAATATATAATCTAAAGAGTTATCGGATATGTGATTCACTGCTTCAGTAGAAGTCATTTGAAGAAAGTTTATCCTATTCTCATGACTTTTTAAGATATTAAATGCTTCATCTCTCCAGGTATTAATTTCTTCTTGACTGATTAACCCCCAGGACTCATCAATGTAGGGAATATAGGGATCTATTGCATAAGTCATTTTAACTTCTTCTGCCCTATCTAATAAATATATTAAATTATGTGCTCGACAAACTCCTAACTCACATCCAATCAAGTTATTGCCCAATTGTTTAATATATGGCACTAGCCCATGTGCCGAAACTTGTTGTAATTCTAGTGGGTACATTATTCGGTTTCCAATATGTTTTTTGACCAGTAGTTTCTTACTGTGTTGCCAGTATTTGACAAAATATACTGTTGATAAAGACTTTTATTATCTAGAATGTGTTTTGGAAAATAATCATCTAGATCGACAACGACCCAAGTAGTATTTTCAGGTCTAAAATGGTCTCTGCCTTCAGTAATATGCTTGTCGATATTTATATTATCTATAATGTTTGGTGTATTAATCTCTTGGTGTGAAAAACTGCGAATTTTATTTTTAATAAAATCTTCGTTGCCAATCCATCCAAAATGCCATCCAGCATGATGCAGTTTAATAGAAGTTCCATTTGGTATTTCGCCTGCGCCCATGTATCGCATGTGTCTAGGCATTCCCTGCCATCCTCTATATGCTCTTCCCCAAACTTTATAATGCCAGTCTTGTTTTGTATCTAGATAGTTAAATTTAAAATAAAAGGCAGGCATGTAAAGACCATACCAATTATAATTTGTTTTTCTAATAAACTCGATTGCTTCTGGACGTACAATTTCATCACAGTCACAAAATAAAATAACATCATCATTTTCAATATGTTGCCAACCTAATGCCATTTGATCACGTTGCCAATCTTCATTTGCCCATGCATCATCATGCGGGGAACTATTTTCAACTTTGATATAATTAATTTTATTATGCCATTGTTTATATCTATTCCACTGAGTTTCAAGATTAAAACCTTTGTATATTCCAGAAAATGTTCTATCACATTCCACAATTACTATTTGATCTACATAATCTGCCATAATATTAAGACGCAGCTCAAGTATGTCAAATTCATTACAAAACATTATAGAGTCGATGACTTTCATAAAATTCTCGTTATTTTATCTTTTAATTTATCACAGTGGCTTGTCCACCATGTATAAGTTAAATGGCGCTGTTGTTCTAGTAAATCATAATTGTTTAATAGATCGTTAATAATTTCTGGAGCATCTTTCCAATCTTTAATCTGCAACAGAGGATTGTCTGATCCATATAGTTTATCCCAATAATCACTGTATTCGACAATTGGTATGCTACCAACTTGCAGGGCCTCACATACTCGCAGACTATCAATACTACAGTTGCCCTGTGGACATGGAACAAATATGCTATCATTATATAGTTCGGCCATTTGAATAGGATCTAATGCATGTCCTTCAAATGGACCCCAGTTTTGTCCACATTGTTTAAAATATGATTTTCCGTTTGGAATGGTACTCATTGCAGCTGCCATTGCAGGTCTTGTCGTTTTATCCACATGTCCACTGAATGACCAAATATACTTTCTTTGATAAACCGTTTTAGGAGAAATTTTATATGGAAAAGTTCTCATCCAACCCAAAGGAAAATTTATTACTTTTGTACCTAGATCCTTGAAATAATTTCTAAGAATTACATTTGCATACTTATAAACATCAGTACTGTCCTCTAACCACTCATCGCTGACGTGTATAAGACCAAAATTTAAACCTTTATTATATAGACGCTTGACATAATCGTCAATTAACACCGTTCTATTATAAATAATAAAACTATTATCTATTTCAAGTTTTTGCTCGTAATCGGTTATTGTGAGATGGGGTACATTTTCGAATAGATATTCTATCCAGTCTGACTCCCAAGAGGATTCTTTATTTGAATGCCAAATTAAAGTGATCATTTCCAGAGTCTCGGCGTAGTATTCCAGGCGCTCTCAATATCAAAATATGGATCTTTTCCAGATACATCCATGATATGAAAGGCTAGTCCAGGAATAGGGCTGAACAGAATTACATCAGGCTGAGTCCAAATAGTATTAATAGTTCGGTTCTCTACCCAATCTGCTTTGTCAATGGTGAGATTGACCAGTAATTGAAATATATTTCTATATTTGTCGTATAATGTTCTGCTACACAAGCAAGTGTATGTAGTATGCTCTACCGTTCTGTAATGACGATATGGTCCCAGAAGCAAAATACTATGATAAATTTGATCCGTATATCTAAAAACGTCATCATGTGGATTAATTGCAATCATTTTGCCGGTATTAATTTCAAACTGGTCAACAGTATCAATCATATCTTGTATCGCACTAGGAACATGAAGATAATCATCTTCAACATGGTACCAAAGATCAGTTGCATGTTGCTCAACTTGTTCATATACTCGATGCATTGTGTGACCATTGCCAGATCCGTCTTCTACAGGAATAAATTCTGTAGGAAATTTACATTTATTCAAGATTTCTTTAATATCAGAAATTGCCTCAGGATCACTATGATCGTCTAGCACTACTAGTTTTATTTCATGATCATGTACCTGATTGATACTATTGACCAAACTACTTATACAGGTATTAACTAATTCATGTTTTGAAACATTAATGTATCTACTATTGCCATTTACTGCAAAAATTCGTGTGCATGTTCTTGCCACGATTAAAAGATTTCTACTCACTTGAACTCCTATTTGTTGTATTTAAACATATTTCAACGAGATTGTCAAGAAAATGATTTCAAAAATGTTATTTGCTAAAATTCATAGTATAATTAAAACGTTGACATTTCAATCATTTTTGCGTATAATAGGGACATAATTGGAGAATTTAATGAACAGTTATTGCCATAGTGGCACACTCGGAGATTTAATTTATGGATTGGCGATTGCCAAACATTTAGGAACTGGAAAGTTTTATTTAAAACTCAATAATGTTAATAATATAGGTATGAAATATTATGGCACAATGCCATCTTCATATCAACAGGGACGACACACCGTCGAAGATTTTGAATTTATTAAATCCTTTCTTGAAGAACAAGATTATATAAATTCCGCAGAAATTTATAACAATCAAGAAGTATCTCACGACTTGGACCGATTTCGAGATTTGTTTTTATTCTGGAATGGCAATTATGTTGACTGTTATGCAGCAACATTTTCTGTGCCGTTTGATCAATGGTCAACTCTAAAAAATACTCCATGGCTAAAAACTACAAAAACAAAAATTATTGACGACAGGGACATTGTTATCAATAGAACTCCTAGATGGGTTCCTGAGGCTGGCAGACAGAGTCAAGTTTGGAATCAATTAAAAGAACAAGATTTAGAAGAAAGAGCAATTTTTATTGGTCTTCCTGAAGAACATACACTTTTTCAACAGACTCTGGGCATCAACATTCCGCATCATGAATGCAGGGACATGTTGGAGATGGCGGAAATCATAAATGGTTGCACACAGTTTATCGGCAATCAGAGTGTTGCTCTTAGTATAGCAATTGGTCTTGGAAAAGATTATTTTATGGAATCTAGGCCAGATAAACACCTATATCAAAATGAGTGCTATTTTCACGGCAGAGATAGTGCCGTTCATTTTTAAGGATCAAATATGAAAAAAATATTAGTTACAGGCGGAGCAGGATTTTTAGGAAGTCACCTCTGCGAAAGATTGGTAAAAGAAGGACATCATGTACTTTGTGTAGATAATTATTTTACGGGAAGCAAGACTAATGTTCATCATCTTTTGTCTTATCCAAATTTTGAAATCTTAAGACAGGATGTATGTTTTCCACTTTATGTAGAAGTTGACGAGATATACAATCTGGCATGTCCTGCGAGTCCAAAGTATTACCAGCAAGATCCTATTCAAACTACAAAAACCAGTATCATAGGTGCTTACAATCTCCTAGGATTAGCAAAAAGGACAGGTGCCAAAATTCTTCAGGCAAGTACTAGTGAAATTTATGGAGATCCTGAAATTCATCCTCAACCTGAAGAGTATTGGGGGAATGTAAATCCAATTGGAATTCGTAGCTGCTATGACGAAGGCAAGCGCGCCGCCGAAACCTTGTTTTTTGATTATCACAGACAACACGGAGTCAGGATCAAGGTAATGAGAATTTTTAATACATATGGTCCTGCAATGGCAGCAGATGATGGCAGAGTTGTTAGTAACTTTATTGTCCAAGCGTTAAGGGGCGACGATATTACCATTTACGGAGACGGAACTCAAACACGCAGTTTCTGCTATGTGGATGATCTAATTGAGGGCATGTGCCGTTTAATGAATTCCAATGATTCAATAACGGGGCCAATTAATATTGGAAATCCAAATGAGTTCACCATTGCAGATCTGGCAGAAAATGTAATTAGATTGACGCAGTCAAAGAGCAAGATCATTACAATGCCATTGCCAAAAGATGATCCCAAGCAAAGACAGCCTAATATTACAAAGGCAAAAGAACTATTAGGATGGGAACCAACTACTCAATTAGAGTTGGGATTAGAACGGACTATAGAATATTTTTCAAAGGTAATATAACAATAGCCGGAAATTTCCGGCTATTTTTAAACTAATGGAAATAAATTATTATCTACAAATTCATAAGCTTGTTCTTCCGTAAAGCCTAGTGTTTGTAAAACTCTTGGAGTATGCGGATTCTTGCGTTGTTGTAAACAATAAAAGTTTTGTTCTTCTGAAAAATCAAAGTCCGCAGTTTCAGCGCACAAATCATTGAGATAGTAATCTAGTGTTTCAAGGCCTAAAGTAGAAAATTTTTCAAGTTCGTCAATACCAACTGCACCAATAGCAACTATGTCCTCACTGAAAATTGGTTGCGCCCATTCCGGTAATTCTCTGCGACGATTCCATTCAAGATCAGCAGTTCGTGTACGAAACCAATTGCAAAGTGGTCCATTGCGATATACTGGGCTGAAATCATGAAATGCGCCGCCTACCTTATTTGGGCCAGCGACAATATCAAAACCATAAATTGGACTGCCATTTTCCACATGAGGGAATACCGTGACATGTAATAGCCAAAGCTTATGGGATTCTCTTGTATCTATGATAGAAACATGTGCCCTACGAAATGTATCCGACCTAAATACAAAATCGGATACATTGTTGTTAGGTGATATTTCAACAGAATCAGCAGCCTTGTTTAATCGTTTAACAATCTCGTCTGCTGTTTTTTCGCATTTATCAAAAATCAAAGACATTATCGTATTCGTTCATAATTCGAATTGCCCAGTTAAATGCACAAACGGCCTCGTCGCCTAGACTATCATTTAGTTTTGCACGAAGTCCTGCTCTGAGCCAATCAACTCTATCAAACTGTAAACTACGATGTGGAGAATCGATCAACTTCTTGATCATCTGGCCACCATATAGATCACCCATATGCCATGTGTAAAGATGAGCAAGAATTTTATCAGGTGACAAATCTAACAAATACTGTCTATATTCAACAACAGGTGAAAGAACTCTAGTGTCAACCGTTACTCGTTTTGAAATGTCCTTGAAATCTTCATAAAGCCAATATGCACGATCAATTCCCTGCATGTCCTTAAGATAACCAAAGGCATGACACTTAGATTCAATTGCTCCATAAAAAATCATTCTGTTGTAGGTCCAATTGCCCCAAACTTCAAGAGGCATTTTGCCTGCAAATACCGCCTTCATGAAGGTGGTAGATTCTGCTTCTGTATGTTTATCTCGGGTTATTTCCTTGAGACTCATTCAGATTCTACCTTGACAACCAGAGGATAACCATTCTGTCTGGCAAAATTCGTAGTTTCCATGCCTTTTTGTTCTGCAATTTCGTATGCATATACTCCAGCCACTGCTTTGCCCTCATTGTGAATCTTCATAGTTAGAGTTTCTGCTACCGATTCAGAATGCCTAAAAATCTTCATCAATACTGCTATTACAAAGTCCATAGGGGTAGAATCATCATTATAAAAAACTACCTTGAATTTGTCAGGAGCTTGTAAAGTGATTTTAGTGGTATCTTTGATTTTGGTAATGGTATCTGCCATGATGAATCCTATCTGTTATCTATATATTTAATAGTGTGGAAGAATTCTTCCACACTATATGAATTACTTAATATCAATTTTCTTTGGCAACATGGCCTCGGGAACATTGCGAACTAAACTAATCTTTAGAAGTCCATTTTCGATCTGTGCATCGGTGACTTCTAGAAAATTTGTAAGCCTAAAATATCTCTCAAAATTTCTAAAAGCAAGACCTCGATAAATGTACTCTGCGGTATTGTCGAACGTTTTAGTACCTGTAACAATCAAATGACTGTCTTGGACTGTAAGCTCAATTTCCTCTCGTGCAAATCCAGCAACTGCTAGTTCAATTTCATAATGATCTTCATCAACCTTGATGACATTATGTGGAGGATAATTATTTTGAATTTGATTAGCAAATCGACTTTCAAAATCATTAAAGATTTGGTCAATTCCTACAAGGGTGCGACTTAGCGCACTAGTATCAAAACGAATTACATCACGACTCATATTTTTTCTCCTTAAAAAGCAAGATATGTGCGTGGCCCATTAGGCACCACGCACGTATTATATAGAATTATTGTGCTTCTGTAAACTCTGCATCAACAACCTCTTCACCGTCGGATGAAGGATTTGCATCTGCTTCTTTCTGTGCCATTGCTTCGTACAGTGGCTGACTTGCTACACCTAGATCACTAAGCTTTTGTGTAATTGCATCCTTGTCGTCACTCTTGACAGCTTCTTCAACAGCAACACATGCTTCTTCGATCTTGGTCTTGGCATCGTCTTCAAGTGTTGTTTCTTCTAGATCCTTGCGAATAGAATCAACTTGACTTTCTGCACGATTCTTTGTTTCAATGAGTTCACGAGCGGTCTTGTCAGCTTCTGCATTATCTTCTGCTTCCTTGACCATACGAGCAATCTCTTCTTCACTGAGGCCAGAATCACTCTTAATTGTGATATTGTTTTCCTTGCCGGTGCCCTTGTCCTTGGCAGAAATCTTCATGATACCATTTGCGTCAACATCAAACGTTACTTCAATTTGCGGAGTGCCACGACGCGCCGGTGGGATACCGTCAAGATCAAAAACTCCCAGCATCTTGTTGTACTGTGCAAGTTCACGCTCGCCCTGGCTTACCTTGATAGTCACTGCTGGCTGATTATCCTCGGCAGTGGAGAACACCTGCGACTTCTTTGCAGGAATCGTAGTATTCTTTTCAATCAACTTAGCAAAGATGCCACCTGAAGTTTCAATACCAAGACTTAGAGGAATAACATCTAGAAGTAACACGTCATTGCGGTCACCTGCCAATACAGCGCCTTGAATTGCTGCGCCAGCTGCAACTGCTTCATCAGGATTCACATCACGACGAGGAGCTTTTCCAAATAACTTTTCAACTGCTTCTTGTACCTTAGGCATACGAGTCTGACCGCCAACAAGAATCACTTCATCAATATCAGAAGCAGAAATCTTGGCATCCTTTAGTGCAACCTTACAAGGCTCAATTGAGCGTTTGATCAAATCGTCAACTAGTGCTTCAAACTTGGCACGAGTAATAGAAACGTCTAGGTGCTTAGGTCCAGTTGCGTCAGCAGTGACGTAAGGTAGATTCACCGATGTTGACTGAGAACTTGACAATTCAATCTTGGCCTTTTCGGCAGCATCCTTAAGACGCTGTAGTGCCATCATGTCCTTGGTCAAATCAATACCTGAGTCTTTCTTAAACTCTGACACTAGATGATCCATTAATCGCTGATCAAAGTCTTCACCGCCTAGGAAAGTATCACCGTTAGTAGACAACACTTCAATCTGCTTTTCGCCATCAACATCTGCAATTTCAATAATGGAAACGTCAAATGTTCCTCCTCCGAGGTCAAACACTGCAACCTTTCGATCCTTGTTGTCAGTCTTGTCAACTCCGTAAGCAAGCGCAGCAGCAGTTGGCTCATTGATAATACGCAAAACTTCAAGGCCAGCAATTTTACCGGCGTCCTTGGTTGCCTGACGTTGACTATCATTGAAGTAAGCTGGAACTGTAATAACAGCTTGTGTTACAGTTTGCCCTAGATAGTCTTCGGCAGTCTGCTTCATTTTGCGTAGAACTTCGGCAGAAATTTGTGGCGGAGCTAGCTTTTCATCATTGGCTTCTACCCAGGCATCTCCGTTATCCGCCTTGATAATCTTGTAAGGCATCAAGTTGATGTCTTTTTGAACAGCATCTTCGTTGAAGGTTCTGCCAATTAGTCGCTTTGCAGCATAAATTGTATTTTTGGGATTTGTAACAGCTTGACGCTTTGCAGTTGCTCCAACTAGGATCTCGTCCTTAGTGTATGCAACAATCGACGGTGTTGTGCGACCGCCTTCGCTATTTTCAATAATCTTAGTTTTGCCATTTTCAATGATGGCTACGCAACTATTTGTGGTTCCTAAGTCCACGCCGATTACGACGTTCTTTTTGCTCATTTGTTGTTCTCCTTTTTATAAGCAAGAAATGTAAAACCCCTAAGGCATTTTACAAATATATTTATACACGAAAAATCATTAACTGTAAATATTTCTTTATGACCATTTTAATGCAAACATAGTAAAGTCTCGACTATCTTTAAACGCAAAACACACGGCATCTAGTCCTGAGATTCCATTCTCGTTCCACTCACCATCTTCCCAAACATCTTCAATAATACGATGCCAGTCGTGCCTCCATTTGCCTCGACAATTACTTTCACACCATTTAGCAATTTCTGTTACTGTAAAATGATAATTCCATGCCTGGAATGAATCTGGTATACGATCCATTATATAAACGTGAGAGTAGCCGTGATATTGATCTTTCTTTAATCTATTGCCACGGGGATTGTAGTCGGAATCATACTTGATTTCATATTCGCGCCAGGTCTTGCAGCCGTAGTTTTCAAGAAAGCGTTTTTCTTTCCATCCTTTCCACCGCTCTTTTAGATTCTGAATATTCATGACCATCTCAAAGTAAAAAATATATGATCTTTAGAGTTTTTAAAATACAATCTCGGATGACGGTATAGCCATCGGCCGTCTTTGCCATCGCCGAAGTTGTTTTTTAACCATGTCGTCTGGAGGGAACCGAGGCGTGAATTAAGTTCTATGATGTGGTATGTTATATTATATCCAAACGCAATTGTCATATTTTTAACATCGCCCACATTGCGGTTTTACTTAAATCACTTTCGAACTCGGGATATAGATCACCGAGATGTGTGGTATCAACTTCAATATATCCCCTAGTCTTCTTGGAATCAATCTTGTCCCTAATCCCCCAAGTAGAATCTTCTAGGATCTTAGTTTGCAATTTATTGCCTCTACGACCCCAGAAGATTACATATGTGTTTATAGACTGCATATTTTCTTTGAGAGGTATTACACCCCATACTTTATCACTAGTATCTTCACGGCACCAACCGATAAATTTGTACTTCATGTTATGACCAACGCATCGCAAATAACATTGCAGTTTTCGGGTCTTTAATTTTAAATAAAAATTCTCGGTGTCCTAGTAACATAGAAACATAATCTTCAATATGCTCGTTACCTTGATCTTTAAGCCAGGTACATGCTTTGGACCATACACAAGGCTCTCCAGAAATTCTAATTTCAATCATGTCATACCTCAATTAATTTAAATTTATTATAACACAACCCTTAATAATAATCAAGCATAAATAAAAATGCAGACCACGATGCGCCAACATCTGCCTGCTCTAACAGTTGTAAAGGAACTATCAGCATGACTATTTATTTGTACGTCAAAACTCATAATAAAACTGGTTTGAAGTATCTCGGAAAAACTCAATCGTTAGATCCTCATTTATATCAAGGTTCAGGGTCTTACTGGACAAATCACATAAAAAAGCACGGATACGATGTAACTACAGAAATCATTAAAGAATGTTCTTCTAAAGAAGAATTAAAAGAATGGGGTTTGTATTATAGCAAATTATGGAATGTAGTCAAAAGCAAAGAGTGGGCTAACCTAAAAGAAGAAACTGGCGATGGTGGAGACACTAGTATGTGTGAAAACTTCCAAACTGCAATGTTGGAATTTGCCAAACAAAAGAAAAAAGCTCGATGGTGGAATAATGGATGTGATCAATTGCATTGTGAGATTCCACCATCTGATGATTATAAACTAGGTCGATTAAAATTTAATAATGTCGGCGCAAGACTCGGTGCCCAGATTAACAAATCCAAATATTGGGTTAATAACGGAGTTGTTGAAATGATGATTTTTAAATCAGATCCAATTCCAGAAACATTTTTAAAGGGGCGCCTTAATCCATTCAATGGCGTTAATAAGACTGGTCATTCTAAAGGTTTTTGTTGGTGGAATAATGGAGAGATTGAAACAATGTCAATCTCTCCACCTGATCAAAGTTTTGATAGGGGTAGATTACCTAAGGGTTAATCCAGTCCCTATCATTTTCAACTTCATCCTTACTCGGTAAGTTATTGAGATCAATCTCCTTCTGGGCATAATTTTCAGACTGTTTTTCATATCCTGCATATCCACGAGGATTACATGCTACTAATGTATCTCCGACATAGTATCGAACTGGGTCATGCATATGTCCGTGTACGAACAGTTTGATTTGAGGATTGTCCATGATAAGATCCTGGAGGTGATTATGATAGCCACCATTTAGATAATACTCAGAGCGATACTTTTCATTAACACTTTGAGAAGTAGGAGCATGATGACTAACTACAACCACCTTGTCGTCTCGGTGATCGGCAAGAAAGTTACTCAACTGTTGAACAGCAAAAGTATTTTCCTGAATCGCACAATGAGGAGTGAATTTATTTGTCCAATAATTATTCACACGCTTAGAATCCTCATAACGAATCAAATGAAAATCATTCATCATCATGCCTACCTGTGTAGTGGTAATTGGACAACGACGGTGCATATCAGTCCACATCGTTCCTCCCCAGAAATATACATCATCAATTTGCACATTATCGTTGTCAAGAAAATGGACATTATCAGGAAGAATTTTAGAAATCCAATCATAGGTAGTTTCAAATGTATTGTGATAATGCTCATGATTACCCATGATATATACTACCTTACGATATTTTGTCATTTCCTCTGATGCAAATCTCCGATATCGATCAGCCATAAACACATTCTTGCCTGCGTTTTCTGCTAGACGAAGATGACCTGCTTCCATGCAGTCGCCGGCGATGATTAATACATCGCCGCCAGGTAGTTCTATGTCTCGCACATTGATATGCAGGTCTGATACAAGATTAATTTTCATTTTACGTCCTAAGAAATGATTTAAATTTACTATGATACATTATATAATAAAATCATGTTAATGTCAATTCTATAAATACAATGCAATGATCAAATTCAAAAAAGCAATGTGGTTCACTCTAGGTATCGTTCTCTTGGGTGTAGCCTATATCGGACTCATCACTCCTGGTATTCCCTGGTCCACTCCCACAGTAGGTTCAGCATTCTGCTTTAGTAAGAGCAGTGACCGTTGGCACAATTGGATTATGAATCATAGACTATTTGGACCTTTTCTGCTTAATTGGAAAGAAAAGAGAATTTTCCCTACTAAAGCAAAATGGGCAATGGTACTTACCATGGATTCAAGTTTGGTTATATTATGGTTCACTACTCACAATTGGAAAGCTGTGTTAGGATTAGGCATAGCTATGATGCTTGTTGCCGTATGGGCTCTTAGGTATCCAGGTAGCGTAGAAGACTGGGAAAAACAGCAAAAACTTTAAAAATCTTGCGTTTTTCCCGTAGTAAAGTCAATCCGTTAAATAATCGCCGTACTTTAGTAAGAACATTGTACGTTTTGGTTCATTAAAAAAATCCAAACACATACGATGTTCATAATTTTTACCACTAGGATCGCGATAATGTTGTTCTCGTGTAGTAAATCCTAGGACGTTCTTGGTGCGTTCTCTAAACTTTAATACCTTGGGATAATCAATATCAAGTTGTGTGTGAAGAATATACCATTTACGCATGGGCATCTTGACAGATTTCCAAGACTTATCCATTAGATTCGAGAACGCCCTAGTTTACGCATTACATTTTGTACACCAATTGCCTGTCGCTTTGCGTCTTCTAATGCATTGTGCTTTGCGGATTGTGGCATGTCTGGATTAGCGAGATCAAATAAGGTTCGTGTATCTCGACAGTCCCAGAATTTCCAAGGTTCAGTTCGTCCCATCTGGCGCAGAAGGTCTTCGATAATAACAATATCAAATACTGCTCCATGTGACCATACTTTATCACATCCCCATGCAAATTTATGAAACTGGTCCATTGCTTCATTCAGTGAAATTCGATCATCATCACTGAATGCTTCCATCATGATTTCAGGATCTTGCTTGCCCCACCACTCCAAGGTGTTGGGATCAATTTCTCTTCCTAACTTTTCCTGCTCTTCGATATCAATTCGAATATACATTTCATCAAAAAATTCATCAGTGAATGGATCAAACTTAACTGCACCTAGCGTCAAAATAGTCGCTCTAGGACTAGTGGACATCGTTTCAAGGTCAATCATTAAAGCATTCATTAAATTTTCCTTTCGGTAT
>Ga0114963_10000195_pt1 | contig 38739 bp, 33 predicted proteins | sample C_131016_EF_Meta_FD_87019 | JGI IMG/M metagenome (GOLD analysis project Ga0114963, IMG submission 87019) | Freshwater microbial communities from Lake Croche, Canada to study carbon cycling - C_131016_EF_MetaG | ecosystem: Environmental > Aquatic > Freshwater > Lake | place: Lake Croche, Canada... | reverse complement strand
TACATCCCTGGCAACCATGATGAAAGTGCCCGCCAATTTTTTGGCCTCTCATTTGGAGACGTCAAGGTGGTGGAAGAATGCATTCACGTAACAGCCGATGGAAAAAAGCTGTGGATTACCCATGGCGACCTCTTTGACGGGGTAATGCAATATGCTAAGTGGCTGGCCTACGTTGGCGATAGCTTATATACCTTCATTCTTCATCTGAACCGCTACTTCAATCATCTGCGGATGAAAATGGGCTTGCAATACTGGTCTTTATCTCAGTATTTAAAGCACCAAGTAAAAAATGCCGTTAGTTTCATTGCCGACTATGAGCATATGATGGCCCGCGAAGCACGATTGCGCAATTGTGATGGGGTCGTATGTGGGCATATTCATAAAGCAGAAATTCGCCAAATCGATGGACTACTTTATTGCAATGATGGTGACTGGGTTGAGAGCCTTACCGCTCTAGTTGAGACCACCACCGGTGAATTAAAAATTATTCATTGGCCAAGAATTAAAGGTGATCCAGTACTTTCACTCGAAGAGGCATTGGAACCAAAATCAACTACTCCAAATGAGGTATTTGCATGAGAATTATGATCATTACAGATGCATGGGAACCGCAAGTAAACGGCGTCGTCCGTACCCTAAAGCAAACTCGCTCTGAACTTATCGCTATGGGGCATCAAGTCGATATGATTACCCCGCAGGAATTTAAAACCATTCCCTGCCCTACTTACCCCGATATTTCTTTATCTTTATTTCCAGGCAAAATTTTAGCTGAGCGTATTAAAGCATTTGCTCCAGACGCAATGCACATTGCTACTGAAGGCCCATTAGGCCTAGCGGCACGCTCCTACGGAGTGCGTAACCATTTGCCCTTTTCTACAGCCTATCACACGCGGTTCCCTGAGTACGTACAAGCACGTACAAAAATTCCTGTAAGCATCACTTATCGTTTTTTAAGGTGGTTCCATAAACCTTCTATGGCCGTAATGGCGCCAACGATAGTGGTTAAAAATGATCTTGAAAAATATGGCTTTACTAATGTGGTCTTGTGGTCACGGGGCGTTGATCTCACCATTTTTAAGATGCAGCCCTCAAAAGTACTCAATTCAGCTCACCCAATCTATCTCTATGTCGGTCGAGTAGCAATTGAAAAAAATATTAACGCTTTTTTAGAAATCAATTTACCTGGTTCAAAATGGATTGTTGGAGATGGTCCTGCCCTGGCATCAATCAAGCAAAAATATCCTGAAATCAATTATTTGGGTGTGCTTGACCAATTTGAACTTGCTAAAGTTTATGCTGCCGCCGATGTCTTCGTTTTTCCCAGCAAAACTGATACCTTTGGCTTAGTCTTGCTCGAGGCTATGGCCTGTGGTTTGCCAGTAGCTGCTTACCCAGTAACGGGCCCAATTGATGTACTGGGAAAATCGAATGCTGGCGTAATGCATGAAGATTTAAGAGAGGCCTGCTTACTGGCCCTAAAAATTCCTCGGGAACAGGCTCGTGAGCATGCTGAAAAGTTCTCCTGGCGGGCTGCTACCGAGCAATTTGCTAGCCACCTTAAGCCTGTCCCCAGTCCTCACTTGCATAAAACCGCCCTCGCGTAACTCACTCAATTTGAAGCCACCTTATCACATCAATCAAAACCCCCATAAGGGTAATCGCGGCATCACACGCGCTTGGCATGCGGCTAAAAATTCTTGGTGTGGCGTGGTTTATGCCTTTCAAGAAGAAAGTGCATTTCGGCAAGAGCTCACTTTATTAATAATTCTGACGCCAGCTGCTATTTTAATGCCCGCCACCCATTTAGAAAAAGTATTAATGGTGGGCTCTCTCTTATTAGTTCTCGTAGTGGAATTATTAAATTCTAGCGTTGAAGCGGCTATTGATCGTATTTCTTTTGAGCATCACGACCTTTCTAAGCGCGCTAAGGATTTTGGCTCAGCAGCAGTCATGTTGACCTTGTTATTTGCCTTATTAGTTTGGCTTACTATCGCCATCCCACTTATTGTTAGCTTTAATTAAATTAATTATTGAAAGGTAGATGTATGACAGAAATTCCTAACCCTTTTAGCCATTTAGAAAGCCTGATTGTTTTTGATAAAGCAAGGTGGGGGAAAAAATTAAAGCCCTTAAAAAAGATTTTTTCTAAAAAGCTTGCTAAAAAACTTTTTGGTAAGAATTTTGCCCTGAAGTCGCGCGCATCCCTATTGGCCCAAGGCGATATCGTTGCGCCCAGCATTAAACCCCCTAAAACAAAAAAGCCTACGTTACAAATCTCGTGGGCTAGTGATGCGCAAGAAATAGTAGAGGCTCAACAATTAAGATATGAAGTATTTGCTGAGGAAATGGGCGCCCAACTGGCTTTTAATAGTTCAGGTTTAGACATCGATGAGTTCGATGCGTATTGCGATCACCTGCTAGTGCGCGATCAAGAAAGTCTTCAAGTAGTTGGTACTTACCGTGTTTTGCCACCCCATAAAGCCCGCGAAATCGGCCGTCTTTATTCCGATTCCGAATTTGATCTCACTCGATTAAATCATTTACGCCCTAAATTAGTAGAAGTAGGACGTTCTTGTGTGCATGCCGATTACCGTTCTGGTGCAGTCATTATGGCCTTATGGAGCGGTCTAGCCCAGTACATGCGATTACATCAATATGAAGTTATGTTGGGCTGTGCAAGTATTCCGATGGCGGATGGGGGGCATTTTGCTGCTAGTCTATTTAATTCATTAAAAATTGAGCAAATGGCACCAATTGAAAATCATGCATTTCCTCTAATTCCATTACCCTTAGAGCGACTAAATGGCGGTTTAGAAGTAGAGCCTCCACCACTCATCAAAGGCTACCTAAAGCTTGGCGCCAAGATTTGTAGTGCTCCAGCTTGGGATCCTCAATTTAATACCGCAGATGTACTCACTATTCTGCGTCTCGATGAGATTAGCCCGCGCTATGCAAAACATTTTTTTGGTACAACTTCATAAATGCTGTTTACTTCAATTTAATCCGATAACTGCGCCCAATACGTTCCCATTCTAAAGCTTCTTTTTTTAAACTAAATTCAGTTAAAGGGTGGTCATTGGCCCAGTCTTTAGGCAGGCTAACGACAAAACCACCCTCTTCGAGCGAAACTTTAACCGCAGGTAAATCTGCGTCAATTCGGCCGCGGCTAAGTACATGGGCTAAGCGCAAACTAAATAACATGCGCCAATCTAAAAATCCTTCACTTGTGGCTAATTTACCTAACTTACCAGTGTGACCGAGTAATAAAGTCGCTAAACGCACTTGATCTTTTTTAGAAAAACCAGGCATATCGGCATTACCCGCAATATATGCCGAGTGGCGATGATAGCCATTATGAGAAATCGACAAACCAATTTCATGTAAATTAGCAGTCCACTCGATGAGCGCTAAATTATCACTACGATTTTCCAAGTTCGGCTTTGGTAATTGTTCTAAAAAATCAGCAGCTAACTTTCCCACTCGCTTAGCCTGATCTCGATCGACAGCATAGCGCTGCATAAATTGCTCTACCGTCACAAAGCGCATATCGTCATGCTGAGCGCGACCCAGTAAATCATAAAGTACCCCAATGCGCAACGAGCCATCAGTTACTTCCATCGAATCGATTCCAAGCTCATTAAATACGGCCAACATAATCGACAACCCGCCTGGTAAAACTAAGCGACGATCATCTTTTAAGCCCAGCAATTCAACTTCGCCGACATTATCAAATTGAAGTAATTTTTTTTTAAGTAACTTTAAACCCTCTCGTGTAATTAAACCCTCTGGATGATTCACATCGCCATTTAAATTATTTGCCATCATCAAATCAGCCAGAGCTCGTGCAGTTCCTGAAGAGCCTACTGCCTGACGCCAGCCCGCTTTTAAAAAGGCACCAGAGATTACCTGAATTTCACGTTGGGCAGCTAACTCAGCCTCTTTAAAAGCATGGGCGTCGATTGCGCCTTTGGGGAAAAATTGCATGCTATGCGAAACACAGCCGATGTAAAGGCTTTCTAATAATTGCGGCTCGTACCCAGTGCCGATGACGAATTCGGTTGAACCCCCGCCAATATCAACTACCAAGCGATTGCCCTGCACAGCTGAGGCCTCATGTGAGGCGCCAATATAAATTAAGCGCGCCTCCTCAACCCCAGCAATAACTTCGATGGGAAACCCCAAAGCCTGTTCAGCATCAGCAATAAAGTTTGCTGAATTACGTGCCACTCTTAGGGTATTGGTTGCCACTGCCCTTACCTTACCAGGATCAAACCCGCGTAAGCGCTCACCAAAGCGGTGAATTGCATCAAGGCCTCGCTGATATGCATCGTGCCCCAACAATTTATTTTCGGTTAAACCCGCAGCTAACTTAACCGATTCACGCAGGGTATCAATCGGCCTTAATTGGGTGCCTGAGGATGTATTAATAGGCTGAGCAACCAACATACGAAAGCTATTCGAGCCTAAATCAACTGCAGCTATCAGGTTTGAGCCCAGCGGGGATGAAATATTAGGAGAAGTGGGCAAAAGTGTAAAACCAGTGAAAAATAATAGATAAGCTTATATTATGAAATAAAAGTGACATATTAATGAAATATATCTTAAAAAAATGGTGACCCCTCTACTCAACCGTGAAATCGGTATTCTAGAATTCAATTCGCGGGTCTTATCGCAGGCTGAAGATCTTCAAAACCCATTATTAGAGCGTTTGCGCTTTTTAAGCATTGTTTCTAACAATTTGGATGAGTTTTTTGAAGTACGGGTTTCAGGACTTAAAGAACAGCTCTTAAGTCAGCCCCTCAAGCTTGAACCGGACGGCCTCACGATTCATGATTGTTACCAACGGGTGGCTGAATACTCGCATCAACTCGTCGCGCGCCAATATGAGATTTATCAAAAAGTTATTATTCCTCAGTTGGCAACTGCTGGAATTCGTTTTTTAAGGCGTGAAGATTGGTCAGTGCAGCAACGTCGTTGGGCTTTAGAGTTTTTTCGTGCTGAAATACTGCCACTCTTAACGCCAATAGCCCTAGATCCTGCTCATCCATTCCCGCGAGTCGGCAATAAAAGTTTAAATTTTATTGTTTCTTTAGCTGGCAAAGATGCTTTTGGGCGTGAAGCCAATTTAGCCGTAGTGCAAGCGCCACGCGCTTTACCGCGAGTGATTCAAATTCCCAAACGAATTTCTGACTGTGAGTATTCTTTTGTCTTGCTCTCCTCCTTAGTGCAATCGTTTGTGGCCGAACTTTTTCCTGGTTTAGACATTTTGCAAGTCCATGCTTTTCGCGTCACGCGAAATTCTGAATTATTTGTATCTGACGATGAGGCCACTGATTTACGTGAGGCTTTGCAGGGCGAACTGCCAACTCGACATTTAGGCGATGCAGTAAGGCTAGAAGTTTCGGCAGATACCCCTCATGATTTGTTAGAATTCCTGCGCCTGTCAACCCAATTGGAGGCAACTGATTGTTATCGTGTAAATGGTCCAGTAAATTTAGTACGACTATCGCAAATACCCGATTTTATTGATCGCCCTAGTTTAAAGTTTCCTCTTTATCAGCCCGCTATCTTAAAAACTAGTCCTGACGAAACGCTCTTTCAAAAAATCCACCGGGGCGATATTTTGCTGCATCATCCTTATGAAAGTTTTGAGCCTGTTTTGCAGTTGCTACGTGAAGCTGCACAAGACCCCGATGTATTAGCGATTAAACAAACGGTTTATCGTACCGGCGATGAATCGCCTGTGATGGAGGCCTTAATGGAGGCCGCTCGCAATGGTAAAGAAGTTACTGTAGTACTTGAGCTATTGGCGCGCTTTGATGAACAAACCAATATTAATTGGGCATCTAAACTGGAGTCGGTTGGAGCGCATGTTGTTTACGGCGTAGTGGGCCATAAATGCCATGCAAAAATGCTGTTAATCGTGCGCCGAGAAATCATACCCACGGCGAATTTAAGTTCTAGTAAAGCAGCGCCAAAATACATTTTACAAAGATATGCGCATTTGGGCACGGGCAACTATCATCCTCGTACGGCAAAACTCTATACCGACTTCGGCCTCATGACTTGCGACCCTGATATGACGAGTGATGTCCATCAACTCTTTCAGCAGCTAACGGGTACTGGCTTGCAATCCAAGACGAAAGACCTGCTAGAGGCTCCATTTACCCTCTTAAGTGAACTTATTAAGCTGATTCGCGCTGAAGCACGCGCGGCACGGTTGGGGAAAAAAGCCCTTGTTATTGCAAAAATGAATGCCCTGTTAGAGCCCACCATCATTGAAGAGCTTTATAAAGCATCGCAAGCTGGCGTCAAGATAGAACTCATTGTGCGTGGTGTATGTGCCCTTAAACCTGGCGTAAAAGGCTTATCGGACAACATTCAAGTGCGCTCGATTATTGGCCGATTTTTAGAGCATCACCGCATTTATTATTTTTATAACGGTGATAATGAATTGGTCTATTTATCTAGTGCCGATTGGATGGAGCGTAACCTTTTGCGGCGCGTCGAGGTGGCTTTCCCGATTAAAAATTCCGTTTTAAAACAAAAAGTTATTCAAGAGGGCTTAAAAGTACTTCTGGCCGACAATGCATCTGCCTGGCGCATGCGCTTTGATGGCAGTTACCAGCAACTGGAAACCAAGGCCAAGCAAAAGCCGATTATTGGTCAAAATGTCCTGATGGACCAGTTTTTCAGTACCTAGCCTGTCATATTTGGAGGTTAGAATATGAATATATGGATTCGTTGCGTCCTGAACATCATGAATTCGAGCTAAAACTCGTCTTCCCGGCCGAAAAATTACCGGCAATCGAAAAATTTCTTATTGGTAAAGGCGGCCTTAAGCGCCAACGCCTACAAGCCGCTTATATTGATACGCCAGATTTTCGTTTGGCCCGTGCTGGTATTGCCCTACGCTTGCGCAAAGAAGGCCGTCAATGGATGCAGACCCTCAAAACCGGCACTTCAAGCAGCTTTGATCGGCTTGAGCATGAGCTAGCCGTTCCTCATCGTGGGGCTGGTATTCCAGCCTGGTCACTGGCCGCCCATGCTGACCACCCCGCTGGGGCCATTCTCATGAAAGCACTTGTAAATACCTCTGCTGAAGCTTTAGCTGTGCGGTATTCCACCGATATCTGGCGCCGTAAGGCCCATATTAAGGCGCGTAATGGCGTGGTTGAATACGCCCTCGATCTCGGTCAAATAAAAGCACTTGACACCCAAGGCAAAGAGAAAACGGTTCCCGTGATGGAGCTTGAAATTGAGCTCTTGAGTGGGCAACGCAGTGCGGTCATTGCCCATGCATTAATGATGGTGAGGCGCTTTGGTGCCTACATAGACACTCGCGGTAAAGCACAACAAGGTTTTACCTTGGCTAATGGCATTCAATCGAGCCCCCCTGTGCGCGCAGAGTTAACCAATTTTGCTAATGCTAAACCCAGCGACAGCGAGATTATTACGACCATTGTGCAGTCATGCTTAGCGCAAATTTTGCCCAATTTAAGCGAAATGAATGCAGGCATTAATCATTATGATGAGCACTTACACCAACTTAGAGTGGGTTTAAGGCGCTTTAAATCGGCACTAAAGATCTTAGCAATGAATCATATCTACATGACCGAACCCCAAATTCAATCGCTCGATCAGGTATTTCAATTACTTGGCACCTATCGCGATAGCAATTTTATTGCTGAAAAATTAAGCCCTGCCCTAAAAGCCTCGAAGGGACCAGCAATACAACTCGAAAGCCTGCCACCGCAAGCACATCCGAGTGCATTTCTTCGTGCCAAGCCATTTCAAGAATTGTTATTGGCTATTATCGCCCTTGGCAATCAAGATAAAGAAGTGAGCGTTTCTACTAGCGCCTTAAAAAAACGAATATTAAGAATGCTCGATACTACTTATCGGGATACCAAAAAAAATGCTGCGCAATTCAAAAATATCGACGATATCAAGCGCCATCGTTTGCGTAAAAAATTAAAATTTTTACGTTACTCGCTCGAGTTTTTTGGTGATTTTTGTCAGTCTAATAAACGTAGTAAATACTTTAAAGTAATGGCTAAGGCGTTAGAAAGCTTGGGCAACTATAACGATATCTGCGTAGCGATTCATGAGTTAGGTCCGAGCGTAGAAAAACATTCGCAGCATTGGTTTGCCATGGGCTGGTTGAGCGCAGAACAAAATCGAGTGCGCGAACAAAGTAATGAAAACCTGAAATCACTATATAGCCTGAAAAAAATCTGGTAACTTTTACTAAAAAGATATCAACTGAAAATGGTAATTAAAATAAACTTAACTATGTTGCTTATTAAAGCGCCCCATGTCTGACAGCGCTATTTTTTTAGAAATTTTCCCACGGATAGGTTTTGCTTTATTAGCAGGAATAGTGCTAGGCCTAAATCGCTGGCTACTTCATAAAGCAGCAGGTGTTCGCACCCATTCTTTAGTGGCAATTGCAGCCGCTTTAGCGATATTAATCATTGGCAATGATGTACAAGATCAAGCGCAGGCAGTAAGTCGAGTATTACAGGGCTTACTTACTGGGCTAGGCTTTCTTGGTGCTGGCGTTATTATTCGAGAACCAAGCAATCAAAAGATTAATGGCTTGACAACTGCAGCAAGCCTTTGGGTCTGTGCAATTATTGGCGCTGCATTTGGCGGCGGACACTTTATTTTGGGCCTTACTGCCTTGGGTTTCATCATTTTTATCCTCCTAGTTGGCGGCAGCATTGAACATTTCGCCCGTAAGATAGTAGGAAGCAGCAAAATATCTGCATCACCCCCTACCCCTACTGAAGAAACTAATTCCAAATGAAATCGAGTATCCCTAAAAAAAATATTACCCCTAAAAAATCCGCTTATGAGGATGAGCTTTATTTATTACATATTGAGCTCGTTAAGCTGCAACGCCACTTCATTAAAAATGGTGAGCGCATTCTGGTTATTTTTGAGGGTCGTGACGGTGCAGGCAAAGATGGCAGCATTAAACGCATCGTCGAGCATCTTAGCCCCAGAGAAACACGAATTGTTGCATTAGGCAAACCATCCGACCGAGAAACTGGCGAATGGTATTTTGAACGCTACGTAGCGCAGTTACCCAGCAAGGGTGAATTTGCCTTGTTTAATCGTAGTTGGTATAACCGCGCCGGCGTTGAGCATGTCATGGGATTTTGCACTGAAAAAGAATATCTGGAATTCATGAAAACGGTCAATGGCTTTGAAGCGATGTTAGTTGGCTCGGGTATGAAGTTAGTTAAATACTATTTAGATATTTCTAAAAAAGAACAGGCTGAGCGCTTAAAAGATCGCACAAAAGATCCGCTGAAGCAATGGAAAACCAGCCCCATTGATCAGCAGGCGCAAAAGAAATGGCTAGCCTATAGCAAAGCGCGTGATGCAATGCTGAAAAAAACGAATAATAGTGATGCGCCGTGGACAGTAATTCGGGCTAATGACAAAAAAATCGCCCGTATTAACTTAATTCAACATCTTTTGGCGACACTAAACTACCCGAATAAAAATAAGAAAATTTTGAAATTTGACCCACAAATTGTGGTGCAATGGCCAAGTAACTCCGCGATACTCCCGCGGCTAGAGCCCTAATTGACCTGACTTTTAATAAATGTGTCATATTTTAGGATAAAAATAATTACTAATCACTCATCGGGCTTGCTATGAATGAATCAGACCTCTATCGTCGTGCACAAGAAGAGCTTATGGATAGCCTTGATGAAGAGCTTGAAATGGAGATGGATGACGAGCGACTCAATACCGATCCCCTTACAACTGAGGAACGTGCAGCCCGTACTCATTATTTTAAAGAACTCATTCGCTTACAAAGTGAATTAGTCAAGCTCCAAGATTGGGTTGTAGCAAAAAAACTGAAGGTTGTTGTTCTATTCGAGGGTCGTGATGCTGCTGGTAAAGGTGGCGCCATCAAGCGCATAACCCAACGACTAAATCCTCGCGTATGCCGTGTCGTTGCTTTATCAGCCCCCAGTGAGCGAGAGCGCTCTCAATGGTATTTTCAGCGCTATATCAGCAGCCTCCCTGCTGCTGGAGAAATTGTGCTGTTTGATCGTAGTTGGTATAACCGTGCAGGCGTAGAAAGAGTAATGGGTTTTTGTAACGATGAAGAGTATGAGGAATTTTTTCGCTCAGTTCCTGAGTTCGAAAAAATGCTAGTTCGTTCGGGAATTATTCTAATTAAGTATTGGTTTTCTATAACCGATGATGAACAACATCTGCGCTTTATGACCCGTATTCATGACCCCTTGAAGCAATGGAAGCTGAGTCCGATGGACCTCGAGTCTCGCCGGCGCTGGGAAGCTTATACAAAAGCGAAAGAAACCATGATTGAGCGTACTCATATTCCGGAAGCACCATGGTGGATAGTTGCGGGAAATGACAAGAAAAAGGCGCGTCTAAATTGCATCCATCATTTCTTGGAACAAATACCCTATCAAAGCATTGAACATGAGCCAGTGATTTTGCCTCAGCGAGTACATAACCCAGACTATACACGTGATCCAATACCAGAATCCATGTATGTACCTTCAGTTTACTAACGCAAATGATGCATCTGTAAATTTGAGATTTAAATAGTAGCTACTCTTTCGCTAGGGAACTGCAGAAGAAATTTGCTACCCTTCCCAAGGGTACTATCAATCTGTAGTCTTGCCTGATGCCGATTGGCAATGTGTTTAACGATTGCTAGACCAAGTCCGGTTCCGCCTGTCTCTCTCGACCTGCTTCGGTCTATGCGATAAAAACGCTCAGTCAGCCTAGGAAGGTGCTCGCTAGAGATCCCGGTGCCAGTATCGCTAACAGAAAAATTACCTTGGAAATGTTCATCAACCTCCCATTTGACAAAAATTTTACCGCCACTCGGAGTGTAATGTACCGCATTAGACAGTAGGTTACTAAAGGCTGAAAGTAACTCTTTATGGTTGCCTAAAATATCATGCTGTTCATCAACCGCAAATTCAATTTGATGATCGCCATGGGACAAGGCCTCAGCATCATTTTTCAATAAAGTAATGATACTAAGCATATCAATTGGCTGCATCAGTGGAGCGCAAATATTGGCCTCCAAGTTAGCTAAGGTCAAGAGATCTTCAACCAAGCTTTGCATGCGTTTTGCCTGTATTTGCATCATCTGCAAATACCTTGTGCGCTGGTCTGAATCTAAATCAAGCGTTAAGACTGTCTCTAAAAATCCAGTCATGACAGTTAAAGGTGTGCGCATTTCATGCGAAACATTCGCTACGAAGTCGCGGCGCATGGCTTCAGTTTTACGTAAATCAGTAATATCCTGTGAAAATAGTAAGCTGCGATTTTCAGCAAAAGGAAAGACCTGAAGCATTACCGTCAGATTTGCTGCTGGTCCCATTTGCTCTAATAATAATGGCTCATTAAAATTACGTTCTGCAAGATAACTAACAAATTCTGGTTTGCGTATTAAATAATTAATTTGTTGCAAAACATCGCGTTTATAACTTAAGCCAAAATAACTTTCTGCAGTTGCATTACACCACTCAATTTGATCCTGATCATCTAACATCACAATGCCATTTGGCGAGGCTTGCAGAGCCTGAATAAATCGTTCGTGCTGTAATTCAATTTGACGCACTTTTTGGCGCATACCCCGCGCAAACCGCTGTAAGCGGAAAAAAATATCTTCCCATTTACCGCTTACTGTCGGCACATTTTCACTATTTCCGGCAATAATATATTGTTGCAGGCGCTCCAAATTCACATATGAATTTACTAGCGGCAGCACTAAAGCGGCTATGGCAAAAATTAACCCAGCAGGGGCGCCCAAGTATTGATTACCCAGGATATAACCAAGTATTGCCAGGGTGAGCAATGTGCCAAAGCGTAACAAAATATCAAACATTGAGCAATCTTAGCAAAATAAGTTCATAAAATCTATGTTGCTGAAGCCTAAGATCCTGATTCTTATCGAAAATTTATTCATCTAGAGGTATTGTCACAATATAAGAATAGAATACTTTTTTATTTTAATGGGGAGCATAATGGGAGCATACCTTTATGAGGATGCAGTCAAGCAATTGCAAGAGACTGGATCAATCAATCTCATGGATTTAAGAGCACTTCCTTATACGGATCTCAAAGATTTGCTAGATGAAATCCAAGCATGGACTTTATATGCCAATGGCGACATGAAAAAGTTTAAGAAAATTTCTAAAAAGAATCGTGAAAAGCATAAGAAAGATCTAGTCTAGACAGATAATTCGCTCTTTTTAATACTTGATTGAGGCAATGAAATTACTACTAACAATTATTTTTGTGTTATTTTCAATAAGTATCTCGAAGGCTCAGCCGCTTCGTTTTGTTGCTTTCGGCGACATGCCCTATTCTGTGCAAGATGAGGTTCGTTATAAAAGGCTAATCGAGGAAATCAATAAAACAAAGCCGAATTTTAGTATTTCAGTTGGGGATATTAAGGCGGGCTCAATTCCCTGTAGTGATGCAAATAACGAGCGGGCTTTTCAAGAATTTCAAAATTTTCACGGCCCCTTAATCTACAGCATTGGCGATAATGAATGGACCGATTGTCATCGCGAAGAAGCAGGATCATTTAACCCAACCGAACGCCTTAACGCAATTCGAGCAAAGTTTTTTCCCTCCAATCAGAGTTTAGGGCAAAATAAACTTACCCTTGTGCGTCAGGCGGATGTACAAAGTCAATTTAAATCCTATGTAGAAAATTCCTATTGGATACGTAATAAGTTCCTATTTGTTAGCATAAATATCCCCGGCTCTAATAATAATTTTGAACGAAACTTAGAGTCAGTGCAAGAATATTTTCAAAGAAATTCTGCTAACTTAGCCTGGATTGACTATGCATTTCAACTTGCAAAAAAACAAGCATTAGCAGGTATTATTTTTGCCTACCAAGGAGATATGTTTTATAGCCCCTCTCAAGCAACTGAATTGTCAAGCGGTTATCGTGATACGCTTAATAGCCTTAGGCAGCATGCAGAAAGTTTGCATAAACCAATTTTATTAATTCATGGTGACTCTCATCGTCTAAAAATTGATCAGCCTTTAATGACGACGAATCAAAAATATGTTCTTGAAAACGTATTTCGTTTGCAATTAATGGGCGCTGATCAAGTGCAGGCGGTTGAAATAACAATTGACGCCGAAAAGCAAGCGCCATTTAGTTTTCGTCCCCTGATAGTTCGCTCTAATAGTCAGCAGTAATAGCCCGTAAATTAATGCCGTAAAATCCATGTCGAACAAGTAGCGACTGGCCCCTCAATAAATTGCGCAAGTTTTAGAGGTAACCGCATTGGTTTAATTAACATTTTTGCCGCCATCGCCAGTGGGTACTCTTTTTTAATTTGCGTGCTAAGCCGTTGATAAAGTAACTTAAATTGTCGTAAATCTTGCTGTTCTGTATTGGCTAAAGAATTATTAAATACATGCCACATTGCACATTCAGCATCGTCTTTACGTGCCTCAATGACCCGCCTCAATACAGCACCAAAAATTTGCCAGCGATTAGTAATACGGTCAACATTTAACTTATTAAAATAGGCATAAAAATGCTTGTAATGATTTATTTCTTCAGCACGAATTGCGAGTGCAATTCCTTTTAAAACAGGCTCATTTGTTTGTGTCGCTAGGGATTGATAAAAAGTAGCAGTACCGGTTTCAACCACACAACGAGCCACCATCTCTAACACATGGGTAGGCTCGTAGGCGCTAATAATGCATTTGCGTGAATAATCGCTAAAAAATTGGGAATAGGCAAATTCCCAATTAAAACTAGGCCATGCACGTTGAGCATAATTACGTAAAGTTGTGCCGTGGCGTACCTCTTCCTTTTGCCAACTAGATTCAAGCCATTCAACAATTTCATGGTCGCCGGCAAAGTATTGTGCTAGGTTGTTGCTATAAAGATCTGCAGCAATCTCTATAAATGACGCTGCCGTAACCAAATAAAATAAATCTTCACGATCACGAACTTGAGATATATCTAAGTGATCCCATGGGATAGATCCTAAATCCCATTTTATTGGCGTATTTGCAGACTGCAGCATCATCACCTCCCAGAACAAATTTTCAAACTAAAATTTATTTTAAGTTGGTAATATGTAAAAGCTGACTTAAAAGTGTCATTGAATTGTCATACTCGCCAAACTATTGACAATAAAATAACGCCTGACCCATCTTAATGGTGTCTCCTAACTTCCATTGGGGCATAAGCTTATAAGCTGGGGGCGCAAAAAAAAGTATTGTTGAGCCATGCTGAAACCAACCTAATTCACTGCCCCGCTGGAACTGAAAATAACACGGTATTTGATTTGGCCCCGGGTACTTTAAATGCAATAAAACATTCAAGCAATGCAAGCGAATACTAGCAACCAATATAGCCGCAACCGGTACCAAGGTAATAATTTGAGGATTATCTTGCTCGGCTAAGGCATATTCAATAACTGCCCGTTCATTTTTACAAAATAGACGCTCTACACGCTTCAGAGCAATTGGATTGACATTCCAAGTATCCCCAGATATGTAGGTAAGCTTTTTTAAGATGCCATCTACTGGGGCATGAAAACGATGGTACATACTTGAAGTTAAGCGCAATGTCACATAATCGCAGCCTTCATAACTAGCCGCTAACTGCGCATCAGGAATTAACTCCCATAAATTATAGGCAAATCCTTTGGCCTGGAATGCCATACCATCCCTTACTTGCCCAAATGCACCTATAAGTGCATCACAGGGGCTCACAAGCACGTTTTCAGCTTGATCAATGGGTCTTGCATTAGCCTTTAACTCTCTAGTAAAGCAAGCGTGCATGCTCTTAAAGTGGGTATTTTTTGCCTCAGATAAATCTAGTTGAGAGAAGAATTGCCAGGTTTTTATCGATAAAAAGGCTACCCAAGGATGCTCAATTTGACTAAACCACCCCATGAAGCGTGTTAGCGCGATACGGGGTAGGCGATTGGTCAACAAAAAATTCAGATCCTCTTGCCCAAGGATACGTTGCGTAATATTTTTAATTGACATATTTATGTCAAAAAAATGCAGTAAAAGTGTCAAGTAGAGACATAAGGAGTCGGCATGGAATATCAAATTGCATTGAGTATTGTAGGCGCAGGAATGGGTTTATTTTTAATTAAGAAAATCGTCTCACGTTTACAACTTTCAAAAGCCAAGCATCCCTCTTTAGCAGGACACTCGCGGATGGCAAAACGAGTCGCCCGCTTAATTCCGTATTACACATTTAATCAAACATCATTTTTTAATGTTGATAATGCTCCAGCTGAAATCAGCTCCTTGAGACGAACGGGTTTTGAGCGCCTTACGGGAATATTCAAACAGCGTTTTGCAAAATCTATCTTACTTACTAGTGAATCAGCACAAAATATATCAGATTTACAATTCACAGCAAGCTATCGAGTGCCTTTCCAATTTAATGATTATGTTGGCAAACATCTTAAAGCAGGCAGCTTCATGCAGTCATCTGCCGAAGTCACACTAACCGACCTTGACGGAAACATCTTTTATGACCTAACTGGCTCCTATGGGGTTAATGTATTAGGGTATGATTTTTATAAAAAATGTATTGCCGAAGGCGCTAGGCGAGTTGAGCAATTAGGCCCCGTATTGGGGTTTTATCATCCTATCGTTGCTGATAACGTCAAGAGGCTACAGGCTATTTCAAAGCTGCCAGAAGTTTCATTTCATATGTCTGGCACGGAGGCAGTCATGCAAGCAGTACGATTGGCCCGTTACCATACAAAACGAAGTCATTTGGTACGCTTTAATGGTGCATATCACGGCTGGTGGGAAGATGTTCAACCCGGCATTGGCAATCCCCTACCCCCACGCGAAACCTATACATTAAAAGAATCTGACCAAGATAGCTTACAGGTATTACGTACCCGTAAAAATATTGCTTGCGTCTTAATTAATCCCATCCAGGCTTTACACCCCAATTCAGGTGCTCCTGGTGACTCATCCCTGCTCGATAGTAGTCGTAAAGCAAACTATGATCGATCCGCATATACCAAGTGGCTGCAAGAGCTCAGACAAGTCTGCACTGAAAAAGGTATTGTGCTAATTTTTGATGAAGTTTTTGTCGGTTTTCGCTTAGCACCGGGTGGCGCTCAAGAATACTTTAATGTGCAAGCAGATATGGTGACGTATGGTAAAACCTTAGGGGGTGGCTTACCTATTGGCGTTGTTTGTGGGCGAGCAGATTTAATGAAACGGTTTCGGGATAAAAAACCGGCAGATATATGCTTTGCAAGGGGCACATTTAACTCGCACCCTTATGTTATGGGTGCGATGCAGGTATTTTTAGAGCAACTCTCTACGCCTGCAGTTCAAGCACTTTATCAAGATCTTGATCAAATCTGGAATCAACGGGCAAATGATCTTAATCATCACCTTAGTGAACTTAATTTACCTGTCCAAGTGGCCAATATGTCATCTATTTGGACAGTATGTTACACCACGCCCAGTCGCTATAATTGGATGTTTCAATACTATTTAAAGGAACAGGGACTCGCGCTTAGCTGGATCGGAACGGGACGGTTTATTTTTAGTCTCAATTACACTGCAGCAGATTTTGCTGAGGTACAGACGCGTTTTATTGCCGCTGCTCAGGCAATGCAAGCTGATGGTTGGTGGTGGGAAGTGCCAGGTCTTAGTAACAAAGGAATTAAACGGCAAATTCTAAAAGAAATGCTATTCAGTCGAAAAAAATAGGTGGTACAGCCTTCAAAGCATTCCCACCTATCTTAAATCTTACCTATCAAACTTATTGCGCAAGGAGTAAATTAATGCGCTTCAACATGACCCATGGGATCAATTAACTGACCGCGTAGAAGATAAATTGGGGCGGTTGCATAAAGCTTCACATCATGAAACGGGTCGGTCAAAATTTTAGTCATCCACGCCAATCCAGCTTCAAATCCCTGCAAGAAAAATAAATGTACCGTTCGAAATAAAAGGCCGCCGGCTCCAAGCCATAACCACAATAAGCCAGTTTGGCGCACAAAACCCTCGGTATTGGTAAAAGTATTGAGCGCAATAAACTTTTGTAATAACACTGGATTAAAGTAGACGAAAACTGGAATCAACGCCCAAATTAATAACAATACAATTTTTCGATTAAGGTTGTAGCCTACTTTAATCTCTTCCTTATACTCATGGGTAGCTTGATTTACTGCATCATACCCTTTAGGCTCAAAGAAAAAATGACCACTTTGACGCGTTGTCATTGCCACCAGCCAAGCCAATAATGAAGCTGCAATCGGGTCACTAAAAAGTAGTACATACGAACCCAGAAAGCTCAATGCGCTTACTAAATGTAAGGATTGATTAATTCGACTATGGTGATAGTAACGGTGATCATCCCAACGCTGGATTTTGAGAGTTTCAAGAAATTGAATCAATGTTGGCTCCTAATTGAAAAAATACTAATAAAAAAAATGGCGTCAAAATGACCTAACATTTTTTACTATTTAATGTTACTTTTATGACAATAAGAAGAAAAAAGTGACTTTTTCATCAATTTGTTATATTTCATGTGAATACTTCGGGTATGACCCTAAGCCTGCCCTTGCAGATCGCAATTGTTACCGAAACTTATCCTCCCGAAATAAATGGGGTGGCAAGTACTATTGCCCGCTTTATCAATGGTTTGCATGAATGCGGCCATTCTATTTCCCTCATTCGGCCCCGCCAGGGACGTGGGGATCAAGCTAGAGACCAGGAGCGATTTTCTGAGGTCTTAGTCTCTGGAATACCTATTCCTGGCTATAGTGCATTAAAAATTGGTTTACCTGAAAAAAATATGCTCATAAGGAAATGGGTAAAACAACGGCCTGATTTAGTCCACTTAGTAACAGAAGGCCCTTTAGGATGGTCGGCACTACAAGCTGCAAAAAAACTGGGTATTCCAGTTTGTTCTGACTTTCGGACTAATTTTGATGCCTATTCTTCTCACTATGGATTTAGTTGGCTAAAAAGTTCAATTCAAAAGTACATGCGCTACTTTCATAATCGTAGTAATTTTACGATGGTACCCACTCAAGCCATGCGCGAACAACTATACAAACAAGGCTTTGAGCGATTGAAAGTAGTTGCACGAGGTATTGATACTGATTTGTTTAGTCCTGCCAAACGATGTGATAAATTACGGCAGCGCTGGGGAATAAAAAGTAAACAAAAAGCGATTTTATATGTTGGCCGTTTAGCATCGGAGAAAAATTTACAACTTAGTGTAGATTCTTTTAAGGCAATGCTACAAATTGATCCAAGTTTAAAAATGATTTGGGTTGGAGATGGTCCAGAAAGAGCTGCGCTTGAATTAAGTTGCCCTAATAGCATATTTGCTGGCATGCAAACTGGGGAAAGTCTTGCACAATATTACGCCAGTAGCGATATTTTCCTATTTTCTAGTGTTAGCGAAACTTTTGGAAATGTTACATTAGAAGCAATGGCAAGTGGTCTTGCAGTAGTTGCCTTTGACTATGCCGCAGCGCAACAGTTTATTAAAAACGGTAGTAATGGATTACTCGCTGAAATGCATAATTCGTTAGCATTCATCGCGCAAAGCCAATCTATTGTCAGGGATTCAGTTGATTTACAACACATCAGTCAACAAGCACGGCTAACCACACTAGACCATTCTTGGAAAAAGGTTACCAAACACTTGGAAGATAATTATCGCGATTTAATACACAATTCAAAAACTGATTGTGGTGTAATGTCAAAAAATTTAATTAGGTGTTAACTGGGTTCTTGGTTATGCGATAACCGCTACCTCTTACAGTCTCAATTAAATGGTCGCAATTATTTGGTGCTAATGCTGCGCGTAAGCGCTTAATATGGACATCAACAGTCCGTTCTTCTATATAAACCTCATTGCCCCAAACGCGATCAAGTAAGGCCGATCTTGAGTGAACGCGCTCTGGATTTGACATTAGAAAATGCAGTAGTCTGTACTCTGTTGGCCCTAATGCAATTGCTTTATGACTTGAATCAGGTAATGTCGCCATTAGCCGATGAGCAACTGGATCAAGTTTCAGTGGTCCGATAGCTAAGGGTCGCTCCTCTATGGCTGGCGCTTGGCGTCGAAGCAAGGCATTAACTCGTGCAACTAATTCTTTTGGGGAAAATGGCTTGGTAACAAAATCATCAGCTCCTGCATTCAGGCCCTGTACTTTATCAAGCTCTTCGCCTTTAGCTGTTAGCATGAGAATCGGTAAAGCGGCTGTTTTAGGCGAATTACGTAGTTCTTTTGCAAACTGAACTCCGGATTTTCCCGGTAACATCCAATCTAAAATTAATAGACTTGGCAGCGCCTCTTTCATCATTGCTGCAGCCTGATCAGCCTGAAAGGCGCGTTCTACTTCAAAACCAGCATGGGTAAGATTAATGGCAATGAGTTCTGCGATTGACGGCTCGTCCTCTACGATAAGGATTCGCTGAATTGTCATCTATCTCGCCCCCTGTCAATTAAAATTATTCTGATGCCTGTCGAAGAATTTCTGCGTGAGGTAAATGCCGGATATCTGCGCCTTTAACAATATAAATAACAAATTCAGCGATATTTTTTGCATGATCACCAATGCGCTCGATCGCCTTTGCTATGGTGAGCATATCTAAAGCGGGAGTAATAATTCGGGGATCTTCCATCATATAAATAATAAGTTTACGCACAAACGAGCGGAACTCTTCATCAATGAGCTTGTCTTCCTTTATAACATCAGCTGCTGCAATCGCATCTAGGCGAGCAAAAGCATCAAGGCTTCTCCGTAGCAAAGAAATTGCCATCTGCCCAGAAAGTTCAATCTCAGCAACATTAATACCGGGATTATTCGCTGCCTCAATAATGCGCTTAGTACGTTTGGCAACACTTTCAGCCTCGTCACCTGCCCGCTCTAAATTAGTAATAGCTTTAGATACTGCCATTACTAACCTTAAATCACGCGCAGTAGGTTGGCGACGAGCGATAATTTCAGTGCATGCCAAATCTACATCGATTTCAAAATCATTCACTGTTTTTTCGCGCTCGATAACTTGATTGCAGGACTCTAAATCCATTTCAGTAAAAGCGTGCATGGCATTAGATATTTGTGACTCAACCATACCACCCATCTCAAGTAACTTACTACAGAGCGAATTTAAGTCAGAATCAAATTGCGATGAAAGGTGTTTATCTGGCATATGCCCTCTTAATTAGCCAAACCGGCCCGTAATATAATCTTCTGTTTCTTTGCGCTTGGGTTTAACAAAGATTTCATCTGTTTTACCAAATTCAACTAATTCACCTAAATACATATAAGCTGTAAAGTCAGAGACACGAGCCGCCTGCTGCATGTTATGGGTGACAATTGCAATGGTGTAGTCTAACTTAAGTTCATTAATTAATTCTTCAATTTTGCCGGTTGATATTGGATCTAATGCTGAAGTTGGCTCGTCAAGTAATAAAACTGAGGGCTTAACAGCAACCCCTCGCGCTATGCATAAACGTTGTTGCTGGCCACCAGAAAGCGATAAGCCACTTTGATTTAACTTATCTTTCGATTCACCCCATAAGGCAGCCTTATTAAGCGCCCATTCTACACGTTCATCCATTTCCCCCTTAGAGAGTCTTTCATATAAGCGCACACCAAAGGCAATGTTTTCATATATCGACATTGGAAACGGGGTAGGCTTTTGAAAAACCATACCTATACGAGAACGAAGTAAATTTAAATCTTGCTTTGGATTAAGGATGTTTTCCCCATAAAAATTAATTTCGCCCTCCGCCCGTTGTCCGGGGTAAAGATCGTACATGCGATTAATTGAACGCAAAAGAGTAGACTTACCACAACCCGAAGGTCCAATAAAAGCGGTGACCTTACGCTCTTGAATATCTAAATTAATATTTTTCAAACCCTGATAAGAGCCATAGTAAAAATTTAAGTCTTTAATTTCAAGTGCATTTTTAGCTATGTATGGATTAGATCCAGATAAATCATCAAGCAAAGCATCGGTCAGGACTCGAGCTTCCTGTGTGTCGTTAGTATTAAAAACAGTTCGCATATTTTTCATCCTTGCACCTTCTCACGAAATACGACTCGAGCCAAGATATTAAGTCCTAGAACAGCAATCGTAATTAATAGTGCGCCCCCCCATGCTAGGCTCACCCAATTATCATAAGGACTCATGGCAAATTGGAAAATCACCACTGGTAAATTTGCCATTGGTGCGTTCATATTAGTTGAAAAGAATTGGTTATTTAAAGCAGTAAATAATAGTGGCGCAGTTTCGCCGCTAACGCGAGCCAAGGCTAATAAAATGCCTGTTATAACACCGCTTTTTGCTGCTCGAAGTGTGATACTAAAAGCAACTTTCCATTTCGGGGTTCCCAGTGCATAAGCTGCCTCACGCAAACTGCCGGGCACAAGTTGCAACATGTTCTCTGTTGTTCTTACTACTACTGGAATAGCGATTAGCGCCAAAGCAATCGTACCAGCCCACCCCGAAAAATGGCGAACTTGAGCTACGACTAGCGCATACACAAACAAGCCAATAACGATCGATGGTGCTGATAACATAATGTCAGTTACAAAACGGGTAATTGACGCAACCTTACTACGATTGCCGTATTCGGATAAATATAAGCCTGCTAGCACGCCAATAGGCGTACTAATTAAAGTGCAGCACCCAATCAACATAATGCTGCCGACAATTGCATTTGCTAAACCGCCTCCTTCAGATCCTGGGGCAGGTGTGCTAGCGGTAAATATTTCCCAATTAATTGCTGCAAAACCTTTTAAAAATAAGACGCTCAAAATCCAAAATAAAAAAAGCATACCTACCGTCATCGCGGTCATCGATAAAAAAAGGCCTATTTTATTGTTACGCTTTCGGCTATTAAAAATTGATGCGTTAATCGGCTTCATCTGATTCATGATTTAAGTCCCTGCTTTGCTTCCATGCTAACAAGCATCCATTTTGCTAGTGCTAGGACCACAAAAGTAATCACAAATAGAGCTAAACCTAAGGCAAAAAGAGATGAAAAATGTAAGCCAGGAGCGGCCTCTCCAAATTGGTTGGCTAAGGTAGAGGCAATTGAACTGCCAGGCGCAAATAAGGATGGCGATAAGCGCAAGGCATTACCAATCACAAAAGTAACAGCCATGGTCTCGCCTAGTGCGCGCCCTAACCCCAACATAATACCGCCAATGACGCCTGCCTTTGTGTAAGGGAAAACAATCTTACTAACAACTTCCCAAGTTGTGCAGCCAATCCCATAGGCCGATTCTTTAATTACTGGTGGAACGATTTCAAATACATCACGCATTACCGAAGCGATAAAGGGCAAAATCATCATTGCTAGAATTAAACCAGCGCACAGCATACCAATACCATTAGCAGGACCAGAAAATAGTAAGCCAATCAGCGGAATTTGTCCAAATGTTGTAGCAAGTGCCGGCTCAATATAATCAGCAAAAATGGGGGCAAATACAAACAAGCCAAACATGCCATAAATAATGGATGGAACAGCTGCCAATAGTTCAACTGCAGTACCCAAAGGACGGCGTAAATAGCTGGGACAAATTTCAGTTAAGAATACGGCAATACCAAAACTGAGGGGGACAGCAATAAGTAATGCGATTATTGAAGTAACAAGAGTTCCGTAAATGGCGATTAGGCCGCCAAACTTATCTTTACCAATATCCCACTCGGGATCAATAAAAAAACCGAGACCAAAGGTACTTAATGCGGGCCAAGCATTAATAAACAAGGAAATCATGATGCCTAATAAGGCAAACAAGACAATCATTGCAAAAAACTGCGTTATATGGTGAAAAGCAAAATCTTGAATGCGCTGTAATTTTGCAATTTTAATTGCTTGCTTAGAGGGCATCCCAGAAGAAATAACTGAAGTTGACATATATAAAAGCCACTGCTTAAACAGCCCCATAAAAAAAGGAGCCGCTAAGCTGACTTAAGTAAATTTACTTAACTTGCACTTTAGTAAAAACATTTTTACGAATAAAGTCTGTGGTGGCGTCTGGCAGAGGCACATACTCTAACTCGGTAGCCATTTTCTTACCATCTTTAAAAGCATAATCAAAGAACTTCAAAACTTCAGCTGCATTAGCCTTGTTCTCAGGATTTTTATAGACCAAAATAAACGATGCGCCAGTGATCGGCCATGATTTTGCACCCGGTGCGTTGGTAATAAAAGTACCCATTCCTGGAATCTTCGCCCAATCGGTACCTGCCGCAGCTGCGGCAAAGGTTTCATCATCTGGCTCAACATACTGCCCTGCTGAATTTTTCAAGGCAATATACGTGAGGTTATTTTTCTTGGCATAGGCATATTCAACATAGCCAATTGAATTTTTTACTCTGGTGACATTAGCAGCAACGCCTTCATTACCTTTGCCGCCAACGGTGGAAGCTGCGGGCCACTTGACAGAAGAACCCGAGCCAACAGCATCTTTCCAAAGCTTGCTGGTCTTAGCTAAATAATCTGTAAAAATTGCGGTAGTGCCAGAACCATCAGCACGTGTAATCACCGTGATATCGCCAGCAGGAATTTTTACTCCTGGATTCATGATGGCAATACGCTTATCATTCCAATTAGTAATACTGCCTTGAAAAATATCCGCTAAAGTGGGGCCGTCTAACTTAATTTGACCTGACTTCACGCCTTCGACGTTAATCACTGGCACCACACCGCCAATAATGGCAGGAAACTGCACCATGCCATCTTTTTCCAGCTCTTCAAAAGAAACGGGGTTATCAGTTGCACCAAAGTCAACGGTTTTAGCTTTAATTTGTTTGATGCCGCCACCTGAACCAATCGACTGGTAATTCATGCCATTGCCGGTTTTTGCCTTATAGGCTTCGGCCCATTTCGCATAAACAGGATAAGGAAAAGTTGCGCCCGCGCCGGTGATATCTAACGCGAAAACGGACACTGAAAAGGCCGTAGCAGAAACCACTGCACCTACTGTGATGGCTTTTTTGAGCAAAATATTCATTATTAATGGGTCCTTTAGGAAAGCTTAAGTGAGCGGGTGAAACTGAATCAACTCAGCCAGAATAAGACTTCCATATGACCTTTTTATGACAATCAAAACAGAATCGTTTGAATTGTTAAATAACTATATAAATCAATTACTTATAATATAATCTTAAAAATTTATTAAGCTTCTTTAGGTACCACAGCTGCAATCTGTTCGGCGCTACTTTGCGCTAAGGCTGCGTCTTGAGCCTCCACCATGATGCGTAAAACCGGTTCGGTACCTGAGGGACGGATTAATACCCGCCCGCGCTGGCCTAAGGTGCTCTCGGTAGAAGTTATTTTCGCCTGTAGCTGCGCGTCGTCTTGCCAGTGGTAATTGGCTGGGATGCGAATATTGATGAGTACCTGAGGAAAAATTGTTACCGCACTAAGCAATTGCGCCAAGCTTTGTTTCTTTTGCCGCATCGCCGCCAAAACCTGCAAAGCAGCAATCGTGCCATCGCCAGTGGTATGGTGATCTAAGCAAAGCAAATGGCCCGAACCCTCCCCGCCCAATAACCATTGTTTTTGTTTCAGCCGTTCCAAAACATAACGATCGCCAACTTGCGCACGTTCAAAATCTAGGCCAAAAGCGCGCAAGGCATTTTCAACTGCTAAGTTTGTCATGAGCGTGCCTACCACTCCCCCAACCAGCATGCCACGATCGAGCCGATCTTTAGCTAGGACATAAAGTAATTCATCGCCATTAAAGAGGCGCCCACTGGCATCGACCATTTGTAAGCGATCGGCATCCCCATCCAGGGCAATACCAATATCGGCGTTCGTCTCGCGCACCTTCGCAATTAAGGCAGCAGGTGCAGTAGCCCCGCACTGATCATTAATATTGCGACCATTGGGTTCAATCCCAATGGAAATTACTTCGGCACCTAATTCATGAAAGACATTGGGTGCGACATCGTAAGCGGCGCCGTTAGCACAGTCGACCACAATTTTCATGCCGCGTAAATTCAAATTATTGGGGAAGGTTGATTTACAAAATTCAATGTAACGGCCGGCTGCATCACGCAGTCTAAATGCCCGACCTAAATGCTCTGAGCTAACACACCCCATTGGCTCTTCTAATAGCGCTTCAATCGCTAATTCAAATTCATCTGATATTTTGCCGCCCTGTGCAGAGAAAAACTTAATACCATTATCTTGATAGAGATTATGCGAAGCTGAAATGACAATGCCTGCAGAAAGGCGTAAAGCATTCGTTAAATAAGCAACGGCAGGGGTCGGCATCGGGCCGCACAAACTGACATCAACACCAGCCGCCGAAAAGCCTGCTTCGAGAGCAGCCTCGAGTAAATAACCAGAAATCCGCGTATCTTTACCAATTAAGACAGTACACCGCTCGCCCGGGGCAAGATCACGACTGAGCACTTTACCAGTGGCATAGCCTAAGCGCATAACAAATTCAGGGACGATGGGAAATTGCCCCACTTCGCCGCGAATACCATCAGTTCCGAAATATTTCTTTTTCATTGGCTAATTATAAAACCCGTGCCGCTTCCCATAAGCGCAGAGCGTCAAATGTTTCTGAAACATCGTGGGTGCGAACCACTGCAGCACCCTGCTCAACTGCCATAATCGTGGCAGCAATACCAGGAGCCAAGCGCTCATGCACTTCCTTGCCACTAATTTTGCCCAACATCGATTTACGAGAAATACCTAATAAAACCGGATATCCTAGCTCGGCAAACGAGCCGAATTCGCGCAGCATACGTAAATTATGCTCAAGGCTTTTACCAAAACCAAATCCAGGATCAAGAATAATTTGCTCGGCACTAACGCCTGAAGCTTCTACTTCTTTGGCTCGCTCTGCTAAAAATAATCTCACGTCTGCAACAACATCGACATATTCAGGATTAAATTGCATGGTTTGCGGGTCACGTTGCATATGCATTAGCACCACCCCACAACCTGCTCGATGAACAGCTGCTAATGCCCCCGGTTGACGCAGAGCCCAAACATCATTAACACAATCGACGCCCAGCTTTAAAGCCTCGATCATCGTTTGGGGTTTATACGTATCAATTGAGAGGGCCGTGCCACAATCGCGCAATGCCTCAATAATTGGCAACACGCGCTCAAGTTCTATCTCCAATGCCACCGCTTCAGCGCCTGGACGAGTTGATTCACCACCAATATCAATAATATCAACGCCACTGGTAATCATATGTTCGGCTTGACGCAGGGCGGCATCGCGACTAGCAAAACGCCCCCCATCTGAAAATGAATCGGGTGTGGTATTCAGAATCCCCATAACTAAGGGACGCATGCGTTTTTGCCAGTCAAAAAGAAAACGCCCACAGCGCCAAGCCGTGGGCAGATTTTGCACGTACATTAAAACGGGATTATTTCTTAAGCAGGTGCTGGCGCATTATCAGCCGCAGGACCAGGTGCGCCGCCAGCTGAATTTCCAAAAGCGCTCGTTATTGGCGGTGGCTTAGGAGCACGTGGCGGACGACCTTCCATGATGTCATTAATCTGCTCAGCATCTAAAGTTTCCCACTCCAACAAGGCAACTACCATGGCCTCAACTTTTTCACGATTTTGCTCTAAGATCGCTTTGGCTACACCATATTGAGTATCGATCAGGGTACGTATTTCTGCGTCTACTTTTTGCTGCGTCTCTTCAGAAACGGTTTTCACATTCATACGACCAAACATATTATCTTGTTCGGTATCAACATAGACCATTGTGCCCAAGCTATCGCTCATGCCATAGCGTGTCACCATGTCACGGGCAAGTTTCGTCGCACGCTCAAAATCGTTTGAAGCGCCAGTACTCATCGAGTGCAAGAAAACCTCTTCGGCTGCACGGCCACCAAACAAAATAGCCAACTCTTCGAGCATCCGATCTTTATACATATTAATACGATCAAACTCAGGCAACTGCCAAGTAACGCCTAACGCCATGCCGCGCGGCATGATCGTAACTTTATGCACTGGATCAGCTTTAGGCAAGGTTTTAGCTACCACTGCATGACCAGATTCGTGATAAGCGGTATTACGCCGCTCTTCTTCGCGCATGACCGCCGATTTCCGTTCGGGACCCATATATATTTTGTCTTTAGCGTCTTCAAAGTCTTGCATATCAACTGAGCGTTTATTGCGACGCGCCGCAAATAAAGCCGACTCATTCACCAGGTTCGCTAAATCAGCACCAGAAAAACCGGGCGTACCCCGCGCAATCACTGCGGCATCCACATCGGGATTAATGGGTACCTTGCGCATATGTACTTGCAAAATTTGTTCACGACCCCGAATATCAGGCAAGCCAACGTGCACTTGACGATCGAAACGACCTGGGCGCAATAAGGCCCGATCGAGCACATCGGAGCGATTGGTAGCGGCAACCACAATCACGCCACTATTGCTCTCAAAGCCATCCATTTCAACTAACATTTGATTGAGGGTTTGTTCACGCTCATCATTACCACCGCCCATACCAGCGCCACGATGGCGGCCAACGGCATCAATTTCATCAATGAAAATAATGCATGGCGAATGTTTTTTAGCGTTATCAAACATGTCGCGCACACGCGATGCGCCTACGCCAACAAACATTTCCACAAAGTCAGAACCAGAAATTGAAAAGAACGGTACCTTGGCTTCACCAGCAATAGCGCGGGCCAATAATGTTTTACCCGTACCAGGAGGGCCCACCAACAAAACACCATGGGGAATTCGCCCACCCAGTTTTTGAAATTTTTGCGGATCTTTTAAGAAGTCAACTAATTCAGAAACCTCTTCTTTAGCCTCGTCGCAACCGGCCACATCGTTAAAGGTCACGGTATTGCTATTTTCATCAATCAAACGTGCTTTCGATTTACCGAAAGAAAAAGCGCCGCCCTTACCGCCACCTTGCATTTGGCGCATCATAAAAAACCAAAAACCAATAATGAGTAAAGTAGGTCCAAGGTAATACAAAGCTGAAACCAATAAATTGGGCTCATCTTCTGCTTTACCGGTTACTTGTACGCCAAACTTCATTAAATCACCCACCATCCAGATATCACCTGGCGAGATGATGGAATACTTTACGCCATCACTTGGGGTGACCTGAAGCGTGCGGCCTTGCACATCGACGCGTTTAATTTTGCCGCCCTTGGCATCGTCCATGAATTGCGAGTATGTCACCTGCTCTTGTGAGCGAGGTTTATCAAATTGCTTGAAAACTGTGAATAAAACCAAGCCCACAATCAGCCAAACACCAATTTTCTGGAACATATTGCTATTCAAATGCACACCTTTGCCGAATTAATTCGGGAGTAAAAACCTACAAAACCCCAATAAACACCGTAAACCCCATGAATACCCTATGTATGTGATTCTACTACTCCCTATATTCAAGGGCTTAGAACAAATAAATCCAATAAAGTACTGTTGTTATTAGGGTTAATCCAGCCCTAAGACCCGACCTGAATGGCCGCAGGCTTTAAATGACGTCCCAAGAGAAAGGTTTCTGCTGATTTGTCCCGCGAGGCCTTAGGCTTGCGGGGAGTCACGGTTTTGAAGACCTTCTTGAAAGCCTCCACAATTTGGCTATAGCCACTACCATGAAAGCTTTTAATCAATAAAGCGCCATCGGGCTTGAGGCGTGCCACGGCAAAATCAAGGGCTAATTCTGCTAAATACGCCATCCTGGCGGCATCAGCAACCCCCACCCCCGATAAATTGGGTGCCATATCTGATAGAACCAGGTCTACCTTACTACCCTCTCCTCCAGGCAGCAAAGCAGTAACCGCTGCAATGCCTGCATCTTCACGAAAATCCCCTTCAATAAAACTAACATCAGCAATCGCTTCCATGGGCAGCAAGTCAATGGCTATGATGCAGCCGTCCGGCTTGCCCGACTCAATTTTAGGATTATTTTTGCCCAGCTCAACTAAACGAGTGCGCACGTACTGCGACCAGCTACCTGGGGCACTCCCCAAATCGATGACCACCATGCCCGCTTTAATTAAGTGATCTTGCTCATCAATTTCTTTAAGCTTATATACCGCTCGAGCCCGATAGCCATCTTTTTGGGCCATCTTTACATAGGGATCATTTAAATGATCTTGTAACCAGCTTTTATTAAATTTATTTTTTGCCACGATGGGCTATTTTCGCTGATTTTTTGGCGGCAGTGCAAAAGCATGCTGTTTCGAATGCACTATCATCGCAAGTTATGACTAAATTCACCATTACCCCTGCCCAACGCAAAGCGCTTAAAGCGAAAGCCCACGACCTCAATCCAGTTGTCATGATTGGTAATGCTGGCTTAAGCCCCAGTGTCATCAAAGAAGCCCAATTGGCACTTAAAAGCCATGAGCTAATTAAAATTCGGGTGCTAGGTGATGATCGTGAATTGCGTGCCGAAATGTACGATAAGCTTTGCGACGCTTTGCATGCCGCTCCTGTTCAGCATATCGGTAAATTGCTGGTGGTCTGGCGACCCAAGCCTACTGCTTCGGAAGATGAAGCCTTTGCACGCTCGGCTAAAAAGACCAAGAAAAAAATTCAAGCACCACGGACTGCGCTCAAGACAACGCGCAAGACTGCTGCTAAAAAAGTAAGCTCACCACCCAAAACAGTTGGCAAAGGCTCGAAAGCACCGGTACGCGAATCTAAAATTGGCTGGACTTCGGCAGGCTACACCTCACGCAAATTAAGTGCACCGGCACCCAATCCCAAGCGCCGTAAAGTGAGACAGAGTAGTACGAAGAAAAAATTATTGGGCTAAGTATTGGGCTAATTATTGGGCTAATTCTGCAGGCTTATAGCAGACCATTATTTTTGCCACTGAGGCGCCATACCAAGATTAAACCTAAAAGACTTTGGCATAAAAATAAAATGCTCGAAACGCCATGTAGCCTACTAAATAAAGTCGCTGATGATGAAAGCATCACTGGCATACCTTGCTGTAACGCTTGATCGCGAATCATTTCCAGCCAAGGGATAAAAATAAAGGTGGCACATAAAGTACATGCAAGCATACCGAGTAATACCCAGCGGATGAAACGAAATTGATTGAGGCCACGATTCACTAATAAATTGGCAAAAACCAAAAGTGCCACCGAGAATACTAGGCTGACGTAGGCCTCGACACGAAAAATTGCTCCAGCAATCATGCCCGCAGCCTGGCGATCTAATGACTGAGAAAAGATCGTTGGCGCAACCAAGTAACCCACAGTGAGTAAGCTGCCGACCCATAAGCTACCTAACACCATAAAGAGGCGTTGGGCACTGGCGTAGCTTGAATTATCTGGCACCGAGTTAACCATCGGTATAGCTGAAATTAATTTAGATATAACGCACAGCTAGAATTTCCACTTCGCGATTACCGCCTGGCGCTTGTACTTTGACGACATCGCCCTCTTCTTTGCCAATTAAAGCCCGGGCAATCGGTGAACTAATAGAAATTTTATTGACAGCGATATCAGCCTCATCGTCACCGACAATTTGATAAGTAAACTTCGTACCGTTTTCTAAATCCTCTAAATCAACCGTGGCTCCAAAAACAACTTGCCCATTTACATCTAGGGAGGCCGGGTCAATGATTTGCGCCGCAGCTAATTTGCTTTCCAAATCTTGAATACGCCCCTCAATAAAGCCTTGCTTTTCTTTCGCAGCATCGTACTCGGCATTCTCGGAAAGATCGCCTTGGGCGCGTGCTTCTGAAATTGCGTTAATCACCGCTGGGCGCTCGACGTGCTTCAAGCGCTGCAGCTCTTCTTTCAGAAGTTGTGCGCCAAGCTTAGTAAGTGGAATTGTGCTCATAACCCTAATTCTAAGCTATGGCAGTGAGCGGTGTAAATCCTGCAAAGAATAGACCTCTAAAGCATCCTTACCGCCACCCGAACTTTTACTAAAGCTCAATAAACCTTCCATGACAGCTCTAGCCGCACTAATTGTTGTGTAGTAAGTCACATTATTTGCCTGGGCACTTGTTCGAATCGAGCGAGAATCGGCAATGGCGGTACGGGTTTCATCTACGGTAGTAAAGACCAAGGAGATTTCCCCGTTTTTGATCATGTCAACAATATGCGGGCGGCCATCTTTTACTTTATTCACCACGCGTACAGGTAAGCCTGCGGCCGTAATTGCTGCAGCAGTACCCTTCGTGGCAACCATGGGAAAACCCAATTCATGCAAGATATGCGCCACTTCAACTGCTACCGCCTTATCACTATCTTTCACGGTCAATACCACTGTGCCACTTTTAGGTAATTTAATACCAGCGCCTAATTGCGATTTAAACAGCGCTTCGCCAAATGTGCGCCCCACTCCCATTACCTCACCAGTCGAGCGCATTTCTGGTCCTAAAATAGGATCAATACCAGGAAATTTATTAAATGGAAAGACCGCTTCTTTAACAGAGAAGTAGTTAGGAATAACCTCAGCCACAATGCCTTGCTGAGCTAAGGTTTGGCCAACCATGCAACGCGCGGCAATTTTTGCTAATTGCAACCCTGTTGCTTTGGATACATAGGGAACAGTTCGCGATGCCCGCGGATTAACCTCGAGTACGTAAATGACATCTTTACCAGCCACATTCTGAATCGCAAATTGCACATTCATTAAGCCAATGACATTGAGGCCTTTAGCCATCGATGCAGTTTGGCGCTTTATTTCGGCAACTGTTGAGGGTGCTAAGGAGTAAGGTGGCAAAGAGCAAGCCGAGTCACCCGAATGCACTCCGGCTTGTTCGATATGCTCCATCACCGCACCGATAAACACCTGCTGCCCATCGCTAATGCAATCGACATCACATTCAATCGCATCATTTAAAAACCGATCTAATAGCACTGGTGAATCATGCGAAACCTTCATTGCTTCACGCATATAGCGCTGCAAATCACGGCCATCGTGAACAATTTCCATTGCTCTGCCACCTAAGACATACGAAGGTCTCACCACTAAAGGGTAGCCAATTTCTTCGGCTAATTTCAAGGCCTCGTCTTCTGCGCGCGCAGTACGATTTGGTGGCTGTAACAAACCCAAGGTTTGCAATAATTTTTGAAAACGCTCACGATCTTCGGCCGCATCAATCATATCGGGTGAGGTACCAATAATCGGCACACCATTCGCCTCAAGGTCTAAAGCCAACTTCAACGGCGTTTGCCCGCCATATTGCACAATGACGCCTAGCGGCTTTTCCTTGGCAACAATTTCTAAAACATCTTCTAAAGTAAGCGGCTCAAAGTACAAGCGATCAGAGGTATCGTAGTCGGTTGAGACGGTTTCAGGGTTGCAATTCACCATGATGGTTTCATAGCCATCTTCACGTAACGCAAGTGCCGCATGCACACAACAATAATCAAACTCGATACCTTGACCAATACGGTTAGGGCCACCGCCAAGCACCATGATCTTGTCACGCTGGCTCGGACTAGCTTCACATTCACCATGCTCAGCCTCATAGGTGGAATATAAATAAGCCGTATTGGTAGAGAATTCAGCAGCGCAGGTATCGACGCGCTTATACACTGGCAATACTTTTAAACGCTGGCGTGCGGTACGTACTGCGGCAGTATCGACTTTCATCAACCGTGCTAAGCGGCGATCCGAAAAGCCTTTTTGCTTTAAGAAACGTAACTCGGCCGCCGCTAGCGTATCGAGCTGGCGCAACTTTACGTCTGCCTCTAACTGGATGAGTTCTTCAATTTGTTCTAAAAACCAAGGATCAATTTTAGTTTCATCATAAATTTCATCAAGGCTCATACCCAAACGAAAAGCATCGCCTACATACCAAATCCGCTCAGGTCCAGGTTCGCCAATTTCTTGAATGACCTCCTCTAATTCAGTCGATTTTTCATCGAGACCGTCGACGCCAACCTCTAAACCACGCAAGGCCTTTTGAAATGATTCTTGGAAAGTACGGCCAATCGCCATGACCTCACCAACTGATTTCATTTGCGTCGTTAGCCGCGAATCGGCTTGGGGGAATTTCTCGAAAGCAAAACGGGGAATTTTAGTAACCACATAATCTAAGGCGGGTTCAAATGAAGCTGGCGTAGCACCACCAGTAATATCATTTTGTAATTCGTCTAAGGTATAACCTACCGCCAACTTAGCAGCAATTTTGGCAATCGGAAAGCCAGTTGCCTTTGAGGCTAATGCAGAAGAACGCGAGACGCGGGGATTCATTTCAATGACGATCATGCGACCATTAACTGGATTGATGGAAAATTGCACGTTCGAGCCACCGGTATCAACACCGATTTCTCGTAAGACTGCAATTGAAGCGTTACGCATCAATTGATATTCTTTATCCGTTAACGTTTGTGCGGGGGCAACGGTAATCGAATCACCAGTGTGGATGCCCATCGGATCTAAGTTTTCAATCGAGCAGACAATAATGCAATTATCTGCGCGGTCACGCACCACTTCCATCTCAAACTCTTTCCAGCCCAATAATGATTCTTCAATTAATAATTCATTAGTGGGCGATAGCTCGAGACCACGCTTACAAATTTCTTCAAATTCCTCACGGTTATATGCAATGCCGCCGCCCGAACCCCCCATCGTAAAGGAAGGGCGAATGACTACTGGAAAGCCAGCGCTTTGCGTTTCTGCTTGGAGGCGCTGTTGCACTGCTAGGGCTTCTTCCATGGTGTGAGCAATACCTGATTTAGCCGAGCCTAGACCAATTTTCGTCATGGCATTTTTAAACTTCTGCCGATCTTCTGCTTTATCAATCGCTTCTGGTGAGGCGCCAATTAATTCGCAACCATATTTTTCTAAAACCCCATGGCGATGCAAATCAAGTGCGCAATTTAAGGCAGTTTGGCCGCCCATCGTTGGCAAAATCGCATCGGGCTTTTCAAGCGCAATAATGCGCTCAACCACTTCCCAGGTAATAGGTTCAATGTAAGTCACCTCGGCCATATCGGGATCAGTCATGATGGTCGCGGGATTGCTATTCACCAAAATGACTTTGTAACCCTCATCACGCAATGCTTTGCAAGCTTGCGCGCCAGAGTAATCAAACTCACACGCCTGTCCAATCACAATTGGGCCGGCGCCAATAATTAAAATACTGTGCAGATCGCTGCGCTTAGGCACGAGTAACCTCCTGCTGCTTTGGTGCTTGCATTAAATCCATGAAGCGATCAAATAAATAGCCAATATCGTGCGGTCCGGGTGAAGCTTCAGGATGCCCTTGAAAACAAAAAGCGGGTCTATCGTTCCAAGCTAAACCTTGCAAAGAGCCGTCAAACAAAGAAACGTGGGTCACACGGACATTGGCTGGTAAGGTTTTTGCATCCACTGCAAAGCCGTGATTTTGTGAAGTAATGGCGACTTTACCGCTTTCGAGATCTTTGACGGGATGGTTTGCACCATGATGGCCAAATTTCATTTTGAGGGTTTTTGCACCTGCGGCTAAACCCATGATTTGATGTCCCAAACAAATACCGAAGGTAGGAATTCCGGCATCGATAATCGTCTTGGCGGCATTAATAGCGTAATCGCACGGCTCCGGATCACCTGGTCCATTCGATAAAAATACGCCATCGGGTTTCATCGCTAACACTTCAGCGGCACTCGTTTTGGCCGGCACTATTGTTAATAAGCAGCCACGCTCAGTCAGCATTCTTAAGATATTGCGTTTCACGCCAAAGTCATAGGCCACGACGTGTTTTAATTTACCTAATTTTTTTGGGGGCTTATCTTCATCAAGCATACGATAGGCTGGCTTACCAATGGGGCCATGTAATTCCCATTCACCTTCACGCCATTCATAAGCATAGGGAGTGGTAACTACTTGTGCTAAATCAAGGCCAGCCATACCAGCAAACGATTTTGCTAACTGCAAAGCGTGTTTACTTAATTGCTCAATCGAATCGCCAAGGCGTCCCGCAACAATGGCGCCCGACTGCGCACCTTTATCGCGTAATAAACGCGTTAACTTACGGGTATCAATGCCTGCAATGCCGGGCACCTTAGCCTCTTGCAAATAGTGTTCCAGACCATCTTCCGCGCGAAAATTCGAAACCCGCCGCGAGAGGTCTTTAACGACTAAACCTGCGGCATAGACCTGAGCCGATTCTGCATCTTGCGCATTAACGCCGACGTTACCAATATGGGGATAAGTTAAGGTGACAATTTGGCGCGCATAACTGGGATCAGTTAGGATTTCTTGATAGCCCGTCATCGCGGTATTGAAAACGACTTCTCCAGTAGTTTCACCAGGTGCGCCAATACTGTAGCCAGCAAATATGCTGCCATCAGCCAGTGCCAATACTGCGGGAGGAAAAGAAGGAAGCAAGGGTGACAAAAATTCTCCAATCCCTACTGCCATCCGACCCTGCTCGCCCCAAAAGACCTACCCGGGACAATTTGCGGGAGGTGAGTGTCTTTAAGCGCTAGGGTAATTTATGAGTTACGAACCCTACTATCATACCAGCTTGCGCTCTTCCTAGCTCCGTTTTTGCTCAATCACTTCTTTAATGTGCATTAAAACCGCTTGGTCTTCCATGGTGCTGATGTCACCTGGGTCACGACCTTCAGCCACGGCCTGCAAAGCACGGCGGACAATTTTTCCTGAGCGGGTTTTTGGTAAAGCATTGACGATATAAACCCTTGCTGGGCGAGCAACGGCGCCTAACTGCGAGTCGACAGTTTTCATCAACTCGGCTTCTAAAGTTGCGGTTTGCGTAGCGTCTTTCGGGATTGCAAAGCCAATTGCAACTTGGCCCTTCAATTGATCGGCAATACCCACCACGGCAACCTCTGCGAGGTTCGGGTGACTAGACAAACTTTCTTCAATTTCACGCGTTCCTAAGCGATGGCCAGCAACGTTGATCACATCATCGGTGCGCCCGAGAATGAAAAAATAACCGTCACTGTCTTTAATGCCCCAATCGAAGGTCGAATAAATTAATTTGCCAGGGATCGATTCCCAATAAGTTTTTACATAGCGCGCATCATCACCCCAAATTGTTTGCATACAACCTGGGGGTAAAGGTCCCTCAATGGCAATTACCCCTTTCGCATCCGCACCCAACTCAGCGCCAGTAGCATCATCCAGCAATTTCATGTTGTAGCCGAATGAAGGTAAACCAGGCGAACCAAATTTATGGGGCATGGATTCCACCCCACTTTGGATCGCTAAAATAGGCCAACCAGTTTCCGTTTGCCAATAGTTATCTACTACCGGCTTATTAATCGCCTCATGAATCCAATTTGCAGTAGGTTCGTCAAGAGGCTCACCAGCCAAAAATAAATAACGCAAGCTCGACAAATCATATTTAATTAAAAAACTCGGATCCTGTTTCTTTAGTACGCGCACTGCCGTTGGTGCTGAAAACATCACAGAGACTTTATATTTTTCGACCAGACTCCACCAAATTCCTGCATCGGGGCGTAGTGGTGTACCTTCATACATGATGGTTGCCATGCCGTTTAACAGCGGTGCGTAAATGATGTAGCTATGTCCCACTACCCAACCAATGTCGGAAGTGGTAAACATCGTCTCGCCTGGCTTGCCACAGAAAATATGCTGCATGCTCGCAGTCAGCGCAACTGCATACCCGCCCGTATCGCGCTGCACACCTTTTGGTTTACCAGTAGTGCCAGAGGTATACAAAATATAAGAAGGATGGGTGGCGTCAACCCATTCCACAGCAACTTGAGCAGCGATATTTTTTTCCCGCTCGGCTGCGTAATCCAAATCTCGCTCAGCTACTGAGGTGAAAGGAGTCAAGCCACGATTCACAATCAATACCTTCGTTGGCTTAAATTCAGCTAAAGCAATCGCTTCATCTAATAACGGTTTATAAGGAACACCTTTACCCATGCGCATACCAGCCTCAGCCGAAATAATCATTTTGGGCTGTGCATCATCAATGCGCGCCGCCAAGCTATGCGAAGCAAAGCCACCAAATACGACCGAATGAATCGCCCCTATTCGCGCGCAAGCCAGCATAGCAAAACAGGCCTCGGCAATCATTGGCATATAAATTAAAACGCGGTCGCCTTTATTAACCCCATTGGTTTTTAATATTGCTGCCATACGGTTCACCTCCGCATGCAACTCCCGAAAGGTGTAGGTTTTTTCTTGGTTTGTTTCGGTGGAGACTGCGACTAAGGCAATTTGCTCACCACGTTCCGCTAAATGGCGATCGACTGCGTTGTAACAAAGATTGGTTAAGCCGCCCGCAAACCATTTACTAAAGGGCGGATTGGCATAATCCAATACCTGGTTAAACGGCTTTTCCCAGTGAATTAGCTTTGCCTGTTCACCCCAAAATTCAATTGGGTCGGCAATTGAAGCTGCATGCACAGTTTTATAAGAAGCGTTTTGCTTGGCTGCCTGTACCATAAGATATCCAACCCCATCAAGTTAGTTTTTGACCACCACCTTGCCACTGTTAGTAGTTGCAGCTAATGGTTTAGTAAGCGTATTTTTCGCAGATTTTACTGGCGCTGTCGATGGGGATTTACGCTTAGTAGCATCCTTTGAGCTTGCTTTAGCAGTCGACTTACTTTGCTTGCTCACCTTTTTAGGGGTTGGCGGTGGGGGTGGCTTTTCCAAGCTTAGACTGGCATTTTCGGCCAAATTCACCGAAATATCACTCGTTTTACCGGCAGATTTTGGAATTAAAACTGTTGAACCTCCCTTAATGCGCATGCCTTTGGGTATGCCGTTCACTTCGCGTAATTGCGCAACATCTACCCCGAGGGTCTTGGCAGCTTGTTCGGGTGATTCAGATTTGGCAATGGTAACCGCCGTCCAAGATGCTAATGGTTTTTGATACTGTTTTAAATTTGCTTGAAAGATTTCAGCGCGACTGAACGGTAATAAAATTTGTTGATTAGCGGCACTTAAAATCACCGGCTTATTAAATGAGGGATTTAAATTTAAAAACTCCTCGAGCGGCATCTCAGCTAAATTTGCTGCGAGTTTGACATCAATGTCACGAGTGACGTCCACAGCCACGAAATAGGGATGATTTTCTAGTTGCGGCAAAACAATGCCGTAGGCTTCTGGCTGCATCACAATATTGCGGTAGGCCATTAATTTAGGTACATAGTTCCGGGTTTCATTCGGCATGCTTAAATCGCTGTAGCCGGTAGGCAAACCCGCTGCTTGATTTTTGCGGATCGCGCGCTGCACATTACCTTCACCCCAATTGTAGGCAGCCAAAGCCAGTTGCCAATCACCAAATTGTTTATATAAGCGTTGTAAATAATCTAGGGCAGCATCAGTGGACTGCAATACGTCACGCCGCTCATCGCGAAATACATTTTGGGTTAACTTAAAATCTTTACCCGTTTTAGGCATAAATTGCCAAATGCCAGAAGCCTTAGCGATGGACTTGGCCTGTGGATTAAAAGCACTCTCAACAAAAGGTAGCAGGGCTAGCTCTGTGGGCATGCCGCGGAGATTCACTTCTTGCACAATATAGAACAAATAACGCGATGAACGTGCCATCGAACGTTGCACATATTCCGGTCGCGCCGCAAGCCAAACTGTTTGCTGAATGACCAATGGGCTCTCTAAATCAGGCATTTGAAAGCCGTTGCGAATATGAATCCACAAGTTATTGCTGGGCGCCTCTAAACTACTGACCGACTGCTCATTTAAATTAATGCGGGGCGCTTTTGCTGCGCGCGGGTCTTTAGTAGCAGGTCCTGTACGGGAATCTGAACTCCATTGGGGGCCCGTTGCACACCCC
>Ga0114963_10000194_pt1 | contig 38770 bp, 53 predicted proteins | sample C_131016_EF_Meta_FD_87019 | JGI IMG/M metagenome (GOLD analysis project Ga0114963, IMG submission 87019) | Freshwater microbial communities from Lake Croche, Canada to study carbon cycling - C_131016_EF_MetaG | ecosystem: Environmental > Aquatic > Freshwater > Lake | place: Lake Croche, Canada... | reverse complement strand
TGGCACCAGATACGGGCCGACCTTCTCCTCGGCACTCCCCGGCAGATAGCCGAGCTGCTCGGTCGCCACGCTGGGCCTCGTGATGACGATGTTCTCGACCTTGCCGTCCAGAAGGCTCTGCACGGCGTAGCCGCTCGCCAGATGCGTCTTCCCCGTGCCGGCGGGGCCGAGGATGAACGTGATAACGCTCCGGCCGACCACCTCGAGCGCGTGGGCCTGCGCCTTCGTTCTGGCCGAGTAGCCCTCGGGCGGCGGTGGTGGTGCGGGCTTCTTCTTGGCTTGCCGCTCTTTGCGTCGGGTCACTCTTCGGCCCCCACCGCCTTCGCGAAGAACGAAAAGTTCTCGCACTGCTCGGGGAACGAAACGCCGTCATCGTCGATCGTGAACGGCATGATCCGGTCGCCGTCTTCGTCGCCGACGACGGCAAGGCCGATCACGGGCTCGACCAGATCCTCGCCATCCTCGTCCTCGTAGACGGCGACGTATCCGGTGGTCAGGGTCATCTGCTTGATGTTCATTCTTTGCACCTTTCTGTGCGTGAGTAATCCAAAGAGCCACGCTTCGCCAGCCTGTCGTAAAGCACGACGTTCACCGTTGCCGCAAGGTTCATGCAGTGCCTCGTCGGGACGTACACAACGTCTCGGCACCAGCCCGTCACGCTTGCTCCGAGCGAGCCGTCTTCGGGGCCGAAAACGTAGAACGCACTCTCCGGGTGCGTGTAGGTCACGAGCGATCGGGCGTCGTCGCGGATTTCAACGGCGACCGGGACGCACCCGTGAGGCACCACGTCATAGAGGTCTTCTGCCCTTATGAGGGGCATGTGCTTCCACGCCTTCGTCGTGTCGCTGCTCATGTCGCGATACCGTCGGCCGGTGTAGGCGACCATTGATACGCCGTAGCAGCTCGCGGCCCGCAGGACGCCGCCGACGTTGCACTCGTGCTTTGGCGAAAGCAATCCGATCGCGGCGTAGCCTCTCATGCCTCCCCTCTCCTTCCAGAGTTCCACGCTGCCACAATGTCCTGAACGCCTGCCCCGCAGGCATATTGGCGTGTGCGCCGCACCCACACTTCGCAATTCCGTCCCTCGCACAGGCGTCGCACATCCACCAGCCGTCAATGCTGCTCTCTTGGCATTTTTCAAAACCCTTCGCCCTCGCGGTACTCTTCAAAACAGAAGAGATCGCAAAACACGCGCCCCGTGAACGACTGAATGACAATGCCGCCCATATCGGCAATGCTTGCAACCTCTCCGATTGCTTTGCCGCACTGATGGCAGCGATTCTTCGCCGCGTTGAAGCATTGCGGAGTGTGCGACGGAGCACAGCCGCCGCAGGTGTCTTGCGCGCACGACGCGCACCACGACGTGATTGTGCTCACTCCGCAAACGTGGCAAGTCTTCATGCCCGCTCCCTCTCCTTTCGCGGTTCAATCCCGGTCACGCGGAAGACGCCGTCCTCGAGCATTCCCCAGAAGTCGATCGCCTCGAGCACCTGATTCGTCCAGTCAGTCATTACGCAGTAGCGCCGGTCGAACGGCTGCTTGTGGTGCTCGGCGTGCTGTTCTTGAGAATGCAGGAGGCCGAGCATCTGAAGGCCGCGGATCGGCCGGCTGCACTTCTGGTGCGACCAGGCGTGGATCTCGTTGCTGAATCCAAGGAACGAAAACACGATCGCAAGAAAGTGTTGGCCGGTAGCAAAGCACACCCAGGACGCGACGAGACACGGCACGAGTGTCGTCCAGTTCCGCGTCCACACGTCGCCCGCAAGAAACGCCGTCTGCTCCTCGTGGTGCCTGACGTTCGGCTGCACGATGTACTTGCCGACGATCGGCCACGACGGGTCGCCGTAGCGATCCTCCCACCAGTGAAACAGGCCCGAGAAGAAGTCAGCCACGAGCCAGGCGGCAAGCAGGGTCTCAATCACAGAAGCTCCTCCTTGGCAAAGTCGATAACGCACCCCGCTCCGCGATTGATGATCGTCGCGCCGACGGGGCGGCTGTGCGTCAAGATCGACGCCACGCGGTCGTCCTCAATCGAGCGTTCGTCTGGCCGCAGCCGCTCGCGGAACCAGACTTGCTCGACGCCGGAGCCGCGACGAGGGGGCTCGACGCCGAGGGCGTGCATCCGGGGCAGCCAGCCGAGCACCTCTTCCTGCGACTTCCAGAATGCGTCAGGGAGGATGGTGGCAAGGCCGGTGATAAGAGTCTGCGGGGCAGCGCCGTCGATTCGTCCCTGGATCGCGATGCCCCAAGGCACGACGCCGGGCCGCATGCGCGCCGTCTGCTCGGCGGCGGCGTGGAGCCGAAAGCCCGTCCACTGTCCCTTGATTTGCTCGGCCTGACCACTAAGCCTGCCCACCCACCAACCGACCTCGTGCCTTGGCAAAGACACATCAGGGCAGTCGAAGTCCATGCGAAGCTCATCGCCGCGAACTACGGTCAGATTCGCAATCCCAGGCCCGATCGCGGGGGGCGGTGGGGTCCACACGGCCGGCTCTGGAATTGCCGGCGGCGTGAAGCCAGCCTTGGCGACGGTGCCGCCGGCTGCCGCCGCCGCGGCAAAGGCGGCGAGCGACTGGAGGAACTCACGACGCAACATTGCGCACCCCCTTCGGTTCCTCGTCGCGCTTGAGCGTTCGCTTGTAGTAGTGCTTGCCGGCAACGTGATAGACGATGATGCCCTCGGGCTGCATAAAGCCGGGGGCGGCAAAGCTGCCGCGTAGCTTCAGGCTTCCAAGTTTGAAAGCAATGGCGTTCTCGCTGAACGGCCCGCGGTACAGCACCGGCACAAGGCCGCAGCACGCCGGGAGCGGCTCCTGCATGGCAGGCCCGCTGTCATTGTAGCCCTGGACTCCTCCGGGGCCGGTGCGGGGCTTCGGCAAGTCGTTGTGCAGGCACCACCGGCCGACGTTGAAGAGGCTCCAGCGCATGTCGCCCTTCTTGAGGCCGTAGCCGCGCTGGCATCCGCCGCCCCACCACTCACCGTAGTGCGTGCCCTCGCCGAGCCCCAGCAGCTCGTCGTGATGCCTCTGCACCCACGCCGCGAAGCCGTAGTTGTCGCTCTCGGGCGTGATCCAACGGTTCTTTGAGCCAGCGAAGATACGGCCGTTGTTGATCGTCACCTGGCAGTTCGTGCCGTCGATCTTCTCGGTGATGACAATCTCGCGCATCAGCCGCGGGATCTTCTGGAACGGCTGGTGGTGCGGAAAGAAGTCGGTGGTCATGCGTACTCCACGGTGACGGTGCGAGGGCCAGGGACGAGTCGGTGAGCAAGCCCTCCCATGCTCGACACTACGATGGGGTCGCTGCTTATCGTGACCCGCACCGGCCTCAAGAAAGAGATCAATTCGTCGTGCTGCTTTCCTGTCAGAAGGCTCGGGCCGTCGTAAACGTACACGAGCCGAAGCCGCCGCCCCTCGTAGCCGATGTTCTCGGAATACGAGATGACGCTGAATCCGCGAATCTCTGAGAGGAGGTTGTCTTGAAGAACGATGGCTTCGGACGGGTCGGCGGCTGGCTTCTTCGCTTGGGGCGGCGGCACAGGCGCAGCAAGTGCGGAGGCCGCTGATGCGGCCTCCGCACCGGACGGCATCCGCACGCCTGAAGTTGTGGCGGCGACAAACGCCGAGATAGCACCGATGAATCCGCGACGATCCATGCTCAACCTCGGATGTAGGTCAGCGGGGCCGGGAACGTCGTTCGCACACGCTTGATCTCGCGGTAGTTGTCGAGGGCGAAGACCGGCGTTCCGCTCGAGTCGTCGCACACAAGCTGCTCAACAACACCAGTCTCAATCTCCGCATGTGTCGCGTACATGATCTCGACGCCGTTGGCGTCGAAGATCCGGCACGGGCAGTCGTCGGGCACCTTGAGGATCGTCACGCTCCTCCGATTCACGATGCGCTTCGCACGCGGCTCGGCTGCTGATGCCGCAATCCGGCCGCACCCCAAGTACGCCGGCAGGGCTGAAATCGCGGCTGAGAAGTCTCGTCGGTTCATAATCAAATCCACTCCGGAAGGGGCCGCCAGAAGTCCGTTGTTCTGACCGAACCGACGACCGTCGGTTGCACATCGCCGCTCGCCACAAGCGAGACTCGCGTCCAAGTCGGCACCCTGACCCTCGGCGAAATGAATCCAACGAAGATGTCCTCGGTGCCATCGGGCATCGGACGGCCGACAACGAGAAGCTTGCCGACCGGCGGGGACTGCTCTGTGGCTTGAATCCAGTTGTTCATTGCGGCTCCACAGCGTCATCAAGAATGCGCTTCGCCAGCTCCTTCGCGCGCTCGACCGCAAGCTCCTTCAACTCTTGGCGAACCTCGTACTCGACGCGGTCGTGGTAGTACCGGATCAGCGACTTCTTTGCAGACGCCGGCAGCGGCGGCAGCTTGCCGACGAGTTCGTCGAGCACCTGCTTGACGGCCGACTCGGCGTGCTCGCGGATGTAGCTTCCAGCCGCGGTGTTCGCAGTGCGTCCGTTGCAGTTGTCGATTTCCCAGTGTTTTTGCCCACCCCATCCAGGCGGCTGAAAACCGAGGAGCTGCGCCGAGATCGCCTCGAGCCGACGGTGCAGAATGCGACTGACACGAGACTCGACGCTCTCCTCGGCCAGCCACTTCTCTGCGGCTGCCTGTGCCTCGGCAACCATCTTCTTGACGTTGAAGGCCATCACCCCACCTTCCCCTCAATCGTCTTCTCAATCTCTTTGCACTCGGCTTCGACCTCAAGGAAGCCGCGCTTGAACTCCACGATGCTCTGGCCGAAGCTGCGAGCAACCTTCGGAAGCCGGCCTCCGAACAGCATCACAGCGACGGCACCGATGATCGCGATCTCAATCGTTCCAAGTCCGAACATGGTCATTCCCATTCCGTTAGAGAAACTGGCTGAACATCGACACAGTGCGGCAGCAGGATGGCGGGAACGTCCACGAGGCCGGCGTCGTCGAGCATCGCCCGAACCTTTCCGCTCAAGTGCTCGTGGGCATCAAGCGTTGCTGGTGCCGTGAACTTGAAGACGAGCAGCGTCCTGCCAGCCTTCGGCACGGCGACTTCCTTGCCCTCGACGTTCTTGATGCCGGCGGCGGCCAGGGCCGGCGTGGCGAGGAGCGACTGAAGCAGTCCGCGTCGGGAGTCGTTCACTTCTTCTTCTCCAGTTCGTCGAAGAGCTTCGCGCAGGCGACGCGCTGCCGCTCGGCCTCCTCGTCCTTCTCTCTCATCCCGCACGATACGACAACTGCGGTCGCGATGTCCGTAACCAGCTCGCCAAACTGACCCGGCGTCATCAGGCCGTCCTGGCAGCGGTCAGCCATCGCCACGGCGAGGTCGTGCGCGAGCCGCCAGCGGCGGGTTTCCCACGAGTGCTCGGCGTCGAGGGTTGCTTGCAGGTGGTCGCCGCGCTGGCGAAGCTCTGCCCACGCGAGCTGCTCACTTCGCAAGCCAGCATCGTAAAACTGGGCGTAGCTCGGCGAGGTGCCGGTCGCGAACGTCGCCATTCGGTGCGTAACAGCCATCTCATACCCCTCTGGGAAGACGATCACAGAATCCTGCGCCACCACGGCCGCTGGCTGGCCTGCTCAAGTCGGCCCTGCGTCACGATGATTTCGGTGTGGAGGCGGTTGATCTCCAAGCGGAGGGCGTCGGTCACGCCACGAAGACGGTTGATCTCCCCGCGAAGCTCGCAGTCGCGCCTTTCGGAGCCCTCGTCAAACGACTCGACAAGCCTGCGGAGGTTGCGGTCATTCAAGTCGTTTAACTTGCTGATACCGCAACCGTGCGCCTCAACATCGCTGATCTTTTTCAACAGGTCGGAGGTGGCCCCTTCGAGCCCGACGATCTTCGCCGACGAGACGGCACCAAGCTGGTTAAGGTCGCGACGCAACGCAGACACGGCCTGCTCGGTGCTCGTCACCCTCGGCGAGAGCACGTTCGTCATCCACTTCATCCACTCCTCCACGCTCTGCTTCGTCGGTGCGACCAAAGTCTTCTTCGCCATCATTTCTCTCCTTCGGTGGCGGCGGGAAGCCGCAGGACAAGCTCCTCTCGCAGAACCTTGACGTGCGACGGCGCGTCGATGACGATCCTCACGCTCTTCCCCTTCACGCTGTCGATCGTGATTCGGATCTTCGGGCGGTCCAGAACGAGAGTCTGGCCGGGGCGGCGAGTGAGGCAGAGGGCCATAAGATCGGAGTCCTTTCCGGTTGTCGCGGTGGGTAGGTTAGCAAGTCGCCGCCTTCGCCACAAGATGTCTTTTTGCGGCCTCCCTCACCGGCTTCCTTGGGTGACTTTCTGCCGCCCAGGCGATGTAGTCCTGGCCTCGAGGATCACGAGCCACCTCCGCCAGCGTCAGCCCGGCGAACCGACCATCCCGAAGGACAAAGTTGGCCTCGGGAGGGAGGTGGCCGGCGATCACACGCACCCACTGTGCCGTGCCGCAGAAGCAGCACGAGATCAGCCACTCCCGGCCGTCCTCGTGCAGGATGTCGTGGCATTCCGCCCGACACCGCTCGTCAGCGCACTGGTAGGTGTGGTCGAGCTTGCCGAGCGGGAGGAGGGCACGCTGTGGCGTCGGTCGCGATTCTGGAATCGCGACCGACGCCCCTTCGGCGGCCTGCGGCAGCGGAGCCGGCTTCCGCTTGCCCCCGCGGGTCGGCTCGTCTGGCGAGATGTCGAAAAGCAGGGTCATCGAGGGATCTCCATCGCGTGGGGCTCGTCGGAATCGCAGACCACCAACCGCTCCTTTGCCCTGGTGACGCCGACGTACTCAAGCCGGCATTCTTCGTCGTGGCACCGCGGGTCGAGTTCCCGCTCAAGCTCGACGCGAGCCGATGTCTCGGTCGCGAGGATAACGTCTTGGGCCTCCATTCCCTTCGCGCCGTGGATGGTCGAGAGCCTCACATTCGGCCTCGTCGCCGTCTCGGGGCCATGACGCCTGGCGGCGTCATACCACTTCTTGCCGCGGTCGAGGAGGGCGGCCCACCCTCCGCTGGAGATCGCCGCCACCAGCGCCTCCGTCGCGCCTCCGAGCTGCATGATCTCGTCGGCTCCGATGAAGTCGATGTTTTCCCGGCGGCCTTGGCTCCACGCCGCCTTCTCGCCGCGGCGGAGGAACACGGCGTCTCCGGTCGCCTTCACGGGCGTCAGCTCGATCGCAGCCTTCCACTCGTGCCCGCCGATCCCCTTGCCGTGCTGGAGCTTCCAGTAGGCGTTGTAGGCGACGAGGCTTTTCGTGTCGTCCTTCTCGTTGATGCCGGCGTGCGGCACCTTCCTCGACTCGAGGATCTCGGAGAACTTCGCCAGCGAGTAGTTGCACCTCGCCAGAATCAGGGTCGTTCGGCTGCTGTCCACCTGACCCAGGGCACGCTCGACAGACTGCTCGCGGATGACGCAGCCGTCGTGGGCGGCCGGGGCGATCTTCCTGTCGAAGTAACCCCGATTCATACGCTTCAGGCACCTCTCGCCAAGCTCCATGACCGGCCGCGGGCACCGCCACGACTGCGGCATCGTCCGCTCCTTGTCAACCTCCCATGCGAGGAAGTTGTTGTAGTCTGCCCCCCCGAAGCCGAAAATTGAATTCCCCGTCACGATCCCGTTTGTCGTGACGTAAGTGTGGTGCTTTTCGACATTGAGGCTATAGACTCGAATCGACGCCCCGCTCGGTAGTCTATTGACCGACTGAATACCGACCCACTCGCACTGGTTGCCGATAGACCGCGGCCCGATTGAGTCCGTCCAACGGCTCCTGCGGGCATGGCGATCGGGCAGCATCTTGGGGACAATGTGAATCCCAGGCAGGAGATTCGCAGCCTGAATTAGGCGTGTCGCAAAGCTCCCGTTTTTCGACCGACAGGATTTTGAGCAGAACGGAAAAAGAATCTCTAGGCGATGATCGGCGAGGCAGGCTGTCGCCTTGTCGGTCAAGTCTCCTAGCGAAGAAAAAACCGTTTCGATGAACTCTGCGTCTAGGTTGTTTTTGCAGCCACAAGGTGGCCTGAAGGTGACCTGCGGGATGCCGTACTTGAACGAGACGATCTGCTCGTACATGCGGGCCTCCCGATCTGTATTGAAGACGCGAAGCAACCACACAGAGTCCGCATCCTCTTGGTTCATGCGCATTTTCACGCGAAACTCGCCGTTCTTGTTCTTCGACGCAGGCGACGAATTCGCGAACATCTGAACCGTTCCGATGCGCCACCGATCGCCCTTCCGCATGATGTACGTCGCGTATGCCTCCTTCTTCACTGTCCTAACTACCCATTTGTGATTCGGCGTGCAGAGCGACTTTGTGCCGTCTGTAAAAGTGACTTCGACGAGGTCGCCGGAGTCCACTTCTCGGCTCGCCGTCTGGAACGGTATCTTTTTCCCAAACCCGTAGAAGGTGCTTTCTCTGGTGTTGAAAGCGATCAGCCAATCGGACGCAGGGTCAAGCGACTCAATCGAACGGTATCCGGCTGTCGTGAGCACGGGCGTTCCCGCAGGCTGGCATTGGAAAGGGTCTGCGGCGAGATACGTCCACTTGACCCCCGGCCCATGCGCCAGCCTCCGGCACACCCGATCGACCAGCCTCGAGGAGTCTTGGGCCTCGTCGAAAACCCACACCCGCACGCCAAGCGGCGTGTCGCCCTCCGGCTCGACCTCTTCCGGCCCGTCGATCCCGAACCGAACGCCAGAGTACCGGCCGAGGATGTCCACGAAGTCCCTCTTCCCGTCCAGCCGCTTCGCCTCCTCGTACTTCTTGACGAAGTGCCTCACGGTGGCGATAGGAGGCACCTCCAGGCCCGCATTCGACTTTTCGGCATGGATGGCCGCCAGCGGCTCAATGCGGTTTCTGGAGATGTCCCAGAGCGTCAGGGAGGCAGCCGCCTCGGTGTCGCCGACGCAGGCCGAGTAGCCGCTGTCGGCGACCTTCTTCCACGACACAGACACCCGCAGCCGGTCTGCGATCCACTTCGACGCCTTGTCGTCGTTGCCCAGCATCTCGTCTCCGCCGATCTTCAGCATCTTGTGGCAAGTCGAATGGACGGTTCGGAACCAGCCATGCTTCTCAAGGGCGCTGGCGTGGCACTGGAAAGCCTCTGACGCCCGCGACACCATCTCCTCTCTCGCCGCCCTCGTGAGGCTGGCGAAGCCAATCGCCGACGGGTCACCGCCGACCCCCCCCGCCGCCTCAGTGATGATCTTGAGAAGCTCGGTGGTCTTCCCCGTGCCCGCGCCGCCGATAAGCCTGGCAATCTGAGTCATGTCCCGCTTTTCCTTCCTTGAGGATTTGTGGTCCGGGTTTGTGGGCCAGCGTAAAGTCTTGCCCGGTAGCCACTTGCGTCAATTTGGCCCACTTTCCCGGTTTCCCGCGCTCGTAATTGGTTTTTCAGATTCAATTTGGCCCCCATATATAAGGGCTTTTTGGTCTTCTTGGCCGCTAGGATGGGCAATATCTTCAAGATGGGCAATATGGGCCTGAGTCCAGACGATGTACCTCCGCTTCACGCCGGCCTCAGTCCTGACCCTCTCGACCCGAAACTCAGCCTCTCTTGTCTTCGCCAGAATCCGCCTCTTGAGCGAAATCCGGTCTCCCTCGTTGAGCGGCACCTTCCTCGTCTTCTGGATGTCCTCAAACACCCGGCTCCACGAGAAGTAGAGGTCGTAGCCTTCGCCGGCCCGCACCCAGCACGGTCTGCCAGACGGGTGCGGCGAGGAGTCATCGGAGTCAGGCTCGGGTCTGGCGACGTTCGACAGGGCGTCTAGAAGCCAGCCGGCGACAACAGCGTAACGCTGCTGCTCGGCCGGCGGCCACTCTTCCTCCCGGTCATCCATGAGCTTGACCTTCAGGCCACGCACCTTGACCGACTTCTTCTCGCCCTCTGGCTTAAAGGAGTAGCCGTTCCAGATTTTCGCCCACTCCTTCGGGTTTGGGTCGGTCACGTCGATCGTCCCCGTGACCTCGAGCACCTTCCTGGCGACGGCGATGGGGCTCGACCAGTCGGCGCTTGTGAGCGACACGAACACCCGCATCCGGTCGTCGTCGTCATCGACGGCACCCGGCAACGGCACGCCCAGCCGGAACTCCTTCGGGTCAGAGTGGACAACCGTCAGCCGCCAGAGGCCGGGGAACCACTCGCCGCTGCGGAACTCAAGGCCGCTGGCGGTGTGCGGGCTCTTGGCCTTCGCCTCCCGCACCTTTTCGTCGGCGTTCTCGTCGGTGCTGGCGATCTTCACGGCCCCAGCCGCGCGGGCTTTCATGCCCCACCGGAGCTGCGACTGCCAGATCGACTTGATCTCGGCGTCCTTGAGCGGATCGGCCATCTGGGTCTTGTTGAGCGCCCTGGCGATCATCAGCACGTTCTGCTGCTCTTCGGGCGAGTGCGGATCACGCATCCGCATGATCTCGGACGAAATCCAGCTCACCATGCAGTCGTGCCGCTCGCCCTCAAGGATCACCTTCTGGAAGATGGTGTCCTTCGTAACCATCCCCTCGCCGCCGCCGTCTCCGCCGACCGCGGCGATCACCGCGAGGACGAGCGCCTCCGGCATGGCGGCAGGCTCAATGTCGTCGGGCGACATCCCTGGCTCCCAGGCGTAGCACTTGCCGGTGTGATGCACGCTGGGCGGAATGATCGACTGCGACATCTTGCCGCCGCCGCCGAACCGCACCTCAAGGCCGTCGAGCTTCTGGACGCCCTTGGGTAGATCAATCAGCCGCTTGTCGAGCTTCCACAGGCGGTGGCCGCCTCGGCTTGAGGAGTAGCCGACGGTCGGGATGCCGAGCAGGCCAAACCTCTTCGCCACGGCGAACGACTTCTCGTCGTCCCATTCAATGTCAACCAGCCCGCTCGACGGGCCGAGGGGCAGGCCGATGTTCCACGGCTGCCCGCCCTCAAACCAGCTCGCGATCACGTCCTCGTTGGTTGTCACATGGGACAGCCACTCGTCGTGGATCGGATGCTTGCCGGGGGTGCCGCACTCGGCCCCCTTGCGGCACATGCACACGCCGTTGCGCATGCCGTAAATCTGCACCAGCGGCCAGCCGTGCTGCGCCGCGTACCATGCCGCCGCTTTGAAGATGGCGTCGCTCATTGTGAAGCCTCCTTGCCGTGTGTTGCTTCCAGTTGCTCAAGAGCCCACGAGTGGCCGAGCGACGTGCCGTGCATTCGCCGGTCATCAACCCACTCTGTCGAGAAGTAGTCAAAGTCAACCCGCGACACCAGCGTCTCTGCGTGCCGGTCGCCACCGAAGTGGCGACAAAAGTCGGCGTGCGTCATCACGACGCCCCACCCCTTGCCGGCGGTGTGCTTCTTGATCCGCAAAAGCGTCGGTGCTCGCATGGCTCGGCACCACCACCCGGCAGACCTCGGCAAGTTGTCCCGCTTCCAATCGATGTCTCGCCAAAGCCTGTCTTTGAAGAAGTACTGACCGATCGGAGTCCACACCCGGCCGAGGTCTAAAAAGATCGGCTTCTCGGAGCAGTCGAACGAAGTCTTCCTGCTCTTCCAGCGGAACTTCCAGAACTCGCCCCCGTCGCTGCCGACTGCGTGATCTATTCTTATCCGCCCCTTTTTGTAGGCATCGGCGACATCCAGAACCCACACCATGTTTCCGTAGAAGTACTCGCGGTCTTCGATGTCGAGCGGGCTGATTGAGCTGTGCTGAAACTCGACCACCACCCCGCCGCGCCCAACTGCGTCAGCGCGGTGCCTGTCGCCTCCGCGCTCCCGCACGACCTCGACATCCTTGAACCGAGACTTCCACGCGGCGTGCCAGATCGTCTCCGGCTCGCTCCACTTGTCGCAGTCAGCGTCGGCCTTGTGCGACCAGTGCCACGCGATGACATTTCCGCACTTTGCGACAACGCTCTCTCCGCATCCGGGGCAGGAAGCGTCCAGCTTCGGAGCGGCCCTAATCGTTCGCCCGCTCTCGTCCACCGCGTACAGCATCCACGAACCCTCCACAAAGAAACCCCCTCCCGGCCGCCATCAGCGGCGACCGGGAGGGGGAGAGATGCGCCAGCACAGGCCCACGGCGGATAGGTGACCGGGGTGATCTGCGCCAACGACTTCCGGCGGTTACGAGCCAACGCCGGCTAGGCTGCCGGTCGGCTGGGGATGATGAGACCAGCCGATGTCGCCGCCGACTCGACGGCGCGGCGACTACTCCTCGGTGGAGCCGTCGTCCTCGCTGCTGATCACGCTGCCACCCAGCGGCTGCGCGTTGAACATCGCCGTGAGCGGCTTGTGGTAGATCTCCTCGGCGACGGCACCCTGCTCCTCGGTGATCAGGCCGACGAACCGCGGCACGATCTGGGAGTAGGGCTGACCGCCGTCGTTCTTCACCTTTTGGAGCTTCAGCCCGATCACGCACTCGTAGCCGAACGACGGGAGCCGCTTGCGCCACGGCACCCAGTTCGCGAGGCTGCCGGGTCCGACGGTCACGAGGAGCGGCCAAATCTCGCCGACCCGCACGATCGCGAGCACGCGGGACTCCTTCACCTTCCGAGTCTTCTTGCCGCCCTTGCCGGAGCCCCAACCGAACTCAGGACCGGTCGAGATCGCCGTCCAGTCGTACTTGCGGTCGCCAATCCGGTACTTCTCGAGCGCCTTCGGGTCGCAGTCCCCGAGATCGTCGCCGACGCGGTAGCCGACCAGGCCGTCGTGCGACACGATAACCGGCCTCTTGTCGCTCGGATCGTCCTTCGGCCAGAGCGTCCCGCGGAAGCCCTCGGCAACCAAGAGCCCGACGATCTCGTCGGTGCTCTCGACGTTGCCGAGGTTGTCGATGCTCCACACCGTGCCGCCGCCGGCCGGCGTGGACACCTTCGTCAAGTCCTGCTCCCGCACGGGCTCGTTGCCGACGTTGGCCGCGATGATGCGGGCCTGCCGGCTGTTGGGCACGAGTGCGGGGTAGTCGATCGTCTTCAGAGCAAGAGCCGTGGTCATTGGAAACTCCTTGACCAGAAACCGTCCTTCGGGGCCGGCACGCTGCCGGCCCTCCTATCGACCAGCCTTCTGCGACCGGAGCACCGGCTGGACGTACTCGTGGATGAGCCCGGCCAGCGGCGTGCCATCGGCCCAAGGCGCGCGGACATCCTTGCCGGCCGCCTCCGCCATCTCCTTGAGCATGGTCTTGATCTTGCCGGTGTTCACGCCGACGAGACTCGCCTGCTCCGCAGGCGAAAGCCCAAGGGTCTTCACGGCGGCGAGCACAGCGTCCGTCTGTGCCGCCGTGGCGCTGATCCTGTGCTCCCAGGACACGCGCCAACTCCTTCCCGCGACCCGAACTCCGTCGAGCCGCCCCGCCGCCATCTCCTCGACGGCGATCTCCTCGAGCGCGTCCTTGCGCTTCTCCAACTCCTTCACCTTTGCATCAAGCCCGCTGATCTCATCGCTCAAGGTTGCGATCTTCTCAAGCGTTGACCCGAGCCGCTCGGTAGCTGCTGACGACTGCATCAATGACCTCCTGCCGTTTCTGAAGGGCTTGAAAGCAGCGGCCGTCGGCCGTTGTCTTGCCCCGTAGGACTGAGATGAGACTGAAAAAACGAGTCGTCTTGGTCTGGCCGGGGCGGTGAATGCGAGCGATGGCCTGGAGCCAGTCTGAGAGGCTGTGGCCGACGCTGTAGAAGACTCCGACGCTGGCGCTCGAGCAGTCGATGCCCACGCCGCCAGACTTGATCTGCGCGACGAGCACCGACGTTTTTCCGGCCTGCCAGTCGGCGAGCCTGTCGATCTTACCAGACAGCTCGCTGGCACCGAGGCCGATGTCTCGGCAAGCAGCCAACGCACTCTCAATGTCATGCCGAAAGCGGCAGAAAACAACTACGCGAACCCCGTCATCCATGTTCTCGAGGAGTTCGCTGAGTGCGGCCTTCTTGCTGGGCGTGTCATCGATGGCGACGGCAGCATCCTGCTCGTCGAGCCGCATGTGCCCGCTGCAAGCTTGGAGCATCCGCAGCAGGCCGACCATCGCGTTTGCGGGAGTGATCCGGCCTTCCTCAACGTCCGCGCAGAAGTCCTTCTCGAGCTGCGTGTAGACGTTGCCCTCGCGTGGCGTCATCTCGACCGGCACGTCAACGTGGTGGATCGGGGGGAGGTCGAGCACGTCCTCCGACCGACGCACGAATGTCGTGTCGGCGACCTTCTTGGCGAACTGCTCCTTGTTTCTCCAGCCGATGACCATCCCCGGCACCGACGGGTTCGTCATCGCGTAGAGGTCTTTGAAAAACCCCCACCGAGTCCCGAACGTCGGGCACTCAGGCGACTCAACGGCTCGCCAGACGCCAAAGGCGTCGAGCAGCGAGTGGGCAAGCAGCGTGCCGGAGAGTCCGATTCGGATCGACCTTGGATTCTTGGCGACCAGCTTCGACGCCCACTTGCTGGCCGCGCCCGAGTGGCTCTTGAGCTTGTGGATCTCGTCCCAGACGAAAACGTCCCAGGCGACCTTGTCGATCTCCTTGATTCGCCAGAGACTCTCGTAGTTGCCGACGACAATGCAGGGGGTCGTGTCGGCCATCGCGGCCGCCACTTGCTTGCCCTTCGCGGCCGACGACGGTTTGTCGAGCAAGATCACACGGACGCCGGGGAGCCAGAGGCTCGCCTGCTTGGCCCAGGCGGGGATCACTGCCTTGGGGCATCCGACAAGAATCCGGCGGATGCTGCGGCTGGAGAGCAGCTCGTTCACGATCTCGAGCGTTGTTCTCGTTTTGCCCGTCCCCATCCCCATGTGGAGGAGGACGGAGCGGCGGCCCCTCGCCCACTCAATAGCTTCCCGCTGGTGTGTCCAAAGCACAGCCTGTGCCTCCGGTGTCGTGGAGGCAGGGTACTAGGCTGTCGAACGAGAGTCAAGCGGGCTTTTTCCGCGGACGCCCCTTCTTCGTGCCGGCGGTTTGCTGCCGCATGGCCGTCGCGGCGTTCACTTCGCACGACGCTCGGGAGAACACCCAGACGCGACTCTTCTGGTGGCGACTGTTTCTGAGCACGCGCCCCTTGATCTTCTTCTGGCCGGCGAGTCGGGCGCAGAACGTCCAGTGGGTGCAGAGCACCTCGCCAGCGTCCCCCGTGGAAATCGCGTCGCCGAACAGAATCGGCTCGACCGTGGCGAGGTACTTGAGCATCGGGGGCCGCTCGTCCACAAAGCCGCGGGGCCGGCGATCGGACTTGCCCCCCCGAGAGCGGAGCTTCTCCTCGTATTCCGCGAAGTCCCTCATGCACTCGTGCAGGGAGTAGACGACGAACTCTCGGTCGGTGTCATTCTCGAGCGGCGAGCGGAGCGTGCGGGTGGTCAGGAGCCCTTTTTCCGCCATGCGGGCCGGGGTAGTCCAGTGGACGCCGAGGACACAAGCCGCCTCAAAAGAGCCTAGAGCCAGGTCTGGTAATGAAAAACCGGCCATGAAATGCCCCTTCCTATAGGTGCAGTTGACAACCTCGAGTGGAGGATAGAGGATTCTTCCTCACCGATGTGGAGGGCATCATGCCGCGGTTCACCGTGATTATGTATTGGCAAGATGGGGAAGTCGAGGACGCGGACGAAATGGTGGTGACGGCTGCAACTCCGCAGGGCGCGGTGCAGGCGGCTCGGAGGAGGTGGCGGGAGACTGTTGGACAGACTCACCCGCACTGCCGGCTGGTGAAGGCGTGGATTCTCACGGCGGAACGGATTCGCGCCCTTGCATAGCCGCATGGAAGCGGTACTCCTTAAGGGGTAACCGGCCACCATGCTTCTCACCGACGTGCTTCACAACCTCTACGCGCCGTTGACAGGCGTGTCTGAGAGGACCGTCTCGCTCTACGGCTACACGATCCGGTCGTGGGGCGACTTCCTTCGCGCGCCGCCAGAGACGACGCACCTCGAGGAGCTGGCGGTCGCTCAGTTCCTCTCGCACCGCGTGCGGACGAAGGCCGCCGCCACTGCCGCCAAGGACCGGACGCAGATCAGGGCCATCTGGGGATTCTGCGCTCGCCGCTCCCTCTGCTCGACGTGGCCTTCGGTGCCACGCATCGTCGTCCCCGAGCGGGTGCCGGAGGCGTGGATGCCTGACGAGATGCGGCAGCTCGTCGCCGCAACCGCGCTTGATCTCACCGTGATCTGCGGCTTCCCTGCGGAGAGGGTGTGGCGGGCGCTCTTGCTGCTCTGCTACGACACGGGCGAACGCATCTCGGCGGTGATGGCTCTCCGCTGCTCCGACGTGCGCGGGTGCAGCGTGCTCTTCCGCGCCGAGAACCGGAAGGGGCGGTCGCGCGACATCCTCCGCGAGATCAGCGTCGAGACCGCGGATGCCTTGTGGTCGATTCGGCGGCGACCAGAGGACACGGCGATCCCGTGGGACCGCGCGCCGACGCACCTCTGGGCCAGGTACACGCGGCTACTGAAGCGAGCCGGGCTGCCGTCAGATCGGCGGAGCAAGTTTCACAGGATCAGGAAGACGACGGCGAGTTTTTACGAGTTGGCCTGCGGGCCGGGCTCGGCGCAGCGGCTCCTCGGGCACGCGAGCGCCGCGACAACACGGGCTTACATCGACCCCCGCATCGTCTCGCCGGGGGAGCCCGCACCGAAGGTGCTGCCGAGGGTTGTGTAGATCACGTCGCGGGCGGCGGCACCGGCAGGTAGTCGCTCTCAGTGATCTCCTCCAGCCCGGCGAGCTGCTCCGCCGCCGCGGCCGCGAGCCACTGCTGCACCGCCAGCAGCACCCGCCCGGCCGCGTCGCGCGGGGCCGTCGCGGCCGGCTCGATCGACGTTTTCGTCCCGGCGTCGGGCCAGCCGCACGCCGCGTCGATCGCGGCGCGGACTCGCTCGTAGGTGTCGGCGTCGGCGCGGTAGTACGAAAGCGTCATGCGACCGTGATCCCCCACTTTGCGCCGAGCAGCCGTTCGAGCGCCGTCAGGTCGGCCAACGAGATCGCCCGGCCGTACACCACGCACTCGCCCAAGAGTCCCAAGTGATACGAGGTTGAGGCCAACTGCATTATTCCGAGCCGCAGCACGAGCCCGGTGGCGTCGAAGTTGCGCAAGCCCAGCTGCGTTATCGACGTGACGGCTTGCAGCGAGCCGTTGCGCCGGAAGTAGCAGTTTTGTAAACCGCTCCCGCCGACCGTGACGGACGTTACTACGGGCGTCGTAACGGACGATGGCGTAAACCGCCCGGAGAGGGTCGGACTGCTGAAAGAAAACGAGCTGACACCCGCAAACCCATCGGCGAAATACGCTACCTGCGTGTTCCCCGCGTTGCTGACGCTCCACTGCACGCCGCTCGTGCGGGTCGAGACGCACACGACAGTGAACGGCGTGTCACCGGACAACGGGTAATTGCCGGTCGTCGCCAGTGAGTTGGAGCTTCCATTGAAATTGCCCGCGCCAAGCGAGTTAATTGCGCTGCTGTTCCATGTCGGCCGGTTGTTCGCTGTCGACTGCGTGGCGTGCCAGCCGTTGCCGCTGCGGTCGGCGATGTAAGCGATCTGCGACGAGTTGGACACAGCCCCCGTGCCGTTCGTCGCCGTGGCGAGAAACGACGCTGACGAAAAGTCGTGCCACGAGATCAAGCCCGGCAGCGACAGCGGTGACAGGATTGGCGTCACGTCGCGCGACGGGATCACGATCGACGCCGACTGTGGAAACCAGTCGGCGACTTGGCCCGACGCCCCCATGCGGCGCAGAGGATTTGCCATCAGGTGATCCTGTGCGCGTAGCCGCTGATCGTGATTACGTTCGCGGTCGCCGCGTAGGCCGCGACCGTGCTGCCCGCTGATCCGGTGCCCGTGATCGGGAGCCCCGGCACGACCAGCGTGAGGCCGGAGCGCGGCGGGATCGTCAGCGGGATCTCGTTGTCCACGGCCGTCGTGCCGCCCCACTGGATCGTCAGCACGACTGGCGACGACGAGGTGTTCGCGGCGAACAGCCACAGTTCATCGAGCACCGACGCGGACGATCCGGTGGTGTGGAGCGTCGTGCCTGCGGAGCCAGACGTTGTCGCAGCCACCTTGATCGCGCGTCCCTGCGTGCTGCCGGACAGGAGGATTTTGGAATACGTTGCCATGCGTCACCCGTAGATTTGTGCGGCGAGGATGATCTGATCGTCGTCCACTACGATCGTGCTGTAGCGCAACGAGTTCCACGCCGTGCTGCCGTCGCCAATCTTGAGCCTGCCCGTGTCCGTCTCCACGACGATCACGCCGTCGGGGATTACGAGATTGCTCGCGGCGAGCGCCGCCGCGGTGCCGCGGGGCTGCTGCGGGGGAGGATTGGTGTAGGGTGCGGCCATGCGTCACGCGATCCAGAACTTGAGGTTTGTTCCCCATCCGCTATAGCCACCGCTGCTGATGCCGAGGGGCCACGCGGTGAGCGTTACCACCTGCCCCGCCGTGATGGCCTGCGAGATATTCACGCTCTGCGGGTTGGCGGTGCCAGCGCTGGTGAATGTCCTCACCGTTACGCCTGCAACCTGGATCACGCCCGGCACGTCGTCCGAATCCACTGCAACAGTCCCAGTGATTCGCAGCGTCCCGGAGACGCCGGCTGTCAGCGTCCCCTGCTGCGACGTGTTCGCGTTCGGAACCACCGGGCTCGCGCTCGTGCCGCTTCCCGTCCAACCTGACGGGATGGCCGAGAACGGGTTGCCCGACGACACAGCGAGCGTGGCCGAGGACGTGTACACGAGCGACAGGCTCGCCGCGAGCTGGCAGCGGTAGCGGTAGCCATTGCTTCCGGTGGTGAGGCTCGACAGCGTCAGCGACGACGACGTGGCTCCGGAGACGTTGGCCCACGTCGTGCCTCCGTCGGTGCTCTGCTGCCACTGGTAGGAGATCGTGGACGTGGGCAGCGTGGCCGTGGCGGTCGTCGAGAACGTCGCGGAGCCGCCGGCGGTCACGCTCGCGGCCTGCGGCTGCGCGGAGATGCTCACCAACGGGAACGTCCCGCACTCGTAGGGGTCGGGGAGCGAGGCGCCGCCGCCCGTGGCCGTCAGCGTGCCGCCGGACAGCGTCAGCCCAGAGCCGATCGCCGCGGTCGTGAGAACGCCGCTCGTCGTCGTGACGGCGATGCGGTCGGCCGTCGAGCCGATCGCGCCGGCGTTCGTGAGGTTGCCGTGGGTGTGGCTGGAGACCGCGGCGTCGGTGATCCCGTATCCCGCGAGCGTTGTCGGCGTGCCGGTCAGTCCAGAGAAGGCCGTCGTGCCGGCCGCGCCGGTGTCGCCCTTCTGGAGCACGAGCGAGAGCACCTGGCTGGGGGAGCTTCCAGTGATCGTCGCCGAGGCTGCCGTCCCGCTCGAGACCGTGCCGATGGTCAAGACGTTCGCGGGCCCGGCCGCGCCGGTGGCCCCCGTCGCGCCCGCCGGCCCTTGCGCGCCGACGCTGCCCTGGTCGCCCTTCTGGAGAACGAGCGAGAGCACCTGGCTGGGGGAGCTGCCTGTGATCGTCGCCGAGGCTGCCGTCCCGCTCGAGACCGTGCCGATGGTCAAGACGTTCGCGGGCCCGGCCGCGCCCGCCGGCCCTTGGCTGCCGGCCGCTCCAGCCGCCCCGCGAGGCAACACCAGCGAAAGCACTTGGCTCGGGGCGTCCCCCGTGATCATTGCCGCGGCGGCGGTGCCGCTGGTCACGGTGCCGATCGACAGGCTGCTCGCTGGCCCGGGTGAGCCCGGCGGGCCTTGAGCACCAGCGCCGCCGCCGGCAGACGCCGTGATCGACGCTGCCGACACGCTCGCCGAGATTGAGCCGCCAGAGACGCTCGCCGAGATGACCGACGGCTGTGCGACGGCGACGATGTCGCTCACGGGATGACCTCCACCGTGCCCTGGAGGGCCGCGCGGTGCGTCCCGCCGGGGGCGTCCCAATCCATCCGCCAGGCGTAGGTGCCGGAGGTCAGACCAGCGGTCTGCGCGTTCGTCAGGCCGATCGTGACCTTCGCCGCGGCGGGATCAACGATGCTCGTCGTCATCGTGGCAACCGTGGTGCCCGTCACAAGGCTCGCAACGGTCGCCGTCGCCGTGTAGCCGACCAGCGTCACGCCGTCGAAGTCTACGGTGGTAGCAAAGGAGTCGCCCCGCTTGAGGGCGAGGTTCATCGTGCCGGGGAGTTGGGAGAAGGTTGCGCTCATGCAGCCACCAGTTGAATCTTCGGAACCACAACGGGCCCGCCCGCGGGAGTTGCCGTCCACGTCCAGCGATAGAAGCGATAGTTGGCGCTAGCGCCCAGCGTGAAGGTGCGGGTCTGACCTTCTGAGAATGTCTGCCCCGTGCGGGTGTCGAGCGTGTCGAACGATGAGCCGTCGTTTGATCCAGAGAGCGTCCACGCCGTCGGTGCCTGCGACTGCGCCGATGCTGAGTTGCCATAAGCGTAACTCGCGCGGCTCGTGATCGTGTAGCCTCCAACCTGGCTGGTTGTTCCAGAGTCAAATGCGTACTGAATCCAACTGTTCGTGGCGGGGTTCGGCGAGGCGTAGAACGAGTCGTCGGTGGTAACGGTCGTCTTGTCGAAGGCGTGCCACGCCTCAAGGCCGCTCGACAGAATTGCCGACGCCGACGCCGCGCCGCTGGGTGCCGTACTGCTCGTCATCAGCGGGATTGGAAGGAACGACCCCCACGTCGATAGCGGCGTTCTCTTCCACTGGCTTGAGACGCGGATGTAGTGGTAGCTGTCGTCGTAAGCCTGATCGCCCGGCGAGCCGGCCGAGTTTGGGAGCGACGGTACGCTTGCCCACGAGAACGAACCGCCGCCGCCCGCCCCGGTGTCGCCCTTGTCGCCCTTGGGCAGCACAAGCGAAAGCACTTGGCTGGGGGCAGAGCCGGTGATCGTGGCAGAGGCCGCGGTGCCGCTGCTCACGGTGCCAATTGAGAGACTGCTGGCCGGCAGCACGAGCGAGAGGGTCTGCGACGGCGCAGCACCAGTGATGGTCGCCGCCGCCGCCGTCCCGCTGCTCACCGTCCCGATCGCGATGCTGTTGGCGGGGCCGACATTTCCCTGCGCCCCAGCGGGCAGTACAAGCGAGAGCACCTGGCTTGGCGCAGAGCCGGTGATGACCGCACTCGCCGCGGTGCCGCTCGAGACCGTGCCAATGGAGATGTTGCTGACGGGCAGGACGAGGTTGAGCGTCTGCGACGGGGCGGTGCCCGTGATGCTGGCACCGGCCTGCGAGCCGGCGACGACATCGCCGATCACAAGCGTGTTCGCGGGACCAACACCCCCGGTCGCCCCCGCCGCGCCAGCGTCGCCGCGTGCCAGCACAAGATTGAGCACCTGATTCGGCGCGGTCCCGGTGATCGACGCGGCCGGCGATGAGCCGGATGCGACGATGCCGATCGACAGGCTGTTCGCCGGCCCCGCGGGGCCGGTCGCACCTTGCGGCCCGGCAGGCAGGACGAGCGAGAGCGTCTGGCTGGGAGAGGTTCCGGTGATCGTCGCCGAGGCTGCCGTCCCGCTCGAGACCGTGCCGATGGCAAGGCTGTTCGGCTGGCCGTAGGGCAGCGTCAGGGAGAGCGTCTGGCTGGGGGCGTTGCCCGTGATGGTTGCCGCCGCGGCGGTGCCGGCCGACACGGTGCCGATGGATAGGCTGTTTGCCGGCCCCGTGGCCCCGACGGGCAGCGTCAGGCTCAACACTTGGCTGGGGGCGTTGCCTGTGATCGTGGCCGCCGCCGCCGTGCCGCCGGCAACGGTGCCGATGGTCAGCTTGTTCGCGGGGCCGGCAGCGCCGGCCGGCAGCGTCAGGCTCAACACCTGGCTGGGCGAGTTGCCGGTGATCGTGGCTGCCGCCGCCGTGCCGCTGGTCACGGTGCCGATGGTGAGCGTGTTGCTCGCGCCGGCCGCCCCCCGCGGCAGCCCGAAGTTCAGCTTGGCGGCGTAGGCCGTGCCCGCGTTCTGGACAGTGGCGTTCTCGCCGGTCGCCAGCGTCGTGACGGTGCCGACTTGCACCGTCGCAGCAGCGCCGTTGCCGCCGCCCTGGTACTGGTCGGTGACCGAGATGTTGACGCTGTCGCCGTTCCCGACGGTGCTTGAGATGCTTGTCGAGCCGACGACAACGACAGAGATTTCGCTCATGGTGCGCTCGCCGTAACGGAGCCCGAGACGATGGTGCGGGTGATGTCGCCGGGGGCCACCCAGCGCAAGTACCAGCGATAGCTGCCGGTAGTCGAGAGCGTGCCGGTCTGAGCCTCGGAGAGCCCAAGGATCAGCTCGCCCGTGGTCGCGTTGACGACGCCGATCGTCGGCTGCACGACGGTGGCCCCGAACGCCGCCTGCGAGCCGAAGCCTCCGGCGATGGCGTTCGGCGTGGCGTCGAAGATCGCCGACGTGAGCGTGTAGCCGGTGATGTTACGCTGAAGGTTCAGCGCGACGTTCACCTCATCGGACTTGATGAAGACGAGGTCGAGTGCGCCTGGAAGCTGACTGAATGTTGGCACGGCGTCGCTCCCTTAGTTCGTGGGCGGCGATGCTTGGCCCGTCTTCCTGACCACCGCCTGGTGGATCTCGCGCTGGCCGGCGGCGAGTTCCTGAATGGTCGCTGCCTGCTGCCGCTGCGTCGTGCTGATTTCCTCGAGCGTGTTGCTCGTCTTGTCGAGGAACTCGGTGTGTCCCTTTACGATCGGGATGAACACCGTGCTGTGGAGCACGACCGCGGCGTCCCGTGCGAACCAGAGGACGACGCCCATGATGATCACGGGCAGGCCGAATCGCTCCGCCACGCGGTAGGCCATCTCGGCCAGCGAAGAAGGGGTCTGCTCGTCGGATTCCATTCTGCCCCTCCTTGGGCGGGATGTCTTGGCTGGTGGCTATCTCCGAATTATAGCCTCCTGCACCTTCCGCTTGAGGTCATCGAGGGTGCCGTCGTTGAGGATTACCCTCGACACCATTCTGTCGGGGATTCCGGCCTCGCTGGGATGTTTGGCGGCCTCGCTGGCAAGGCAGACGTGCCCCGGCCTGACGATCTTCCAGATCAGGCCGCTCCTGCACAGAACCTCCGACGCCTCGTTGATGTGCCGAACGTCGGGAAGCACAATATCGTCGCCGAAGCTGGTGAGGGTTGCGTCAACTCGCTGAAAGGCCCGCCTGACCCACATTTCGCGGTGGATCGTGTCGCGCCCCCAATCGCCGCCGAGAGACTGCATCAACTGCCTCGGCGACTTCCCGATCCACGGGATCACCGACTCCTTGACCACCCGATCCTTGAGCTGCTCTACCGGGATGCCGGTGATGGCCGAGACGCACTCATAGAGCGGATCGGCAAAGGCGACCTTGCGGTATTCTGTAAGGAAAGATGCTACCGAATCCTTACCGGAACCGGCGGCACCGCAGAGCCCAATCAGCATCGGATGTACCTCCCATCGCGAAGCATTGTCACACCTAGTTCAACCGTCAGCCACCGCTGGCCGACGCCGGCCTCCGCCAGCATCGAAAGCCCTTTCTCGACGCTCTCGGCCCAGCGCTTCGCCGCCTCGTCGTCCATCGGCAGCGACAGCCCGACGACCTCCTTGATGCCGGCACAGATGATCGCCCGCGCGCAGTCGGCGCAGGCGAACCAGGGGCAGTAGAGCGTCGCCCCAGCCGTCGGCACGCCGGCCGCCGCCGCGGCGTAGATCACCCCGCGCTCGGCGTGCTCCATGAACGAATACTTGAGCGGCCTTTCGAGCCGCTCGCCCGTAACTGCGACGCCCGCCGGGAATCTGTTGGCGGCGTAGATCAGCCGCCGGCCAGACGCCAGCACCGCGCCGTTCTGGGTGCTCGGGTCATCGGATCGGGTGGCCGCGTAGCGGCAGGCTTCGCGGAGGTAGTCGGTTTCGGTCATGTTTCACCCTTTACCCAATGCACGCGGGCGGCACGGTGCCCCCGCCAGAAAAACAGAGTTCCGCCGCCGTTGTCTCGCCGAATCGCCGGGACGTAGCCCCACATGAGAATCGCCTCGCCGTACTGCGGCGGCATTTCGTCTGGAACCCAAAACAGCACCCGATCGCCAGCCTTGAGCGAGTATTCCTGCCCCGGCGGCTCGCCTTCCCACCCGTGCGAAAACGTATTCCCAAATGCAAACAGGCAGACGAAAGCGAACAGGTGACAGAAGGTCATGGCGACTCCTTCACGTCTGCGCTCTCACGGGCAGGCAGTGCGACGACAATCCTTTTCATCGCCCCGCGGAAGCACTGAGCAAGAAAGATGTCGCGGTCTTCGCCTTCCCTTCGGCCAACAACGAGCACTTCGCTCGCGTAGCATTCCGGCGGGCACTCTGGAAAGAGGGGGCTGCATCCCGTATAGAAAAGCTCGTCCTGCTCAAGCAGATAATCAACGCGAAATGGGATAAATTGCATGGCAGAAAAGAACTCCGCCGTGACCGCCGGGTGCTCGCAGATGAATCGCCGCGCTACCCGAAACTTGGCGTATCGCCTGGTGAGATCAATGGGCATTCGAGGCTCCTTGGTCATTGCGTCGGCCCCGCAACGTGCATGGAAGAAAGGCCGCCCTCGGGGCGGTAGTCGGTTTCGGTCATGCGGTCCTCGGTGCGGGACACGCTTCTTTCGCCCTGGCTATGTCGGAGAGACTCCACCGCCTGCCCTCCGGCTTCTGTATGACGAGTCGGTCTCGTTTGGCGCAGTTCTCTTTGGCCCACAAAGGCCGGAGGTTTGTGTAGTGGAACGCGATTCGCTGCTGCGATTCGTCGGCCAAGTCAAACGCCGCGCACGGAACGCCGTGGTCGATGTGCCATTTGCCCGCGTTCGACCAGCTCATCTCATCGACAAACTGCGACTCAAGCCATCCAACCAGCTCGTCGGCCGTGCAGCCGGCAAGCTCAATCGTCCTGGCAGACTTCTTTGCGGCCGCGCTTCTGATAGCCATGTAAACCCTGTGTCGAAGTCGGCTGGCAATCATGTACTGCACGTTCGACTTCAGCTTGGCTTTGTGCCTCCGGTAGGCGAGAGCCTTGTTCGCGGCTCGATATTTGCGACACTTCTCCAAAATGCTTTCGCGGCATCTCGCGTACCACTCTTTTGACTGCTTCGCAATCTTGCTTTTGTTTTCTTCCGCGTACCGCGGCTTATATTCGCGCAGATAGGCAAGCCTCGCGATCCTTCTCTCGGGACTCTCCGACGCGCGTATTCTTGCCGCCCTTTTTCTCATTTCGCTCAGGCGACGTTCTCTTTGCTCAGGCGTCTCAGTCCGGCGTCTCTCTTGAGACGCGGCGTTTTCTCTCTTACGCATCTCCGCCTTCTTTTCGGCTGGCATTGATGCGTATGCGGCTCTTCTTGCAGCGAGCCTCTCGTCTTTGGTCACGGCTTGCTCCCCGCGTATGCCATGTGCAACTCAAGCATTCCGCCCTCCGGTGCGTAGACGAATCCCTGCATGGCCCGCTCCGCGCCGACAAAACCCATGTCGAAATGCCACGCATCGCTTGGGACGACAGTGGGGTGCGTTCGGACAATGACCCCGTCGATGGTGCTGATCTCCGCGGCCTGGTGATGGAGGTGGCCGACGTGCCACTCCCTGTGAGCGCAGTGCGCCCAGTGGGCGGCAGCCTCGAGCGCCATGATCCCGGCTAGCCTCTTCTTTCCCTTGTCGCCGTGCGTCACGCCAACAAGGTTCTTGCCGTGAACGAGGTACTTTCGGCTTGTGTACTCCGCGTTCACCGTGACCCGCTTGTCGTTGCGGTATCTCTCGACCAGTATCTTTTGAAGTGCCCACGTCATCGCCGTGTCGTGGTTGCCGGGGACGATGACAACATCGGTCTGAACGCTGCCCGCAGACATCTCGACGGCCTTGAACACCACCTCCGCCGCGCTTTCGATGGCTTTCTGGATGCGGGTGTCACGGTCGAGGTAGGTGCCAGAGGTGGTCGTGCCGGAGATCGTGTCGAAGTGAAGTGTGTCCCCGGCAAGTACGATGGACCGTCTCGTGACGCCGAGCGACTCGCTCCTCTGAATCAGCTCCGAGGTGGTCTTGGCGGCGACTTGTTCAGCGATGGAGATGTCGTAGTCGTGGCCCGTGGCGTGCCTCCACGATCGCGATCCCATGTGGAGGTCGCTGATGACAACGAGGCTCCAGAGGCCGTCCCGTCGCTTGCGGTGCTTCGGCGTCTTCGGTACGGCGATCTGCTTGCTCGCCGCCGCGACCATCGCCTCGACGCATTCCTTGACGCTCGGCCCAGCCTTCGGCTTGAGCTTCACCCAGACGCGGTGCAGCTCGGTGACTGTTACGCCGCCCTCGCCGTCTGCCGCCCCGACCTCCCACTTGGTCGCCTCGGATGCGGCGACTTCGTAGCGGCTCATATCCGCCTCGATGTGCGCGAGCAAGTCCTCGACGGTCTTGATGCGGCGGCTGGTCGAGCGTGCCTCGACAACGTCGCCCTCGCGCCGCTGCGTCACCTGTTCGGCGTCGGCGGCCGGCTTCGGCGTGGTCGCGGCGGCGGCGGCTGCCAGGATGCCGTCGGCTAGTTGCTGGTCAGCCATCCGGCGACGGTCCTCTTGTTGGCCGGGAGCTTGCAGCCGAGCGGCTCAAGCTGGCGGTAGATGTTCTCAGCAACGCGGATGGGCAGCGTCTTGGTCGCCTGCCTGGTCGCCTGGAACCGCTGCCTGACGAGGAGGAGCGTGGCCTTGTGCTCCTCGGGGATCGCGTCGAACCAGTCTGCCACCTTCCGGACCGAAGCCTGGGTGGCTTCGGCGAGAATCTTGTCAGCCAGTGCTTCGTCCACCAGACCCTCGCTCGAACTGGATGGGGAGCATCTCCTCGACCTCGGCGTCGAGGTCGTCGCAGAACTCGTCGTCGATGGGCCACCAGGGCATCGCTCGAGTCCTTGAGCGAGGTTGTATTGTCCGGTAGGACGCTTTGGGGTCAACCTTATTTTACCCCGTCCGGTGGCTCCCCCGGTGGGGGGGAGGGCGGCGATCCGATCCCGAGGGCGTACCCCGCCTGATTCAGCAGCTCCCGCCGCTCCTCGCACCCGCAGTCCTCGACGCCGAGCGCGGCGGCCACGCGACCGGGCGTGATGCCGACGGCCGACAGGCCGGCGTGGACGTAGTCGCCCAGGCCGGGCGATCGCGGAGGCCGGACGGCACGCAGCACTGCCGTCGCATCGCCACCCTGCGAAGACACGATTGCCGCCAAGGCGTCGTCGGTCGCCTTGCTTGCAGCGACAGCCAATACCAACGCCACGTCGCACCGTGGGCACGCTTCGGCGATGTGCGATCTGGCGTCTACCACGACAGCGTCACCGCAAAAGCGTGCTTGCCAGACGAGCCACCATTCCGACGAAAGAACATTTCAAGCATGCAGTATTGATCGGATGTTGTGTGCTGAGTTGTGCGAGAAATGGTGCTCTTAGGAGAGCACGACCGAAACCCTGACTGATCGGTAGTACACACGACATCGCCCCTGAATGTCGTCAGTTGCAGCTCGTTGAGCATTACCTGAATCGCGTTTCCATTGAATCGCGGAGGCGCGTTGGCGTTAAGTGAATAAATCGGGAAGACCGTATTCAGACTACCGCACGGCCACGAATATAACTCTGCCCGCTCCCACAACACTACGTCGGTCAGCTCACTGCCACCAAACTGATAAGGCATTGGGTCCCACAATACGTCCGGAGTGTATTGTCTCTGCCACTGGAAGCTACTGGCTTTGTTCCGGACAGTCGCCTCGCTCGCTGATTTCAGACCCGCAAAGATGTACGCCTTGTTTGGTATGTCGCCGGAGAGCGTAAGCGTTACTTCCGAGCCAACCGGAACTCGCAGCGCACAGTCCATCGAAATTGAGCCGGTGTAGTTGTTATAGAATCCAAGCTCACACTCGATCGCGTTCCCTTCTGAACAGTCGAGTACGTCAAAGCCCGAGCCGCTTTGTGATGTAAGGCTTGATTTTGTTCCGCAAACATCAAAGCCAAAAACTGCCCCGCGCGACGTGCGAACGCTTGAGAAAAACGCACTGGCGTTTGTTGGAGCCCACCTTAGTAGCTCGGGAACAGAGCAGCACGGCGAACACGGGCTCCCGAGCATGTCAGCACTCCGCAGCGATGAGAATCCACGTCGAGCCGACAAGGCCGCACGCAACCCTCTTCGTGCCGCTGCTCACGGTGATCGTCGCGAAGTAGTTCGTAGCCGTGAACGTCTGCGCGGGCGAGATCGCTGTGCCGTCGCCGTTCTGCTGAGTAACCGTCGCGCTGCTGCCCTTGCTCCAAGTGGCAGAAACGGTGCCCAGCCGGAGCGGCGGAGAGACGTAGTCGGGGCCACTGTCCAGGTACGTCGGTATCTTCGTGCCGCCGCCACCCAGCGGCAGCGAGTCCACCTTCTCGATGGTGGCCTCGAGCTTCTGCTTGAACTTCTCGCCGACGAGATAGCGGCCTGGCTCTGCCATATCAGGAAATCCACCGGATGCCGAAGGCGGAGAAGTTGTTGCCGAACGGCCGCTCGGGCTGGATGCAGATGCGATTGATCAGCACCGGCGGGTTTTGCGTCTGCACGTTGCGGGGCGTGCCGTCGTCATTCAAGGCGACCGGCTGGGCGGATGGGCGCTGGAGGTAGCCGCCGTCGCCGGCCGGCATGGTCACCATCGCGCGACCTCTTTTGCCTGACGTTCCCACCGCCAACGCAGACGGTTTGCCGCGGTCGGCCGTGACGGCGTAGTCATTGCCGAAAACGAGCACCTTGCCCAGCGAGTGCTCCAAGGCGAGTGCCTGCTGATCAACGTCGCTCCGGCCGAGGCCGGTGTTGACAATGTTCATCCCCGTCTGCGGCACCGCCATATCCCAGCCGATCGCCTCAGTGCCGTTTCGTGTGGCCGTCCAGTGCGCGCGGATGGCGAAGCCAAAAGAGACCTTGAAGCCGCGGAACGTGCTGCCGCCGAACTGTTCGACCACTGGGTTGGACACGACCGACTGGAGCATACAGCCGTGGGGAAGTATTGTCAGGGAGCTAAAGGCGAACGTGTCGGAGTTGACGTAGCCAGTGTACTGGATGAGCTGACTCTGGTCGCTCGTCGAATACTGCTCAATGTTCACCGTCACGACCGGCTCGAGCCGGGACAGGCCGTCCACGAGGTCGCCGGCAGGGTTGGTGTTCGGCTTCCAATCGCCCGACACTCCGTTGGTCACGAGCTTTCCGCTCCAGGCGGCGATCTCGGTGAGCGACGTGGACATTGAGTAGAGGGCTGGCCTGACCGCCGGCTCCTGCGTCTTCGGGTCGGGGACGCCGGGGGAGGCGCTCGGGCTCGTCCGGTAGGTCGCCGTGACGATCCGAACGTGCCGACTCTCGCCGTCGGCGGCGGCCTCGACGCTGACGCACGGGAGCGGCTCGTTCGGCCCGTAGGCGTCGCCGATCTGCACGCCGATCGCCTGGTGAACGTCCCACGACTCGTTCGGCGCGGAGAGCAGCACCCGCCACTTCCGGGTGGCCTGGTACGCGCTGCCGCCCCCGTCCGAGCTGCGGGAGTAGGCGTTGCCCTGCGCGAGTTCCTTGACCATGCGTGGCATCAGAGCACTCCTGGGGCGGATTCGCGGACGGCCTTTACGACCTCGTCGAGCTTTTCGCTCTGCCGCCGCAGTTCGGCGAGGTTCTCGTTCTTCGCCGAGTCGTCGCCGCGGAGGAGGCGGGTCAGCTCGCTGGCCCCGCCGGTCGTCGTCACGTCGGAGACTTGGAGGGCGGCGCGCGACGGGCCTTGAAGCTGGGCCGTTCGCCGTTCGTCCTCAAATTGCTTGAACATCGGAGCGACTTGCTCCATCTGGTTCTGGATGCCCTGTCGCAGGAAGGCGGCGACCTCGGCGCGGGGTTTGCCGGCGGCCTGCATCTCCTTGGCGGCGGCACCTAGGTCTTTCGCCGCACCCTCGCGGATGTCGCGAGCGAATCGCTCCTGCTCGGTCATCATCAGGTCAACGCCGCGGCCGACAGAAGTCTGCTGGCGGAACTCCTTGCCGCGATCCTCCATGTACCGCTGCTCGGCCCGCCGCTGCCCGGCGGCGTCCACGGGGCCGCCGTTCGCCTCCCTCTTGAAGTATTCGCCGATCGACGCGAGGCCGGTGCGGGTCTCCTCGTTGAACCGCTGCTCCGGCGTCTTCGCCATCTCGGCACCCCGCGCGGCCATTCGTGCCCGCTCGGCTTCGGCGGTGCTTACATCGCGAGCCGCGTTCAGGCCAGCCGCGCTCTCGCGGGCTGCCTTGTCCACCTTGGCCTGAAGCTGTGCCCGCTCGCGGATCAACTCCTCCCGCTTGGCCCCGCTGCCCGACTGCATCTCCTCGTCGATCTGGCGGATGCGGAGGGCTTCCGGCGACGCGGCGATCTTTGCCTGACGCTCGAGGTCAGCCTTGGCTTCGTTCTGCACCCGCCGCTCAAGCTCGCGCTGCCGCTCAAGGTTCGCGTCGGCGATCCGGCGAGCCTCCTGCGTCTGCGGCGTGCTCATCGCCAGATCGGCCCGCCGAGCCTCGTCAGCGGCCTGTTGCGCCGAGTTGAGGTTGCCCTTGGCCTCCTCGGTCGCGCGATTCAGAGCGTCAGCGAATGCCTTGAGCTGGATGGTCGCGGCCTCAATGGCGGCGGCCTCGGCGTTGAGGGCTGCTTCCTGCTTCTCAAGACGCCCGCGGGCTGCCGGGGTCTGGAACTCCGGCTTCATGGCTTGCCGGCGGATCGTCTCTCGCTGGTACTCAATATCACGCATCTGCCTGGCAACTGCGCCGTCCTGCATTCCGGCCGCCTGCAAGTTGCCGGCAGCGCGACCTAGGCGAGCGTCGATCTGCCGCTGAGGGTCGAGCGTCCTCTCGCGCCGGAAGCCGTCGGTTCTGGCCTCAATCGCAGCCTGCTGCCGGCGAAGCGTATCGACCTCGGCCTTCGCCTCATCGACCCGCTTCTCGCGATCCGCGTCGGTCAGATCCCTGCCGTTCTCATCCTTGCCAGAGGCGAACTGCTCCAGCCGCTTGTTTGCTTCCTCGAGTCGCTTGGCGGCTGCGTCCAGTTCAAGGCCGAAGAGCCTCGCGCCCGGCAGGCCAGCCTCAATCGCCTTGGCGACCTCTTCCTGCGCCTGCCGAATGGCCTCCGCAGGCCCACGAGCCGCCGTCACGATCTCGTTGGCGGTTTTGTTGAGCCCTTTGTCAATGACGTTCTGAAGCGACTGGATCAGCTCCTCAAACTTCGCGATCTCTTGCTCTGCGGAGATCGCCGAGTTCGTCTTGATGAGGCCAAAGAAGTCTCTCTGCGAAGCTTCCGGCCGCTTGAGTTCTTGCGCTCTGCGCAGAACTTCAACCTGCGACTGCGGGTCGCTGCCCACCTCGCCAGAAAGTCGTCGCAGACGCCCTGCTGCGTCAACCGTTTGCGAAGTGCGCTCGCGGTCGATGCCGAGCAGGAGCGACGAAAAGCCCGTGACGATGTTTGAAAACAAGAACTGACCAGCGCTCGCCGCGCGACCAGACTCCCTCGCTGAATTGCGCACCGCCGAGCGAACGACGGTGTCATCGGGAGCCGGCTCCACAGAAAGACGATTGAGCGCTGCTCGCTCCTGCTGCCGCGTTGTCCTGATGCGGCCCTGCGTGATCGCTCGCTCCCCGGCGGTGGTCGCCCCTTCAAGCTCCTTCTGGAGCTTGTTCAGTTCGGCCCGAATCTCGGCGACTCCCTGAAACTCCTGGCGTCGAAGAGGCGGGGCGTACAGTTCGCCGATCGTCCTGCCGAGGTTTTGCGGGGCTGCCGGCGACGAGTTCGCCGCCGCGCGTCGCTCGGCTGCGACTTCTGCCTGCTTCCGCTGAATCGCCTCAAGTTGCCTGGCGAAGTCGGCCGCCTTCTCTCCAGCGTCCGAAAAAAGCCCCCTTGCGACAGAGTCCCCAAGCGACTTGAACGACTGCCCCAACTCTTCGACGAGGTTCTTCTGCCTGGCGAGGGCATCGTTGAGTGCTCGAGTCTGGTCTTCTGCGCTGCGGCCGTTGTTTGCCCATCGGATCAGAGCGACCGCCGCCTGGCCTGCGAGCACCGCCCCGAGGCCGACGAACAGGCCGGTGGTGCCGCCGAGCACGAAGGCGAGCTGCGTGATGTTGTTGCTGACGGCGCGGAGCTTGAACTCAATGCCGCCCGTGGACGACAAGAAGTCGTCAACGGCAAAAGCGGCTTGATTCAAAGCGAGGGACCACCTGTCTACGCCCTGCCTGCCAATGTCGCCAGCCCGCCCCAGTTCGCGGCCGAGCCCTCTCTCGTTGACTCTGGCGAGGGTTGCGGTGGTGCGAGTTGCTGCGGTCCTAAGCCTCGCCAGTTCTTGCTCGACCGCTGGCGTGTCCAGCGTGCCGGCCGCGAAAGCGGCGGCGGCGGCGTTGCGCAGCTCATTGAACGCGGCAACCGCCGGCCCTCGGGCATCTCGCGAGACGCGGCCGATGTACCCTTGAAGGATTTGCAGTTGCGCGCTAACGCCTCTCAGTGCGTTCTGGTCGAGTCCGAGGCCGACTCCCGTCACGCCCTCTCCGCCAAACGAGCGAGAGAAGTTCATCGCGCCGGCGGCGCGGGTCGCGTCTTGCGTCAGGTGAATGAGGCTCGCGCGGGCGGCTTCGATTTCCTGCGCCGTGGCGTGCGGACCAATGGCGTTGAGCCGCCTGAACTCTTCCCTCGCCTCAATGATGGCTGGGATCATGCGGGCCTGGAGCGGGCCGGGCAGACTTTCGATCTGAGATTGCAACGAAACGATTGATTGCCCGACGCCCGAAAGCATCTTGGCAGGGTCATTCGGCAGGCGGCCGAGCAACTGTGTGGCGCGGCTTCGCAGGGAGTCGGAGAAGTAGTTCTGCCCAAGACGGGTCGCGGAGCCTTGGTTCGACAAGGCGCGTGACTCGTCTTGAAGCACAGGTGGCAGAAGAAATTGATTCGCGTTCTCGACTCGCCGCCTCTGCTCGGCACGCGCCTCGTCCCGCTGCTCTTGACGCTGTCTTGCCGCAGCAGCCGCCGCCAGACGCGCTCGAACGTCTGTGGCGAGCCCCTGGTTTGAGATGAGTTCGGACTCCCGCTGCAAGACGGGCGGGAGCATGAACTCGTTCGCGCTTGCCACCCGACGACGCTGCTCTGCCTGCGCCTCGGTCCTCGCCTCTTGGATCTGCCGCAGTTGAGCCGCCCTCGCCAGCCGCCCCCGAACGTCGGTCGCAAGCCCCTGATTCGACAGGATTTCTGACTCTCGCTGCAAAACGGGCGGGAGCAGAAACTGATTGGCCGCATCGACCCGGCGACGGTTCTCGGCCGGTCGGGTTTCGCTCTCGCCGACGCCGGCCTCCGTCGCAGCCATCGCGTCGCGAAACTGCGTCGTCGCTCGCCCTGCTTCGGCCGCAGCCTGCGCGGCAGCCTTCAGGTTTTTTGCGGTGTTCTGAAGCGCTCGCCGCTGCGTGATGTCGAGTGCGGCGAATCGCTCGTCCAGGGACTTCATCTCGCCGAGCAAGCGATCAAGCTGCGTGCTCTCGCTGCCGACGCGGAAGAGGTTTTTGATGCCCTCGCCGCGGCCAATGGAATCAACCCTCTCCTCGAGCACAGCGATGGCTCGCTCGGCCGCCGACAGCGGCTGAACTCCGGCGGCGAACGCAGCCGCAGCCGCTCTCGCGGCCTCGGCAACATCTTGCAGAGACCTCCGAGCAGCCCTGCCGAAATCTTCGCTCGCCTTGCTCGCCGAAGTGATGCGAGCCTCTAGATCCGCGACGGCTTTCGCCCTGCCAGCCGACGAGTTGTCCGACACAAACGCGCCAGAGGTGGCCGAGATCGACTTTGTCGCCGCCGCGAGTGCCGACACGGCGGCCTGATAGTCGCGAACCGAACCAGCGCCGGCGCGAAGGGCAGACCTTGCGTCCTTGACCTCCTTGACAAACGGGGCGAGCGCCGTGCGAGAACTTGCCGGCAAAGTCTTGAACGAGTCGCTCAAAGCCCGAACGTCAGTGTTCAGCGCCTCGACGCTCCGCGAGCCGCCCTCGCCCTTGAAGAGGCCGGTGTTGACGAGTTCGGCGTATGCTCGAGCCCGCTGCATCTCTGCCGACAGATTGCCGACGGCCTTCGCAACAGCGTTGATGTCGGAGACGCTCGCCGAACCGCCGTCCCTGATCGCTTGCGCGAGGGCGGCGGCGCGACCGATCGCGTCGGAGAAGGCCGGGATGAGCTGCCGGCGGATAGGTTCGGACAGGGTCTCAAACTCGCCGACGGCCGCCGTCGCTTGGTTGGCAATGGCCGACACGTTGACCGGCGTCCTCACGCGGACTCGGCTGGCTGCATCGCCGAGCGCCTGGCTGGCCTGAGCGGCATTTCCGCTGGCCTTGAACGCCGACTGAAGCCTCCCCAGCGTGGCGACCATCCTGTCAAGAGACTCGGTGCCGCGAGCGCCGCCTGCTGAGACCGCGTCGCCCAAGGACGCCGCATCGCCGAGAGCCTTGCGCATCTCCGGCGAGAAACGCTGCCGAAGCGACTCTGGCAGGGCATCAAACGCGGACAGCGTCCGGGCTGCCGCTGCCTCAACGCTGGCAAAAACCGAAGGATCGCCGATTGCGGCCGCTGCTGTTCGCAGCTTGTCGGCGCTGCTGGCGATTGACGAAGCCTCCGAAAGCCGGCGAATTGCGGCCTCTGCTTGTGCTGCGCCAGCCCCCGTGTCGCGGTAGGCTGCAATCAGCCCCGTCGCCTCCTTCTGTAGCGCCAGCAGGCCGCGGGCGGCCTGCGGCGAGAGCGTGGAGAAGATTGCGTTTGCGCGGTTCGCCTGAAGCGCGATCTCGTCGAACGCCGCGCCCTTCGTTGAGGCCACCAACTCGTTGAAACTGTCGGTCAACTGGTTGACGATCCCGACCTGTCGCTCAAACTCTCGGCTCGTCTTCGCGCTCGCGCCGCCGCGGCTTTCCTCGCCCTCAAGCTTGGCGTAGGCCGCGACAAGCTTGTTCACGGCGTCGAGCCTTCGTTCGTCGAGTGCGCCGACATCGGCGTTGCGGGTGACGAACGCGGGCTGAGAGTCCCGCATCTTCGTGGCGGCGGCGCTTGAGTCGAGCGCCTGCTTGAACGCCGGAGCCCTGTCAACGATTCCCCGAGCGTTGATCGCTCCGAGCGAGGCGACCGCTTCGCTGAGAAAGCCAACAGACTGAGTTGCGCCGCGAACGTCGGCGGTCAGCCTGTTGAAGGTGCGGCCCGTCGTGCCGACCTTTTCGATGCTCGCGCTGACGCGCTCGGTTCGTTTCTGCAACTCAATCAGAGTGGGCTGGAACGCCGCCTGGATGTCTGCTGGGAATGAGGATAGCTCGCTCTGAATCTTCTCGAGCGGAGCCGTGACCTCCTGCCCGAGCGAGACCATCTGCTTGAACTTGCGAGTCGCTTCGTCGAGCTGCTGCGTGCCGACGACCTTGAGCGCGATCTTGATCTGGTCGAGGTCGCGGAACTGAGCCAGCTTCGCGACGGCCTCTTCAAGCTGCGTCTGCCTGACCTTGACGACCGCCCCCGTGGAGGTGTCCTTGCCAAAGGCAACGCCACGCCGCTTGCCGTACTCGTCGGCGGCTTGCATGGAGGCGACCAGCTCCCTCGCCTCCTTCAACCCGCCGACGCTGGCGACGAGGTTCACCTCCTTCGACGAGATACCGCGGATCGCGTCGTGGAGTTGGGCTGCCGTCTTGAAGCCGGTCCCGCGGACGCTGATGTCGATCTGCCGCTTCCCCAGCTCCGCCAGCCGCTGGGAAAGCTCCTCGACAGTCCGCACCGCACCCTTGAAGCCCTGGAACGACAGCTTCATGCTGTTCGCCGCCTTCAGGGCTCGCTCCACCTTCTGAAGAGGCGTGTAGATGTTCTCGAGCGACCGCGACGCCTGGCGGGACGCCGCGTTTAGGTCGCTCTCAACCCGCTTGGCGAACCGGCCGACATCCTGAGCAGAGGCGTTGATCTTGCTCTGGAAGTCGGCCGTGTTCGCCGAGACGATGGCGCTGATCTTGCCGAGATAGCCGTTTGCCATCGCTTCATCCCTGGTTGATCGGCGTCTTGAGCTTCAGCAACTCGGACAACATCTGCTCGTTCGTCTGCTCCGGCTTGACGACCGCGGGGATGAACGCCGACTCGTCCGGTAGGTCGTGCTTCTTGAAGTGGCCCGACGCCGCCATGATGACCCGGCATACCCTCGCGGTCTGCTGCCAGCCGTCGTTGAGCGGCCACCTCTGGTCATAGGCGTGCCACTCAGCGATCTCCTCCGAATCAACCTCGGCCAGCATCCTCTTGACCGACATCCCGAACATCGCGGCTAGCTTGAAGTAGAATCGCCGCTCGGGGCGTCGGCGGAATCTTCCCCCAAGGCATCAACTGCCTCCTGCGTGAAGGCGTTGAGCTTCCACGCCTCCTCAAAGAGCCGGTTGATCACGACGCTCGACTTCTTGCCGAGGAGGTCGATGTCCTTGTCCTCAAAGAGCCGCTCGCCGCCCTCGTCGCAGAGCGTGATCAGGAGGAAGCGGATGCGGAAGGCCCGCATCTTCTGGTCCGCGTAGGACTCCTCGAAGTGATCGCGGTCGGTGCCGCTGATCACGCGGAGGTACACGTCGCCCTTCCACTCGGGGACGTGAACCTTCTCGAGCCGAAAATCCTCGACCGCGATGATGCTGGACTTGCTGAGAGCCATGAGAAAACCTTTCTACTGCCCCTGATAGTCAGTGAGGCTGAACCGAAGTGAACCCTTGACCAAGTCGCCAGCCGTGGCGTTGACAGACGCCGACTCCAGAATCACTCGCCTGGAGATCGTCATGCCGGGTGAGGTGAAGACGAGCGTGCCGGGGATGCGAACCAGACCAGAGGGGTCGTAGTTCGCATACAGAAAGTCCACCGCCACCGAGCCGCCCGACCAGTCGCCGGTCGGCACCTTGACGATGTACCCCGTGGGGTCGGTGGCCCCCGTCATATCGACAACCTCCGCGGTCGGCGTCTCGACTGAGATGCCGACCGCGGAGGCGGAGAACGCCTGTATGCCCAGGCTCGACGGCCTGAACGTGAACTGTGCGCCATGCGCGGTGACTCCGGCCATTGCGGGTCACCCCCTGGTCATCAAGCCACGCGCCAGGTGGCGTTGCCCTTGATGAGGTCGCCCACGGTGCCGCCGACGGTCGATGCCTGGAGGGTGGCGTTGCCGCTGAAACTGACCGGGCCGGTGATGCTGATCGCGGCCGACTGCACGGTGACGACGGTCGTCGCGATGTAGTCGCAGGAAATCTCCCGCTGCACGAACGTCGGAACGTACTCCCGACGGCCGCCAATGGGGATGCCAAGGTGCGAGCCGTCGGCGTTGTCGATCTGGTCGTTGACATTGAAGCTCGTGATGACGAGCGTCTGAGACCCGTAGGTCATCGTCACGCCCATCGCTGCAACACCGGCCATAGATGCGTCTCCTTACGCGAAGTGTTATTCGGTGGCTTCCGACCACCGAATCTGAAAAAGCTGTCGTACTTCGTATGCGGGGGGGAGCTGGGCTCCGACTGTCGCGGGGTCGAGGTAGTCGTCCGTCTCGGACACAAGCCGCATATCACTGATTGTAACGCCCGAGAGCGTGCCGATGTTGCCATCCAGAGTCAGCCTGACGGCCTCCGCCAACTCTCGAGCGTCGTCGTAGTACAAGGCCCACGAGGCGATCTGGAGGTGGACGATCGGCTGGTACAGAGGGCCAGCCATCGTGCTCTCGCGGGTGACGTTCGGCCGCTTGTAGACGCAGAACGGCAGGACGGCGTTCTTCGGAACCGCGATCGGGTAGACCTGAAAGCCGATGAGCCTCGCCACCGCCGGTGCGGTGACGAGCTTCTGGAAGACGTGCTTTTCGGGGCCGAGGATCATCTGGTCAACCTGTCGAGCGAGTTCTGGATGGCTGCCACCAGGCTCCCGAACACGGCCCCCTGCTGCTCGGAGATCGTCTTCTGCATCGCGTGGCTGGCCGGCATCGCTCCGTAGGTCTCACCGGGGTGCAGCGTGACCGGACGCTGCGGGCCACCCGACTCCGGCGTCCAGAAGTCATGGTCGCCGCCGCTGCCGGCCCTCGCCTGCCTGGTCGGCTCGTACTTGCTGCCCATCAGGAAGTAGTAGCCCTTGCTCATGTTGGCGAACTGGGTGTTGTTCGCCGACGAGTGCCGCCGCATCTTGCCGTTGATGAGCTGGTGGACGTTCAGATAGGTGCGGCGGCCCCTTGTGCCGGGCTTTCGCACGCCCGTCCCGAACTCCACGAGCCATGCGTGGTTTCCCGATTCTCGGCCTTCCTTGCTCGCGCCGGTGCCTGTCTGCCGGGGGCCAACGATCGCCACCGCGGCGGCGTCGTAGAGCTTCGTCCGAATCGTCACCGACTTGCGGAGGTTGCCCGTCACGTTGCCGATCTTGGCCTTGTAGCCTCGCTCAATGTGCTTGGCGGCCAGCTTGCAGGCGTTCTCGAGTGCCTTGGGCTCCCCCATCTGTTCGCCGAGCTTTCGTAGCTTCTCCGCCATCTCGCGGACGCCGGCCGTCTTGACGGTGACGAACGCCTGCGTGAGCTGCTTCGCCGTCTGCCCGCCGATCGTGCGGGGCGAGCCGATGCCTTGCGTGATCATGTGGCGTCCTCTCTGGCGAGAATCTCGTGGATTGCCCGCGTCTCACGCTCGAGGATGGCTGAAATCTCCATCTTCCGACCCCGCCAGATCAGCCGGTGCTGATGCGTCAGCGTCGGGAAGAACCGGATGCGGATGCGGTGGGTCACGATCGACCCCGCCTGCTGCGCGGCGACGTAGTCGGAGACCCTGAGCCCCATGACGCTTCCGAACACCTCACCCTCGGTCTCCCACTCAATCGTCGCCTCGCCGAAGCCGGCATTCTGCCGCTCGACCGGCCTCTGGATCGTCAACCGCTCGCGCATGCTGCCGGCCCATGCCATGCGTCACCCCACCCAGAGG
>Ga0114963_10000190_pt1 | contig 39245 bp, 34 predicted proteins | sample C_131016_EF_Meta_FD_87019 | JGI IMG/M metagenome (GOLD analysis project Ga0114963, IMG submission 87019) | Freshwater microbial communities from Lake Croche, Canada to study carbon cycling - C_131016_EF_MetaG | ecosystem: Environmental > Aquatic > Freshwater > Lake | place: Lake Croche, Canada... | reverse complement strand
GCTACCTTCAATATTAGAACTAAAACATTCTTTAAATTTTTTAAAACTTTGAAATATTCTTGCAAATTCTCCGAAATGAAAAATAGTATGAATTTTTTTTCTATATTTTTTTAAAATTCTTGAAGTATTTTTTGTATTTCCTCTGAGATACTTTATTCTTGAACTGTGTAAATGATTGGAAATATTTCCTGAAGAATAATTGTCTAAGCTTAAAATTTTATATTTTTTAATTTTAATTAATTCCTCAATGAGATTCGAGCCCACAAAACCGGCTCCACCTGTAACTACTATTATATTTTTCATTAATATAGTGAATAAAAGCCTGGCAACGGCCTACTCTTCCGTGCCTTAAGACAAAGTACCATTGGCGCTAAAGGGCTTAACTGCCGAGTTCGGAATGGGATCGGGTGTTACTCCTTTGCAATAATCACCAGGCAAGGCTTTGTACATAAATAATATAATTTTGTAAACAATATAAAAAAAATAAAAAATAAAATTACCGCCTAAAATAGGTTATCTAATAGTGAGCTAATGAACATTTTTTATAGACCACAAGTAAAGTAGATAAATTTAAATATCATGTTATAAGTAAAAACTTTTTTATCGCGGGGTGGAGCAGTCTGGTAGCTCGTCAGGCTCATAACCTGAAGGTCCTTGGTTCAAATCCAAGCCCCGCAACCAATTGAGGACAATTTAATTATTTTTTAATCTTAAAGACTTTGTTTCCCTCATCTATGGGAACAAAATAACTTTTATCAAGTTTGCTTTGTTCTAAATAAACGTGATCAACAATTGCAGAATTAGAATGATAAGTTTTTATAATTTTATTAAGTAACTCTTTAATCTTTAATACTTTATTATGATCTAATAAAGTTTTTAAAGTATTTAAATCAATCTCTAGCTCATTGAAAGGAATGAAAGAATCTTTTTCCTTTATGATTTTAGGATGTTGAGTTTTTTGATGATTGTCACCTAATAACAATTCTTCATATAATTTCTCCCCTGGTCTAAGTCCAATAATTTTTATTTCAATATCACCCTCTTTGTTATTTTCATCTTTAACGGTTAAACCTGAAAGTTTTACAATTCTATAAATTAAATCTTTGATTTTTACACTCTCGCCCATATCAAGAACAAATACATCGCAATCCTCACTCATGGTCCCAGCTTGAATGACGAGTTGTGAAGCTTCAGTAAGAGTCATAAAATAACGAGTAACATCAGGATGAGTTAAAGTAATAGGTCCACCATCTTTTATTTGTTTTTTAAATTTTGGAATAACAGAGCCTGAGGATTCGAGAACATTACCAAAGCGAACAATAGAAATTTTGGTCTTATTATTTTTAGCGTTTTGGTAAAGACTCTGCACACAAAGTTCCGCAAGTCGTTTAGATGCACCCATAATATTTGTTGGTCTCACCGCTTTATCACTTGATATGAGCACAAAATTTTCTACTGAATAAGATAACGCTGATTTTAGTACAGCTAAAGTCGCAAAAACATTATTTTTAATACTTTCAGAAATATTTTCCTCAACTAATGAAACATGTTTATAAGCAGCAGCATGATAAACGGTATTTACTTTAAAAGTTTTAAATATTTCATTTACTTTGATTTGATCCTGGACATTAACAAGGAGTGGAATAATTTTTAAATTTTTATTTACAATAATTAACTCCTCATAAATTTTATAAAGTGCAAATTCATTTAGTTCTAAAAGCAATAATTTTTGAGGATTTAGTTTTGTAATCTGACGAGCCAATTCAGAGCCAATGGAACCACCCGCTCCTGTCAGCAATACAACTTTTGAGGTTATATTTTTAATTAATAATTCATTATTTGGTAAAACCTGATCACGGTTTAAAATATCATCCACATCTAAATCTTTAACATCAGATAAACTTACTTTTCCTTGAATAATATCTGTAACCGTTGGCAAAGTTTTTACTTCCAATGGGTAATTACTTAAATTCCTTAAGATCTTATTTCGTCTTAATCTAGAGATAGATGGAAGTGCAAGTAAAATTAATTTCACTTTTTTTGATTTTATTAAATCAGCAATTTTTAAAGGTGAGTAAATTTTTTTACCTTGCAAAATCTGATCATAAAGTCGGTCATCGTCATCTAAGAAACCAACTACCTTTAATTCATTACTATTTTCTAAGGCAGATACTAGTTGTCGACCAGTGCTTCCAGCTCCATAAACTATTGCTATTTTTGCAAACTGAGATTTGTTTTTAAAAAGATAATTGCCACCAAGTAAATATTTTGCAAACAATCTTGAAACTACAACTGCAAAAAATAACAACATAGGCTGAAGTATACCAATGGATCTTGGAATGCCTGCAATCCCATAAACTCCTAAAACTAAAAAATATAAAAATCCATATATTAATAAAGCAATAGACACTGAAAACATTATGCTTAAACCTGAATACCTAAAAATAGTCCGATATAATCCAAGCAACCAAAAAATAGGCAGTGCCAAAGCAACTGATACGATTACAGCAATTAAGGCTATCCCTTGAATTAAAATAAACTGATCTAAGCGAACATAAAATGCAAACCAGGTACACAAAACACACAAACTTAAATCAACAATTATAGCAACAATCTGTTTTACAAAACGAGGAAGGTTTAAAATACTTTTTACAGCTATATGAATTTTAACTAACATAATAATAAATTAAATTTATTTTGATTTGTGAATGTTTAAAATGCCAAGATCTACTATAAATCATAACTTTAAAAATAAAGAAAATTAGAAAGAAATATTCTTTCTATTTTTACCATAGATTGAGTGAAGATAAAATCCCACAGGTAAACTGTAAATAATCATTAACCAATTATGAAAAAAGTTGCCATTGGTGGTTAACGGCCAAACGGTAATTAATATTCCAGCTAATAAACAAACCTGATAATCAGTTAAATATCTCTTTTGACTTAAGACAATACTTTTAAATTGTCTGTATGCGCAATACAAAACATAAGCAAAAGTACTTAATAAAAAACTAAATCCAATAATTCCAGTCTCAGCTAATAACTGCACATAAAAGTTATGAGGATGAGTATTGCATGAAGCTAAACCCTCTGCATATTTTTCATCTTTACATATGACCCTGAACATTTTAGGGCCATGACCAAAAATAGGTTTGTCCAGAAACATATTATAAGCAGTTTTAATTAAGCTATCATGTTGGGGGGTAAAGATATATTTGTGTTGCGTTTCTTTCGAAAAGCCCATACTTCTAGCGGTATCCCAGATCATACGCTCAGCCAATTTATCATAACTAAAAGTCAAGCCTACAATTAAGACTAAAGCGCAAACAAAAGTAATTAGTCTAAATTTTTGATATTTTTTAATTAAAACAATAATAAACAAGGTGGATAAATTTAAAAAAATAAAAGCCGCTCTTTCTCCTGAGATATAAATCAAAATGTCAATTAATACAAATAACGCCCCTATATAATAAAGCTCAAACTTGCTATTTTTTCTTAATACGAACAAAGCAAATAATAAGGGAAATAATCTTGATAAATAAGATCCCATTATAAGTTCATTTCCAAAAAAAGATGAAATCCTAAAACTTGACGAAGGCAACCCAATAATATTAAAACCTGTGAAGAACTGAAAATACCCATCAACTACTAAAACTGAAAAACAAATAACTAAAAAATTATAAAAGTAATTTAATATCTTTTTATTTTTCTCGATTAAATGCCAAATTAAACAGGCAAATACCCCAATTCTGAAATAAAACAGTGAACTTTCAAAACTAAGTAATGTATTTTTAGCAATTAAAATACTTACTAAAATACAATAAATACAAAAAATAAAAAAAATAATTATAACTTTATTATTAAAATAATAAAATATTTTTTTTCTAATGACATAAACTAAAAATATTAAGGCTGACAAACTAACAATCAAATCAGGAAAAAAAGGACCCCAAATCAGAAAAGGTATTATTAAACTTATAATAAACATCCACATATAATTTATGATCTTTTTCTAATAATTAATAAAACTGTTTTAAAAATATAATAAAAATAATAAAATAAATTCATTTGTTTAATCATTTTAAGATCTGTTTTTGCAAGAAGAATAGGAGTTGACATGTTAATATCAAGCACTTGTGCAAGTCCGGTAATTCCAGGTCTTACCTTTAATATTCCTCTTTTTTGACGCTCAATAACTAGTCTTTTCTGATTAAATAGACATGGACGTGGTCCAACTAAACTCATTTCACCAATCAATACATTCCATAATTGAGGAATTTCATCTAATCTGGTCTTTCTTAAAAATGTATAAAAATAGTTTAAATTTAAATTTTTAACTAAATGGGTTGCTACTGACTTTGTATTTAACGGCATAGTTCTAAATTTTATTAGTATGAATGGCTTTTTATCTCTACCGACTCTGGGTTGCTTAAATAAAGGAGAGCCATTATTTAATAAGTTAACAATCCATAACAAAACAAGCAAAGGAGACAAAACTAAAATGCCAAGTAAAGATAAAAAAAAATCAAATAAACGAATCATTTACCTTTAACCATCCTTCTAATTCCTTCTTCAATACTAACAGGCGGTGTCCAATTTAATATTTTTCTCGTATAACTATTATCTATTTGTAAAGATCCTATTAATTTGTTCATTTCTTTTTTTTTTCCTGTAATAAAACCAAAAAATTTTAACAAAACTTTTGGTAATGAGAATAATTTGACGGGTTGATCCATTGCTGATGCAATAAAACGTACAAGTTCAGGGGTAGATAAATCTTCTCCATCTGAAACTAAAAAAGTTTTGCCCGCTGCGTCAGGATGTTTAATACATCGAATTAATATATCTACTGCATTATCAATTCCAATTAAAGAACGCTTATTTTTTATACCTTTAAAGGGCAAAGGAATTTTAAAATTAATTAGCTTCATCAAACGTTCTAAATTACCTTTTGCACCAATGCCATAAACTAGTGGTAAGCGCACCACAACCACTTCTAGCCCTGTTTTTGAAGAAATTTCCCATAATATTTTTTCTGCTTCAAACTTAGATTTTGAATAATTATCTTGTGGATTAGGTGTGTCGTAATTGGTGAATATTTTAAGATCCTCTATTTTACCAGCGCTTTCACCATAAACTTTCACTGAACTTAGAAATATAAATCTTTTAACTCCTGCTATAACAGCTTGTTCTGCAAGATTTTTTGTACCGTCCACATTTACCGAATAAAAAATATCTAATTTATTTCTTTTATTCATCGAATGAGCAATGCCTGCGCAATGAATAATACAATCGCAGTTATGAAATTGATCTTTCAAATTTATCTTCGATCTAATATCTCCAAGTTGGATATACTTAATTTCATCATAATTCTTATTTAAATCTAAGGTTCTAACAAAACCTTTAGTTAAATTACCTGATGATTTTAAAGCTTTGCAAAGAAATTTTCCTATAAAGCCATTAGCTCCTATTACGCAAATTCTTTTCATTTAAAACTGGAAGTTAAGTGGATTAAACATGAAAAGATTTATAATATTATTCAAAATTAAAAAGTTTGTTATTAATGTTTAGTTTATATAACAACATAAAAGTAATGTAATATTAATAGACATGAAATTCATAATTAAGTAGTTTAAAGATACAAAACTCTTTATTTTTTTACTACTTTTCTTATTTTGAAGTTAAGTTTATTAATTTTATATCACATTCTTTAAACTATTTTTCCAAGAGATTTACATTACATTAACAAAAATTCATTTAATCCCATAAGATTAAAAGTTATTTTAGTGTCAAAATTATCATATGAAATTAACGATATTTCTTTAGATTTAAATGCAAATTTCAAAATAATGATGTGAATAAAATAATTCAGTTTGTGATTAAGTAGGAACGACAACTAAATAAGTAGAAATTTTGACTCAATTAAAATTGTGAACAATATTAGTTTGTGGCTAAACTTAACTTTTAAAAAATTATCTACCTAGAAAAAATTGTAAGATCTTAAACTTTGCTTTTATATATAAATATATTTTTTTTGTACCATTCAATAATAAAAGGCAAATCATTCTTTAAATTACGTTTTGGCTTCCATCCTAACTTTTTCATTTTGAAAGAGCTCACTGAATACCTAAAGTCATTAAAAAGTCTGTCTTTGACAAAAATTAAAGTTTTTTGTGTCTTTTTTTTCATTATTTTGCAAATTGTTTTAGCAACATCTATATTTCTATAACATTTGTTATTTCCTATATTAAAAATTCCAGAAACGTTTTTACGCAATAAGATATTTATTGCATCGGAAAAATCTAAAACTGAAAGAAAGCAACGAATATTTTTTCCATTTCCATGAATTTTAATTTTTTTATTTTTTAAAATATTAAATATGCATGAAGGAATTAGTTTTTCAGGAAATTGCCTAATACCGTATATATTATTGGCACGAACTATTATAATTTTTTTTTTTTGAAAAAAATCATACGAATTAATTATAACTTCTGCTGCGGCTTTCGAAGCCGAATAAGGATTGGTTGGATTAAGTCGATCTTTTTCTGATTTACTGTTACTTAATACCTGACCATAGACTTCATCAGTAGAAACGTGCATTATTTTTTTAATATTACTATCAACACAAGTTTGCATAAATATGTGCGCCCCCAACGTGTTTGTCTTGGTAAAATTTATAGAGTCTTTAAAAGATTTGTCTACATGACTTTCTGCTGCTAAATTTATAGCAATATCGAAATTTTTAAATTTATTTTTAATTTTATATAAATTCAAAATATCTTCTTTAATAAACTCTACATTTTTTAATTTCAATATATTCTTTAAATATATTTTTTTCCCCGAGTAAGTTAAATGATCCAAAATAACTAATTTTTTAACTTCAAAATTTTTTAAAATACTTTCGCAAATATGCGATCCAATGAACCCAGCTCCTCCAGTAACTAAAATTTTATACATTTAAACTCATTTGTTTGCCAATTTTAATAATTTCTTTATATAAATTTTTTTTTAATAATTTTTTTTTAAGAGTGAAATATAATTTTTTATTGTCGAGAACAAAAGAATCTGTGTTTAATTTTTTTTTTTTTATGTCACCTTTACCATACCCCAAAATTAGTAATCGAGCAACTTTACATAAGCTCGTTCCAAATCCTGACGACAAATTGTATATTCCAATTAATTTTTTTTTTATACTGAGTTCGACACACAATGAAAAGTAATTCATAGTTATAAAATCTTTAAAAATTTTCTTTGATGGAACTGTTATAATATTCTTAGATAGCAAATCTTTAATCATAGTATTTATTGCAGTTTTTGAACCAGTTTTTTTTCTTGTATCAAAATTAATTAAATTTACTAATCGCAAAATTAAGTATTGATTTGGTATAATTTTTTGTAGTTGTTTTTCTACAAAAAATCTGGATTTTCCGTAACTTGTTGTAGGATGGCAGTTATGACTTTCGCTTTTTTTTTCACAATTTTTTATTCCGTATACCTTTGAAGTGCTTATCATAATGAGTATACATTTTGAATTTTTAATTTTTTTTGCAAAAATCACATCTCTGTCTTTATTTATATTTTTTTTTTTAAATATTTTATAAGATGAACAGTTGATTAAATAATCAAACCTTCCTAGGCTCTTATTATTTTTAACTTCATTGAAATTTTTTAAAGTAATCTTGTGGACTGAGGATAGTTTTTTTTTTAGATAATTAGCAAGTAAACTTCTTTTTCCAATTATTATTATTTTAGACATTATATAAAGAAAATATTTTAGATCTAATGTTTTTAACAAATCTATCCATATCTAAATTTTTTTTTAATTCTATTGAGTCTACGTCAATATAAGTACTGTCGATATTATCATTTTCTATTTTAAAAAAAATATCGACTATAGCATTTAAAGTCGGAGCAACCACAATTCCAACTTTTTTAATATTTACCCATTGAGCAACACTAGTTTTATGACCACAAATTGCTAAGATTTTAGCACCAGAATGTATATAAGAAGATATTTTGCTAGGAAAAGCAAATGGAGTTACTTTGTCCTCAATAGGCACTAAGGCCCATTCATATATACTGGAAATAGATCCTGCCTGTTCAGACGTGATTATTCCATGATACTTAATTAAAGAAATACTTTTAGATAGTTCAAAAATTTGATTAGAAAATACACCCCCTCCCGCAAATGCAAATTCTAAGCCACCACCTCTTTGATGATATTCTCTGATAGCATTCATAAGTAAAGGAATTCTTTGAAGTCTGCCAATATTACCTGTAAACGAAAAACCTTTTTTTTTTTCTAAAGGTTTACTAATATTAAATGGAATGGAGGGATTTTCGATAATTGCAATTTCTTTTTGAATATTTAAACGTTTTAAAATTTCTTTTTTCATTTCTTCGTTTAAAGTAATTAATAGGCTCGCATGTCTCAGTGTAAAATTATCTACTTTTTTTAGTAAGCTAAATAAATTTTTATTCATTTTTATAACAACATTTGATGCCTCGGGATGGATATCTTGTAAATGATAAATATATTTTAAATTTATTATTTTTGAAAATAGGGCAATAATAAATGGAACAAGTATTGGGGGGTCAGTAGAAACGTAAATATTTTTTGGCCTAGTTCTGATTAAACAAACAAAAACCCAAAACATAAAAAATATAGAATCTAAAACTCTTATAACTAGACTGCTAGATGAATTAGAAAAAGCTCGTATAAGAAAAAAATTTACCCCTGCTCCACGTTTAAATTCTTTTAAATGTTTATTTATATCTGTATGATTTTGTGAAATAACAGCAACTTTTTTTGAAAATGCAAAACTTTCTGCTACCCTTAATAAACCTTCACCTATTACAGGATAGACCGGCCAGAAACTCCTATTAACAATTAGTAAATCATAGCGATCCACAACTACTTTTTCCAAACCACTCTGTTTATATAATCAACATAGCTATGAATGATGCGCACAATTTTATCACTTACATTCGGCACATTATAATCTTGTGCTAAAGACAACATGCGATCATTTGCTCGACATTGCGTTTGTAAAATCATCAATACTTGTTTTATTCGTTCAATTTCTAAACCAACCATCACAACTGAAGCTTCTTCCATTCCCTCAAGTCGCTCATGCGCCTCCCTAATATTTAAAGCTGGAAAATTTAAAATTGAAGACTCCTCTGTAAGCGTACCACTATCAGATAACACGACTTTTGCATTCATTTGCAAATTTATATAATCATGAAAACCTAATGGCTTGATAAAATTTACTTTTTGATGAAATTTTTTGTTTTGAAGATTTAATTTTTTTTGCGTTCGAGGATGAGTGGATATAATAACTGGTAAATTATAATCTTCTGCAAGCATATTAATTATTGTGAGGATTTTATTAAAGTTAATATCTAATTCTATATTTTCTTCACGATGCACACTCATAACAAAATATTGCTCTTTTTTTAACTTAAGCTTAGAGATAATTTTAGATTTTTTAATTTGTGGTAAATAATAATTTAAAACTTCAAACATAGGACTCCCTGTCTTAATAATTTGATCAGCAGGCAAGCCTTCTCTTAGAAGATGTTCTCGAGCAATAGAGCTGTATGGAAGATGAATATCTGCGACATGATCAACAATTCTGCGATTAATTTCTTCGGGTACGCGCTGATCAAAGCAACGGTTACCTGCCTCCATATGGAAAATAGGTATTTTTCTTCTTTTTGCAGGTATGACAGATAAACAGCTATTAGTATCTCCCAAAACTAATAATGCATCTGGCTGAACTTTTTCTAATACTTCATCAACTGTGGTGATAATATTGCCAATAGTGTTTGCAACACTTTTACTATCTTTAGCACTATTTAAAAAAAAATCTGGTTTTCTTATTTTTAAATCATCAAAAAAAATTTGATTAAGTTCATAGTCATAATTTTGACCTGTATGAATTAAAATATGCTCACAGTATTTATCTAAAACTGAAAAAATACGTGATAACCTTATAATCTCTGGTCTTGTTCCAACTACAGTTATAATTTTAAGTCTTTTTTTATTTAATTTCATATTTGATAAGAAAAAGTGTCTGGATTAGAGCGATCAAAATTTTCATTTGCCCAAAGCATAACCACCATTTCATCATTTCCAATATTTTTGATATTATGCGCCCAACCTGGAATACTTTCAACTATTACAGGTTTATCAGCATTTACTATTAATTCGTAAGTTTCTGCAGTATCTAAATGAAGAAACTTAAAACAAGCACAGCCTTTAATTACCAAAAATTTTTCGGTTTTGCTGTGATGATAATGTTCTCCTCTGATGGTGTTGGGCAAAACTGTAAAGAACGAAAATTGTCCACTATCTTGAGTTCTAAGCATTTCTACAAAACGTCCACGCAAATCATCATGAATTTTGACTGGGTATGAAAACTTCTGTTGGGGCAAATAACTTATGTAAGTAGAATATAAAGATCTTACTAATCCAGTTCCAACACGTTCTAATATGCTAGAGTTACGCATTTCTTTAAAAGCGTAAAGTTGTTTTGCAAGATTCCCCACTGTTATTTCATATGTCGGATTTATAAATTTAAAATCTTTATCATTTAAGTTTTTTCTTTTTTCGTCCATTATCTCAATGAAATGTTTAATAACATCGTCGATATGAACTAAACTGACAAGATGATTTGAGTCATTAATGTGAATAGGAATATCTCGAGTAATATTATAACAAAAAGTTGATACTACTGAATTATAATTAGGTTTAGACCACTTACCAAAAATATTAGGTAGACGAAAAATATGAACAGGTATTTTAAAATCTTGATGTAAATTTAGTAATATATTCTCAGCATTACGTTTGCTTACGCCATAAGGGTTTTCTAATTTTGCTTGAATAGAGGAGGTGTAAATGATGGGTATTGTTCGATTTATTTTTTTAACTACATCGGATATTTTTTGAGTTAAAATCTCATTTCCAGATATAAATTCTTTTGGATTATTAGAGCGATTAACACCTGCTAAATGAAAGATAAAATCGACCTTACTTACAAGATCGTATAATAAAGAGATATTATCTTCTTTTAGAAAACTAATGATTTCAATATCTGATCTTTCTTTTAAAAAAAGTCTTAAATTTTTACCAACAAACCCATTTGCCCCTGTGATTAGAACCTTCATATTTTATTCCTTGGCTCTATTATTTTCCTCTAATTATATTCTTTATAAAATCCTGTTTTTTTAAGAGATTTTGTAGATTGTTAAAATTTAAATGATTAGCATTATGAGAATTGTATTCTATCGAATCTGAAATTTTTTTCTCTCCAGCATCAATAAACTTTTCATAATTTAAATCTCTTTGATCTGGAGAGATACAATAATATTTTTTTAAATCTTTTGCTCTTACCTTTTCTTCTCGACTTAATAATACTTCAAATAACTTTTCTCCATGACGAGTACCTATAATATTAATTGGATGATTAGGGGCGTTTAGTAAATTTTTTAATACATAAGCTAAAGTTTTAATATCAGTAGCAGGTGATTTTTGTACATAAATTTCTCCAGTTCTTCCGTTCTTAAAAGCATATAAAACTAAATCAACAGCATCATCCAATGACATCATAAATCTTGTCATGTTAGGATCGGTAATTGTAATTGGCTTTTTGTCCAATATTTGCTCTATAAAAAGAGGAATAACAGAACCACGTGTGGCCATTACATTGCCATAGCGAGTGATATTAATTATTGTTTTACTAGTTAAACGTGATTTCTGAAGAGCAATTTTTTCCATCATAGCTTTACTAATTCCCATTGCGTTAATGGGGTAGACAGCTTTGTCCGTGCTTAAAACAATAACTCGATTTACTGCGCAATCAATTGCGGCTTCTAATACATTTTCGGTTCCTAAAATATTAGTTTTTACGGCTTCCATGGGATGAAATTCACAAGAAGGAACCTGTTTTAGTGCGGCTGCATGAAATATAAAATGACAACCACGAACAGAATTTAGAACAGATCGATAATCACGAACGTCTCCGATATAAAATTTTAACTTTTTACTATTGTATTTTTTTCTCAAATCATCTTGTTTTTTTTCATCTCGACTAAAAATCCTAATTTCACTCGCTTCATTATCTAAAAATCGAGGTATAACGCTTTTACCAAACGAGCCTGTACCACCAGTTAAGAGAATTATTTTATTTTTAAACATTGTATTTTTAATATATTAGTTTTTTCAAATTTAATTACAAAATTTTAGTATCACTAGTTAATAAAGTAAGATATTTTTTTGCACGATCTTTAGCATTGCTAAATTTTATAGCATGTTTTCGAGCCAAACGTAGTTCTTTAAGTTTAGGAGTACGTTCATTAAATACAGTGGAGATTATTTTAGCTGCACTGGCTGGAGATAATGGATCAAAATAATGAGCGTGGGAACCACAAGTTTCACGATTAAAAATTCTATCAGAAACAAACAATGGTTTTTTCATAATCATAGATTCCAATGGCATTACTGAAAAACATTCAAGAAGTGATGGAAAAATCATACCATTCATAGCTTTGTAAAAGCGTGGACATTGCGCAGGTTGAAGTGGTCCTACATTAATACAAACATTTTTAAACTCTGAAGTGCAATTAGCCCATTCTTGTTTTGTAAAAGTAACATAAAAAAAAACTTTAATACCATATAAATTTATAAGTTTTTTTGCAACTTCAATAAATATTGAGGTATTTTTATGCAAATAGTTTCTTCCTAAATATCCAAGACGCAAGTAACCCTTATGATGAGGTATATTTATTGATTTCCAATAAGATTTATCAAAATAAACAGAAGATACACAACTATGTATTACATGAATACGATTTGGTTGGATACCTAAGGTACTTATCAGCTTTTTCTTTACGGATTCTATTTCAACTATAATTACATCCGCACGTTTAAAGAATAAACCTTGAATCTTATATTTCAAACGAGTCTTAATTCTTTCAAATAAAGAAAGCATTTTGTAACACTCATTTTCAGGATAAATTATCCACGGTTGAGCAAAACCAACTATACTTTTAAAAGATTTATTCCAGCAGTAAAGTGGACCAAAAATTGTAAAAACCGTGTTGTAAAAATTAAAACGCCTAGTCAGTTTGTTTGGGACTACACTAAATCCATAACTATTTTCAATTTTATATTCTAAAAAAATTTTACTCTTTTTATTAGTTGAGAAAAAAGATTTGTTAACTTCGTTTGATAAAAAAATAGAAATATTTTTTAAAGTATCTTTTTTTTTAATTAATAATAATTCTTCAATAAATGATGTTGCAACCTGAACTCCTCCACCAACATGAAGATTTGTAGCATTTATTAAAAATTTATTCATATAAATTAATTTTTTGTGTCAAATAATATTCCTAACATTTGTTAAAATTTTAAAAAATATCATGGTTTAGACATTGGTCCATCTTCGTAAAATGGTGTTGCCCGATGATTAAGAAGGGCGCCAGCAACTGAAACAAATCGTTTTGCAGCACAGTCTGGGGACCATTTTTCTTGTATTGTAGTGTGTGCATTATCAATTAATTTATACCTTAACTCTTTATCATTAATTAAACGCTCGAGTTGACACGAAAGTTCATGCCAGTTTCCTGATTTAAACAATATTCCATTTACATTATTTATAATCATTGCAGCAGCAGCTCCGGCAGATTTGCTAGCTACAACAGCGCAGCCGCTACTCATTGCCTCATTAATAACAATCGCCCAACCCTCATAAGCAGTGCTTGGTAATACGAAAATGTCATGTTTACACATCATTTGTGTTATTTTATCTGTACTCATAGAATTGTGAAATACGTATTCAGTTGAATTAAGTAATTTTGCAGCTAACTTTTTTAATTTATTTATTTCTGGGCCATCTCCTACCAAAGATAACTTTACAGCATAACCCTTTTTGGATAAGTCAGCTATTGCAAGAATAAGACAATCAACTCTTTTCCATTTTAACATTCTTCCAACCCACAATATTTTAATTATAGGAGAGCTTTTATTACGTTTTTTAAGAAATAAAAGATTTTCTGCAAAATAGCCCCATCTCCATTTACGATCATTAAGATTAGATATTAAATCTATGTCGCTGCTTGCAAAAGGTCCTTTGGGTAAATAATGAAATGCTGGATTTTGAGCTAGTTTTTTAAATTGGAGTAACATATTAAAGAATTTAGGCGAAAGTATTCTTACAATACCTATTGGGGGTTTCCACCACCTCTCAGACATGTAGAAACATAATTTACCATCATTAATCCTGTTTGACATTCGTTGAAACAATCTTTCTCCAGAAATAACAACGTCTGCCTTATCCCACCACTGGTCAAATTCTAATAAATCAAATTTATTCTCACTTACTCTCAAAATCCAAGGATCTGTATACTTATCTCGCCAACCAAGACGAAGTCGATCAGAATCTAATTTATGCAATGCTGCAAAACGAAAATTTTTTCTACCGACTATCGAAGCAAGCTGTCGTGCAACAGGTAGCTGTAGATGACTTACAAAATTTGTAACTTGAAGAATACGCAAGATATAACTTCTTTTTCTTTATAAATTTATTTATAACACAGCTTTAGTGTTACAAGAATTAAATTTATTTTCTAATTTATTAACTGATCGAAATAACTCTTTTCTAAAAGTAGTGCAATTAATTACATGAGTTGGTAATTTGCAGTTTTTTTTCATTTTTTTTAAATTGATTGCTTTATTTGCAATATTTTTAAAAACAATTTTAAGATCACGAACTGAGCCAGCTTTTACTTTTATACTATTAAATCCGTCTGATGCAAAGTCATTAGCACCTGTATTTTCTGAATACAAAATAGGCGTACCAAGTGACATTGTTTCTAAATAAACGTGACCAAACCCTTCAATTAATGAGGGCAGAACAAACAAATCACTCTTTTTAATCAAATTAACCAGATGCTCTTTTTTAAGTTCGCTATAATATTTTACATTATTTGGAGTGATACCCTGTATAGTCTTGTCATAAAAGTTGCTAACTACTATCCACTCAAACTTATTTTGATCACTCTTTTTCAATGATTTCATTGCCATAAATGCCCAATGCAGACCTTTTCTTTGATTTAATTGACCAATTGTTATCAAGTTAATCTTATTAATGTTTTTTAAATTTTCCATTCTATTTTTATAATTTTTAAATCTACTACCGTAAGGTATTACTTTAATATTTAGTGAATGCGATTTTTCAAATTCAAGACTTTTAGACGTAATTGAACTTGAACATATAATTAAATCTGATTTTAAAAGTGCTTCACGATATCTTATGTTATCTTTATGCGTATAAAAAGACTCTGAATACTTTGACAAATATATATTATATTTATTAAAAAAATTTATTTTATCTTTTTTCATTATATTATTAACAAACCAATTTGTAGGATGGTCTTGAAAACAAATAAATTTATCAGGTCTAATGTTAAATAATTTATAAAATGTTACAAAACCACTAATGTAATAGGAATAAACAATAGCTCTATTTGTAGAAAAATATGTTATAATTCCAGCAAGAAAACCAAATGTAAAATCTAAAAATTTTTGAAATCTGGTATTAATAAAAATAAAGTTTAAAATAGCAAATGGGTAAATAGATACAACTTTATTAGAAGAAATATTTTCACAATATCTTTTTTTTAAAATCTTTCTTAAAAAATTTGGACAATAAAAATCAGTAATTAAATATTTAAGTAAATTTTTTTCTTTCAATGCAAGAGCAACTTCATAATAGTCCCGTGCGCCCAAAAAAAAAACGTTGTATTTTTTCATAAATTTTTTAATTTTCTATTTTTTAAAATATTGATATTTAACTATATAAAGGCCAAAACATAGTGCTACCAAATCAAAAATATTTTGTGGCAAATATCCTCTTGTTAGAGAATTTATAAACCACGTTACAAAAGATAGGTATGAAAATAAGTAAAAATTAATATTCGTTTGAATAAATTTTTTGTAAGAATACGTGAAATATAAAGAATAAAATAAAGCAAATATTGCCACTCCATAAAAGCCAGCCGTGTGATAATATTCACCAAATCCCATAACTGCTGAACCACCAATATCTGTACCAACAACACTATAAACATAAGATAAAATTGGTGAGTAGGATTTTTTTTCAAGTAAAAAAGATGGTACAAAAAATTCAATGACGTATTTTATTTGTGAAAAGTATGCATATTTTCCTATTTGGTCAAATTCTTCAATAAATGCTCCAGTTACTAAAACAGTGCTTGTGTCATTAAATATTCCATTAGAATAAGAATATAAACTAAAAAAATTTTCAAAAGTGAATAGTTCAAAATTTAAACCATCGTTGTATTGTCTAAAGTTCCCTACTAAAACCAGTAATGTTAAAAATAAAAACGAAAAAATTACTAAGCTAAAAAATTTTGTTGATAAAATTTTATTTCTCATAAAAATAAATATAATTATTGGGATAAAAAGTACTGCGAGTCGAAAACGAAAACCGATAAAAACTGAAAGCAATATATATATAAAAAAATAAATATAAAATTTTTTATTTTTATTAATAACATAAAATCCAATTATTGGTATTAGAGTATTAAAAAAAAAATTTAAAATACCAATTTGATTTGAATTTGGTAAAAAAATAATAAAAGTAGTCAAAACAAGCAATGTATAAATATTTACAAAATTAAAAAAATTAACATGATTTGTTAGTAAAATATTTTTTGTTTTTTCTATTTTTATTAAAGGATACGCTATTAACTCTGTTAAAAAAAAAATTAAAAAAAATAATGATAACACTTCATAAGTTTTATGCAAAGTATGCTCGTAATTTTTTTCAAGATACCAAAAATCATCTATCCAAAAAATTTGAACACTTAAGATGCAATAAATAAATATGAATATCCATGTTAATACAGATGGAGATATAATTGTATTTTTAAAAGCAGCTTTGATTGGAAACTTCAAAAATTTTAAAGAAGCAATAATAAAAATTATGATGCTCAGTGCTAGTATATAGATCATAAATTATATTTAAATTTTAAAATTTCTAGAAAAAGTATTTTTCAATTTATTGAACACATAAAAAAAGCCTGCTCGTTTAAAATACCACCACATTCGTCTGAACCTAAATACAAACCATATGATGCTACAAAATATAATATTGGGTCTTTTTGTTATGTAGCGTTTATAAAATATCCTTTGATCTGCTAAAGCTCTGTGTGGTGAATTACCGGAAATTTGACCTTTATGACGTCTCCAAGCAGACAAAAAATTCGGTATTAAATGAAATTTTTTTTCACCTTCGTTTCTTGCAAACATTATAATCATATGGGCATCCATATTAGTCTTTAAATCCTTATCAAATTTACCAAAACGTAAATGAACATCTTTTTTCCAAAATAAAGCTTGGGGATGAAGGCAATATCCTTCATAAATAAATTGTTTAAGACTAAAATCAAATGAGTAATTCTTGGATATAATATTATTTTCTTGGTCTATCTCAAGCCAGTCTCCATATACAATAAGTTTATTATGGTTATCATGGAATGTTCTAGCAATTTTTTGAAAAGTATATGGTAAGTAGACATCGTCAGCATTAAGCCAACCGTAAATTTCACCTGTGCACTTTTCAAAACCCTTATTTAATGCATCACTCTGTCCCTCATCCTTTTCTGAAACCCAATAAGCAATATGCTTTTCATATTTTTTTATAATATCAGTAGTTCCATCGGTTGAACCACCGTCAACTATAATTAACTCTATACTATGATGCTCTTGATTAAGAATTGACAGAATACTATTTTCGATAAATTTAACCTGATTGTAAGAAGGCATTACGATTGAAATTTTTGAATGATTGTCCTCTTTTTTATTACTAATATAATTTTTATTTAAATTCGTAAGAAAACTATTAGTAAAGAAATCAGATTTCATATGCTAACTGTAATTGCAGTCAAATGCATGGAATACATAAAGGTGGGGAGTATATCGCATTTTTTATTAATAATAACGCATCTATGTAAGGCGTTCTTCCATTATATATCAGTGAAGCCCGCCCATGAAGAGACTATAATGCAAAATTTTTCTTTATATAATCATAAAATTATATCTTTTCAAAGTTCTTACCAATCGTAAAATAAAGCCAAGGATAATTTGCAAAGAATTCTATTAGATTTTTTTAATGACTACTTAATATACAATTAACTCCAATTTCTTCTAATATTACTGAAATCCTGAATAATTTTTAATATTTTATTTGAGAACTTTAATGAAGTGAATGTTTTGGCTCTCTTTTTTCCTTTTATAACTAGATTTTTTTTTAAATCGTCATTGGTATACAGTAGGTATATTTTTTCTGCTATGTCCTTAGGTTCAGCTGGATCACAAAATAAAACGGTATCTCCGAACTGTTCTTCACTTCCTTGTATACGTGAACTTAAAACCGGACATTCTGCAGAAAATGCCTCTAAAGGAGGAAGGTTTTCTGGACCGCACAAACTAACATAGGCAAGCATTGTTGAACTTTTGTAAAATGCTGTCATTTCATCTTTAGGAATAAACCCTAATATATAAACTTGATTTGATAAACCAAGCTCTTTAATAATTTTAACAATGTGATCTTTGTTTCCTTTGTCAGAACCTGTAAGCAACAAATTTAACTTCAATCCATATTTTTTAGAAATTATATTAATTGCAAATAATAAATTAACATGATTTTTGTGGGGCCAGAATTGAGCTGGATAAAAAATAAAATTCTTTGGAAGATTATATTTTTTGTAAATATATGATTTACTTTTATTATCAGAGTTTAGTATATATGATGGACTTGGGTGAGGTAACTTATGAATTCTAAATTTTGGTACATGATAAAATAATTCCACCTCATTCCTTCCTATTTCTGTTCCTACTATTACATAAGATGCTCTTGATAAAAAATGTCGGTGCGCAAGTTCTCTAGCTGCCCATCGACCATTATTACTAACCTCGGGAAACCATGGTTGGGCTTTATGTTGCAAATCAAAAACTGTAGCAATATATGGTGTATCCATCGCTTCATAACAATACCCACTCACGAACCATACCATGTCTAATTTATTTTTATTTGCTAATCTTTCAATCGGTCCTTTAAACTTTGCCAAGAAAGATGATGTAAAAAAGTGTCTTTTAAGATTTTCAATTATTTTATTAAAAATCCCATTTTCAGAATAAAACAAAATTTTAAAATTACCACAGTTCTTAATTAGACTTTTATCGATATTTTTATTTCCAGAAATTATATAAAATTGATGTTCGTTAATATTTTGAGCTTGATTCACAAAATCTTTAATTACATCTTGCTGAAAAGTGTAACCGCCCCCGATCTGTGGATTTGAATTACTTAGAAAGATGCCAACGCGCATTATTTAAAGAGTTTTTTTAATTTTTTTTAATTTTTTTGCAATAAATTCTATAGTCTTATTGTTTAAAGTGTGAGATGAAGGTAGATAGAGTCCTGTTTTCCAAATTTTTGATGCAATTGGCGTTTTTATATTTTTAAATCCTTTAATTTTTTTTAAACAAGGTTGATCACTCATTGAGCAAAAAAAAGTTCGAGTTTCTATTCCTTCATTTTTTAATCTTTTAATTAATTCATTTCTATTAATTCCGAACGAAGGAAGAACAACTATACCATAAACCCAATATACATTTTTACAATACTTCCGCTCTACTGGTAACTGTAATCCTTCGATATCCCTCAAATGCTTATTGTAAGTATGAGCTACTCGTATTTTTTGTTTAATAATATTATTCAATTTCCTTGTTTGAGCAAGACCCATAGCAGCTTGATAGCCAGTCATTCTAAAATTATAACCTAAAAGCCGATGCTTAAATCTTGGTTTTTCAAATGCAAGGTTTCTTAAAATTTTTAGCTTTTTATATAAAGATTTATTATTTGTTACAACCATCCCTCCTTCACCAGTTGTAATAATTTTATTTGCATAAAAACTATAACAACCCATATCGCCAAAGCTGCCAGTAATTTTTTTTCTATAAGTTGCGCCATGAGATTCTGCACAATCCTCAATTACTTTTAAATTATATTTATTTGCCAGTTTCATTAGTGGTTTCATATCTACCGGGTGACCAAATAAATGAACTGGGATAATTGCTTTGGTTTTTTTAGTAATTAAAGATTCTATTAAATTAACATTTAAATTCCATGTTTCCTCTTCGCAGTCCACTGGAACAGGTACAGCACCATTATGCACAATACTTAGTGCTGTCGCAATATTGGTGCTAGCGCTTAAAAGCACCTCGTCACCAGGCTTTATGCCTATCACTGACATTGCAAGATGTAGGGCTGTGGTTCCACTGCTCACAGCGACGCCATATTTGCAACCAGAATAATTGGCAAATTCTTTTTCAAAAGTATCTATGTATTTTCCAAAAGTACCTGACAACTCTCCCTTTTTAATCGCATCTAAAACAAACTTTATTTCTTCTTTTCCAATTGCTGGCTCATAAACATTAATCATCTTTAACCTTGATAGCTATCTTATCAAAACTATCTCCAAGAAACGGCCCCTGCTTAACACTTATACACTGCATGTCCTCAATAACTCGAATTGCATGGGCGCCGTGGATTAAAACTATAGAATCACCTGCATTTAAAATAACTTCTTTTAATAGTTTTCCATTATCATCAAACAACTGCACTCCAACAACGCCTGACTGCACAACAAACATTTGTTGCAAATCTTTTACATTGCGCTCAAATTCTTGATGATAATGTGGTAACTCTTGGTAACCCGCTTTATGTGCTAATAGGCCAAATTGAAAAGAAGATTCTGGAGGGGAGAAAAATTTAGTTTTATCTACTCTCAAATTTGATCTGATTACCTCAGCATATCTAGTTCCTAGGTGTTCAATTATTTCGATCATTTATTATAATTATACACTAAAAATTCAGAAAATTTGTTAATTAATGATATTAACAATTATCTCCTGTCAATACTTTTGTAAATAATTCCTTTGTAGTGAGCCATTAATTTTCCAGATCCCAATACTCCGTCTAATGCATCAAATGTTGCAATTTCTAGATACTTTTTTTTAAATTTTTTTTTAAACTCAGTTTCGTTGAAAAGCCAAATTGGGTAACTAGTCTTTATTAGCGTCTTAGGTATTTTTTGAATAGTAAGTTTTGTTTTTCCATTTATAAGAAAGGGACTCCTATCAACAATTATATAGTCAGCATTAATCTTAATAATTTTTTTTAAAATTAGATATGGATTAGACAAATACTGAATAGTTCCTGAGAGAATTATTACATTAGGCTTTCGCAAATATTTTTGCGCTTTATCAATTGTATTACAAAAATTTATAATATTATTGGCAAAGTATTTATTGCCTGCTTTTACAAAATTATTTTGTTCAACTATAGTCCATTTCAGATTTTCTATATTATTAAAAAAACTTCTATTATTATAATAAGTGCTACCAAGCGAGCCTCCAAAATCAATTATTTTACATTTATTTTTATTTTCAATACTGGCGCGGAGTATTATTGAAAGAATTTCATATGGAAATTCATTTTTATTTAAAAGGAATCCATCTCGCTCATAAACTGTTTTTCCAGATAACAAAATAGCTGTTGAATATTTAACTCTTTCTAAAATTTTTTGGTCATCGTATCCCTTTGAGCTTTTTTTAGCATCTTTCCAGTTATTATAAATTCCTGAAAAGGAAATTTTTTTATTTTTTCCTAAGAAGTAATTTAACAATTTTTTAACGAGTTTATTTATACTTTGATATATCATTATTTTATTATTAAGAATCTATGAAGTTTGTATAATTTGTTAAGAAAAAAACTTTTTAAAAGTGCCGGAAGAAATAATAAATTTCTTGGAAATAAAGAGTTTTTTTCGAAAAAATTGTTATCAAAATCATAGTTGTCAGCATCAAAATCGACTTCAATTTTTTGTGGATGTGTTAAATTATTTATTGAGCTTAAATTTAAGTTACTTAAAGGACTTTTTAAGTCTTTTGTATGTGTAGAATCTTGACCAAAACCTATATTTGATATCAAATTAAAATTTGGAGTGGCTGTTAATAATCCTTTTTTCATCATGCATGCAAAAAGTGGATAACCCCAACTATTAATTTTCCCTGAATATGATTGATCAAAAATTTTTTTCCAAAATTTTCTCTCTAATTTCTTTGGAAATTTTTTTTTAAAGTCTATAGATTCTCTCCACTTTGGCCAAAATTTTAAATATTCATCGTAATTATCCCAAGTTCTTTTCCAGGTTGCCCATCCCCAATTATGAGGATATTTAGAAAAATAGTATGACGCATTTCCTCTTAAAATTCCATTTTGAAAATTACTACCACTTATTACAGATACCCTTTGATCATTTAAGTATCGTTGAAGTAAATTTTCACAAAAATTAAAAAAATCTGGATGTGGTAAATTATCGTCCTCTAGAAATATAATTCTATCTACTTTTGTAAATACCCAGTCTAATCCACTGATTGTGCGTTTCTTTAATCCTAAATTGTGTTCCACATAATTACGATGAACTTCGCATGGCCAATCTATATTATTCACTATTTCGCGAACTTCATCACAAAGCTTTTTGTCTTGAATATGCGTTGAGCGTGGACCATCGGCAATTATAAACAGCTTTGCAGGTTTTTGATTGCGTATGGCCTCAAAACTTTTTTTAGTAAGCTGTGGACGATTAAAAATTGTAAATACTACTGGAGTTGTAAGGGTCATAAAAAGAATTCTAAGTTACATGCAAACATATTTATATCCAAATAATCCTGCATTATTTATTTTTTTTTAACAGTTTTTCAATGGGTTTTAAACAAAGATATGCTGAATATGCTTCATCAAATCCTTTAACAAAAAATACTCTAAAAAATTTTCCAATTTTTGGTATTTTAAGTAATTTAATTTTTAAGTTATTATAAAAAGTCAAAATTATATTTTTATTAATCCACTTAAGATATTTTTCGTCAAAAAAAATTTTAAGTAAGTTTATATCAAGCGGCTGAAGTGAATTTTTTTTTGTCGCCTGCAGATCAAGAGTGTTTGAATAGTTTGTGTTTAAAATTTTACTTTCAAGATCAAGGCCCTCCTTTTTAAAAAATTCTCTTTGCCATTTCCTATCAGTACGACGCTCTTGGGGAAGATTTAACATAGCAATTGCGATATCAATATCCAAAAAGGGAGAAAAAGTTTTAAATCCAAACCTGCGTGGCAAACGCATCAAGTATGAAATCAAAATTATTTTATTACGAATTGTATAAATAATTTGATAACGATGATCAGAAAAATGTTCTCTATTATTAGTCCAAAACTGATCTCGAAGTAAAGTTGTATTTTTTTGTTTTTCTATGATTTTTAATTTATTTGGATCAACACATAGTCCATGAGCATAGCTTAACTTAACTATATCTTTCGAACTTTTTATATCTACTTTTGGAACATTTCCTGCCCAAACATCCCCAAAGATGCCGCTTAGCAATGAACATTCATATTTGATAATTTGATAAATTTTTTTATAAAATTCAAAATGATACATACCATGAGCATGTGTTGAAATTCCAAATTCAGCATCCCAATCGTCAAAGTATGTGTGAAAATTACCCAAATTAATTTGTTTCCAATTTAAATTATAATATTGCGCGAGTGCTTTTGCATAAATAACTTCTGTTGAATTATTTTGCTCATTTGAAACCCCATAAGTGAAAGCTCGGACTCTTTTTTTATCTTTCAAGCACCAGAGTAAAAATCGACTATCAAATCCACCGCTGAGTGGTAGAATAATTTCTTGATCTGCTGGTAAAGACTTCTCCCATTTTTGAACACGTTCGCGTACCAGCTCAATGACATCATGTTCTTTTAATTTAAAATCTAACCATTTTTCAATTGGATCAGGTAAATTTTTAACAAACAATTTACCATCATTTGCTAAAATTAATTGTGATGCGGGAGGCAAAAAATTTATATCTTCAATGGGAGTTTGTCCAAAAACGCTATAACCATAAGCCAAATAATTATATAAACCCTCAAAGTGAAAATTAAAATTATTATCCGTGGGTATTATTTCATTAATCTTTTTGCTAGCTTTGCCAGTTTTTAAATTATAAAAAACAGGTTCAGATGCAAGCCAGTCTGTTTCGTAAATTATAGTATTGCTTGATTTGCCGCCGTCTAATTGAGCCATAATTCAACTTAAAGATAATTTAAAAATTTCATTTTTTATTTCCATATAGATTTATTGTGTAAAAAACTCTTCTTATAAAATACAAAGTATTATTTATATAATTTTTTGAAAATCTGTTATTTTTTAATAAATGTATAAATTTATTACAATTCCAAAAAATGCAAGATTGTTTTGAAGTACCAAATTCTAACTTTTTTAAATCACTCCATGAAATTCGATTTGGGTATTTTTTTCTGCTTATAAGAGAATATCCAGGATTTGAATGGTCGTCATCAATAGCTGCGAATAATTCATTATGAGGGAGTGCAAAACAGATATCTGATGATATTTTATCTGCGGATTTTTTTTCAAAATCAAATGGCAAATGTCTTGGCCATCTTTTTAAAAAGGGTTTTTTCGAAAAAAGAACTTTCAAGAAAAAATTTTTCTCAAATATTTGCACACAACTAATAGCATAAAAATCTCTTTTTAGTTTATTTTTCATCTTTAAACACCCATCTGAATTTAAGTTAAAAATTGTTAAATATTTCCCTACTTTATATGCAGGTAGAATAGCCCAAGTTTTTCTCATTTGATTATGCAAAAGAGAGTATTGTAGTTGATCTACTTTATATTTGTCCATTTCCATGAGACAATTTTTAAAAATTTTAGGGTTACTAATAAATAAATGATCTTCAAGCCAAAAAAAAATGTATTTTGAAGTTATTTTTTTAGAAATGTACCTAGAGTCATAAAACCAACCCCTTTTATTATTAAAATAAGATACTTCTAATTTTTTATCTAATCTTTTCTGTAAAAATTTGCCAGCTTTGTGCTTAAATTTACCTCTAATATTTATAACGTATTGGTTAGGATTTATTTTTAAAAAAGAATCAAGAGAATCTTTCATCCTTTGCAACCTTTCTGCGTTGTTAATATGAAAATTTGCAAAAACTGTTAATGAAGGCTTATTCATGAATGCATTTTATTTTTAGATAGTTTTATATTAACTCATTATGGTAACATACGTTTAATAAGATTTATTATTATATTAAAATGTCTCATAATCAAAATATACCTGACATCACTTTGGTTGGCGATTGGGCTATACATGATAAATGTAGAATTAAATTTAATCATAAATCTAAATATTTACTTTTAAATTTTGAAGGTCCTGTGGCACTTAAAAATAATAAAAAAATTAATAAAGCAGGCCCTATAATTAAGAACATAGAATTTCCGCAAATAAATAACTCTATCTTGAATTTAGCGAATAATCACTTCATGGATTATGGCGTTTCTAATGCAAAAAAAAATATCAGACAAATAAAAAAAAAAAATTATAAGTATGTAGGTTTTGGAAATAATTTAATACAGTCTAGAAAAGAGACAGTGTTAAATCTTAGCCAGAAAGTTGCAATAATTGGCTGTACGGAGCCACAATTTGGAATGTCAAAACCTGATCAAGCAGGAGTAACTGAAGTTGGGCCATGGATAATTGAAAAAATTCAAAAACTAAAAAAAAAATATAAAATTATAATAATATCTATTCACGGAAGCTTAGAGACAAGTCCATTCCCCATACCTGATACGCAAGATTTATACAGAAGCTGGATAGATGTTGGGGCATCCATCATACATGGACATCATTCACATGTTCCTCAAGGATATGAAAAATATAAAGATGGATATATTTTTTACGGCTTAGGAAACTTTTGCGTGGATCCAGATAAGTGGACTGATCATGAAAACAATAGATGGTCGTTAGGTGTTGATATTTTTTTAAAAGATAAATTAAAAATTAAAATCAAATATTTTGAAATAAAAAAAAAAAATACTGAAATTATAATTTCACAAAATAATAGTAAAAAATATAATAACTATTTTAAAATTATAAACGCTGTAATTAACGATAGATTAAAATTAACAAATATTTGGAATGAATTTTCACTTAATATATTTAATAATTTTGGCAAAAAGTATGTTGATTGGGATAAAAAACCAATAAAAACGCGATTAAAAAATTTATGTAAAGAATTGCTCAATATGAATAAAGCTTCATTAAAATACAGGTGGCTACTTTACTATCATATGATGTCGTTAGACTCTCATAGATTGATGCTTAAAAAGGCAACATCCATTCTATGTGGAGAAAATATTTATAAATCAAAGTATAAAATAAAAAAATTAGTAAAAAAATATTGCTACCTATAAAATGCAAAAATCTATTTATTATTAATTTTTAATTGTAATGTCTGTTATCTCAAATGCAGCAAGTCATTAATAAATAGGGTAATTTATAAAATTAATTTATTTTTGAAAATTTTTTTTATTTATAAATAATGCTCTGCACCACGGTAGATAAATATCAATCATTTTAAAGTTATTATCTAGCAAATAGTTAGTCACGGCTGTGAAAGTTTGTTCGTTTTTTACACCTCTTTCATACCCACCATCAATAGCTATATATTCACAAATTTCTATTTTATCTGCTAAACCTTCTAATACCTCCGGCTCATATCCCTCTGCCTCAACTTTTAAAAGTTTTATTCTATTTAAATTTAATTCTTCAATTAATTTGTCCAATCTAATTACTGGTATATTAATTGTTTTTGTGAAATGGTTTGGCTTTATAAAAGAAGAATCTGCTTCAGATAAAGATATATAAAAAGGAAGCGTGCCATTAGTGTTACCTAATCCTTTATTGATTATCCTACATTTCTTATCAGTATTTAATTTTAACGTTTCGAAGTCTGAAGGACTAGGTTCTATTCCTATATAATTTTCCGGTTCTATCAAATTAGATAACTTTAGGTACAAATCTCCATAATTTGCACCACAATCAATTATTATATCATTTTTTGAGAAAGATACTTTATCTAAACAATAGCTAAAAAAAATAAATTCTGCTCTTTTTGATATTCCATCTCTATAAAGATCAATTCCTCTTATTTTGTCATTGAATGCAATTTTTTTATTATTTTCAATTATATAAAAACTATTACCGCTTCTATCAAAATAAAATTTTGCTTTAACGCCACGTAAAAAATTTACAAAATTTTCTAAATAAATGCTTGAAAAATTCGAGCTTAAATTTGAGCAATGAAACTTTTTAGCTATTTTGAGCCAAAGGAAAAATAGAGATTTATTGATTAATAGTAACATAAATATTAATAATCGAACTCTTTTTCTTATTTATTCACACTATTAGCATATAAGAATAATAAATAATAATGATATAAAAAATCAATATTGCAAGTATAAATATTTTTTATACGGAGAATTTTAGAGCAAAATTTCTTTAAAAATTCAGATCGTTAAAAATGCTCACAATTGCTAATAAAAAATTTACAAGTATACACAGCCTTGGAATTATAAAAAATTTTAAATTTTAAATACTGGTGTACTTATTTATTCTTCTAATGAATTCGAATAAATTTCTACCTTTAAACATATATCCTTTAATTTTAGCTTTTTTTGCAAATTCCATATCTGTGATTTGATCACCAACCATAAATGATTGCTTTTTATCAATTTTCCAAATTTTCAAAACTTTATTAAACATTCCAATTTCAGGTTTTCTTAAGATAGATTTTTTTTTGTATTTCTTAATAATTCCATCTTCATGATATGGGCAAAAATAAATCTTATCAATAGAGGTTCCATATTTTGCCAATTCATTTTTTAAATATCTGTGTAATTTATAAACATCTTTTATAGAAAAATAACCTCTGGCAACACCAGACTGATTGGTAACAATTATTACTTTAAAATTATTTTTTTTTAGAAATTTTATAGTTTTTTTTGCTCCTGGTATCCATCTAAAGTCCTTGATTTTCCCTACATAACCACCGTTTGCTTTATTTGAATTAATAACTCCATCCCTATCAAGAAACGCTACTTTCATTTTTTTTTATTAATATTTAAGTAATTTTATAACGATTTTTATTATTTTTATATTAGGCTATATTAGAGAGACAATTTTTTTTAAATCTAAATAAAATAATTATAAATCATGTTTTATAATAGAGATATATTGAAAATAAAAATCACTGAATTATCAAAACTTTGTTAGTATTATAATAAATTGGGATTATCTCTCAAAAAATTAGTTGAAATAGTTAGATTAAGATCATCTTTTAAATATTTTATTCTATCTAAATTATCATTAGTAATGCTTTTCCAAAATATATCATTAAGTTTTTTTCGTTGCTCTTGATTTTTACCCTCTATCTTTTCTTCCATTTGAATTACTGCGTCTAATATTTCTTGTGGTGAATTATCTATATACTTTAAATGATTTTTTTTATAAGGATCAACTTTTGTATGGATTGAACTGATACCTTCACCTTCGTAAAATAAAATCTCCTTAAAAGTTAAAAATTTCTTTTTCCTCAAATCGAAAATTTTTTTTGGCATTATAATTGAACCTGGCGCTAAATTGCTTAATTTCCACCAACTAAACGGGATCAAATTTATATATACTGTTTTTTTTCTTAGAATTTCAGAAATACCTGATGCTCCTGACTGAGAAAATACATTATATCTTGAGTGAGCATGCAAAAAAAAGTCCACTTCATCATTAGAAGAATAGTCTAATGATGTTATTATATTTTTATTAAATTTATCAAAATTTTCATTTTCGAATGTTTCACCTAATTTTATTATTGAATTATTTTTATTGATTAAATATTCAATCGTCAAAGAGTAATCTCTAAAATTAAAGTTTCTAAAATCGTGAAAGTTAGGATCGTATATTTTGTTTTTTTCAAAATATAAATTATTTCTTGAAAATAAACCTACAAAATCTCTTTTTATATCATATTTTGAAAGTATATTATTCTTTTTATCATTTGAATAAACTGGAAATTTAATTTTACTTTTAAATTTTAAATGAAAAGAAAAATCAAGTGAAACTTGATTATGTTTTAAAATTAAATTTGAATTTGGCTTAGCAGCAATTATACAACTTATTATTCTTAAAAAAAAAGTACAAAAAAATATTTTTTTTTGTTTTTTTAAAAATTTAAAAATAAATTTATTAGCAACGTTTCCATGACCAATTAACAAAATTGTATTTTTAGGAACATTAAAAAGTGCTGAGTCAAAATCTGTTGTTAGATGACCTATTCTTTCAGTGTACAAATGAAAAAATTTAAAATCAAAAATTTTATTTAAAATTTCGAAAATAAAAATTATTAAATACCCTAATGTTATTTTAATTTTTTTTTTCATTTTTTACAAATATTATTAGTATAGGTTTTTTAATTTTATTATTTGGCTTTCTGTTTATTTATATTATTTACGCGTAAATGAATCTAAAATTTAAATTACAATTACATTCTTATTAATTTGAAATAATTGTTTTTTTATTTCTTTATTATAACTACCAGCCCTTAAAATTACACATGGTTTAACAAGTTTTTCTAAAATACTAGGATTATAAACTTTTAAAGTTGTTCCATATAAAAAGTTGCCAATTTTATGTTTATCATTATCCAAAATCCCTAATATATTTTCTTTATTTAAACCATTAAATATCCTCATTTGAGAGAATATATGAGCACCAAAAATAAAAATATTCTTATATTTTTTGATAAGCATATTAATTTTTATTATATCTTCGTTCCATAATTTGAAGGTGTTGCTAAAAAGTTTTAAATTTTTTTTATAATGAAAATAACTATTAATGTTTTTTTTTTTATTTAAATTATATGAAACATCTATTTTAGTTACGTACATAATTGAATGATCTTTTTTAAACAATTTCTTTTTAATAATCTTAAAATTATTTTTAAACAGCAGGCAATCAACTAATTTTTCATCATAATAAAAAGGATGTTCAAAATTCATAGCATTAGAATAACCTTTTTTAATCATGGGTTTCATATTTGGCATTGTAAAGATATGTTTTCCGTTTTTAGACAAAATAGATTTTACATCTTTTAAAAATTGATTTGGATCATAAAGATGTTCAAAAGTATGAGAGTGCACAACCAAATCTATCGGGAGGTTTTTTTTATTTTTAAAAAAATCTTTATTAAAAAAACTTCTGATTTTTACTATTTTTTTATTTTTTTTTTTTAATTTAAGATTTTTATCAAAACAATAAAAATTATTAATTTTTGTATAGTCATTTATTCTATTTGATATTGAATTTTGCCCTCCTCCAATTTCACAAATATTTCCTTTTAAATATTTATTCACTAACGTATAGAATAATTCATGGTGATCTTTCCAAGTTTTTCCTACTGTGCCAGATCCATGCGATTTTAAATATAGCTTATCTAAAGATATTTTTAGAAATATTTGAATATTTCCACTTTCCGTATTTATCCACCAATTAAGATTTTGAAATTCATAATTTTTAGTAGTTTTTGAAACCCCCATGAAAATTGGAAATTGATTTATAGAATATATTTTTTGAAATTTTTGAGAATATGAGATTGGGCAGAACAGGTTGGGCATTATAATTGCAATAGTTGGGCAAATTGCTTATGCACTTTTTTTAGCTTATTTAAGCATATATTCAAGGCTTCTATCTATTTCCATCCTAGAAGCTGTATATTTATTTCCAATATTATTTACCACATTAGATGCAATTAACGATGCTATAAGCAAAGCAACTGAGGGCTTTATCTTATTTTTTAAAAGTACACTTATGATTGCCAACATTGAGTCGCCACCGCCCACTTTATCTACAGGTTTAGAATTAAATGAAGGGCAAGAATGTATGTTTAATTTACTATCAATTAGTATTGCGCCCTCGATTCCCTTCGTAATAACTAAATATTTTAAATTATTTTTTTTTAAATAATTTTTACCTATTAACTCGATATCACTTTTTTTATCTCTTACTTCGCTTCTCAACTCTCCCTCATTAATACATATAAAGTCAAAATTGTTAAGATGATTCAACGTATGGAAAGAAGCATTATTTGAGTTTTTCTGTGACATACCACAAATAAATTTTCCTGATTTTCTAATCTTTTTTAAAGAATTTAAATCAAAAAAATTATTTGAAAAATCAGCAATAATTATTAAATCATTTTTTTTAATATTTTTACTAATGGCATAGTTTAAAAGCTTATAAAATTTTGGAATTTGTAAATTAGGAATTATATAAGAGCCAAATAATTTATAATTTGATACCAAGTCTATAAATCTTGTTTTGATACTTGATTTATAATTTTTATCAAGGTTAAGTCGAACATGAGAAATATTTTTTTTTAAAAATTTTTTTATTTTATTATCTCTTCCGAAATCTGAAATTAAAGTTATCTTATCAACAAATTCCGACAAATGATTTGCAATTATACCTGAGCCGCCGAGATATACTTCCTCTTTATATTGATTGAAAACCATATGGGGTTCTTTGCCTGATTTTCCCATTACATCTCCAAAAATATATTTATCTAATATTAAATCGCCAATTATTAAAACTTTTGTATTTTTTAATCCATTTAAAGATTTGATTATATCATCATATGTATTTTCTTTTTTAATTTGGCTTATAAATTTTGACTGCTTCTCATTCAAAGCAAGGTTAAATTCATTTATAATTTTTGATGAGCTCATGTGTTTTTCATTTGTATAAATAATTTTGCCTTTATTTTTTTTGACTGCATGTATTTCTTTAAAAATTTTTTTTGTTTTATCTAACTTGTTATTTTTGTAATCGCCACCCTTAAAATAAAAATCAGGTTTAACTAAATTTATACTATCTACTCCGCTTTCACCATTCGCTAGAAAAACATGATCAATAAATTTTAAACTTTGTAAAAATTTAATTCTTTCATTATTTTTATGAATGGGTCTCATAGGACCTTTTTTAATATATTCATCAGAAGTAACTGAAACAAACAAATAATCACATCTTTTTTTTGCTGATTCCAAATGTTTAATATGACCATAATGCATTAAATCAAACACCCCATGGCATAATCCAATTGTCTTATTTATTTTTCTAATTTGATTAATTTTTTTTTGAATTGCGTTTTTTTTCATTAATATTATTTTAATTATAAATACTTAAGATATATTTTTGATTAAAATTTTGATTTTTTAATTAAGTCTACAATTGATAAAAGCCAAGTATGATGAGTCATTTCTATTAAATTATAATTTTTACTATCTGCCCATAAATTTATATGTCCAATTTTTCTTACTTTATTTTTTTTATCAAAGCCAGTTAAAGTAATTACTTTGCAACCCATTTTTTTAGCATACTTTGCACCATTGATAATATTTTTAGATTGTCCGCTGCTACTTATACAAATTAGAAGATCTCCTTTATCCGCATAAAAGGATAGTGCTTTTTGTACCCACTTTTCATAACCATAATCATTAGACAGGCAAGTTAAAAGGTCTGCTTCATTAAAATTTACTGCTCTTATTTTGCAAATTTTAGTTAGATCAACACTCACATGACTTGCCATTGCAGCGCTCCCCCCATTTCCTACTAAAATTACTTTTTTTTTATTCTTTTTTATTTCTTTAAGCGCTCCGACAATCTTTAAAAAATCTTCATGACGAAAGTCAATAATAAGTTTGGAGAGTTTATTTAAATATTCTGAAATATATCGATTTTTCATCGCACAATATAAGTGGTTGACTATGTTTTGTAGTAATTATTATAACATATATTTATAAAATACTATTTTTTTTATTAAATTTAAGATTTAAATTTATACATTTAAATTATAGATACCAGACAAATTGATAGCTAAGAAAGATTTTAATAAAAACTTTAAAATAATTATTTTTTTAAAAATAGCCATTATCGTATTTTTTAACTTTATTGTCTGTATATTAAACCAAATTTTTACTTCTTTTACTAAACGGTAATTAAAAATTTGATATAGTGTCGCCAAAGTTTTTATTGGCGCTTATAATTTCATCAAAAGTACCCTGGCTTACAAGCCGACCGTTATCAAATTTAAATATAATATCACAATTTTTGACTGTATTTAAACGGTGGGCAATTATGATAATGGTTATATCTTTATTTAAATTGTTTACTGCATCCATTACTGTTTTTTCAGTTTGATTATCTAGAGCACTCGTTGCTTCATCTAAAATTAAAACTTTTGGATTGCGATATAGGGCTCTTGCAATTCCAATTCTTTGACGCTGTCCGCCTGACAATCTAACTCCGCGTTCACCAATAATTGTTTGATATTGCCCGGACAATTCATCCATAACAAAGTTATGTAAATTTGCAATTTTAGAAACTTTTTCAATAAGTTCTTGGTTAATTATCTCTAAATTTACTCCAAAAGCAATATTGGATGCAACGGTATCGTCTGAGAGATAAATATGTTGAGGAACATAACCGATGGAACGTTGCCAAGATCTTAAATTTTGATTTGTAATAGTTTTCCCGTCAACTTCTAAAGTTCCTTTTTGAGCTTGAAGTAAACCTAAAATAATGTCTACGGTTGTGGTTTTGCCACTTCCTGTAGCACCAACTATTCCCACTGCCATTTTGCAAGAAATAGTTAAATTGATATCTTTCAATGCTGTTTTTATGGCATTTGGATAATTATAATAAACATTCTTTAACTTGATCTCTTTATTAAAAGATAAAATACCCTGATCTTGATTTGAATGAATTTTTTTAAGAGTACTAAGATCATTGTATAACTTATCAAGTGCTGGGCCAACATAAGTAAGTTGAGTGAATGAAGAATAGACTTGTTGCAAAGCCGGCATTAAGCGATAGCCAGCAAAAACATAAACACTGATGATAGGTAAAGAATTATTTAAACCCCCTGTTAAAGACATCAAATAGAGTATTACTAATATTATGCCGCCAAAGGCTACAATCTCAAGAGCATAACGTGGTAATTGACCTATAGCAGTTGCTTTGGTTTGGAGAGCAACAAAAATTTTTGAAGGTTCTGCATAACGATTAATATAAATACTTTCTAATCCTCCAACTTTAATTTCTTTTACAGCGGAAAAAGCTTCATTAATTGATAAAAACCTTTTTTGATTATTTTTAACGAGTTCATTTCCAATGCCAGAAAGATAATTACCAACTATTTTAAATATCAGTCCATACGCTATTCCTAGTGAGAAACCAATCATAAGCGCAAGTTTTAGATCAATAATCATTATTAGTGTTATAAATGCAATTGCAACAAAACTTTTAGTTAATAGTTCCATCATTGCACAAATACCATTTGCTACCACATGAGACACTTCTGATAAGATTCTCTCACCAAGCAAAGCACTATGATGATTTAAAAACCAATTGTAAGGTTGATGTAAATACCCTTCTACTAATCTTTTAGAAATATTATAATTACTCATCTCTGCAAATTTCGTTTGCGCATAAGTCGTCGCTGCTTTAAAAGCAATTGAAAAAAGTAAAACAATAAATACAATAACACCAAGAACAAAAAAGAAATCTTGGTCATTTTTGACGCCGTAGTTTTTTAAAAATTTAAATAACTTATTTAAAAAAAAATTAGTTTCAATGATATCTGGGTTTGCAAGAACTGAAATAAAAGGAATTATTGATGCCACACCAATCGTATCTAGTAATGCCATTATTAAAATCATCACCAGTATGAAAAATGCAAATTTACGTTCTTTAGCGTTAAATAAGAATAAGATCTTTTTAAAAGTTTGCATTAATTTTTAAAAAAGATTCGTAAGTTTTTATTAGACCATCTTTTAAACCTATCTCCGGTTTAAAACCCAGGTTATTTACTCTCTCGCTGTTTAAAAGCTTTCTGCAATTGCCGTCAGGTTTAGTTTTATCAAAATTAATTTCACCATTATAACCAACAACTTTTTTTATGATTTCGACAAGCTCCTTAATAGTTAGATCTTTACTACTTCCAACATTTAAATGGCTAGACATCAATGAACAGTGTTTATTAAATAATTTTTTATCTATATTCATTATATGAACTGCAGCTCTCGCCAAGTCGTCGACGTATAAAAATTCACGTCTAGGAGTACCAGTTCCCCAAATAGTGACTGTCGGTAGGTTATTTTTTTTTGCTTTATAAAAACGATAAATAAGTCCAGGAATTACGTGGCTGTTTTCGGGATGATAATTATCTCCTGGTCCATATAAATTTGTTGGCATAATACATCTATAATCAAGACCATGACTTTTCCCATATTGACGATTATAGCTTTCACACATTTTTATACCTGCAATCTTAGCGATGGCATAAGGTTCATTTGTTGGTTCTAATCTTCCTGTTAGTAACTCCTCTTCTTTTATGGGTTGATTGGCATTTTTTGGATAAATACAACTTGACCCTAAAAATAATAATTTTTTAACACCGCTTAAAAAGGCACTATGAATTATATTATTTTGGACCGTCAAATTTTCATAAATAAAGTCTGCTGGATAAGTATTGTTTGCATGAATACCACCTACTTTTGCGGCCGCTAAATATACTTGATCAATTTTTTGATTATTAAATAAATTTTGAACATCTCTTTGATTTAGTAGATCAAGTTTTTTTCTATCTTTTGTTATAAGTTCAATATCTTGGGTTTGTAATACACGAACTAAAGCAGATCCAACCATACCATTGTGACCTGCTATAAATATTTTGAGCTTAGACATCTAATATATTGCTTCTTATAATATTGGCTTACAATTTTAATGATTTATAAATTGATCATTTTTTGCTAGCTTCAAATCTTCATCAATCATTTCTTTTACTAACTGTTCAAATGATATTTTTGGAGCCCAATTTAATTTTTCTTTTGCTTTACTGGCATCGCCTAATAAAGTCTCGACTTCTGTTGGTCTAAAATACTTTGGATCAATTTTAATAATATCTCTTCCATTAAAAAATCCTACCTCATCTAAATTTTGTCCTCTCCATTCTATTTTCATATCTAAGTTTTTTGAGGCTTCATTAATAAAATCTCTAACAGAATGCTGTTTGCCAGTTGCAATCACGAATTCCTCTGCTTTTTTTTGCTGCATAATTAACCATTGCGCCTCAACAAAGTCTTTTGCATGCCCCCAATCTCTTAATGCATTTAAGTTTCCAAGGTACAAATTTTTTTGAAGACCTAACTTTATTCTAGCTAAAGCTCTTGTTATTTTTCTTGTAACAAACGTTTCTCCTCGAACAGGACTTTCGTGATTGAATAAAATTCCGTTACAAGCGTAAATACCATAAGCTTCTCTATAGTTTATGGTTATCCAGTAAGCGTACAGTTTGGCAACACCGTAGGGACTTCTTGGATAAAAGGGTGTTTTTTCAGTTTGAGGCGTTTCTTGTGCAGCTCCGTACAATTCAGAAGTTGAAGCTTGATAATATTTAGTCTTTGTTTCTAATTTTAGAATTCGAATAGCCTCTAATATTCTAAGAGCTCCTAAAGCATCAGAATTTGCAGTATACTCTGGCACTTCAAAAGAAACAGCAACATGACTTTGAGCTGCTAAATTATAAATTTCATCAGGACGAACCTCTTGTATAATTCTGATTAAAGATGTTGCATCTGTTAAATCGCCGTGATGCAAAATAAATTTTAGATTTTTTTCATGAGGGTCTTGGTACAAATGATCAATTCTATCAGTGTTAATTAAAGAAGTTCTTCTTTTAATACCATGAACTTCATAACCTTTGTTAAGTAGAAATTCTGCAAGATAAGATCCATCTTGGCCAGTTATTCCTGTTATTAGGGCTTTTTTCATCAGATCAATACAATTTATTTTATATTACCGAATCTTTGTATATTAAAAAAATTTATAAATTACATAAAAATTTTAAAAACATCTAAATCTCTTTATAATCAACAAAATTTCTCTTAAAATTTATAGTACTCTTTATACCATTTAATAAAATGGGATATCCCATCTTTATAGTTAGTTTTTGGACTGTAATTTGTTAATTGCTGCAAAAGAGAAGTATCGGCCCATGTTGTGAGCACTTCTCCTTTTTGTATTGACTTGTAATTTCGGATTGCTTTTTTACCAAGATTTTTTTCAATTGCCTCTATAAAATCAAGTAACTTTATTTTATTTGAATTGCCAATATTAACAACTCTATAAGGCGCAACATATGATAAATTATCTAAATCAGAAATATTTTTATTAGTTGATGGAATGGTATTAATTAATAATTTAATTCCGTAAACTAAATCATCTATATAAGTAAAATCACGATACATTTCACCATTATTATAAATATCAATTGGTTTTTCATTAAGTATTGCGGAAACAAATTTAAATAACGCCATATCAGGTCTACCCCAAGGTCCATAAACCGTAAAAAACCGAAACATAGTAGTTGGTATTTTCCACAGGTGTGAATAGGAATGGGCCATACTTTCATTGGCTTTTTTTGTAGCAGCATAAATTGTAAGCTGACTGTCAGCTTTTTCCATTTCTGTAAAAGGCATCTTTAGATTAGCACCATACACTGAAGATGTTGAAGCCATCAAAAGATGTTTGACTTTTTGTTTTTTTGCTACTTCCATGACATTAAATGTGCCAACTATATTTGAATTAATATACGCACGTGGATTTTTTAAACTGTAACGAACGCCAGCTTGTGCTGCGAGATGCACGATTACATCTGGTTTAAATTTATTAGCTACCTCATCAAGTTTATCATTATCCTCAAGCATACCCTCGGTTGCAGCAAAATTTATATTTTTTTGTAAAATATCATGGCGAGCATGTTTTAGATTTACATCATAATAATCGGTCATGCCGTCATAGCCCTGTATCTTAAAATTCTCTTTTAGTAACAACTTTGCTAAATGAAAACCAATAAATCCAGCGGTACCTGTTATTAGTATTTTTTTCACTATATAATTTTTTAGAAGTTTGATAAAAACTTTATATAATAATGCTTAATAATTTACACTTTAAAAAGTTTATTAAGTATTCTTTAGAACGCTCTTAAAAAAAATAATTATAAAAGATAAAACAAGTCCAAAAAATAATCCTACCAAATAATATGAGTTTGAATATCTTGAAATCTCTATATGGGCACTTGCTTTATCAAACTCTTGATTGTAATTAAATTGATCATTTTCTAATTTTAAAAGCAATTTTTTTAAATTAAAAATATTTTGTGATATTACTTGGCCACCCTTATAAGGTAAATAAATTTGTGACATTACTAGTTCATTTTTATAAGATGAAAATTTATCACCCGTGGGCACAGGTACATAGGAGAAAACTGTCTGCGTAAATGATTTTTCCAGCCCAATTAGTTTTGCAGTTTCTAAAGCTTGCTCTTGAATCTCAATATAAATATCAATTGAAAGTTTTAAATTTTTTTTAATTTCAATAACAGAATTTTTTCTTGAAAATTCAAGATAATTATTAATAAACTTAATACCGTCTAATTCTTTTCCGAAAATTATAAAATATTTATTTGGAACAGATTTATTTTTTTCTTTTACTTCTCCAAATTTACCATTAGCAAAATATTGTTTTGCAGTAATATTTTTTGAATTTAAAAATGCTTTAAAATTATCAAATTCTGTAGTTTGCTCTAAAAAGCTATTCAAATTTTCTAGGGATAAAATATTTGATTGCACAATAGACAGGTATCGATCATAAAAGACACTACCTCCTAGGTCCATGTGGGGGGCACTGTAAACGTAAGAATCAAATAAATATGTGGGTGGATTTTTAATTGTAGCTTCTGCTTTTAATACTTGAGGTTGAAAAAATACATATAAATAAAATGACAAACAGCCTAGAATACCAAAAGATAAGATTAAAATTTTCTCTTTCCAGAATGTTTTAATTAGAGTGGCCAAATCTATTTCGTCATCAACTGAATAATAATTATTTTTTTTCATTAATTTTTTTAAATGGAATTTTTTTTATTTGGATAGTTTTATTTAAATATTAAAAGCATAATAAATCAATATAATTTATACCAAAAGAAATTATTCAGCAAATAAATCAAGCCAATTGAGCTATTAGTAACGGTAAGCTTAACGTGTTACCACGCTTCCACACCCGTCCTATCAACGTCGTAGTCTACGACGGCTCTATAGGAAGAACTAGTTTTGAGGTGAGT
>Ga0114963_10000189_pt1 | contig 39248 bp, 34 predicted proteins | sample C_131016_EF_Meta_FD_87019 | JGI IMG/M metagenome (GOLD analysis project Ga0114963, IMG submission 87019) | Freshwater microbial communities from Lake Croche, Canada to study carbon cycling - C_131016_EF_MetaG | ecosystem: Environmental > Aquatic > Freshwater > Lake | place: Lake Croche, Canada... | reverse complement strand
GCGTGGCGGGGCATTGCTCGCCATGGCTGTGTACCACACGACATGGGACCTGCACGATCAGGGGCTGCTGTCGGTTGATCCGGTCAGCCATCCGGCCTTCATGTGGGCGGCACGCATCATTGCCGCTACGTTTTTGCTGTTGAGCGGCGTTAGTCTGACGCTGGCCCATCCCGACCGGATCGATTGGCGGAAATTCTGGAAACGGGAGGCGCAATTGCTGGCGGCCGCATTCGCGGTCAGCCTCGGCAGTTTTGTGCTGTTTCCGCAATCCTGGATCGCCTTTGGGGTTCTGCACCATCTGGCCGTCGCAGCCTTGCCGGCGACACGGCTACTCTACCGCTCTGTCCCTGTGCTGATGGCCGTCGCCCTTCTTTGTCTGTTACTGCCGCAGGTGGCGACATCTGAGGGTTTTGATGGCCGCTGGCTCGAATGGATCGGTCTGTCCGTCCATGTCAGCCCTGCCAATGACTATGTGCCGCTGCTGCCGTGGTTTGCCTGTGTGGTGATCGGCCTGATGGTCGGACGCGTGTTGAAATCACGCATGCCTGCCCAAGCCGCAGAAACCGGGCGCGCGGGACGCGGATTGGCCTTTTTGGGCCGTCACGGGCTGCTGTTCTATCTGATCCACCAACCTGTGCTGATTGGTCTGATCAGCGGGCTGGTGGCGCTGGGCGCGCTTGAGCCGGCCCATACCACCCCGCAGTTGTTCGTGGGGGCTTGTGAACGCGATTGCGCGATCGAGAATCCGGATGCAAAAGCCTGCAAACGCCTCTGCGGGTGTCTCTATCAGGAATTGAAAGACCTGCCGATGATGAGCCGCAAATCTACGGGCGTGCTGTCACTGGAAGAAGAAAACCGCATCCGTGCCGGTGTGGCCCTGTGTCGCTGAACCGATTGGCGATCCCGACTGGATTCGAACCAGTGGCCCTCAGTTTAGGAAACTGATGCTCTATCCTGCTGAGCTACGGGACCGTTGCCAAGGCCATAGCATAATGCATTGCCAAGGGCCAGATCTGCGAATGGACCAGATCGGTGAATGGGGCGCAGGCATAAAATAAAAATGTGTTGAATGGTCTTTAACGGTTGGGCTTTATAACACCCGAAGTAACAAGCGAAGTGGCCATGTCGATAGACCGTTTGATCCCGTATGATGCTGTGTCAGTCCGCCCCGTGGCTCGGTTGCTTGCGCGTTTGGGCTTGATTGCTGCGCTGTCGGCGTCCGTTGTGGCCTGTACCTCCATCCAGACCTCGCGCGAGATCAGTCCTGCGGGTGCGCCCTGGAGCACCGGTTTTGCCAGCGGTTTGTTGTCCCTGTCCGAGCGCGACCGGGTGCTGATGGCCTTTGGGGGCGAATACAGCAGTTCAACGGCGCGCAGCCAGCTGGATGCCATTCTGGCACGGCTGGTGGCGGTCAGTGACGAGCCGGGCCAGTCCTATCGGGTGACGATCCTGAATTCGCCGAGCCCGAATGCCTTTGCGTTGCAGAGCGGCGATGTGTTCGTGACGCGCGGGCTGCTGGCCCTGGTCGATGACCCTTCCGAAATTGCCGCCGTGATGGCGCATGAATTGGCCCATATCACGGCCCGCCACGCCAGCCAGCGCAGCGAACTGGCCCAACGCGCCAATGTGGAAAACCAGGATGCGACCCAACCCGCACAGGCGCTGGTTTCCTCGCTTGTCGCCAGCAAGGGACAGATTGCCTTGGCCAGTTTCTCGCGGGTGCAGGAGCTGGAAGCCGACACGATCGGGGTCAGGTGGATGGCCAAAGCCGGTTTCGATCCTTTTGGTGCGGCGCGTATTCTGACCATGCTGAGCCGTGATGCCGGATTGCGGGCGTCGATTTTCGGCGAGAGCAAGCAGAAAGTCGCAATGAATTTTCTGGCGGGCCATCCGTCAACGCCCGAGCGGATTGTCAAAGTGCTGGCCGTCAGCAAGGATGCGGGCGGCACGCCGGTCGACGAGAACGAGCGGATCCGCTGGCTGAACGCCATTGATGGCATGATCTATGGCGATGATCCGGCCCAGGGGTTGATCCGGGGGCGGCACTTTACCCATCCCAAGCTGGGCATCAAATTCGACGCACCCGAGACGTTTGTGCTGGATAATTCCTCGTCGGCTCTGGTGGGTGTGCTGCCGGGCAAGCCGGTGGCGTTGCGGTTCGACCGGATCGATGCCCGCGGCCAGACGCCCGAACAGGCCGTGCAATCGGGCTGGGTCGAAGGCACCACGCTGGGTGAGGTGGAATCCATCAACAGCCACGGGATCAAGGGGGCAACAGTGCTGGCGAAGGGGCAGGATTGGCAATTCCGGCTGGCCGGACTGGCCAAAGACGGGGTGATCTACCGCTTTATTTTCGCCGCCCAACCGCTGACTGCAGATCTGGATGGGCTGATCCGCCAGTCGATTGGCAGCTTTGCCAGTCTGAGCGAAGCCGAAATCGAGCAGGCGAGACCCCTGCGGATCCGTTCCGTGATTGCCCAGCAAGGCGAAACAGCTGAAACCCTGTCGAAGCGCATGGGAACGGTCGAGCGGCCTTATGAGCGGTTTCTGGTGCTCAACGGGCTGGATAGACCTGCGTTGCAGCTGGGACGCGGTTACAAGCTGATTGCCGAATAAAGGCAAGACGCGAAAGTCTTACACACGCGAAAACTCACAGAGGCGAAACCTCAGAAGCGGAACCCTCAAACAAAGGCCGCAGGACCGCTGGGTTCACGTTCCAGGAGAGCCCGTTTGAGCTTTTCCATCGCGCGGGTTTCGATCTGCCGCACCCGTTCCTTGGAAATGCCCATGTGATAGCCGAGCTGTTCGAGGGTAAAGCCCTCATCCGACAATTTGCGGAATTTCAGGATGGTGCGTTCGCGCTCCGAAAGGGCACTGAGGGCCGATTGCAGCCAGTGGCTGCGCCGTTCGGTATCAATCACCTTGCTGACCAGTTCGTCGGGCAAGGGCGAAGCATCGACCATCAGGTCGCCGCGCGTGGTGCCTTCCGATTCCTCGGAATCGGAAATCGGCGCGTCGATCGATTGATCGGAGCTGCCCAACCGCATATCCATCACCGCCACATCATTGCGTGACACTCCGATCGCTTCCGCGATCTTGGCGTGAATATCGATGGTCTTGTCGGACCCGGCCTCCTGGGTCAGTCGGGCGCGCAATTTACGCAGGTTGAAAAACAGGGCCTTCTGGGTCGAGCTGGTGCCGCCGCGGACAATCGACCAGTTCCTCAGGATATAGTCCTGGATCGAGGCCCTGATCCACCAGGTCGCATAGGTCGAGAAGCGGACATCGCGTTCGGGTTCGAAACGTGCTCCAGCTTCCAGCAGGCCGATATGGCCTTCCTGTACCAGATCGGACATCGACAGGCCGTAATGGCGGAACCGCGCCGCAATGCTGATGACCAGCCGCATATGGGCGGCAGCCAATTGGTGCAAGGCCTCTACATTGCCGTTGTAGCGCCAGTCCTTGGCCAATTCATGTTCGTTGTCACGGGTTAGAAACGGCGCGGACATCGCGCGTTTGACAAAGGAGCGCTTGACGTCGGAGCTGTGATCCATGAGGCGGCCTCCACAATGCAAGTGTTCAATTGAGATTACGCGTTGCGGTTGCGGTTGGATCACCGGACGCGACGTTAACGAAAGCCACAAAAAAACCCGGCACAAGGCCGGGTTAGTGATTGTCGGATACGGAAAACCGGGTCAGGCGGCTTCGGCCTCGTCACCATCCTCTTCAGCCTCGGCTTCCACTTCGACTTCGGCAGCCTTGGTGCGCTTGGGTGACTTGGCCAGCTGGGCTTCGATCATCTTCAGGGCTTCGGGCTCGGTCACCTTGTGGGCTGCGGCAATTTCACGGACCATCCGGTCAAGGGCAGCTTCGTAAAGCTGGCGCTCGGAATAGGACTGCTCGGGCTGGGCCTCGGAACGGTGCAGATCGCGGACCACTTCGGCAATCGAGACCAGATCGCCGGAATTGATCTTGGCTTCATATTCCTGGGCACGTCGGGACCACATGGTGCGTTTGATGCGCGCGCGACCAGCAATGGTCTCGAGCGAACGGGCCAGCACATCATCCTCTGCCAGTTTGCGCATGCCGACGCTCGCTGCCTTGGCTGTCGGCACCCGAAGGGTCATCTTGTCTTTCTCAAACAGGATCACAAACAATTCCAGCTTGAAACCGGCCACTTCCTGCTCTTCAATCGCGATGATGGTTCCAACGCCATGGGCCGGATACACAACGGATTCACCGGTCTTATACCCCTGACGCTGGGTGGTTTTTTTGGCAGTCGTCATAATATGTTTACTCTCCGAAGTCGGACATGAGCGCCACAAGAGGATACGATGCTGATCACATCGTTTGTGAGACGAGATCTGTTAGTCAGGTTCGCTGTTGGTTTCAGGCTCACGGGTTAGGCCCGCCCACTCCCCCCACCAACAAGCGTCCAATGCCGGATCGTGGCTAAGCACAAATCAGGCATAAGGCGTCAAAAACCCTCGCGGGCGGTGTGCGTGGAGTGAGGCCGGAAGAAACCTTTAATGAACGATCCCAAAAGAGAATGTCACAATAGCAGAAAAATTCACATATTTCAAAGGTAAAGCGACTCACGCCCCGAGGCTGGGGAAATCCGGCAAACAAAACCCGCCCGAACAAGGCGGGCGGGATGGGTGGTGCTGGTCTACCGGGGAAGCCTGTCGGGCATTCCGGATCGGGTGATCAATCCCCTTGCCCTGGCTCCGGCGAGAAGTATTTTGCCAGCTTGCCTTCTTCGCCGTCATGTTCTTTGGCATTGCTGGGTGAAGCGCGTTTGATGGTGATGTTGGGCCAGGTCTTGGCGTAATCGGCATTCAGTTTCAGCCAGTTTTCAAGACCCGGCTCGGTGTCCGGCTTGATGGCTTCTGCAGGACATTCGGGTTCGCAGACACCGCAATCAATGCATTCGTCCGGATGGATCACCAGCATATTGTCGCCCTCGTAGAAACAATCGACGGGGCAGACTTCAACGCAGTCCATATATTTGCACTTGATGCAGTTTTCGACGACGACATAGGTCATCGGTGTCTCCATAAATCCCGTGGACGAATGGTGAGTGTGCTAAACCCTTTGGCGCCGGGGTGCAAGCATTGGCTGGCATCAACGCCGGTTTTTTGAGAAAGAACGTGCGGCAGGAGAAGAATGATCCTTCCAATGGCCTTCGGAGGAGGATTTTGTTCTCGGTGTGCTGTCGAGCCGCTCGAACAACCCGCTCGCCTCGCTCGCCGAACCGCGTTTGTCCGCCACCGACAGCACCGTGACCACTTCGGTGGCGTGCGGCAGGGCCAGGGTCAGCACATCCCCGACCGCCAGAGCGCGGTCAGGCTTGGTTTCGCGGTTGCCATTGAGACGCACCCGGCCTTTGCCGATCAATTCAAGCGCGACAGAGCGGGTTTTGACAAAGCGGGCATACACAAGCCATTTGTCGAGCCGTTGCCGGTCCTCGCTGTCCTCTGTATCCCCAAACGGGGGCTTTGCGCGTCCCATCCCTTCACACCCGGTCGCTTGAACGCCCGATCAGGACTTTTTGGTTTCCATCTGCTCTTTGAGAGCCAGCAATTTGGCAAAGGGCGAATTGGGATCGGGGGCCTTGTCGCGGGCCTGGCTGCGGGGCTGATCCTGCCAGCTGGTCGCCGGACGCGATTTGCCGCCATCCGCACGATTACCGCCTTTGTAACGGCCTGCCCCGCGTCCACCTTCCGATCGTCCACCTCCAGAACGTTCGCCTTCAGAACGCCCACCTTCGGGGCGCCCACCCTCGCGGGCTTCGCCGGAATGGGCGGGCTTGTTGTGTTTGGGGCGGTTGCGTTCGAAACGGGGCTTGGTTTCGCCGTCTTGGGCCGGGGTCGCATCACCCGCAGGACGCTGGTGGCGCTGGTGCTGGCGCTGCGGACGCTGGTGCTGGCGTTGCTGCCGCCAGACCTCGATCTCGACAGGCTCGGCTGCCACTTCAGCCAAGATCTCTGCTGCCGGTTCGGATTCAGCCGGCGCGGCCGTGTGGTCGGAGACAGGCTCTGGCGCTTCAGGTTCTTCATGAGCCACAGGTTCAGGAGCAACCACTTCGGCAGTTTGTTCCGCAGGAGCTTCAACTGGCGCTTCCGCCGTTTCCGCCTCGGGGGCCGCGGCCTCTGTCACCGAGACAGGCTCGGTGGCGGCAAGGCCGACCAGGGGCTTGGTGATGGCGGGGCCGGTGCGGCGATCCATCACATAGCCGAGCGAGCGCAGGATGGTGGCGAAATCCTCGCCGGCACAGCCGCACAGCGAGGTCATCGCGGTAGTCACAACAAAGCCGTCACCATCGGCAGTGCCGACAGGCGGTTCACCGGCCGTCAGGCCCGGACGGTACTGGATGGCCGGACGGATCAGGTCGGCCAGACGCTCCAAGATATCGACGCGCACCGCGCGGGTGCCGCAGACGCGGAAACCTGCCGCGCGGTAGAGGTCTTTCATCACCTGCTCGTCGACCGGGATCGAGGTGCGGCCCGAATGGGCCAGATGCAGGATGTCATCGAGACCGTGCACCTCGCCGCTGGTCTGCTTGAGGGCCCAGAGCTGGGCCGCCAGCGAGCGCGGTGCGGGCTTGAGCAAAGCGGGCAAAGTCAGGTGATAGGCACCGAAACGCACCCCCATGGCGCGCAGGGCGGCACGGTCGGTCTGTTCCAGGACTTTGACGTCATCGGCCACTTTGGTGCGGTCGAGCACACCGAGGGCTTCGGCGATCTGGAATGCGATGCCACGGGCAATGCCGGTCAGGCCTTCTGCGGCTTCCAGAACCTGTAAAGGTCCGAGCAGCTTGCTGATATGGGCTTTCAGCCAGTTCTGCAGGCGCAGCTCGACCTGTTCGCGGCTGCCGCCCGCCAGATGCTCGTCAGCCAGCAAGCGGATGTGCGGTTCGAGGATCTTGTCGCCTGCCGAAATGCGGGCAATCACTTCGCCGAGCCAGCGGATCGAACCGTCATGGGCCAGAGCGAAGGCTTCATCCACGCCGTTGATGACGCGTTGGGCCCTGTTCTCGAATTCCTGCACAAGGGATTTGGCGGCTGTGGCGCGTAAGGCCTTGGCCTCGGTGCCGCCCGCTTCGGGATCCGGGACAAATAGAAAACCTTGCAAACGACCAATCACGTGACCTTCGACCGTCACATCACCCGTTGCCGATATATCCGCTTCAAGCATTGCATTCTCTCTCAGTCGGCGCATGAGCACACTGGTGCGCCGATCCACAAATCGTTGTGTCAGCCGCTCGTGTAAAGCATCTGACAGACTGTCCTCTACCCGACGAGTGATCTCCTGCCAATGGGCTGGGTCTGCAAGCCAGTCGGGCCTTTGTGCCATAAAAGTCCACGTCCGAACATGGGCAATTCGAGTTGACAGCGTATCGATGTCGCCATCCACCCGGTCGACCTCGGCCAGCCGGGCGGCAAACCAGTCATTCTTGACGCGCCCGTGCTGGATCAGCTGTTTGTAGATTGTCCCGATCAAGTCGGCATGAATATGGGGTGAAACCCTGCGATAATCGGGAATTTGGCACAGGCCCCATAATTTTTCGACCCCGGCCCGCCCAACCGCCGTTTTTAAAATCTGCGGATCGCGCGACAGATATTCGAGCGCGAGCAGATCCTCCGACACGGGAGCCGCTTCCAGACCGGGTTCGTTTGGCGGCTGTTCGAGCGAGGCAATGAGCTGTGTAACAGAACGATAATCAAGATCAGCGTTGCGCCATTGCAACACATCGAGCGGCTCGAACTGGTGGTTTTCAAGAGAATCGATCAATTGCGGATCGAAATCATCACAGCGACCGGTGGTTCCGAATGTACCGTCGCGCATGTAGCGTCCGGCGCGTCCGGCAATCTGGCCGAATTCGGAGGGGGTAAGCCAGCGGTTGCGGCGGCCGTCGAATTTACGCGATGCGGCAAAAGCGACGTGATTGACATCAAGGTTCAGCCCCATGCCGATGGCATCGGTGGCCACCAGATAATCGACCTCGCCCGACTGGTATAACTCGACCTGTGCATTGCGGGTGCGCGGGGACAGGGCGCCGAGCACCACGGCTGCCCCGCCGCGCTGGCGACGGATCAGTTCGGCAACCGCATAGACCTCCTCGGCAGAAAAGGCGACGATGGCCGAGCGGCGCGGCAGCCGTGTCAGCTTCATGTCTCCTGCATAGGTGAGTTGCGACAGACGCGGTCTGATGGTGACATAACAGCCTGGGATCAGCTGCTCGATCAGGGGCCGCATGGTTTCCGCGCCGATCAGCAGCGTTTCGCTGCGCCCGCGCATGTTCAGCAACCGGTCGGTAAATACATGGCCGCGTTCGAGATCACCGGCGAGCTGGATTTCATCGATGGCAACGAAGGGCAGGTCGAGATCCTGCGGCATGGCCTCGACGGTGGCGACCCAATAGCGGGCATTGGGCGGTTTGATTTTCTCCTCGCCCGTCACCAGCGCCACAGCCTGAGCGCCGGCGCGATCGACCAGCCGCCCATAGACCTCGCGCGCCAGCAGCCTGAGCGGCAGACCGATCAAGCCGCCGCCATGCGCCAACATCCGCTCGATCGCGTAATGCGTCTTGCCCGTATTGGTGGGACCCAGGACGGCAGTGACGCCGCGGGCGCGCTGGTTGACGGGAAGGGGGCGGGGCATTTCGGCTTCTCGGCGGGGGGGGAGGGCAGGGGTGTCTGGCAGTCAGTTTTTGATGATTTCCTGAACAGGTTGCGGATCAGGGGCAACCTGGTCGGCCGGAATCGCTCCGAACCGTGTCGCTTCGATTTCCAGCGGTCCTATCATGGTTTTCACATAAATCCGCAAAGGAACCAGCGCGCGGGTGCCCGGTACCAGCGCCAGCCAGGTTTCTATGTCGCGGTTTTCTTCCATAAAGGCAATCACCGGACGGTTGGCCCGATGGCCGGAAATCGGTTTGTAACGGACCGCACAGACCAGGACCTGCCCCTCAAAACCCGGCATCTTGACCTGTTTGGTCGATTTATAGCTCAGAATGATGTCGAAGCGGCCAACGCCGTCGAACAGCGGCAAAGTGCGGTTGCAGCTATTGGTATCGAGCGTCGACCCGCGCATCGCCTGCAAAAACACAAGAGCGCCGACCGGATCGACCACATTGCGCATATGCGCCTCCTGCACCGGGACGCGGTCGTCGCGCGGTATCTGAGGCGGATCGATCATGATCTTGCTGATATTGCCACCCGCCAGCGTCATCCGCAGGTTGAATTCGCCCTTGCTGTTGCGGAAGCTCAAACCGTGGGAGGTCGGGATGACCCGTGATCCGCTTGCCGATCCCATCGACCAGCCCTCGCCGGAAGCACCCGCCAGCCAGCCGATCAAGCCGCTTCCCTTGGCGTTCAGGTTGATCCGGTATTGGCCGCCGCCCAGATCGCCGGACAATTGGGCATTGCCGACCGTCAGATCCAGCAGGCTGATGCGGTAATCGATCTCCAGCGGGGCGCCGAGTTTGCGGTTGGTGAACTGGAAAGCGGCTTCGGCACTTCCCGCCAGGACAGCGAGAGCTAGCCCAAGGCCAGTCCCAAGGCCCATCCCAAGGCCCATCAACAGGCGGTGTCGCGCAAAACCGCGCTCGATCTGGTGTATGGGCTGTGGAGAACAGGGCTGCATGTGGATCAAAGCCTTATCGGGCAGGTCGCGCGGTACTCATTGAGCAAGAGAATGTATTTTTTTAACTGATTTGCAGCCAGATGTCGCTCCATGACTTGACGTTGCCCCCCTTACTCCCCTATAGACCCACATCTTCCGAAAATACTGTTGTTCTCGGTGGGCTCGTCATTCGGTCACGGATCATCGGGCTATCGGCGAAGACGGATCGGAAATCAGAATTCTTGTTGACGTTAGACGCTCTAAATAAAGGAATACCATCATGGCTCGCCGTTGCGAATTGACGGGAAAAGCCGTCCTGAGCGGTAATCTTGTTAGCCACTCAAACCGCAAGACCAAGCGGCGCTTCCTGCCGAATCTGTGCAATGTTACATTGCAGTCGGATTTGCTGGCTCGCTCCGTGCGGATGCGGATTTCGGCCAATGCCTTGCGCACGGTCGAACATCGTGGCGGGCTTGATGCTTTTCTCGTAAAGGCTCCCGAGACAGATCTGTCCCAGGGTGCACGCGTGTTGAAGCGCGAAATCGAGAAAAAGCGCGCTGAGGCTGCTGCCCACGCCTAAAGGCTCCTGCCTTTATCCAATACTGATCTGGGGATCACAAAAAACCCGCCCGAGGAAACTCGGCGGGTTTTTTGTTGTGGTCTGTGATGTGCGCCCAGAGACGCAGGTGCAAAATGGCCCGATCACCCGGGTCGGATCTGCAAAAAGGCCTCAACACTCGAGCCGGATCTCCCCGGCCTTCGTGTGGCCGGGATGCGATCATTTCGTCTTGCGCTTGCCCGGTCCGTCATCATCGAACAATTCCGCCAGCTTTTCGGTCATCACGCCACCCAGTTCTTCCGCGTCGACAATCGTCACGGCCCGCTTGTAATAGCGGGTGACATCATGGCCGATGCCTATGGCGATCAGTTCGATCGGCGAACGGTTCTCGATTTCCTCGATCTTGTGGCGCAGATGCTTTTCAAGATAGTTGCCGGCATTGACCGACAGAGTGGAATCGTCGACCGGGGCCCCATCGGAAATCACCATCAGAATCTTGCGCTGTTCGGGGCGCGCCATCAGGCGTTGATGGGCCCAATCAAGCGCTTCCCCGTCGATATTTTCTTTCAGCAGCCCTTCGCGCATCATCAGGCCGAGATTTTTGCGGGCACGCCGCCAAGGCGCATCCGCACTTTTGTAGATGATGTGGCGCAGATCGTTCAAACGGCCCGGCATGGCAGGCTTGCCGGCCTGCAACCAGGCCTCGCGTGATTGTCCGCCCTTCCAGGCGCGGGTGGTGAAGCCGAGAATTTCGACCTTGACGCCGCAACGCTCGAGGGTGCGGGCCAGAATATCGGCGCAGGTGGCAGCTACCGTGATCGGGCGGCCGCGCATCGAGCCGGAATTGTCGATCAGCAGGCTGACCACCGTATCGCGGAAATTGGTGTCCTGCTCGCGCTTGAACGACAGCGGTTGATAGGGGTCGATCACGATGCGCGGTAGTCGCACCGGATCGAGCATGCCCTCTTCTAGATCGAATTCCCAGGCACGGTTCTGCTGTGCCATCAGGCGGCGTTGCAGCCGGTTGGCAAGACGCGCCACCACGCCCTGCAAATGGCTCAACTGCTTGTCGAGATAGGCCCTCAGACGGGTCAGTTCCTCGGCTTCGCACAGGTCCTCTGCCAGGATCGTTTCGTCGAAACGGGTCACGAAAATCTTGTAATCAGTTGCATTTTTGTTGTTGTTGTTGGTGCTCGGTGGCCGCCATGGCTCGGAGCTCTCGTCACCCTCGCCCTCGTCCATCTCCTCGGGCATGTCGCCGGTCGGCCCGTCGGGCGCATCCTGCATGCCTTCCTCGAGTTGGTCGGAGGTCTCTTCGGAGCGCTCGACCTGGTCACGGTCGGAGGCGGATTCATCCGCGCTCTCGCCGTCATCCCCGTCCTGGCTGTCATTGTTCTGGCTGTCGTCGTCATCATCCTCGAAATCCTCGGGATTAATCGAGGACTCCTCGGCCATATCGAGGCTCGACAGCAATTCGCGGATCGTGCGGGCGAATTGCTGCTGGTTTTCCACAGCTTCGCCCATCCGGTCGAGATCCTTGCCCGCCTTTTCCTCGATCCATTCGCGCCACAGCTCGACCACGTTGTGGGCGGCGGGCGGCGGAGCCAGACCCGTCAACCGCTCGCGGACCATCATGGCCAGCGCATCGGCCAGCGGGGCATCGGCACGCTCGGTAATGTCGTGGAAATTGCTGCGGTGGTATTTGTCTTCCAGCATCGCGCCGATATTGGAAGCCACGCCCTCCATCCGGCGCGAGCCGAGTGCTTCGACACGGGCCTGTTCGACCGCATCGAATACGGCCTTGGCCTCGTCGCCTTGCGGGGCGAGCTTGCGGTGCAAGGAGGTATCATGACAGGCCAGGCGCAGAGCCATGGCATCGGAATAGCCACGCAGGATCGCGGCATCCTTGCCGGTCATCTTGCGCGGCGGTTCGGGCAAACGGGCGCGCTCGTCGACCAGCGAAGGCCGGTCGGAGGCAAAGCTGACCTCGAGTTCGGGCCGGCGTGCAAAAGCCCGCATGCAGGAGGCGACCGAGCGCTTGAACGGCTCTGTCGGTGCCTCCTTCGGCGTGGCTGGCTTGCGGTTGCTCGAACTCATGCGGGCGAACTCTTGCGGGATAGGACCGTCGGATAGAGGAGAAGCGTTCGAGGATCTTCTGCTCCCTGCGCCAACAGACACGAAGGGAGCAAAAGACAGATGCGGTTAGCTCATGACGATATTGAGTGCGCTTTCAGGCAATTCCACCCCGAAACAACGCTGGTAGAATTCGGCTACCAGCGCGCGTTCCAGTTCGTCGCATTTGTTGAGGAAGGTCAGGCGGAAGGCGAAGCCGACATCGTTGAAAATATCGGCATTTTCCGCCCAGGTAATCACCGTGCGCGGACTCATGACGGTCGACAGATCGCCATTGATGAAGGCGTTGCGGGTCAGATCGGCCACACGCACCATCCGGTTGACGACATCGCTGCCTTCTTTGCCTTTGAAATGCTGCGCCTTGGCCAGCACGATGTCGACTTCGCGGTCATGCGGCAGATAGTTGAGGGTGGTCACAATCGACCAACGGTCCATCTGGCCCTGGTTGATCTGCTGCGTGCCATGATAGAGGCCGGATGTGTCGCCGAGCCCCACGGTGTTGGCGGTCGCAAACAGGCGGAAGGCCGGATGGGGTCGGATAACCCGCTTCTGGTCGAGCAAGGTCAGCTTGCCCGATACTTCCAGCACGCGCTGGATCACGAACATCACATCGGGACGCCCCGCATCATATTCGTCGAACACCAGTGCGACATTGTTTTGCAGTGCCCACGGCAGGATACCGTCCTTGAACTCGGTCACCTGCTTGCCGTCCTTGAGGACGATGGCATCTTTGCCGACCAGATCGATACGCGACACATGGCTGTCGAGATTGATGCGGATGCACGGCCAGTTGAGGCGCGCGGCCACCTGTTCGATATGCGTGGATTTGCCGGTGCCGTGATAGCCGGTCACCATCACGCGACGGTTGCGTGCAAAACCGGCGAGAATGGCCAGCGTGGTATCGCGGTCAAACAGATAATCGGGATCGAGATCGGGGACATTGGGGTCGCTTGCCGAAAAGGCAGGCACCATCATATCGCTATCAATTCCGAACGTATCCCTGGCCGAAACGGTCAGGTCAGGCAAACCGGGCACAGATTCATTGGCAGCCAGCATGAAATCCTCATGAAATCGAGCAAAGCCGCCAAAGTCGGGCGGCGCAGTGGGATCTAACTTACGGTGTGCTTGGCCACGATGCAATTCGAGAAAGGCAGGTCTGCATTGCTAATTGCACCCCTCCGGCCCTTTTGCATCAGGCCAGGCCTGCCGATTTAAGGGTATTATAGGCATCGATAATCTCGCGAAGCTGCTCTTCCGAGCTACGGTCCCCGCCGTTTACGTCGGGATGCAGCTGTTTGACCAGCGATTTGAATTTGGTTTTGATCATTTGCGCCGTAGCCTGGTCGCTCAATCCGAGCCGTTCGAGGGCTTTGAGTGCGACCGGCCCGATGCTGGGCTTACGGGCGGCATCGGCCTGAGCCTGGCGTTGTGCAAAGGCGGTATCGGCAAACAGATCGAACGGATCGCCGAATTTGGCAGTGTCTACTTTGGCATTGGCATGAGCGCCGCGTGAATTGGCGCCCATTGACCAGGTCGGGCGGTGGCCGATCACTGAATCCTTCTGGTAGCGGGCGACATCCTGATCGCTCATGCCTATAAAATAATTATAGGACTGGTTGTAGATTTTGACGTGGTTGAGGCAGAAATTCCAGTATTTGCCTTCTTCCGACCGTCCTTTGGGGGCGCGAAAGCCACCCGCTTCCGAACAGCCCTCATGATCGCATCGGGCCGGCACATCGCCGGCAGAGGCCTGCTCGGCTTTACGGCGCGTGCGGATACGGTCAAACAGGGGCGAGTTCAGATTCATTTCTTCTTCATAGGAGAAGGGCAGGGTTGGGAGCAAGTATTTCTTGCCGTTCATTAACTGAGCTGGCACAGATTCACGCAGCGCAACAACAAACGGACAGGACTTTCGATGGCCGCTCAGGATCGCACGACCACCAAGCAGCGGATGCTTACCGGACTGACAGGGGCTTTTGCGCCGACCCTGCTCGAGGTGCTGGATGAATCCGAAAACCACCGCGGCCATGGCGGCTGGCGCGAAGGGGGCGAAACCCATTTCCGCGTCCGTATCGTTTCAGCAGCCTTCAAAGGCAAGAGCCGCGTCGACATCCACCGCATGATCAATGCGGTACTGGCCGACGAACTGGCGTCCGGTGTCCACGCTTTGGCGATCGAGGCCAAAAGCGATTGAGGCACACATGGCAGGGGATACCCCTGCCAGCCGCTTTGTTAGCGCAAGCGCTCCAGAATCGACACGTAATTGGCAACAGCCGCTCCGCCCATGTTGAAGATGCCGCCGAGCGTGGCCCCTTCGATCTGCATATCGTCCGCTTCACCCATCAGCTGCATCGCGGTCAGTGCGTGCATCGACACGCCGGTGGCACCGATCGGATGGCCCTTTGCCTTCAGCCCGCCCGAGGCATTGACCGGCAATTTGCCGTCCTTGCGGGTCCAGCCTTCCTTGATGGCGCGTGCGCCCTGTCCCTCTGCGGTCAGGCCCATGGCTTCATATTCGAGCAATTCCGCGATGGTGAAACAGTCGTGGGTTTCGACAAAGGACAGATCGTCGAGCGTGACCCCGCCCTTGTCGAGTGCCTGCCGCCACGCGGTCGCACAACCCTCGAAACGCAGGATGTCGCGCTTGGACAACGGCAGGAAATCATTGACATGGGCGGTGGCACGGAAGCCGATGGCGCGCGGGAATTGGTCGACAATGTCCTGGTCGACAATGACCAGGGCGGCCGCGCCGTCCGACACCAGCGAACAATCGGTGCGCTTGAGCGGACCGGCGACAAACGGGTTCTTCTCGCTCTCGTTGCGGCAGAAGTCATAGCCGAAATCCTTGCGGATCTGGGCATAGGGATTGCTGACACCGTTGAAATGGTTTTTGGCGGAAATCATCGCCAAAGCATCGCTCTGGTCGCCGTGCCGCTGGAAATAGGAGGCGGCGATATTGCCGAAAACACCTGCGAAACCGTTAGGCGTATCGCCTTCTTCGGCCAGATAGGAGGCGCGCAGCAGGGTCTTGCCGATTTCGGGGCCCGGTGTGGCGGTCATCTGCTCGACGCCGACCACCAGCACGATGCGGGCGGCCTTGGCATTGATGGTCTTGATGGCCTGGTGCACGGCGGCACTGCCGGTGGCGCAGGCATTTTCAACACGGGTGGCCGGTTTGAAACGCAGGTCGTCGGAGGCCTGCAAAACGAGGCTGGCGGTAAAATCCTGCGGCGAGAAGCCCGAGCCGAAATGGCCCAGCACGATTTCGTCGACATCCGAGGGCTTAAGGCCCGCATGATCAAGCGCGTCGCGAGTGACGCGGACAATCAGGCTTTCGACACTGATCGCATCCAGTTTGCCAAAAGGCGTATGCGCCCAACCCACAATTGCTGCCGTCATTGCTCGTCTCCTCGTATCATGTCTGAGTGATAGGCCATCAAGCCGCAAGCCAGCCCTGATGGCAAGGGGGCAAAACGAATGAGTCCTAATGGTGCAGCAGCAGCAGGGTTGCAACACCACCGACCACGAGGGCCATGCCGGACAGTTCCCGAAGCGAGGTCTTCTGCTTGAATAGCCCGCGCGAGACGCCCTGGGCCATGACCACTTCCACCAGGGCCAGCGTACGCACATTGGCGGCAGAGGTCAGGGAAAAGCCGATAAACCAGAATTGCGAGGCAAAGGCCCCCATGAAACCGGCAAACAGCGATTGCCGCCAGGCTTTCAGGCTGTTGACCAGAGCGGGGCGGTCGAACACCAGCATGCCGACCATCAAGATAAAGGACTGGATGCCGAGCGACCAGGCCAGCATGGTGCTGGCCATCAGGTAGAAGGGGGCGGGTTCGAGCCATAGAATACCGCCGCGGAACAGGACGGCGGCCAGTGCGAAACAGCCGCCCGCCCCGATGCCGAACAGGGCCGGTTTCCACGCCGAGCCCAGATCGCCTTCCTGCGGCTTCCATGTCAGCACAACCACGCCGAAGGTGGCGACCACAATGGCCAGCCACGCATAGAGGTCGAGGGTCTCGCCCAGCACGAGCACGCCGGCCATGGCAACCAGCACGGGCTCGGTTTTCAGATAGGCGGTCGCAACGGCAAACGAGCGCAACCGCATGGCGACCAGCATCAGGATCGTTCCGATAATCTGCATGATCGCGCCGGACACGCCGAAAGCGAAGGTCATTTTGTTGATCGGTGGTATGGCCACGCCCGTCACCAAAGAGGTGCCGAATAGAAAGACCAGCGCGAAAGGAAAGCCGTAGAGAAACCGGACCTGTGTCGCCCCGATCGTGCCGATGGTCGCCGTCAGGCTTTGCTGCATGGCATTGCGCGCCGTTTGGGCGGCTGCGGCAATGAGGGTTGCAATCATCCAGAGATAGGCCATGGGACGCGCCTCGCGGGGAGTAGTGACAGCGATGGCCTTTGCCTATCAGCAAGGTTGTCTCTAGGCAAATCGGGGGGAGATGTTTAGAGCAGGGTTGGAGCGGGCCTGCCCGTCTTTCGCCCTTTATCGGGAAGTGCCGATGCGCCTATTGAGCCGTGTAGTCATCGTGATCGGGGTTTGTTTCGGCCTGCTGGGATCCGCCCTGCGCGCTGCCCCGCTATTGCTTGCCGATCTCGATACGGGTCGGGTGATCTATCAAGAAGACGCAACACAATTATGGTATCCCGCCTCGGTCACCAAATTGATGACGGTCTATCTGGCGTTCAAATCCGTGCAGGCCGGCCGGATCAAGTGGACCACACCGCTGGTCACCTCCGAGCGGGCCAAGGCCATGCCGCCCTCCAAGATCGGCATGAAAGTCGGCCAGACCCTGACACTGGATGCCGCCATCAAGATTTTGTTGGTCAAATCCGCCAATGATATTGCCGTCATTGTGGCCGAAGGGCTTGGCGGGTCGGTCGAGGGCTTTGCCGACATGATGAACCGCGAAGCCGCAGCGCTTGGCATGGTCGACAGCCATTTTGTCAATCCGCATGGCCTGTTTGCGGAAGGGCAGCAAAGCTCGGCCCGCGATATGGCGATCCTGGCGCGCCGCATCACACTGGATTTTCCCGCATATAACAGCCTGTTCAGCCTGCCGGCGATCCAGATCGGCGAGAAGGTGATGGAAAACACCAATGGCATTATCGGCCGTTATGAAGGCGCAACCGGGATGAAAACCGGCTTTATCTGCGCCTCCGGCTTCAATGTGGTGGCGACCGCCCAGCGCGGCAACAAGCGCCTGATCGCGGTGGTGTTCGGGATGCCTTCGGCAGCGGAACGAACCCTGAAAACCATGGAGTTGTTTGATCGCGGCTTTGGCCCGTCCATGCCTGGTCCGTTGCTGGAATCCCTGCCGCGCCGATCGGGATCCGAACCGCCCGATTTGCGCGGGGTCATTTGCGGCCGCAAGGATATCGGTGAAACCGATGCCGCCAATGAGTCGCAAGGCCAGACCGTCACCCGTGCCCCGCCACCTGTGCTGCCGCCGCGCGAGAAGGCCGAGCCGGTGCTTGTGACATTGGGGCCGGTTAAGGCCACACCCGCCAAGCCTGGCGAGCCGGCAGACCCTGCCAAAAAGCCCGCGAAAAAGGCAGCCAATCCGCCTGCCGCATCCCAATAACGGACCCCGAACGGACCCTGACATGACGGACCCCGCTGCTGACACTTCTTCCGACGCTTTACCGGAATCGGCATCCGGACGGTTCATGCTCGGCTTCGGTGTGGCCCTGTTCGGGGCTTGTTCCTACGGGTTCAATATTATTTTCGCCCAGATCGCCAGCCAGTCGGGGATCATGGGGCCGACCATCTTCTTCTATCGGGTGTTTCTGATGGTACCGATCGGCCTGCTGATCCTGCTGGCGGGCCGCACCGCATTCGTGATCGAGCGGTCGGAGTGGAAGGCGATCATCGGGATGGCGCTGGCTAGCAGCGGTGTCGGACTGTGCTACATTTCCTCGGTGGCTTATATTCCGGTCACGGTGGCGGCGGTGATCTTTTACACATTTCCGATTCTGGTGGTCATGCTCAGCCCGATTGTCGAGCGGCGCAGGCTGACCCCCGATCTTGTGGTGATTGTGGTGATGGCCTTCATCGGCGTGGTCATCGTGGTCGGGCCGTCGCTGAACCAGCTTGATCCGCTTGGCCTGTTGCTGGCAGCCGGGGCCAGCCTATCGGCGACCATGCAGTTTTTCTTCGGCACACGGTCACCTAAAACCCATACGATCCCCAAAGCAATTGTCATGCAACTGGTGATGTTGCCGGTGGCCGCCTGCATCGCGCTGTCGACCACGGGCCTGCCTTCGCCAGCGGTTCTATTGCTGGCTCCATTAGCGGTGGCGCTGACAATCGGCGGATATGCGATCGGTTTTCTCTGCCAGTTGCTGGCGCTGAGCCGGATTTCCGCTGTGGTTGGCGGTCTCGCCTTCTGTCTCGAGCCGGTGGTGGCGACCCTGTCGGCGCATGTGATTCTGGACGAGGTGTTGACCCCCTTGCAATATTGTGGCGGGTTGCTGGTCCTGGCGGCGATCATCATCAATGTCATCTTCGAGCGGCGGCGGATGCGTGCAGGAGTACAAAATGACCAGACGGCCTGACATGATCCCGCTTTTTGTGCTGACCGGGTTTTTGGGTGCAGGCAAAACCACCCTGCTCAATCGCTTGCTGCAGGATCCCGCCATGGCGGGCACGGCGGTGATCATCAACGAATTCGGCGCAGTCGGCTTGGATCATCTGTTCATCGAGGTCAAGGACCAGAATACGGTCCTGCTGTCGTCGGGGTGCCTGTGCTGCACGGTTCGCGGTGAATTGGTCTCGACGCTGGAAGATCTGTTGCGTGATGTCGACAATGGCCGGATTCCGGCCTTCTCCAGAGTGGTGATCGAAACAACGGGACTGGCTGATCCCGCGCCCGTGCTGCAATCGGTGCTTGGCCATCCCTATCTGAACATGCGCTATCGTCTGCAAGGCGTGATGACGCTCGTCGACGCCGTCAATGGCGAGGCGACCCTCGATGCCCATATCGAGGCGGTCAAACAGGCGGCCGTTGCCGATGTGCTGGTGCTGACCAAAACGGACCTGCTGGCCGATCAGCCCGCGGTGCTCGACAGTCTGAAGGCGCGGTTGCAGCGTCTCAATCCCTATGCGAGGCGTCTCGATGCCGCCAAAGCCGAGGCCACCCCTCACCAACTGCTCGATCTGACAGGATTTGTGACCGCCGAGAAGCTGGCCGATGTCACCACATGGCTGCAAGCAGAACATGCGGCCGACCACCATCACCATGATCACCATCACGATCACCATCATGGCCATCACCACCATGATCCCGACAGGCACGATGCCCATATCCGGGCTTTTTCATTGCTGACCGATGTGCCGATCGCCGCTTCCGCGCTCGAATTGTTCATCGATCTGTTGCGTTCGGCCCACGGACCCAATCTGTTGCGGGTTAAGGGCCTGATCAAATTGGCCGATCATCGTGACCAGCCGGTTTTATTGCATGGTGTGCAGCATGTGTTCCATCCGCCGGTACGGCTGGCGCAATGGCCCGATGCCGACCATCGCACCCGGCTGGTTTTCATCACCCGCGATCTCGACGAGGACTTCGTGCAGGGTCTTTGGAAGGCCCTGACCGGACAGCCGCAAATCGACCGGCCCGACGCCGCTGCGCTGGCAGACAATCCGCTCTCGTTGCGCCGCTAGGCCAGATTATGCCGTCAGGCGCGATCGCGCAGCAGGCGGCGGATCACTTTTCCGGTGGTGGTCAGCGGCAGTTCGCTGATGAATTCGACCTCGCGCGGATATTCATGCGCCGACAGATGCGATTTGACGAAGCCGCCGATCTCGCGGCCCAATTCGGCAGAGGGCTCAAATCCGGCTTTGACCACCACAAAGGCCTTGACGATTTCGGTGCGCAACGGATCAGGCTTGCCGACCACCGCCGCCAGTGCGATGGCCGGATGCTGCATCAGGCAGTCCTCGATTTCGGTCGGGCCGATCCGGTAACCTGCCGAGGTAATCACATCGTCATCGCGCCCGATAAAGCGGATGAAGCCGTCGGAATCAACCTCGCCCTGGTCGCCTGTGGTCATCCAGTCGCCGATAAATTTGTCGGCGGTAGCTTCCGGCTTGTTCCAATAGGATAAAAACATCACGGGGTCGGGCCGTTTGACGGCAATCTGGCCCAATTCGCCGACTTCGCAGCGCGTGCCGTCGGCGCGGATGATCGCGACCTGATGGCCGGGGATCGGTTTGCCGATCAGCCCCGCTTTGACCATGCCGAGTGCGGCCGAGGAGCCGAGCACCAGATTGCATTCCGTCTGGCCGTAGAATTCGTTGATGGTCAACCCGAGCTGTTCCTGCCCCCAGACAAAGGTTTCCGCCCCCAAGGCCTCGCCGCCCGATGCCACGGTGCGCAGTGATAGTTTGAAACGCTGGCGCGGATTTTTGACCGCCCGCAACATCCGAAGTGCGGTCGGCGGAACGAATGTATTGCGCACCTGCATCCGTTCCATCAGGGAAAAGGCTTCTTCGGGGTCGAATTTGTCGAATTTGCGGGCAATGGTCGGCACGCCGAAGTGCATGCTGGGCAACAGGCCGTTCAGCAAGCCCCCGGCCCATGCCCAATCCGCAGGCGTCCACATCCGGTCGCCTGCTTGCGGAAAGAAATCATGCGGAAGCTGCACGCCCGGCAAATGGCCGAGCAAAACCCGATGGGCATGCAAGGCGCCTTTGGGATGGCCGGTGGTGCCCGACGTGTAGATCATCATGGCCGGGTCATCGGCCAGCGTGTCGACAGGTGTGAAACGGGTCGATTGTCCCGCCAGCGTGCTGTGATAATCGAGCACATCGCCGTCGGCCCCGTCGATCGACAGGATCAATTCGAGCCATGCGGGCAAAGCGGGGATTTTGCGGACTTTTTCGAGACCCGCCGCATTGGTGACCAGCACCCGCGCGCCGGCATCCTCCAGCCGGTAGGCCAGCGCATCGACCCCGAACAGGGCAGCGAGCGGCAGGGCAATCGCCCCCAGTTTGTAAACCGCCACATGGGTTTGCGCGACCTCGATGGCTTGCGGCAGCAAAATGGCGACGCGGTCCCCGCGGGTGATGCCGAGGGCCGTCAGGGCATTGGCGAGTTGGTTTGACGCATCGCGGATCTGGCCGAAAGTGGCGGTCTTGACCGCACCGGAAGGGGCAACTTCGAAAATCGCGGGCCGATCCGTCTCCACCATGGCCCAGCGGTCGCAGACATCGACACCGATATTGTAATGCTGCGGGATCGCCCAGCGAAACGCCGCACGCAATTGGGCCTCGTCACGCATATCAGGAAGCATCGAGGACTCTTTGCATTCTGGACACAGGATCAGCGGCGCAGACTGTAGCGGCGGATCTTGGTGCAATGCAATAGAGACGTTCGGTTGCAGGCGAAAGGCGGCACAGGCAGGGCCCGTGCCGCCGGTTTTGTTTAGTTCAGCAGCGCTTTGACCGGCCGGTTCGGTTCGCTGGCATGACCGCCTATGATCAGGCCCAGGGGTCCGGCGGTGACGGCCACGTGCTCGCCGTCCTTGATCGCGCCCGACAGAATCAATTCGGCCAGCGTGTCCTGCAGGTGCTTCTGGATCACCCGTTTGAGGGGGCGTGCCCCGTAAGCGGGCTCGTAGCCGCGTTCGGCCAGCCATTCGCGGGCATCGGGAGCCAGATCGAGCACGATCTTGCGTTCGTCCAGCAATTTGGCCAGCCGCTCCATCTGGATGTCGACAATTGCGCCCATCTCATTGCGCTGCAACCGATGGAACAGGATGATCTCGTCGACACGGTTGAGGAATTCGGGCCGGAAATGGGTTTTGACAAGGCCCATCACATCGTCGCGCACCGCCTCGCTGTCCTCGCCTTCGGGCTGGTTGACCAGATATTCCGAACCGAGATTCGAGGTCATGATGATCAGCGTGTTGCGGAAATCGACCGTGCGGCCCTGGCCGTCGGTCAGGCGGCCATCATCGAGCACCTGCAACAGGATGTTGAAGACATCGGGATGGGCCTTTTCGATTTCGTCAAACAGCACGACCTGATAGGGCCGCCGTCTGACGGCTTCGGTCAATGCGCCGCCTTCCTCGTAGCCGACATAGCCCGGAGGCGCGCCGATCAGACGGGCGACCGAGTGCTTTTCCATATATTCCGACATGTCGATGCGCAGCAAAGCGCTTTCGTCATCGAACATGAAGCCGGCCAGGGCTTTGGTCAGTTCGGTTTTTCCGACGCCGGTCGGTCCGAGGAACATGAACGAGCCGATCGGGCGATGGGGATCCTGCAGGCCGGCCCTTGCGCGGCGCACCGCGGTGGCAACCGCATGGACGGCCTCGATCTGGCCGACAACCCGTTCACCGAGCTTGGCCTCCATCATCAGGAGCTTTTCTTTCTCGCCCGCCAGCATCCGTTCGACCGGCACACCGGTCCAGCGTGACACCACTTGCGCGATGTCATTGGCACCCACGGCCTCATCCACCAGCGCGGTGCCTTTGGCCTCCTCGCCCTCGATGGCAATCAGCCGCTTTTCGAGATCGGGGATCAGCCCGTAGGCCAGTTCTCCCGCCTTCTGATACTCGCCCTTGCGCTGGGCATTGGCGAGATCGTTGCGGGCCTGTTCCAGCTGTTCCTTGATTTTCTGGACGCTGCCGAGCTTGTCCTTTTCGGCCTTCCAGCGTGCGGTCAGCAGGTTCGAGCGTTCCTCGAGGTCGGACAATTCCTTTTCGAGACGGGCCAGCCGGTCTTTCGAGGCAGCATCCTCTTCCTTGCGCAAGGCTTCCTGTTCGATGCGCAACTGCATGATGCGCCGGTCGAGTTCGTCGAGCTCCTCGGGCTTGGAATCGACCTGCATCCTGAGGCGCGAGGACGCCTCGTCGATCAGGTCGATGGCTTTGTCGGGCAGGAAGCGGTCGGTAATGTAGCGGTTCGACAGGGTTGCAGCCGCGACAATCGCGCTGTCGGTGATCCGCACGCCGTGATGGAGCTCGTATTTCTCCTTCAACCCGCGCAGGATCGAGATGGTGTCTTCTACGGTCGGTTCCGAGACAAAGACCGGCTGGAAGCGCCGGGCCAGCGCCGCATCCTTTTCGACATGCTTGCGGTATTCATCCAGCGTGGTCGCGCCGATGCAGTGCAATTCGCCGCGCGCCAGAGCGGGTTTGAGCAGGTTGGAGGCATCCATCGCCCCTTCGCCCTTGCCCGCGCCCACCAGCGTGTGCATCTCGTCGATGAACAGGATGATCTCGCCTGCCGCCGCGGTGACTTCCGACAGGACGGCTTTCAGCCGTTCCTCGAATTCCCCGCGATATTTGGCGCCCGCGATCAGCGAGCCCATATCGAGCGACAACAGCTGCTTGTTCTTGAGGCTTTCGGGCACATCGCCATTGACGATGCGCAAGGCCAACCCTTCGGCGATGGCGGTTTTGCCGACGCCCGGCTCGCCGATCAGTACGGGGTTGTTTTTGGTGCGGCGGGAGAGCACCTGGATGGCGCGGCGGATTTCCTCGTCGCGGCCGATGACCGGATCAAGCTTGCCGTCCCGCGCGGCCTGGGTCAAATCCCGCGCATATTTTTTCAAGGCATCATAGGCGCCTTCCGCATTGGCGCTGTCGGCGGTGCGGCCTTTGCGCAAATCGCTGATCGCCTGATCCAGTCCCTTGCGGGTCACGCCGGCTTTGGCCAGAGCCTGTCCGGCTTCCATGCCGGTGTCAGTCGCAATCGCCAGAAGCAGGCGTTCGGCGGTGACGAATTGGTCATTGGCCTCTTGGGCCAGCCGTTCCGCACTGTCGAACAGGCGGATCAGATCGCGCGTCGGTTGCGATTGCGCCGCGGCAGAGCCGCTCACACGCGGCAATTTGGCAATCAGGGCATCGACATGGGCCAGAGCGGCTTTGGGGTCGCCGCCGGCATTGCGGATCAAGCCTGCCGCCATGCCCTCGCTGTCATCAAGCAGGGCTTTGAGCACATGTTCGGGGGTGAGTTGCGGGTGGCCTTCGCGCATCGCAATGGTTTGCGCGGCCTGGATGAACCCTTTGGAACGGTCGGTATATTTTTCAAAATTCATGTCTGTCTCCTTTGGCCGCCTGCTCCGTTCCTCGGACACGGAACAAGGCTCCCTGAATTGGAGGGCCCCGATATGGCGACCCCCCTTACAGTCTAGATAGGAACTGGTTTTCAGGAACAAAAGAGGCAAAAAGCGAAAACTTTTGTTGTTTTAGGCCTCGTTGCCCGATAGTCCGGCTGTCAGACGTGGTGTGAGAAAACCGGATTTGCGTCGCGCAAGGCCTGAGGGCCAGCGCACCGCATGCAGCCGGTCTGTGCCGATGCGGGTAATGGTCACCGCATCGGACTGGTTGCCGCCCAGCACATGCAGGGCTGTTCCATCCGCATCCTCGCCGACATAGAACCCGACATGGCCGCCGCCCTTGCGGGTAAAGACCAGTACGCATCCCGCCTCGCGTTCTGCCATCGGCACGGGTTCGCCCCAATCGGCCCAGGCCAGAGCGGAGAGCGGATTATTCGGGCCGTCATATCCCGCATGCAACAGGCAATGGCTGACAAACAGCCCGCACCAGGGGATGGCATCTTCGGTGTAGAAGCGTTCGATCCAACCCCCCTCCTGTCTGGCCCAATCCAGAATGGTGGTGTTGTTGGCGGCGCCCGGGCTTTCCTGCGTGCCGAGCAAGTCGCGGGCTTGCCGCAGCCAGACAGGTTCGTGGCCTGAAACCAGATCATCCATCGTGAATTCCCTCGCCGTCTATCGGGTTTTGATGATGTGCTGCAACATGGCGTTCTTGTCGAACGATCCGGCAGAAGAGCCGAAATAATAGGACAGGACAGCCGTCCATCCCGTGCCGAGGGCGCCGAGCATGACCAGCAGGGCCTCCTTGCCCGAGGCGGGAATTGCGTTGTCAAGCATCCAGCCCAGAATTCCGAAAAAGCCGACGGAGACCAGCACGGCCAACAGCCGCGGGGTAAGGTGATCGCCGGTGGTGACTTCACGCTGGCGTGCGCTGGCCAAATCATTGGCCGCGATCTGGATAATGTTGATATCCAGCTGCTTCATGGTCTGGTTGAAAACCTGTTCGGCCTCTTTGAGCTTGGTGATCTGGTCGGCATTCGGTTTGGCCAGCAACAGGCTCAACTGGTCGGCTGTCGTGTCCTGCTTGCCCGTCAGGGCTTGCGACAGGGCGGTGACGGCGAGGCCGGCCACCGGTCCCCCCAGCGCCAGGGCCACGGTCGGGGCCACCGCGGCAATACCGGATATCAGTTTTGTCAGATCCATCATCCATTCTCCCTGTGTTTGCCCGGAAAAAGGCACAAAAAAAGGAGGGCCAAAGCCCTCCTGACGGTGTTTGTCTTGGAAGAGAAGCCGGTTACTCGCCGGCTTCATCAATCAGTGTGGCAGCAGGCACCACTTTGCGTGGCCGTCCGCGACCGCGCCGCTCATTGACCGGAAACTCGGTCGTTCCCGCCGCAGTGTCAAACAAAGGTGCGGTGGTCTGGGGCGCGATCACCGGTTGCTCATCGGAGACAGGACGCACAGGGGCCGTAATGAAAGCCGGCAGACCAGCCTGTGCCTCAGGCTCGGCAGTAGCCGGACCACGCTCGGCTGACGGGCCGCGCCGCTGCTCGAACCGTTCGCGGCGGTCAAACCGTCCGCCTTCGCGGGGCTGATACTCGCGCGGGGCTGATTCTTTGGGTGCCTGTTCGCGTGGCGCATAGTCACGAGGCGCATAATCACGCGGTGTGCCCTGATCGTGCGGGGCATCGCTGCGCTGCTCGCGCGGCTGGCTGTCTCTAGGCTGGCTGTCCCGGGCCTGGCTGTCACGAGGTGCGTGGTCGCGGCGGCGATCATCGCGCCGGTCATCTCTGCGATCCTGGCGCGGCTCGAACCGCGGGCTGCGTTCCTGCTGCGGCCGTTCGCGGTATTCGCGGGGCTGGGGCTGGAAATCGGGCTGCTCGGCGTCGGTCTGCGGCGCATTGGTGTAGCGGATTTCCGGCTGCGGCGTGCCCGGTGCAAAGGGAGCGCCGTCCTCGTCTTCGTCCCCGTCCTCGCCGTCCTGCGGCTCGTAGGGTCTGAATTGCGGATTGGCCAGACGCATGGCCTCATGCGCGGTGGCAATGATGCGCAAATAGTGTTCGCCGTGCTGGAAATAGTTTTCAGCCGCTACATAATCGCCGGTGGCCTGGGCATCGCGGCCCATTTGCAGGTATTTCTCCGCAATATTCTGCGCTGTACCGCGGATTTTCACATCGGGTCCGTTGGATTCGTAGCTGCGGGTTAACGGATTCGGTCCCTTGCCTCCGCCGCCTCCGTTGCCACCACTTCCACCCCGGCTACGGCCACGCATGCGCTTGTTCTGATGATTAGGTCTCATCAACGGTCCTTAATGGCTATGATATGAATGGATGATGGCAATCCGGGCATTTTGAATGCCTGACTGGATCAATCCGGTAATCGACGAAAAGTCTGTCGCCAATGTGTTGCCCTTAGCAATGTCACCGGCCATCTTGCTTCGAATGGCGGTGCTGCGAAATCAACGCTCGCAGTGTCACGTTTTTGAAGCGGAAAATTCCCGAAACACCAAGGGGCTTTCCACGCCGGAAAACAGAGACATTCAAAAACAGAGATATTCAACTGTGTTCGTTTGTCAGCGCATCAGACCCTATCGAGAATCAAGGTGCGCAAGTCGGGACCGTATCTTGCTCAACATCGGATGTTAAATGGTGAACGAGGATACGACACTGGAGATGGTGGCTCAATGCTCACCAGCAATCCATCGACTCCGACGAAGCACAGTATGACCCAAGACGAGCGCGAAGACAAAGGAAAATATGTTTAAACTGCCAAAAATCCGAAAATAATCCTCAAGATTTCAAACGAAGCGCGTAAGCGCGCGGGCGGGCCCCGAAATCGGCATAGGGCCCTTCGAGCGAAAATCCGCTGTCTCTGGCCAGTTTGGCGACTGTTTCGGATTGATCAGAGCCGATTTCAAGCACCGCCACCCCATCGGGGGCCAGCAGTTTGGGCAGGCCCTGCATCAGTATGCGATAGGCATCCAGCCCGTCGCGGCCTCCTGACAGCGCCAGCCGCGGATCGTGCAGGCGCACTTCCGGTTCCAGCGTATCGATCACCGGATCGGCAATATATGGCGGGTTGGAGACAATCAGATCGAACGGTCCATCGATATGGTGGTGCCAGTCCGAGCGCTGGAATTGTGCGCGCTCGCCGATATGGTTGCGGCGGGCATTGATGGCGGCCACAGCCAGCGCCTCGTCGGACAGATCGACCCCGAATCCGGTCGCGCCGGGCAGCTCATGCAGCAAGGCGATCAGAAGGCAGCCTGTTCCTGTGCCCAGATCCAGCACGCGCAAGCCCTCGCTCTGGTGTCTGCGGTCTCCGAGATTGATCAGGGCGGCTGCCACCACGGTCTCGCTGTCGGGGCGCGGCACCAGCGTTTCGGGCGCCAGAGTGAAGGGCAGGCTCCAGAATTCCCATTCGCCCAGAATACGGGCGACAGGGACCCGTTCGAGGCGTTGGCTGATCCAGCCGCTCAACCGTTCGGCGGCTTCCTCGCCCAAGGGCAGTCGCGGTTCGCGCAGCAGATCGGCATGGACAATCCCAGCGGCAGCCAGCATCAAAAGACGTGCATCGCGTTGGGCGGTTTCGATGCCGCTGGCACGCAATACCTCGCCCACGGTTTTGAGGGATGTGACGCGGGTGATGTCGGGGGGAAGGATCAGTGCACTCATTGTCCGGTCTCCTCGGCCAGTAATCCGGCCTGATATTCAGTAATCAGGGCGTCAAACAATTCATCCAGCCCTTCACCGGCGATGATTTGCGGCAGTTTATACAGCGTCAGATTGATGCGGTGGTCGGTGATGCGGCCTTGCGGAAAATTATAGGTGCGGATCCGCTCGGACCGGTCACCCGATCCGACCTGGCTCTTGCGGTGTTCGGAACGGGCCTGATCGAGCTTCTGGCGTTCGAGATCGAAAATACGGCTGCGCAACAGATCCATGGCTTTGGCCTTGTTGCGATGCTGCGAGCGTTCTTCCTGCATCATCACGGCCAAGCCGGTTGGCGTATGGGTGATGCGGATCGCGCTTTCGGTCTTGTTGACATGCTGACCGCCCGCCCCGCCTGCCCGCATGGTTTCAATGACCAGATCCTTGTCGTCGATGGTCACATCGACCGCTTCGGCGAGTGGCAGCACCGCGACCGTCGCGGCCGAGGTGTGGATTCTGCCGCTGGTTTCGGTGTCAGGCACCCGTTGGACCCGATGCACGCCGCTTTCGAATTTCAGACGGGCAAACGCGCCTTTTCCGTGAATCTCCGCGATAATTTCCTTATAACCGCCAACTGTTCCCTCGCTTTCCGAGAGTATTTCCACTTTCCAGCGGTGCAGGTCGGCGTAACGCTGATACATGCGGAACAGCGCACCGGCAAATAAAGCCGCTTCATCGCCACCGGTTCCGGCCCGGACTTCCAGCACCACGCCGCGTTCGTCGGCGGCATCCTTGGGCAGCAGCAGAACGCGGATCGCGTGTTCCTTGGCCTCGCAATCGAGCCGCGCCGCGGCAATTTCATCCTCGGCCATTTGATGCAATTCGGGATCGGTGCCCGATTCATTGATCAAACCTGTCAGGTCAGTCACTTCGCGAACGGCCGCCTGCCAGGCATGAATGGCCACCACAAGCGGTTCCAGCTCGGCCCGCTCGCGCGAAAGGGCGATGATCGTGTCCGACTCCATCTCGGATGAGAGCCGCTCCACGATGGTCTCGTAGCGGCTGAGAATGGCCTCGAGTTTATTGCTGGGCAGCGACATGGCAGATCCGTCAGGGTCATAAAGCACAGAAGGGCAAAGGCGGGAGTCGCGGAGTGTTCTGTCTCGCTAGACCAGCCCCATATCACGCGCCATGCCGAGAATATCCTCGCGCAGGCTGGCCGCTTCGGGATTGTTGCGCAACAGGGTCTCGATAGTGTCACGCACGGGCCCGAGTTCAAGGTCGAGGATCATCGCCTTGATCGGGCCGATCGACAAAGGCGACATCGACAGGCCGCGATACCCAAGCGCCAGCAGCACCATGGCATCGACAGGGCGGCCTGCCAGCTCGCCGCATAAGGTGACGGGAATACCGGCTTTGGCCCCGGCATCTGCCACCAGTTTCAAGGCGCGCAGACAGGCCGGATTGCAGCTGTCGAACCGTCCGGCGAGTTGCTGGTTGTCGCGGTCGGCCGCAAACAGGAACTGCATCAGGTCGTTGGATCCGACCGACATGAAATCGGCGCGTGCGGCAATCTCGTCGATGACAAACAGCAATGAGGGCACCTCGACCATCACCCCGAGCTGGACCGAGCGCGGGGCCGGATGCCCGAACCGCGCCAGATGGGCCTGTTCGCGGCCAACAATAGCCTTGGCGCGTTCGAACTCGTCAATCGTGGCAATCATCGGGAACATGATTTTCAGGTCGCGATCCTCGGCCGCCCGCAGCAGGGCGCGGATCTGGGCGCGCAAAAGGCCCGGCCGGTCCAGCCCGATCCGGATGGCGCGCCAGCCCAAAGCCGGGTTTTCTTCTTCCACTTTGGCCATGTAGGGCAGAATTTTATCGCCGCCGATATCGAGCGTGCGGAAGGTGACAGGCAGATCGCCCGCGCTTTCGAACACCGACCGGTAGAGGGCGGTCTGCTCGCCGAGCGTCGGCAGCCGGTCGGCCACCATGAATTGCAGCTCGGTGCGGAACAGGCCGATGCCCTGCGCGCCGGTTTCAGCGAGGTTGGGCAGATCGAACAAAAGACCGGCATTGAGCTGCAGCGAAATGTCGATGCCGTCTTTGGTCAGGGGTTTGACATCGCGCAGACTGCGGTATTGGGCCTGGCGCGTCGCCCGCAAGCGGGCTTTTTCCTGATAGGCATGTTCGATGTCGGCCGGCGGGCGGACATGGACCAGTCCCGTGGCGCCATCCACCACTATGCCGTCACCCGATTCAACAAGTCCGGTGGCATTGTTGATCATGCTGACCGCAGGAATTCCCAAAGCCCGCGCAACAATGGCGATATGGCTTTGCGGGCCGCCTTCCTCGAGCACCAGCCCGCGCAGGCGCGAGCGGTCGTAATCGAGCAGAGCCGCAGGCCCCATCGAACGGGCCACCAGAATGGCATTGTCGGGCAGATCCCCTGCCGTGCGGGTCATCGGACGTCCGCTCAACAGGTTGAGCAGGCGGTCGGCCAATTCATCGAGGTCGTGCAAACGCTCGCGCAGATAGGGGTCGGTCTGGCGGACCATGCGGGCGCGGTTGTCCGATTGCACGCGCTCGACTGCCGCTTCCGCCGTCAAACCGGACATCACGGCTTCGGTCAGCCGTCTGGCCCAGCCACGGTCGGAGGCGAACATGCGGAAGGTTTCCAGCACATCGCGATGCTCGCCGCCATGGGCCAGATCGCCACGTTCCAGAATGGCATCGAGCGACTCGCGCAAGGCCGCCAGCGCTTTTTCCAGCCGTTCCTTTTCCTTGACGGGATCGTCGGCGATCAGGTTTTTGACCACAATACGCGGCTGGTGCAGTACGACATGCCCGAGGCCGACACCATCGGCCAGGGCCTGGCCTTCCAGCGCAAGCGGCCGTCTGACCGCAATATCGGTGCCCGGTGGGGCGAGGGCCTGCAATTCAACCGAGGCGATGATTTCGGCCAGCACCATGGCGGTGGTTTGAAGGGCCTCGATTTCCTCCTCGATATAAAGGCGGGAGGATTTGTTCTGCACCACCAGTACGCCCAGTGTGACCCCCTGCCGCAGCACGGGCACACCGAGGAAGGACTGGTAGATCTCTTCGCCCGTCTCCGGCTTGTACGAGAAGGACGGATGGGTCTGGGCATGGGTGAGATTGAGCGGTTCCGCCCGCTGGGCAATCAGGCCAACAAGACCCTCGCCGGCACGCATCGTAGTCTTATGGACCGCTTCGCGCGCCAGACCTTCGGTGGCATAGAGTTCTAGCGTGCTGTCGGCGCGCATGACATAGAACGAGCACACTTCGGCAACCATGTTGCCGGCGATCAATGTCACGATTTTATCAAGGCGTTCCTGCGCGTTGACGGGTTCCGCCATCACTTCGCGGAGCCGCCGGAGCAATATGCGTGGACCGCCGAGTGCGCCTCGCATCACCAACAATCCTTAAAATGGAGCATTCCGCTCCTGAAGTGACGATCCACTTGCGCGAATCGCCGCAAGGTCAACGTATAACCCGCTTTAGCGAGCCTGAGGCAAAAAGGCAAAACAGGCCACGCGGCCTGACGCCATCAGGCCGCGTGATCCAGCCCGTACAGCGCATGCAGGGTGCGCACGGCCAGTTCGGTATAGGCCTCATCGATCAGCACGGAGAATTTGATTTCCGAGGTGGTGATGGCGCGGATGTTGATGCCTTTTTCGGCCAGTGCCTTGAACGCTTTGGCGGCAACGCCCGCATGCGACCGCATGCCGATGCCGATCGCCGATACTTTCACCACATCGGTGGCGCCTTCCAGACGGTCGAAGCCGATTTCCGTCTTGGCCGTTTCGAGCAGGGAGCGGGCGCGCTCGTATTCGGCGGCCGGAACGGTGAAGGTGATGTCGGTGGCCGTCGAATTGTCCGACACGACCTGGATGATCATATCGACATTGATATTGGCCTCGGCCAGCGGCATGAAAATCGCTGCCGCAACGCCCGGCTTGTCGGCCACACGGCGCAGGGTGATCTGGGCCTCGTCTTTGGAATAGGCGATGCCCGTGATGATCTGTTGTTCCACGATATCCTCCTCGTCGCAGATGAGAGTGCCCAAACCCGGATTGGCCGGATCATCGAAAGAGGAGCGGACATAGGTCGGCACCCGATGAACCATTGCCAATTCGACAGAGCGTACTTGCAAAACCTTGGCCCCCATCGAGGCCATTTCCAGCATTTCTTCAAAGGCGACCCGTTCCAGGCGGCGGGCTTTGGAGACAATGCGCGGATCGGTGGTATAAACCCCGTCCACATCCGTGTAGATGTCGCAGCGCTCCGCGCCGATGGCTGCGGCCACCGCCACTGCGCTGGTGTCCGATCCGCCACGGCCCAGCGTGGTCAGCCGGCCTGTCGGGGTATGGATGCCCTGGAAACCGGCAATCACCGCCACTTCGTGATGGGTGTTGAAGCCCTCGAGCAGCCGCGTGCCGTCGACCGCCGTGACGCGGGCCGAGCCATGGGCGTCGGAGGTCTCGATCGGGATCTGCCAGCCCTGCCAGGAACGGGCCGGAATGCCCATGTCCTGCAGGACAATCGCCAGAAGCCCGGATGTGACCTGTTCTCCCGATGCCACAACCGCGTCATATTCACGCGGATCATAGAGTTTCGAGCCGTCTTTGACCCATCCGACCAGCTCGTTGGTCTTGCCTGCCATGGCTGAAACCACAACCGCAACCTCATAGCCGGCATTGACCTCGCGCTGCACATGCCGTGCAACATTGCGGATCCGGTCCATATCCCCGACGGATGTGCCGCCGAATTTCATCACGAGACGTGCCATGCGCGCCTTTTCATCCCTGATCTTGAGCGTGGGTCGCAAATTCAGGCCTCTCTCTAGCAAGAGATCTGTGCTCCGTCACGCGCGAGTCACCGAAATATGCCTGTCTTGCGAAAAAACAGGCGATCTCTCATGGCGGCACCATCGCCTGCTGTCAACAAGCAGGTTATAAAGAGTTCGGACAAGAGGACCAGATTATGACGACTGCACATCATTCCGCCCCGCCTTCCCACGGCACGATCGATGCCGCAGAGGTGGCCCGTTTCGACCGGATGGCCAAGACATGGTGGGATGCGACGGGGCCGATGCGGACCCTGCACAAGTTCAATCCGGTGCGCATCGCCTATATCCGCGACCAGCTCGGCCTGCATTTCGGCCTTGACGCGGGTCCGTCCATGCTTGACGGCCTGTCGGTGCTCGATGTCGGTTGCGGCGGCGGGCTGTTGTGCGAGCCGCTGGCTCGGCTGGGTGCGCATGTGACCGGAATCGATCCGGCCACCACCAATATTACTGTGGCTTCGCTTCATGCCGAACAAAGCGGGCTGGAGATTGCCTATCAACCGCGCACGGTCGAGGAACTGGCGGCGGCCGGCGAGCAATTCGATGTGGTGCTGGCCATGGAAGTGGTCGAGCATGTCGCCGATGTCGATTTGTTTATCGCCAGCTGCTGTCAGGTGGTCAAACCGGGGGGATTGCTGTTTCTCGCCACCCTCAACCGCACCATGAAAGCCTTTGCCCTGGCGATTGTCGGGGCGGAATATGTGCTGGGCTGGCTGCCGCGCGGCACCCATCAATGGGATAAATTCGTCACGCCGGACGAGTTGGACCAGGCTTTGGCCGATAGCGGTTTCGAGGCGTTCGATGACAGCGGCGTGGTCTATAACCCCTTGCGGGATGCCTGGTCGCTGTCACGCGACATGTCGGTCAATTACATGCTGGTCGCCAAACGGGTGTGAGGTGCGGCCTCAGCCCCGTTCCACCACATGCACCGGCACATTGCGGGCATGGACCAGCGTCGGAATACGGGCGCGGGCATCGGCGACCAGAGCAGGATCGATGCTGGCCATGATATAGCCGGGTTCGGCCTCGGCTTCGGCCAGCACACGGCCCCACGGATCGACGATGATCGAATGGCCGAAGGTGTCGCGGCCGTCCTCGTGGTGGCCCGCCTGGGCGGCAGACATGAAAAACGCACCGTTTTCTATGGCGCGCGCCCGATGCAGCACCACCCAATGCGCTTCACCGGTCTGTTTGGTGAAGCAGGCCGGTGCGGAGAGGAAATCGCAGCCCGCTTCTGCCAGTTGGCGGTAGAGATGCGAGAAGCGGATATCGTAGCAGATCGACACCCCGAGCCGGCCCCATGGCAAATCAACGGCCAGAGCCTCGCTGCCCGCCGTATAGGTGCGCGATTCCCGCCAGCTTTCGCCATTGGGCAGGTCGACATCATACAGATGCACCTTGTCGTAACGGGCGGCAATGTCGCCGTCGGGCCCGAGCATATAGGCGCGGTTGGCGACCTTGTCGCCGACTTCGATGGCCAGCGAGCCTATATGGATATGCAACTGCTTCTCGCGCGCCAGATCGCGCAGAGCCGCCAGCATGCCGTCGCGCTCCTCGGTTACCAGCGTGCTGCGCAACCCGTCGCGGCTGCGGTTGACCGCGTTCGACATTTCCGGAGTCTGGACATAGACAGCCCCGTTGGCGGCCGCTTCGCGGATGGTTTTGACCGCAAAATCGGTATTGGCCAGCGGGTCGGTGCCCGAACGCATCTGGATGCAGGCCGCGAGGAAGGGGGCTTTTGTCATGATCGTGATCTCATTCCGCCAGTAAAGCGTCGAGTTTGCCTGCATCTTCGAGCGCATGCAAATCGTCACAACCGCCGACATGGTGCTCGTTGATGAAAATCTGCGGCACGGTACGCCGGCCGTTGGCGCGGGTGATCATCGCCTGCTCTCCTTCGGGATCGGCCGTGACGTCGATTTCCTGGAAAGGCACATCTTTTTGATTCAAAAGAGCTTTTGCCGCCTGACAATAGGGGCACCAGGATTTGGTGTAGATGGTGACTTGGGTCATGTCGATGCTCCGTCAAGCAACAGGGAAAGCCGATTGTCAGGCAGTTATATAGTCGGTTTGCTGGTCAATTGCCACGCAGGCAAAACACAGCAGGTCTACTTTTTTTGCACCGCAGCGTAACAGAGCGCGGGCGCAGACATTGGCGGTGGCACCCGAGGTCAGCACATCGTCTATCAGCAGCACGCGCTGGCCCGCCAGCCTGAAGGCCTCGCGGCCATCGGCCTTGAAGGCGCCTTGCAGGTTGTCGGCCCTTTGGCTGCGGCTCAGGCCCGGTTGCGGTCTGGTGCGCTTGATGCGGCGCAACGCATGGGCCAGCAAGGGTTTTCCGCTGAGCCGTGCCACTTCGCCCGCCAGTGTGGCGGCCTGGTTGAAACGGCGTTGCAACAGCCGCAAGCCGTGCATCGGCACCGGCACGATCACATCGCAATCTCCGATCAGCGCCTGTCCGCTCCGGCTCATCCAGCGGGCCATCGGGCGGGCGAGTTGCAGCTGGTCGCCATATTTGAGCCGATGGACCAGTTCGCGTGCCACCCCGTCATAAAGCGCGACAGCGCGGGCTTTCTCGAACACCGGTGGCTGGCTGATCGCCGCCAGTGACAGAGCCGGTCCATCCGACTGGAACGGCAAGGGAAGGCCGAGCCTGTCGCAGACCGGTGCGCTGATAAATGCCATCTGCCGCCAGCAGGCTGCGCACAGCCCGTCATGCTCGATGGTCGCCACGCTGCAGGACAGGCAGGTCGGCGGATAAAGCACATCGAGCAGTTGCGCCATCCAGCGCACCAGCAGGGATGGCGGTGGCTGCTGATTTCCGGCCAGTCCTTCAGGCGGAGCCGTGTCGATCATGATCCTCTCCCTGTCATGGGATTGCGGAATGAACAAAAGTTTTGACCTGATCCTTCAACCGGTCGATAAGCACAAGATGACCGACACGCCACACACCCCATCCGCGCCTGCTTTGTTCGATCAAAAAGCCATTCGTTTGCGTTTGCAACGGGCGATACGGCAGGGGCCTGCCGATTTTTTGCTGGCACGGGTCGCCGATGATCTGGTCGACCGTCTGGTGGTGCTGACCAAACGCTTTCCCCGCGCGCTTGATTGGGCCAGTTGCGGCCCGCATGGCGCGGAAGTGCTGGCCACCTCCGATCGTATCGATCAGGTGGTGAGGGCTTCGCTTGTTCCCGATGTCATGGACTTTGCCCCCTGGCAGAGCCTGATTGTCGATGGCGGTCTGGTGCCGTTCGGCGGGCAGACATTCGATCTGGTCTCGTCGCTGCTCGCTTTGCAGATTGTCGATGATCTGCCCGGGGCGCTGGTGCAGTTGCGGCGGGTGCTGCGGCCCGATGGTTTGCTGGTCGGTTGTGTATTGGGCGGCGAGACCCTGACGGAGTTGCGTCAAGTCTTGGCCGCGGCCGAAATCGACTGCGAGGGCGGCCTGTCGCCGCGTGTCGCTCCCTTTGTCGATCTCAGGGATATGGGCGGGCTGCTGCAACGCTCCGGTTTCGCGCTCCCTGTCACCGACACCGATCAGGTGACGGTGCGCTACAAGGATATTTTCGGCCTGATTGCCGATTTGCGGGCGATGGGCGCGACCAATCCGTTGTTGGCGCGCCAACGCAAGCCGATGGGCAAAGCGACGCTGTTGCGCGCCTCCGAGCTTTATAGGGAGAAGTTCGGCGATCCCGACGGCCGGATCAGGGCCAGTTTCGAGATCATCTGGTTTTCGGGCTGGGTGCCGCATGAAAGCCAGCAAAAGCCGCTTAAACCCGGTTCGGCCCAGATGCGGCTTGCCGATGCGCTGAAACAGGCCCAGGAATCCTGATCGTCCTGCCTAGCCGTTTTTATGGCCGTCCAGCGTGGCTTTGATGCCCGCCCGCAACTGCATCATATCGGTGCCGAGCGCGATCATATCGAAGCCGTCACGTGCCAGTTTGGCCGACATGGCCGAGGTGGTGGCAAACACCGTTGCGGCTTTTTTATGGGCGCGACAGCGGGCCAGCACATGGTCGAGCGCGGCAAACACATCTTTATTGGTGGGGTCGACATGCCCGCCATTCGACAAAGCAATCGACAGATCGGACGGGCCGACCAGCACACCGTCAATGCCATCGGTACCGAGAATATCATCAAGGGCGGCCAAAGCCTCGCGGGTTTCCACCATGGCAATCGACACATGCATCGTGTTGGCCTGATGCAGATAATCGCCGCCGGTCTGTCCGGTCAGGCCGAGCGTGACCGCCGGGCCCCAGCTGCGTTCGCCGATCGGCGGGAATTTGGTGAAGGACGCAAAGGCTCTCGCATCCGCGCCCGAATTGATCATCGGCGCAATAATACCCGCCGCACCCAGATCGAGCGCACGCGAGGCGGTTTCAAACCGGCCGACCGGAATCCGCACAATCGACGGCTTGCCGGCCAGCGCCACCTGGGCAATCGACGGCACGATCGAGGCGATGTCATGCGCGCCGTGCTGCATATCGAGCGTGACACAATCGAAATCCTCGCGCGCCAGCACACCGGCCAGCAGTGCATCGGGAATGCCTGTCCATGCGGTGAGCAGGGCCGATCCGGACTCGCGTGATCGTGTGGCAAGACGGTGCGATAAACCGCCAACAGTTGCTTGTGCGCTCATCATGGCTCCTTGGTGTGTGCTGTGTCCTGCCCGAATACCCGCTCCGGATCCGGCGGGTTGATTGGTGCCAGCCTAACGGCAGGAGAGGCCACGCGGCAAGTCCCGATTGCCCTAAACCCGCACAACAGGGGATACCGCGTGATGCAAGTTGTGCTTGGGGTCAGGATCGGTTAGGAACAAAGGGCTTATCGTATCAGGATCCTGCTGTGAGTCGTTCCAACTGGATCTTGTAAGGGTTGAGCATCCGAACGGTTGTCCGTTCCGCCCTCGTGTTGCGAGAGGGACAGGCAACCGACACCCCGAGACCACCAAACATACGGTACACGCTGATGACTCGTCGCCGTCGGATATATGAGGGTAAGGCCAAGGTCCTTTATGAAGGCCCTGAACCGGGAACTCTGATCCAGCACTTCAAGGATGATGCCACCGCCTTCAATGCCAAAAAGCATGAGGTGATTGACGGCAAAGGCGTGCTGAACAACCGCATTTCGGAATATGTCTTCACGAATCTCAACGAAATCGGGGTTCCGACGCATTTCATCAAACGGCTCAACATGCGCGAGCAGTTGATCCGCGAGGTCGAAATCATTCCGCTGGAAGTGGTGGTGCGCAATGTTGCGGCCGGCTCGCTCTCGACCCGTCTGGGCATCGAGGAGGGCACGCAACTGCCGCGCTCGATCATCGAATTCTATTATAAAAACGATGCGCTCAATGATCCGATGGTGTCGGAAGAGCATATCACAGCCTTCGGTTGGGCCAATCCGCAGGAAATCGACGACATCATGGCGCTGGCCATCCGCGTCAATGATTTTCTCTCGGGCCTCTTCCTCGGCGTCGGGATCCGTCTGGTCGATTTCAAAATGGAATGCGGCCGCCTGTTTGAAGGCGAGATGATGCGCATCGTCGTGGCGGATGAAATTTCGCCTGATTCCTGCCGGTTGTGGGACATGAAGTCCAACGACAAGCTCGACAAGGACCGCTTCCGCCGCGATATGGGCGGGCTGGTCGAGGCCTATACCGAAGTTGCCAAACGGCTCGGCATTATCGCCGAGAACGAGCCGATCGGCGGTTCGTCACCCAAACTGGTGCAGTAAACCATCCTGTCCGGCGTGGTTCGGATGACGAATCACGCCGTAACGCCCTAAAGACTGTTCAGCCTGATAGACCCTGCCGAGGAATAAGCCATGAAAGCCCGTGTCACCGTCACCCTTAAAAACGGCGTTCTCGATCCGCAGGGTAAGGCGATTGAATCCGCGCTGCATTCACTGGGCATCCATGGCGTCGCCTCGGTCCGCCAAGGCAAGGTGTTCGACATTGTGCTGGACACCACCGATAAAGCTGCCGCAGAAGCCGCGCTGAAACAGGCGGGCGAAAAATTGCTGGCCAATACGGTTATCGAAAATTACAAAGTAGATCTGGTCGATTAAGGACCAACCGGATGGGCCTTGGCCTGCCCTTTTGACCGGTTAGAGCAATCACCGCTTTTAAAGATCTGTAACGTTCGTGGTTTTGTCAAAATCCCCGAACGAACAGGTGGTTTACATTGATGTGGCCAGTCAGGACGACGCTGCCTCCAAATTTGCACATGCTGAATTTTTTGGCAGCGCTGGATTATAACGATCACTGAATTGACCGGATTGTCTTGACACTGAGCGTGACCGGAAGTGGCATGGCGCAAAAGCCGGTTGAT
>Ga0114963_10000188_pt1 | contig 39284 bp, 73 predicted proteins | sample C_131016_EF_Meta_FD_87019 | JGI IMG/M metagenome (GOLD analysis project Ga0114963, IMG submission 87019) | Freshwater microbial communities from Lake Croche, Canada to study carbon cycling - C_131016_EF_MetaG | ecosystem: Environmental > Aquatic > Freshwater > Lake | place: Lake Croche, Canada... | reverse complement strand
TAGTAATCAGGCTGGTGAACAAGCTACATGGATATGGTATAAGAATGGTAAGGTACACCGTGATAATGGTCCGGCTATCATACGCGATTCCGGCTATTGTGCTTGGTATCGTGATGGAATTTTGCACCGTGTGGATGGCCCAGCTATTGAACGTGAGGATGGAACTACCGATTGGTATATTGAAGGCAAGTTATTAAAGCCTTTTACTCTGAGGCTTGTGCCTTACGTTCCCGGCGGTTAATTTCCATCGCAAATCATGAGCCACCCCTTTTTGTTATATATTATTAGTCATAAAATAGTAGACTCGCTTTTGTGCAAAAAATAGGAATTATTCCTATGAACAACCTAAAAGAATACAAAATATCGCCACAGAAGCTGCGAGCACTCTCCCGGAAGAAATCCTCCCGCGCGTGGCGAATATAATCTCTACCCCTATCGTCATACTCCCCAATAGGTATTTTGTTTCCACGGAGGAAATCGGAGGTGTTTCAAGGTGTCGAAGAGCTACCTACGATAGTGGTTGCCCTTTGCCACATACCCGTCTTGATACTTTAAACAGGATTCACTATAGTCCGTACCTTGTCACTTTCCTTTTTCTCGAGGATACGGAAGATCCTACGACCTCCTGCGTTTCCAGGGAGGAAATCGGGTGTCCGCAGATGGTCGGGGAAAATATATTGTAGTTTGGTCACTTTAACAGGGAGTGTTTCATGGGACATGATGTTGACCCCCGTCGGATTGCCGATATGATTGATGACAATCCTGATGTTCATCATGATAATCCCGATGTGTCTAATCAGGAGCCAGTTAGGTTCAACAGGGATATTTATGCTATGCCTGGGGTTGCTGCAGCTATTGAGCAGGCTTTGGAGGATGTGTTGGATCGTTTGGTCGCTGATGGTATTATTTCTAATGCTCAATCTCATGAGTTGATAGAGAAGTGGCCGTTAGAATGATGATGGCGAGGACGAGGATGATGTTCCGCCCATAGATATTAGCTACTGATATCTTTTATCTGAATTTTTTCATTTCCACGGAGGAAATGAATATATTCACGATGGATTGGTGGCTGCAACAAGAATGTTGCATAAGGAGGTGGTGATGAAAGTTAAGATGTTTCGTGTCGTAGCTGTATTTGCTATTGTTGGGGTGTTTGTGATTCCTTGGTTTATTATAGGCACCTATTATCGGGGTGAGAAAGTTATTTTGCCTGGTACGGGTGGGGCTCCTATCTCCATGCCTATTCGACGTAGACGTGGCTTATCTGAACCTATTTTGGTGCGTTCGGATACGCCGAATCTGAGTGTGAGTGCTTCAGAGATGGCCGAGGCTTATTCAAAGTCGGGTCGTATGGACACTCGAGCAGCTCTTAGTCATGGTTTTGCTATTGGCTGGGGGTGGTCTAATACTCGTGAGTCTGCTTTGAAGAATGCACATGTTTATAAGAACAGGCGTATTGTAGATAGAGGCGTATTTTTTGATGCCAAGCGTAATAGGTGGTCGGCTGTAATTCTTTATGAGTGAGTATACATAGTGGGATGCTATATGATCCGGGTACCTTACGTAGCGACCGTTAGGGTAACTCTCGATTTTGAGTTTCCACAGAGGAAATGAGCCTAGGTCAGACATAAGATGTCCGATAGGGTATAGAATATTAGGGGTATTAGGATATCGCTTGTCTTTATTTTTTCATTGGTGGAATAAATACGCTGAGACCCGGCTGATTGGTGATCAGCCGGGTCTCTGGGGGTATTTTGAGTGATATGTTGGATATCCGAGGGTCACCCTGTCAGGTGCTCGAGCACGTTGATGATGCCACGCATGTGCTTGATATTGATGTCGTGTTTGCTCATGAACTGCTTGACTTCAAACAACAATTCGACATGGTCCGTATGCACCTTACCATTGCCCTGGTCGTGGGCTGGCCTGCAGGGTGTGTCTTGAATCCAGTTCTGATTGAGCCAGTTGCTGTAAGCACGCATCATCTGGGTATCGACTGGCTTGCCAGCACTGACATGCTGCTTGATGGTGGCATTTTCAGACACAAACTTGCGGGCACGCTTGAGGTTACTCAGCTGGTGCCTACTCTTCTTGTGCAGCAAATGGGCTGCCTTCCAACTTCGCTGCACACCTTGGAGTCTGCGTTCCTCACGCTTGGCACGAAATTCGCTTGTTGCGACCATCATATGTTCCTAGGACTAGGGGTAAAGAGGAAATCTGCCGAACATAACCCTGTTGCAGCCTGGCTAATGGCTGTGAATACTAGAATTGGTGCCTACCGGTAGTAACCCTACTACGGATCATCCAGGAATCATTGTTCTTCTCTTTGAACCCCATACTCAGTGTACCATGGGGATCCTTGAAAACCAAGCCCTCGAGAACCGGTTTGCAGTCATAGTTGGGTTGGTTGGGTTTACCTGTGGTGAATGGCTGATTGACCATGTAGACCACTTCCCAAGCAGTCTCCCAGTCAGCTGCAGCTATGTTTAGGGGCATGAACACGTCAGTGGTCAGCAGTTGGCCAAAGCTGACAGGTGCGTGACTCGCGTGCTTATAGTCCCACGTTTCCAGCGAGGAAATTTGGGCCAGTCGGTCGTACCTATTCTGGTAGGTGGTACCGATCAGGTGTTGTCCGTTGATTACTAGCATGTCCCAGATTACGATGGTGTCTTTGATGGCGCGGTGTTTTTGGTCTAGGAGTCCGCCGTCGAGGATTGTCAGGTGACCGGGTTGGTGGCCGAGTCGTTCTCCGATGTTGGCTAGCTGGGTCTGGAGGTGGTCGGGGAGATTATATGAGCGGAATCGCTCTGCGTGGCGGTTCCACAGCTCGATGTTGCCGTTTGGGCAGTATTTGACCAGGCAGTGGCTGTCATTGTACTTGTATTGGGCGATCCAGTTGAGAGATTTGAAGATGTCTGTTTGGTCTCGGGGGATGCAGTCTTGTGATCTGGGTGGGTAGATGTACTGGTTGGGGTTGGCTTGGATGGTTGACATGGTATTGTGGGTGAGGGGGATAGGGGTTGTGTTTTTGTGGCACTAGGGTGGTGCTGGTGAATTGTGCAGTCCATTACCCTATTCTGGGTAATCTACTATCATTATACCTACTAGACAATGACTACATGATTGTCGACCTACGTATTCTCCGGCCTTAATTTCTGATCGGTGTATCTTGAACCCATTGCCGCATTGGGTACATTGAAACCAGCCTGTGTGCCTTTGTTGCCTGTTATATCTGTAACCTTCGAGTTCGCGGAGTTTGTTGCCTGTTATATCTGTAACCTTCGAGTTCGCGGAGTTTATCAGACACAGATCGCAAGACTAGCGAGTAGATTTCACCATGGCATGCCAAGTGGCTCTCAAGTACGGAGTAGTGGAGGATAGCCTCTTCCAACTGTTGGTCCGTGAGGATTCCTATTGTGGTGGCCTTTAATGTTTGTTTGCTGATCATTTTGGTTCTAGTGGGTTGTCCTGTTTAGATGCCATCTGGCGACTCTGCGTGTTCAGCGTCTGGTGATGCACGGAGCAGATCCCTTTGTTGCATACGACCGCAGATGGTACATTGTCTTTCCTGCCAGCAGCGGGTAATTTCTATACGGTCTGCTCTGAACGCGTATAAGCCATCTGTTTCATAATCAGTGGGCCGGCTGAAGTTGCCTTGACGTGTTCGCCATTGTGTCCATTCTCCACAGCATTCCCACCCTAGCAACCGTTTGATCCATCGCATTGATAATTCCCTTTCTAATACCTATAGTGCGTGGTCAGCGTCTTAGTCGATTTCGGGGAGGTTGTATTCAGCGATGTGGGTGATATTTTTTGCTCCGTGGGGCCATCGTGCGATCAGGAGATCATCTTGGTTGAATCCCTCATAATACCCACCACAATCTACAACAGGACACTCTCGCCGCCATACCATGTACACGTCGCTAGTATAATTAGCTGCCCTGTGGATGGCAAGGAAGTATCGGATTCTGCCGTTTTCATCACGGCCGGGGATATCATTATGGCTGTTGATTTTGACCCAATTGAGGCTCATGTTTTGGCTCCAAAGGATAGTGTTCTGTATCACCACAGGATATCATGGTTGTGGCACTGTTATTTGGCTGGTTAATTCGTTGTCAACCGTAGTAGTTTGGTGGCTGGTGGTGTCGGTGGTCGGTATTAACTGGCTATTGGTGGCTGCCACAGTTGGCTACCGAGCGAAGCCCAGCCATTGTGGTCGGGAGCGGATTCGGGAAGATTTGGTTTAAGGGAGATTGCATCATGGGTCTGTTTGCTGCTGCGAAGAGCAAGGTGGTCGAGACGGTTGGTGCCAAGGTCAAGAAGGCCACCGCGTGGGTGGTTGGTGATCCGGCTGGTGACGTGGTGGGAAAGGCCATCCACGAGCTGATGGAGCTGAATGCCCGGGAGAAGGAAATCGCTGCGAAGAAGAAGCTGTTCACGACGGTGGTGGCCAAGCACGCGGCGACCAACTTCACGCAGGATTTCTGTGCTCTGGGGGTTATGCCCGATACGCCCATGACCGTGGTGAATACGGATGGTGAGAAGGTCACCTACGTGGTGCAGGATCGTGGTGGGCAGTACAATGTCAAGCCCGAGCAGCAGGATGCCCTCAAGCAGCTGTTGGGGGCTGATCTGGCGGAGAGTCTGCTCTACACCGAGACGTCGTTCGGGTTCGACCGGACGGTGTTCGCCATCCCCGGTGTGTCGGAGGCCATCGAGAAGGCCTTGGAAGGTGCCGTCAAGAAGCTGGTCAAGGATGAGGTGCTGACCGGTGAGCAGGCCGACAGCCTGATCAGTGCGGAGAGCAAGACTAGCTTCAAGCCGGGGACTCTCGAGCGGGCTGCGGAGTACTGTGGTCGGGACACGACCAAGCTGGCTCAGTTCATCGATGCGATGGGCAGCAGCTGCACGCGGTACATCAAGACCTGATCTGGTCCTGTGGTTGCATTCTGCAGATCGGTGGGGGCCGGGGAATAATCCCCGGCCCCCATTTTTATTTGTGGTACACCAGCGGGCTTATACGAATTCACGGTTAGTAGCGTGGTGACACATACTACCGTTCAGATTGGCTGCTATGAGCCGGTCACCGCAATCACTATAGGATCAAACATGTCAGCTAAAGAAGAGAATCTCGCCACCCTGCGTCACCGGATCGATAAGGCTGCCCAGGCATACTATCGACATGACGGACAGATTGCCGATGCTGAGTATGACGATCTGATTGAGCAGCTGCGGAAGCAGGCACCTGATGATTTCAGGCTCACTAGGGTTGGCATTCCTTACGGTCCGTCTGAACTCCGGAGCAAGACCAAGCATCCTATCCCCATGGGATCGCTGGACAACACAGATGATGGTATCAGTGGCTTCTCTAAGTGGCATGGTGACGTTGGGAATGTACCCGTCTGTGCTTCGCTGAAAGTAGATGGTAGCAGCATCCGTTTGCGATACAAGGGTGGAGTCTTGGTCGAAGCTGCGACCAGGGGCAATGGTGAAGTGGGAGAAATTATCACCGCCAACGTGGTTAACTTCAAGAACGTACCGACTACTTTGCCCAAGTCGATCGATGTCGATGTCCGTGGTGAAGCTATCCTGTATTTGGATGATTATCGCAAGATTCGCGCTTCTAGCTTGGGAATGGATTTCGAGGCAATTCCGGAGAAGGATAGGAGCAATCCCCGAAATATCGGTAATGGAATCATCGGCCGGGATGATGGCACCGACACAGATAAGATGCGATTCCTGGCTTTTAATGTCGAGGCCGATGGCATCACTTTCGATAGTGAGATGGATAAGCTGAAGTTCATTGAAGATATTGGTTTCGAAGTGGTGCCCCACAGCTTGGTTAAGACAGCGGCTGAATTGCGAAAGTATTACGATCAAGTGAATAGTGGTAGGAATCAGTTGCCTTTTGAGATCGACGGTGTCGTGGTGTGCGTCGACCAGATCAAGCAGCAGGATCTGTATGTCACCGCTGATGCAAAATCTCGCATGAGGCCCAAATATGCTAGGGCCATTAAGTTTCCGCATAAGGCCAATGTTACCAAGGTAGTAGCTGTCGAGATCTCCATTGGTCATACAGGGGCGATTATCCCGACCGCCGTACTGGAGGAGGTTCGTGTTGGTGGCGTGAACGTTGTGCATGCTTTGCTTAATAATTGGGATGAGATCGACAGGCTGGATGTTTGCATTGGTGATCGAGTAGAAGTGGTACTGGCTGGCGATATCATCCCCAAGATTACACAAGTGGTCGATCGGGCATCAGACCGGATCAAGATCACTGAACCTACTAAGTGTCCGGTTTGCAGCGATAAGACCACCCGTATGCTCCGCGGTAAATCTGGCGCTGTGACGTATTGTGTCAATAAGCAATGCCCCGGTTCTGCGCTACAGAAAATCAGTAAGTGGATCGGCAGTTCCAAGACTGGTGTTGGCATTCTCGGAATTGGCGATTCGATTTTGAAGGTGTTGTGGGACAACGGTCTGGTTAAAGACCCGGCTGATTTGTACACTATCACAGTGGATCAAATTGCTGATTTGGAGATGCCAGGTAGTGCGAACGAACGCAGGGGCACCGCTGGTATTAGAATCGGTGAATCACGTGCCAGGGATATCGTATCCAATATCAATGGTAAGCGTAGTTTGGGTCTGGATACTTTTTTGGGCAGTTTGGGTATCGAACTGCTTGGCAGGAGACGAGTTAAGATTTTGCAGCAAGCTGCCAAGGGGCAGCTGGATACCCTAGGTGATTGGCAGGATGATGATAAGTTGGCTAGTATCCAGATTGATGGATTCGGGGATACGATTCGGGAATCGATTAGGATTGGTCTTATCGAGAATCGTGCCTTGATTAGCAAGTTGATCAAGGTGGGGGTAAGTGTGGACGCACCAAAGGGAGATACCAAGATGGTGGATAATGCTAATGCTGATCATCTGCAATTCGTCAGGCAGTTTTCCGGCATTTCTTTTTGTTTTACTGGTACCAGGGAATGCTTGGATGAGGTTACCGCTCTGGGTGCTGTGATTAAGAGCGGTGTCTCTAAGTCTGGTCCTAGTCCAGACTACTTGGTGCAGAAGGATCCGTTGAGCACTTCTTCTAAGACCAAGAACGCAGAGGCTAATGGTCACACTAGGATTATTAGCATCGACTTCCTCAAGAAATGCCTGAGCGGCGAGGCTAAGCTTAAGGCTTAACCTCTGTTTATCCCCCGGCCCCTTTATGTAGACCTGGCTAGCCAGCACGAATTCACGGCTAGTAGCGTGGTGTCACATTCGATTACCGATCAGACTGGCCTCTAGAAAAAGACCAACGCCAGCAATCGGTATGGTGACTGGCCCTTAAGAAACTGACCAACGCCAGCACCTTTCTTATTATCTGGAGAGCAATATGCGATGGGATGAATTGCACACCGGACCATTCACGCCGACCAAGGTGAACGGAAAGGGCGTCCCTTGGGTGGTGGCGTTTGTTATCCACGAGCATGGTAGAGTGGTCATCAAGGGAATGGAAAATGTCGTTGATACTGTGATCAAGCAGCGATTCCCCAAGTCTATCTTCAAGAAGATCACTTACTCGTCGATCCCGCCGGAAAGCTTCGCCGCGTACGTGCTGCGTGGGGTTAAACACCATATCGATACTGGGATTTGGACGTCGCACAGTTTGAATATCAGTGTCCACAAGGTGCGCAAGCGATACCCAAACAAACGTGGTGAGAGGTATTACAAGCCATTTCGTACCACTAAACGGTATGAGCACCGTCTTGTGGTAAGGCAGCAATCTGGGGAGTGTGTGGTTATTGCCTTCCGTAATTTCCCCAAGCATTGGCTCCCCGTGTATGACACGGCTGCTTCGATTATCAGGCAACATGATGGGCACCTACTTGCGGGTCAGAGCGTGCCGTTCACTGACAGATGATTGACCTACTGCGGTAAGGTCCAGCCTGTCAGCGGTCATTGTCAGTGCTGGAACGACGACTGATTTCTCCAACTAGAGACCTACCCCCGAGTAAAAAACCATGAATTGCCCTTGGTGTAACAGTAAATCAGTAGATCATACTGGCGAATTCGATCTTGATAATAACGAAGCCCGCCATGATTACAAATGTAGTGATTGTGGTTGTGGGTTTCAGGTCACATATACCTCCCCACATGTCTTCATGGTCAAACCGCCAGAAAATATCCGTCGTGAGGTGCCTGGCACGGTAAAGATTAAGGTAACAGAAGGCCGAAGTAATACTCTGCGGGATACCCTCGTGAGGATTTTCATCAAAGATGGTCACGATTACGGCTACTGGTTCAGCGAACGTAGTTTGTACCAGATGTTGGATGCAAAACAGCGATACCAATATCTCGAACCTGCTGTTTTCGAGCGGGGAGCATACCGCCATACCTATGTAGACTTCACTGTGTCGGCACGTGATGCGGACATTATCAAGAAGGAAGGGCTTAACCCGTTTAAGTCTGGTAAAAATTAATCCTCGGTAGCCAAGCTGCCACAATAGGTTGATGTGTTCGATTTTTAATATCAAATAGGAGTTGATCATGAAGAAATACAGGGTTTATTTGTCCCCCACATCACCGATCGAACCGAAAGGCCAGTACCGGGTGACCAAGACAGTCAATACCCTCACTGTTTCGATCGGGCAGTTGCTCACCGAGAAGGAAGTCTCGGAGCTAATGCGTCGCCCGGGTTTTGAAGTGACGATCCAGCTAGTGACGATCCAGCTCGGTCGGTAGATCTCAACAGATGAGCCAAACGACAAGACACAAAAAGGAATGTTATGCCCTCCAAAGATGAACTTATCCAGCACATCCAGACCCTCAATGGTCTGATCGATGGTGAATCTGACGAACTTGGTCAGATGCTTACGCCAATCATCAGGACACTCGAGAAGATAGTCACTCCAATGCTGTCAAAGGATCTAATGGAACCTGACCAATGCTCTACGACAAAGGATCCAATACTACTACGAACTCCCACTATGGAGCTTTGGGATTTTTACACTCGCATCCGCGGCGGTGGAGATGACGCGATCGCGGCGGTAAAGGAGTACTTTGACACGTGAAGCAGGCATACACCCAACAGTTCGAAATCAATGGGAAGAGGATTACATCCGTAGTCATGGATGAAGAGGAGTTCATCCAGATGTGTGATCAACTGTCGGGAATCTTCAACGTTCTACCACCTGCTGAGCGAGTTGAGGACGGGCAGATCGCCAAACTAAAGAAGGCCAAGCACATCCCCATGATGTGCCGAGGCACTAAAACACAACAGTTCTTCGATCGATATCAGATCCAGACAGACCTTGCTTGCTTCATCGTCAGGGGTCAGGGACACTTCGTGCTGACGCAAATCCTCGAATCCACAGATCCGGAATTAAATTGACTAAACCACGTGTCAAAAGCAAGAGTAAACGCATTTCCAGGCAGGAAATGGGCGAGTGCGTAGCCAAGGTGCTGTATTTAGTTAATATACCGCCCAATGTGTATTATTCTGGCATCGAGTTGTCGAAAATGCTTAAGCCAGTTCTCAAGACGTTGGAGAAGATGAATTGGAAATCACTGAAAAGCTGAAAATCTGGTTCGAGACCAACCAGATCACGAGGCCTGCTGATCCAGCAGATAGTGTATTTAATAGCTTCACTAGCACATTTACGTCTCGAGACGTGCTCAACGCTATGGATGTCTACATCGATACTATCTGTCGTCAACCAAAAGAATCCTTTGACAATGGTGGCGCTTTATGTGCTACCATTGTATGGATCTTGTGTCCGTGGACACAGGCGGTAGTCGGGCCAGTAACACATGAATTAATCGTTAGGATCATTGATCATTACGGTTTCACCACCACCACTGTGTCTCCCCGTAGTGCATTGCGTAAGGTGCTTGCGGCTAAAATCAACCTGAGGCAGGCGTACAGCCGGGCGAACTCGCGGTTCGGACCAGTCGATCGAGATCTGGTCGACTCCATCGTCTGTAAGCTAGACACCGTAGATCAGGTCTACGAGTTGAAGCCAGAAACGTTGGATGCCGTGCTAGGTCGAGGATTATGATGATTTGGTGTGCAATCGGTTCGTTGAGCAAGAATAAGAAGTTAGCATCAGCTGATATTGTAGGTCCCTATGAGGACATTGAGCAGATGCAACAATCAGTCGCTGAACGCATCAGAGAGATCCGATCAGAGGGATTAGTACCATGCGTTATCCCCTTTGAACTATGCTCTGATGATGTACCAGAGGCATTACACGAATTAACCAATTGATGGGTAGTGCCACAAGGTAGTACCACGGAGAGATGGGCACGATCTTGGCGGCTGTGGTTCGGCGCATGGCCAAGGTTGTTAAGCCACCACGCCCATCTCCCGTGACCACTCCCTCTATAGGATACTACCATGGCCGCATACAGCGTCACGATCGGACCGGAGTTCTTCGCCAAGAGTCGTAATGACTATGACGATTGGCGTTGGGCGTTAGTCCGGGAGTTCTTCCAGAACTCGATCGACTGCGGGTCCAAGACCGTCCAATTGGATACCTCTCTTAACGCCGATGGGGACACCGTTGTCAGTGTCACCAACGATGGTCGACCCATGACTCGAGAGATCATCGTTGACAAGCTGTTTTCGCTGGGCAGCAGCGGTAAGAACTTCGAGGGGGGCACCACAGGAGGATTTGGCAAGGCCAAGGAGGTCTTGTACTTCTGCCATCTCAATTACATCATCCGGACTGGTAACTGGCTGGTGACCGGCAGCGGGGCACAGTACGACGTTAGCGAAACGGGCAGCCATCTGCATGGTACCCAGAGCACCATCGTGATTCAAGGCGATCATGCAGAGGTGATTGCTGGTCGGGCCAAGACGTTTGTGCGGTACAGCCAAGTCAGTTCGGAGTTCGTGATCAATGGGGAATCTCGTTTTGGTAGCCTGCGGAAGGGCAGCCAGCGTCGAGATTTGGGGTTCGGTATTGTCTATACCAATAAGACGTTCAGCAATTTGATGATCGTGCGGATCAATGGGATCCCCATGTTCACCTATCCGATTGGTTTGGATAGGTGCGTGGTCGTCGAGTTGAGTGGCAACAGTGATCAGGTGTTGACCGCCAGCCGTGATGGGTTGGTTCAGCCGTTTAAGACGGAGCTGAGCGATTTCATCACGGAGCTGAGCGTGGACAAGCGTAGTGCCTTGCGTAACCGCAGTTTGGTTCCGCATTATATCCACTATAATGGCAGCAAGTTGTGTCACCACAACCGCTTGGATGTGGCCGCTGTGGTTGGTGCTACTGCATCTGCTGCTGGGCCTAGCACGGGTACAGTACCATCCCCGGTGGTCAATGGCGTGGATGTCGATGGTAATCAGGTGGTTCAGGCTCCCATTTGTTCGGCCACTACTACTGGGTACTGGGGTGGGTCTGCACGTAGCGTGGCTACTACTGAGGTTCCTGTGCAGCGCATGGTTACCTTGGGTACGGATTTTATCTTGAAGAATGAGACTGGCCTCAAGATTCCGGCCCACTTCGATCCGGGGAGTACTCATTTCGGCACGTACGCTGAGAAGCTGGTGCGGATTTGGGGGCGGTTGGTGCTCGAGATGCACCGGCTATTCGATCATGAGAGTACCTTCTCTGTCGGGTTCATTTTCGATGATGGCGATTTGTTGTGCACTGAGGCACAGTACGAGAAGGGTGATTTTGGACAGGTGTATTACCTCAATCCTGCGGAGGTGGCGGAGCAGAGGTCGTCTTTGTCCAAGTCGTTTAAGAAGCGGTTCAAGTTGACTGAACGGGATCGTCTGATTTCGATTGCTGCTCATGAGTTTGTACATGGTCTGGGGTATGGGTGGCACGATGAGCGGTATGCTAACCAGTTGACCACGGTTCTGGCTAAGGTCATGAAGCACCGGAAGCGGTTTAATTGGTGCTTTGTTTGATATTCACTGGCTTGTTGGTGTTGACACAATATGGTCTTGGATGGGTTCGGTCTGGTAAGGCAGGGCGTGGCAGGGCAGGGCTTGGCGAGGCAAGGGAGCCAATGGCTCAACATTCTATAATCCATTAGAAAGGCAGATATGAAGGCTATTCGTAGGGCGGAATTCGTTCTCAAGGGGGTGACCCCGTTGCTGATGCATAAAGATGATGTGTTGGCTGCAGATATGCTTCAGGAGTGGCGTAAGGATCCTGCAAACAAAGGCATGTCCGTCCCTGGCGATGATCGGACTCCTCCGTGGACTTGGCAGGCTAATACTTATGTCGACGAGGATGGAAATGTTACTATCCCTACACAAAATTTGATGCGGTGTTTGTGTAAGGCTGGTTCCAGGATGATCCTCAAGCGGACTACCACGTTTAAGGAATTAACCCAGACTGGTCTGTTCATTGCTAATGATTGTCTGGATTTTGTCAACGGTGGTACCAAAGTTAATATGTCCGATTTCGTCAAGAATCGCGACGAGAAGTTTACTCAACAGATGGCACGGGCCGAAAAGACTGGTTTTAAGCTCGATGTTAGGCGTGTGGGTATGCAGTCAGGGTCCAAGCATGTTCGTGTGCGTCCCATTTTCCGTGCTTGGCAGGCCCGAGGTGTGCTCAATGTAACGGCTCCTGAGTTCGATCAGGAGCGATTGAATACTCTATTTGAATTGGCCGGTATGCAGGGTCTATGTGAGTGGAGGCCAGGAGGGAAGACTCCTGGGTCTTTTGGCATGTTTGAGGCTTCTGTTGTATTAGATTGATATCCACATGTGTGGACCGCTGGAAGGGTTCGGCGTGGCTCGGCCAGGCAGGGCGAGGCAAGGCATGGCGAGGCAAGGCAAGGGAGCCAATGGCTCATCAATTATGGGTCACATGAAAGAAGATAAGTACAGTTACTTAGTAGATCGTCTGTACCGTCACTTCTCCTCCTATAAAAAGGGGGACACTGTGCCGTGGGCCGATGTCGAACGCATTATGGGTATCGGCCGAGACGACCTTGGCGGCAGAAATATCGTCAAGCGTCTGGTTAGAGATATGCTCAGAAAGAGGCATATCACATGTATGGTCGTTAACAAAATCGGTATTAGGTTGCTGACAGACATGGAGGCGGCTGTCGAAGTTCCCAAGATGCGACAGAAGCGTGCTAGGCGGCAGATCCGAAAGGGTCTCAAGGAGACAGAGCATGTGGACCATAATAATCTGTCGGATCGTGCTGCACAGAGTCTGGCAATGAGCCGCAAGGCCATGAAGCGTGAATATGATAGCATCCAGCATAATGTAAATCAAGTCTCTACCTTGATGAAGCCATCGACCCGGCAGTTCTAGCTGATTCACGCGGGTGTTAGACCGGCAACAATAAGCCCGACCCCTACGGGTGATGCCCGATACCATAACAGTGTAGGTCGTTTCCAGACAGGAAAAGCACATATGAAAACGTTGCCGTTGACGGAAGAACACAAAGTCAACTTTCAGACACTAAAGCTGGCTGTCGAGTACGAAGATGTATCACTGGTTAGTGCTATCCGGAAGAGTGATGGGCTCCCGGTCGCACTGATCTGTGCGATGAATCATCTTGCCGATGGCAATGTGGTGCCAGTTCCTCTAGCTGAGATGATTAATGGCAATCCGTATGACATGTACTATGACCCCACTCGCGATACAATGGAATAAGCAATGAGTAGTCCGGTGGATAACAAGATGAGTGCAAGTTGCCGTTCCATGATTGGGCGATTGGCCAAGTTGACGTATAGTTGCCAAGAGTCTGGTGAAACTGCGCCACACATGCCTATTATGCTTGTTGATGATCATGCTTTGGCCGGCACCAAGTACGCCAGCGAGGTACCGGAGCATACTGGGTATTATTCGTTGCCGTTGAGAGACCAGGACGGCTCTCAACCCGCTTTCGGTTACTTGCCTGCGGTGGTGGACGTCTTCCCTGATGGTACTGCTATCGCTAAGACTCGAGAGTGGAAGTATGGTTATCGTGTTGGAGAGCCGACACTCGATGGTAAACCACGGGAGGTGTCGAGTAACAGCCAAGACAATCATATGGTAGTCAGGCATTATCTGCTGGGCTGCCAGCATACTTATGCAATCAGGAATGATTTGGCGGCGGATCTTGGTCACCAACTGTTCAATCATGATCACCTGTACCATTGTCGCAAATGTGGCCACACATATGTTGTAGATTCCAGCGACTGATATTCACTGGCCGTGCGGCGTGGCCACACCATGGTAGACGAAGCACCCACTACCTGGAGACAGAGGTTATGTCCAAATTCGACTACCAAATTCAGGCGGAAGAGTTGATCCCGTGCTGCCCTTTTTGTGGGGAGGTATTGGATGGAATGATCGTCAACGGTATGCATGCTAGATGCAATCAGGAATATGCGATCGAGCTAGATCTGCTCGATCAACCCGATAGCCAAGAGCAGATTCACCAGTAAACGTCTCTTGCCACAATATCCGGCGGTTCAGCCCACCATATCCAGGAGTCATACGATGGACGTCGTTAACCATATCATCACCAATGCCGGGGTACAGCCCCGGCCTTACCAGCAGCGGATCGTTAGTAAGGTGTATCAGATGTTTCGCGGTGAATACCGCAATGAGAACACCGATCAACTCGAGCCACAGATCAACACCGCCATGATCGAGAGCCCTACGGGGAGCGGCAAGACCGTGATGGCGTTGCTGACGGCCAAGGCACTGCAGAATGACGATCCGGATCTGGTGGTGGCCTGGGTGGCCATGCGGCGAAATCTGCTTACGCAGGCCTGCCGTGAGAACCATGCCAAGGGTATCAACGTGCAGAACGTGCATTGGGTGAGCATGTTCGATGACAATCCGGAGGCCGTGCTGCAAGCAAAGCGGGATGGCAAGAGGGTGTTGATGATCGTTGACGAGGCGCAGCACGACGCGGCATCGTCAATGAGCCACCTGCACAACGTCATCGGACCTGATATGATCCTGGGGATGACAGCTACCCCATTCCGGACCGACCGAATGAAGTTGTGCTTCCAGAAGGTGATTAAGGACTGTGGCATCCACCAGCTGATCAGCGATGGTTATCTGGCACCGTACAAGCACTACACTATCCCCAAGTGGACGCCGGTGGATGTCGGTAAGTTCTACTGTGCTGATACCGAGCGGTGGGGCAAGTCGATCTTTTTCTTCTTGTCTCTGGATGAATGTGATCAGCTGAGCAGGTTTCTCATGCGTCGTGGTGTTCGACACGAAGTGGTGCGGGGTGGTCAGCAGCAGACCACCGATCGGCAGTTGGCCGCTTTTGAGAACGATGAGATCGACGTCCTGATCAACTGCATGGTGTTGACGGAGGGCTTTGACTGCCCTTCTCTCAAGACTGCGTGGATCAGGGATAGCAGCCGGGGTCCGACCATGCAGATGGCGGGACGGGCTTTCCGGCAACATCCGAGCATCAAGTACAAGCAGGTGGTTCAGAGCAAAATGACTGATTGGCCTTTTGCTCGCACAGCTCTGCCCGTGGAGCAGTACCTCTGGTTGGGCGATGACTGGCGTTCTTTGCTCGTTAACCCGAGATTGAACGACATCAATCGCAATGCGAGGATGGCTATCGCGACGGTGGATGTGCAAATGCCCGAGTACATCAAGGTCCGGAAGGGGCGTCCCAGTGCCCGCCATCGGATCATCCGGTGATACTCCCCCATAATCTGTCTTTGATGTCGATCTCACGTATTTGATAAGATAGATAATCCCGGGGAGGAAGAATTAACTCCCCGGGATCGGTCGCAACAGATAAATATGGGGCAGTAAGGTGCTGCCCACCAATCCCAGGGATTATCGGAATTAACTCCCCGGGATTGGCCGCAACAGTTTTGTGGGCAGCGTGGCTGCTCTGGAACAGTAATCTAGGAGATATCATGGTCGCCGCAACGAATGACATGAAGTTCGAGCACAAGTACATCCCGGTCAATGCCCTTCGGGTCAAGACCAAGGTCAATGAGCGGAACGGTCGAGTCGAAGTCGATCGGGTTATGGTCAACGACGAGCCGATGGAAGCGAGCGATCGGTTCTGGACGTCGCTGTTCGCTCGCTTCGGATTCAATGGTTCGTTCTTCAAGTACTTCACGCACGCTGAGACGTTTGAGCGTATCAGCGAGCGGGAGCGGGGAATGGTGCGGCTGTGCGTGGAGCGGAATGATGACACTCCGCGTCTGCTCGCCGTGAGTAACCCGGCCAAGCCGGTGGTGGGTTACGACGATCTGATGGGCATTCTCACGGGGTATCGTGGGGAGTCTATCAACTACGTGAATGGCATCGTCGAGTCGACGCATGCTCCTCGAGTCGGTGGAGCGTTCTCGGTTCTCGGCGATATGCATGAGAACCGGTTCGTGATGCAGACGCCCATCGATGGGTACGGCCAGCCCAACTTGTACCTGTCGATGTTGCGGCAGGTGTGTGAGAATGGCATGATCGGTCTGGCACGTGCCTTCCGGTCGTCGCTGGCTCTCGGCAAGGGTGATGACAACGTTGGTCCGAGCATCATCCGTGCACTGGATGGTTTCAACAACGAGGATGGCTATGCGGCTCTGCGGCAGCGGTTGGAAGCCGCCGGGACTTCGTGGCTCTCGGTGTTCGAGGCACAGCAGCTTTACAAGCAGCTGGTCCGGTTGCACCACGGTGGGAACCTGTCTCGTGCTCCCAAGAGTGGCACTGTCAAGTGGGACAGCAAGGCGGCCTCTCCGATTATCTCCGAATTTCACCGGCTGACCGGTGATATCGCGGAGACGTACGGTCTGGCCAATCTGGACGCCCTCAGCCCCAAGCGTCAGCGGACGCTCCCGGTGAAGTGCACGGTGTACGATGCGATCAATTTCACCACCGAAGTGGCGACGCACTACGCCCAGCCCGAGGGTGCCCGCCGACTCAACGGTTTCGTCGGCACGATGATTTCGGGTGAGTACGACATGGAGGGTACCAAGGATAGGTTCGGTGAGTTCGCAGACTTCCTGGTCGATGCCAAGATGGGCAGCGGCCTGACCGGCAGCGAGGTGATCACCAACTGATCGATGGGGTTGAATCTCTTCCTCCCCCTCCCACTGGATGGCCGGTGGGAGGGGGTTTATTTTACACCTTCTAGGAGACGAGTGATGCGTAATGAAGCTGCTGATGATGGTGCTGGTCAGAGCGGTAAGAAGAAAAAGAGTCGACAGATGCCTGCTGGTGGTTGGCCTTTGCTCAATGACCAGCCTATGCGTGAGTGGCATCTGGTGTGCTTGATGAAGGATGGGACCGGTGCCAAGGTCACGGTGGTCGCCCGGGACCGGCAAGAGGCGTGCCGCGAGATCGTGCACGACGTCATGCGTAATGGCGGTACGGTCAAGCGGATCATCGACGCTAAGAACGAGTAATATTCACTAGTCCAGCCTGCGAGCAACATCTAAATAGGGGATGATACCATGAGCCACGGAGATGATATCATGAGTCGCGAGCCGGTGTTCTGCGTGAGACAAAGCATGTTGTCTCATTTGATCTCCAGCATCAAACCCGGTGCTATTGTCCGATGGCACGACCCTGATTCCTGTGGTAGGGTGCTGGGTCCAGGCCACGTGGCCAAGGTAGCCAGGATGATTTGCGTCTCGAGCATCAAGCTGCTGGACGATGATTCAGTACGTGTGTGTGATAGAGACGGTAGTGTGCTCGTGTGCCCAATTCAAGAGCTGGAGGTGATCACGGACCACGTGTTCACTAGCGAGCAAGCTATAAATGAGGCCATGGAGTACATCCAAACGTGGGATGCCATGGAGCTGGCTACGTTTTTGGCTGAGTGTTATCCGGGAGAGCGGGTAACGGTGGACTCTACTTCCCGAATGTACGATGATAATTCGGGTAGGGTGGTAGATGTGGACCGGTACGCCTGATTCACCAGCTCCTGGCTGCTGCCACAAAGACATATCCCCCCGCCACCCCGCCACAAGGAGCACTGCCATGAAGAAGAATCGCGTCTCCAGCCGCAAGAGCAAGCGTCGCAAGGGCGGGCACATGCTTCCCGGCACCGGTTTCAGTCTCACTCGCACCACGTTCGATAACGGGTGCGGTGCGGTACGTACCAGCAAGCCCAACCGTGCCAACGCCAGTCGATCCGCTATCGCAGACAGTTGTGCCTGAGGAATAAATGGATTACGCTTGGACGATCACCCGCGACTGTACTGATCCCCGTATGCAACGCAATGAGGGAATCGCACCACCCGATATTGCCGGTTGTTCTTCAGTGAGTGTGTCGCATGCTGATGGTGTACCACGCATGAATGTGGTGGGCGTGATTGGCCCAATAGAATCGACATACTGGCGTAGTGCTTGTACCAATGCTCTGCATGGGCATGAAGCCATCTTGCATGATCCCAGCAGGCGATTGTTTCAAATTTTCGACAGCCACGTCATACGATATGAAGGATACATGGTGTTCAATGATGACACCGACGCCACCGGCATGGAGCCGCTGATGGAGTTCGGAAAACCGTACGCTGGGTGCACCAGGATCAGGTATCGCAACATTGATGGTGAGTGGCAATGGCTATGATCGATGAAGATGACGATTTGACGGGAGTAGAGCCTCGTGACTGTACGGCCTGCGGGAAAGCTATCCCGTTAGCACGACTGGCCTTTATTCCGGATACACTGTACTGCGTCCAATGTGTGGACTATCATGGGCCTAAGGTGGTGCACGATCCAAACGAGATTTGTGCCAAGGCAAGTCAGAGCTGCCAGAACGGCTTTGCCCCCAAAGACTAGTGCAGAAGATTCACAGCCTGCTGCACCGTGCCACATATTAGTAGGACGACCACCACCGGGAGAAGAAACAATGGCTTACTTGGGACATATCGATCGTGTACTGATCCAGAAGTTGATCAGCAATACGGATGAGGATTCTCTCCAGGCACTGCTGGATAAAGCAAGGACGGAGCACCCCAGCAAGCCTGGGATGCCTGACATGTCATACCCGTATTACGCTGGTAGCCTGCAGTATTTTGTGTCTGAGTTGAGGCGGATGGTCCAGTTGCTGGATCAGCAGCTCGAGGAGGTACGCCGCCACGATACGGCCATGCAATGGGCCGCTGAGTACACCTTGACCGACAGTGTACTACCACGTGATGGTCTGACGAGAGGGTCATCCTGTCGCTCATTTCCTCCGCGATGGGAGAAGTACTACGAAGCTGTGGCGATCATTCAGCAGGCGATGAAGGATGGCATGAGCGACGAAAGGCTGCGTGAATACCTCAAGGATGGCATCACCGATCAAGAGTACGCTCAGGAGCGATTCCTGGATCCAGATGAGGTGTGTACTGATTGTGAAGAATATATCGGCAAGAACGGTGTCTGCATACAATGCCAGTGTTGACAGCAAAGGCTGAATAACATGTACAAGATGTTCATCGACGATGTTAGGTCTCCACCGCAGGGTGATTGGGTGGTTGTCCGTTCTTCGGACGAAGCTTTGGCTCATATCGTCAACAACGGCATGCCATCTTTTATCAGCTTCGACTATGATCTGGGTGGTGATGACACATCTATGGTATTCCTCCGTCGTCTGGTCGATCAGGTGTGGGATGGGACAGGTGCTCCGCCAGCGTATGAGGTACACTCTGCCAATCCGGTAGGAGCAGCCTGGATTCGGTCGTTCATGGACAGCTGGCAGAGAAGCATAGATATCGCTTGATACACTCTGAGGTATTAGAGTGTAGGATGGGACCCTAGCTCAATTGGTTAGAGCAACGGACTCATAATCCGTCGGTTCCCGGTTCGAGTCCGGGGGGTCCTACTTAAGGGTCGAGTGGCGAAACAGGCAGACGCACGGGATTTAAAATCCCGTGGGAGCAATCCCGTGCGGGTTCGATTCCCGCCTCGACCACTGTCCCGAAAAACAAAGGTGAAACTTGGAAATCCCATGTGAAGATGATGACATGATCGTCTACGAGGAGTGGCAGGCGTACGTTGATCAGTTGGAAGAGGAACGAGAAGAATGGGTAAATACGATTGGATGTGGTGACTAAGGGAGATACAGTAGCCGCGGTCGAAGCGGGCGGTATGAGACTCGCCGGGGATCGGCGGGCGGCAGGATCGCACCGATAAAGCGACACTCTGCCGCCCGCCGCCCTGGCCCACAAAGAGATCGGTAAAAAGCGAGCAAAGGAAATACTATGAGTGGTGATACCAAGACTATTCGTGTTCGCATCGCAGTGTGCATGTCGGAGGATGGTGACTACTCTGCAAACGGCTGGCGTAGCTATGGTAAGGATGCAGGCCATGAGGCAGCTGGTATGGCACGTGAGTGTATGGAATGGAAGGACGGAGATGCACAGATTAGGTGGGTAGAGGCCGACGTGCCAGTGTATCACGAGCCAACAGTGCAAGGCATGGTAGCTAGAGAATAAAAATTGCCGGGGATCGGCGGGCGGCGTCACGCCGTACGGTGCACCTATCCGGGTGCGTCGCCCGCCGCCCTGGCCCACAAAACAAGGGGGCGTACCGGTATCGACTGGATGCAGGAGGTACAGACTGCGTGTCGTGGTTGATCGGTTGGCCACGTTAAAAGCCGATCAAGGTTAATTGGCAGCTTCAACACTGCCCCCGCTCTCGCTGCCTGAGTGCAGTGACCGGGTGGATCACGTGAATCCATCGCCAATCACGTTGACGGCTGGAAAGACAGCTGACAGGCTGGAGAGACAGCCAAAGAATGGTGGTAAACCACCTGACGCCGATAATCGGCTAACTTTGCCTGTTGAGTGATAATCAATAGGACACGCACGTAGATGTCTGTATTGAATCATCACAGGACGCGGGTTCGACTCCCGCCGCCTCCATTTCGCTGCTGGCAAAATCTAGACCATTAGGCTAGTACCTAGTTGCCGGGTAATCCTCACGGGTTGGTAAAGGGGCAACCTGCGAATTTTGATTAACACGTCAAACGGCAGACAGATGTTGAATAACCTGTTCAGCGATTGATATAGTTAAACCGATATTCTCATCGATATGGAAGAAACTACCATCGATAGAAGCATCAGGCCAATCGTCTAAGATGGCAAAATGAGTATGCGGATTCTCGTCTAACCACGCTTGGATCTCGATCCTACGTTCTGTCCATGCCCCAGGAGTGTCGATACGGGGGGTACAATCATGGATATCTAAGCCATGGTTGGCCAATGCCTTCTTGACTAAACGCTTATCCTTATCCTCGAGCCGCCATGTAGAGGACAGGACTACTTTGGCTTGCGTCTCATTGACGATTTTGGCGACTAAGGCCACCAGAATATCGTCTATAAAATCGCCACCAAACATTTTACGTGTTTTGTTCGTGTTGAGCACACCGTCGATGTCGAGGAAGATGATTTTCATATAGTATTGTGGCAGGCCTCATAGGGGTGGTTAACCTATCTACGAGACATGGTCTGCAAAAGAGAAATCATGCCCAGGGTCTTCAGACCTGGCTTACGCCCGAATCATTCAGGTAGACGATGTAAAGCCTACCTTTATTCTCTGCGGCAATGTAGGACTCGTTGATGTCGAGTTCGACACCCTCGGCGGCGAGCTTCCTGATGCGGTTAATCTGCCTCTTGATGGCGAGCGGCGATTCGGAGTGGTTGCCGGAGCATCCACAACAGCACTTGTCGGCTTTCCCCGAGTAGGAGGACTTGGCTCTAGAGAAGTCGATGTCGGCGGCGTTCATTGTATATCCTAGGGATTAGTGGTTGGTACTAGAGTGTGGCTACGGAGGGCTAAGCGTGAATCACGACTGAGATCGCCGCTGTAGGTGATCTCGTAGCTGGTCCGCTTCCTTGTCCGTAGGTGGATCGACGAAATCACACGTATATTCTCTCATGCCATGATTAGGGGTGAGCAGATATACGTGCTGCTGGACTACGTCGAACTCAAAATCCATCTTGGGGAATGAGTGCTGCCTGACGTATTCATCAGCCTCGGCCTCGGTTTTGAAAGGACCGGCACTCATGATCTCGTCATCGGCGACATACAGGATACTATACATTGTCTTGCTCCAGGTAAGAAAGGGCGACCGGGGTGGGCTCGCCGGACTTAGTGCGGTCGCTATGCCGCTGCCCAGCCCACCCCGGTCGGTCCTATTTAGTGTGGCACCGGCTATGCCACAGTGAATACGTTTCCAGGCGGGAAATGAGTGTTACCGCATGACACCACCGTGAGCGTAGTTGGCCGCACGCAACTGATCGTACCACTCGTATGCCTGCTTCTCGGTCACGGTCCGCCCAACCACCTTGAACAGATAGGCCAGGCGCTGATTATACTTGTGTCGCAAAGCATTGATCTGGTAGAGCGGTCGCTCACCATCGGCTGCCAACCGTTCGGGTTCGAGGTCGCAGTAAGTGAGATAGATGGCCTCTAGTGCGAGATTCTCGGCTCGATCACGGAACTGACTATACTCGAGAGGCTCTTCACGCTGTGTCACAGGGGGTGTAGGAATATATACTTGTGAGGCCACCCCTGCCGTTTGGGTGTCTGGTGTCATCATGCTGTACGGCACCTTCCACGTTGAACCGATATGACTCCCTCGTCCGGTGCCCCGTACCTCCAAAGAACGGACCTGTGCCGTCGTACGGTTGCACTTGACGATCTCGCCACGGGTGATCTGCCCATTTGGGCGACCAAAACGAACGATCATACCTACATGGCATTCTGCTTCGCGAATCATCGTATTTCTCCTATGGGGTTATGTAACAGGACTATGGTGTGTGGCAGGGGGCTAATTGTTGTACATTCCTCGTTTCCATTAAGGAAACGTGGGCATGCGTGGGTATCAGTAAATAACGCCGAAGCAGAAGGCCATCGAGGAATTGCGGTATTTAGTCGAATGCTCCCTCTGATCAGCAGCAAGAATTAATAGCCGTTTGGCTCCAGCCACAGAAGGGGTGTCGGGGGACTCCGGCAACCACCACTGGGACATGAACCATGTCCCTCACCTATCTGAAAGGAACCTACCATGGGTAAGAATAGTGTCAACGTCCTGGGTAAGAAGACCACCGGCACCACCGAGGCCACCAAGGCCAAGCGGTCCAAAACTGCAGCACAGCAGGCCAAGAAGGCGGCTAACATGAAGGCCGCCGCCGAACGGCTCGCCAAGTTGCAGGCGCAGCAACAGCTGGTGAACAAGCACCGAGCTGCCGGTCTGGTCGGATCCGACCAGACAATCCTCCAGGTGGTCAAGGAGCAAGAACAGGCTGCTGCCGCTGCCGCAGCCAAGCAGGAGCGTATTGTGGAGGAGCAGGTTGCTCGGCAGTTCGTGGATCAGGTGGTCAGCGGTCCACACGGCGAGATGGTGAGCAAGTCTCTCTCGTTAAAGGGTCCGCCCTGTAAGGTGGCCAAGGCGGTCCGGGAATTCATGCGGATCAACTGTCTGAGGCTCCCTGAGGCTGGTTGATCGATAGTTGGTTAACCCATACCCCTCTTGCTGCCACAAGATGGGGATGGAAACAGCGGTGCAGGCCGTAATAGAACGGCTGGTAAGTGATGGGTAGAGATTAGGGTTAGCCGGGAACCTCGCCCCATCCGCCTGTGCCACTGTTATGCAACAGGATCATATGCTCTACGAAATCATATTATCGGACGATGGGGGAAGTCATGACTGAAAATGACATGATTCAAATCACCGAGCGTTATCCGCCGCTAGACCGACTTCTAGTAGTCGGCCGACCTATGCCGAACGGCACAGAGGATATATTCTACGGGTTCGTTGCCCCGGAGATTGCGGTGCCGACTTGGAAGCGAATCACGCTTGTAGACGGCTATGTGCAGCAAACGATCGTTGGTTCTGTCAGGACAACGGACTACTGGAAAGATTTACCCGAGTGGATATGACTATGTGTACAGATAATCAACGGCTAATTATTCGAGTAGTATGTGCCGCTATCAGGCACAAAGAACAGCCCCACCTCATCATAGCTGGAGTTAGACACTATGACTCCGTAATGAGATCACAAGTAGAACGATCAGGGGGAGCTGACTACTGGCGAGGGTGCGAACAGGGATTTCTGGACAACAAAGGTAACTTCCTTACCAGGCAGCAAGCGCACAGTATCGCACTACACACAGGACAAATCATCTTCCGCTGTGGAGGAGACGAAGAGTGCCTGTATAGTGACAACCTCTACTGAAATAATTGGGCGGAGTAAATCATGCCACGGATAGCAGTGTGTACTAATTACGCAGACCGTGAAAAGCCCCAATTCTCTGGGGAAAATGAACACTTAGATTTTTGTCGCGGCTGTTACCCTTGCTATGCCGCATGGTTGCCATCGCTGGGCACACCAATGGAAGCAGTCGATCGGGGTTGTGGACACCCGCCGTATGAGGGCGAATCTTATACATGCTACTATTGCGGGCGTACACTTGCTGAAAGGGACAACTAGGGGTATTCACCACGTTCTTACCGGTGACACAACCCATAGTCCCACCAACTCCCCACCACGGAGCCAGACATGACCACCGTTCAGATCAGCGACAAGGGCATCCAGTTCGTCAGCCCCTACACGGACGTGGAAGCGGCGCAGACCTTCCGCTCCATGGTCGAGACGGGCCGTGTCGATAGCGAATTCGCCATGAGCCTCTATCGTGGAGCAAAGAGGAACGGTGCATACACACCCCGGCAGATCCCGTGGGTGCACGTGATCGTGGCCCAAGCTGAGGGACGCCCCACCCGGCCGGTCGTGCAGCCCATCGCCACCAACTACATCAAGGTGGCCGAGCACCTGCAGAAGTGCCGCAGGAGCCGCGATGAGGGTGGGAAGGGTCTGCTTAACCCCATGGTTGGCTTGCTGGTCGGTGGGCAGCAGGTGGTGCTCAAGCTGGCGGGAAGCAAGTCCCGGCACCAGGGCAAGGTGAGCGTGGCCAGTGACCACCGATACGGCTACGGTGAGTTCTACGGGTGGATCGAGCGGGATGGCACCTTTCGTCCGTCCAAGCAGACGCCCGAAGCGGTGGTCAACATCCTCGACCGGCTGTCTGCCGATCCGGTCGCCGCTATCTCTGAAATCGGCAAGGAGAGCGGCAGGTGCTGCTACTGTATCGCCGCGCTGTCCACGGTGCAGAGCAAGATCGCTGGCTGTGGTGATACGTGTGCCAGGAACTACGGGGTGCCCTACCCCAATGCCGCACAGACTCGGCAGCACATCTTGGAGAACCCTGGTGTGCTCGAGGGTGCCAGCGACCGAGATCGCTGGGTGTGATATCCTGTGGTGGGATAGCTGTACTGGGGGAGGCGAGCTGATTCATTCGCCGCCTCTCCCAGCAACAGTTATCCGTCATGATTGCTTACCCCTTAACGGAGAAGACCATGCAGTTCACACTCACGATCAACATGGACAACGAAGCTTTCCAGAATCGCCCCCTTGGCGAATTGGCTGAATGCCTCAACAGTGTGGTGGAACGGCTCTGTCTCAGTGGCAATCAGCCGGTGGAGGCCGTCGCCGAGGTCGTCTACGATACGATGATGTTTAATAGCGGCCGCCTCGACTGCCGTCCGGCCCCACCGTGGGTTCACGGCGGCAACTCGCTTGCGCAGGACGAGGCCCGAGACGCCGCGCGGAAGATTCTGGCTATGGTTCCGCCCGCCCCCGGCGTGACGCTCACCGACGTGGATAGTGGCCGGATCAAAGACACCAACGGAAACACGGTTGGTAACTGGACCATCGAAAAGACCTGATATCCTGTGGTGGGAGACTGGTGGGGAGTAGTGGGCAAACTGCTGCTCCCCACCTTTTCCCGGCCCTCCATTCACCGCCTCTTGTGCTGTGCCACACAGGGTACAGCAACGGAACACACGGAAACGAGAAACTACCCAAAGGAATCACATGATCATCAAGCAAAGTTGGGCAGACAGTGATATGCGAACCATGCATCTGCTCGATGACGGCCGTCTGGTACTCGTTTGGCACGAGGACGACAGTGACATCGTGATACTCGTGCCTTATGGTGGGGTGGTGACACGACCATGGCCCGCGCCGATCTTGCCGGCGTCCAGCATCTGCCTCAACAATATCTTAGTAGTCAACAGAGCTAATCCCAAGACCCAGCAAGGGCGAGACTTCCTAGAAGAATGGAAGCGGGCGACAGCCGCAGCAGACTTCTTCTTGGTGCCTGCGGATCGTCTCGAATATGATGAAATGACTCCGGTTATGGCACTTTTGTACGAGGCTGCCAAATACAGTGATATCTCCCGTATAGAGATTTGATAGCATGAGGTACGCAGTCGAAGCCAGCGTGAGCCGAGCCAAGCAGCTCGGAGCAACATCAAACCTGTATATCGTCGAAGGGTCTCTGGTCGCATACGCTCATGGGTCCAAGGGCGATGGTAATGAGGCATTTCTGGTCAGCACCAGATCAGATCAAAAGCCAACGCGAGTCGCTTATCTGCATAAGACGAGCTTCCAAATCCAGACTCTGTGGCCCCGCCCCAATGTCGGACAAGGTTGGACTCGAGATGAATCGACCGGCCTGTGGAATCCTCCGGCTGTGATCATCTCTACGGGGTGATTCACCGACGCTCCCCCCGGTCTTATTAACCATCATACCAAATTGTGCCACAAAGAAGTATGGCAACAATCCCTACCCCCACCCAAGATGACATGATCAGAAAATTCACTATCACCACTTCGCTCCATGGAATGAAGTGCCTGAGCATCGACAAGCCAAGCACAGCTGAACGGGCATTCCTCAAGCGTGCAATCGTGGCCAATATGGCAAGTGACCCGTTTTATGTTCAAAAGCTGAAGGCTGATCCGTTCCTGCAATCGAATGGTCCAGACTATATGCTCATCGAGTTTTGGAAGCCTGATGGTGCTGAGGAATATGTGGATTTTCTTAACTCTGACAATGAGGCAGTCAAATGGGTAAGAACGGCAGCCATCAATGGACTTATTGATCACCTCTAGTTGCCAAACGATCTAGGGTCTTTTCTGCTCCTGCTGGTTACGGTATGTAAACCCAGGATTACCCGATCCCCCCAATACTGCCACAGATGGGGGGAGAACAATCACCACCAGAAAGGCACCAGATGACCAACAAAGACAATGCCCGCATCACCGCTGCCCTCACCGCTGCTATTCGGTCGGGGCTGACTGTGCGACAGGCCTACGATTCGGTTCTTGGTCCTGGTGGGTATGAGCGGATGACCGGCATGGTCTTCCACCTGCCAAAGGCTTAATAGGAAAGTGACAGTATGAGTCGTATGGGTCCACAAAAGTGGTGGTGTTCTGTCTGCAATGATCGACAGGTGGACAGTAGCGATCCCACCACGGGTAAGTTCTACGTCACGTTCGGCCTGGAAAATCCAGCTAGACGCAGATCACAGAACGATCGCTGGACTTCGGTTGTGTTCTGTGTATGTTGCGATTGTGATGTAGCAGAGGTGTTGCATCCCATAGCCATTGAGAATGTCGTCCCAAAGGTATAGTTTCGAATTTCCCCTCTAGGAACTTTTTATGTCCACAAAGAATGCGGTGAATCACAGCAAGAAGCTTGAGCAGTTGGTCAATCAGTACGAGGAAGAGATCGACTGTGAGTGGATCGATGACGTGAGTGATATGCTGCTGTGCGGGGAAGAAGCAGAAGACGTTGAAGGATGTGTCCTTCCTAGCTGTGAAGTGAATGAAGGTATCCAGATGGCTTTCGATGCCAAGGAATATGATCCATTGGCCTTGGTCTACTACGCTTTCAGCTCTTCTGGCAATAACGTGTACTACATGTTTGGCAAGGACGAGCAGGACGCATGTGATCGATTCAAGGCCAGCTTCCTTGCTGCGAAGGAACGAGGTGATTTCGACGAATTCCTCGAGGATGAGGATGAGGATGAGGATGAGGATGAGGATGAGGATGACGATTGATACTCTCGTTTCCAATAAGGAAACGTGGGTATGCGTGTGATTAACCGGTCGAGCCTCTGTGCCACAGTTCCTGCATGATCGGTTAATACCTCTGATGCCTACTATACCCCGTGGGGAAATATGTTGAAGACCAAGTTTGTGTTCATTATTGAAAAAGATATTGGCCTTCCGGCAAATCTGGACAACAGCTGCTACATTTTCGACAATAACGAAGATGCTGCCAGTTTCTTCGATGAGCGGGGATGGAGCTTAGAGATGTTGTCTGCTTGTGACGACGGCAGACGATTCTGTATTACCAATAAGATTGGTGTGTATTGGTTTGGCAGGATGTATACTGGCAAGTACATTTGACTCGCTTGATTAACTCCTGCCTTTTCCGTGCTACACTACTATACAGCCGATGGAACAACAATGACACTGGAAAGGACTCCAACGATGAATAAGTGTAAGGATACTTGGGATGAATTGATTCGGTGTCTTGTTTCGATTCGATTTGGGCAAGAGTTGGGTACATCTACACAGTTAGCCCAAATGGTAGCAAGTTTTGTAGATGTTTTCGTCAACAACATCAGTAAGATTCTTTAAATTCTGTGTTGTTCTTGTTAATATCGTGGAAACCTAGACGAGGAGACGATGATGGCTGTTTGGCACGTTATCCGCCGCGGATGGAACGCGGCAAACCAGAGCAGCGTGGGACGCGGAGGTTCTGCTCGCCTCCACCCGGTGGAGACCACTAATTTACTGCAGCCTGGTGAATGCAACAAAGGGGAGAAGAGGGCACACCACCACAGGAGCGATACTCATGAACGTCCCTACACTTCAATGTGACGAGCAGGCCAAATCACGGGGCTGGAAGCCCGACGCTCGACACATCATCGAGCGGCAGATCGTCTGGAATCTGCTTCATCGCCTGATCGCTATGTTCCCCGACGACCCACTCCGCGTGTTCGATGGGGAAGAGACAACTGACTGCAATCGAGACCCCGTGGCGGCGATGGAGCTGATCTTCGACCTCGACGAGGCCACCGTAAAGGTGGGTAAGGGGTCGTGGGTGCTGCTGATCATGGGCAATGGAGAGTGCGTGATCAGCGACTACGGTGTGAACCCGAATGTCGAAGCCGCGATCGATGCGGTGGAGAAGGAGTTGGGTCTGAGCTGAGCCTACTAGGAATTCATCGCAAGGAGACAACATGGTACCGGGACGATTCGTAAAGTACAATTGGCAGACTCATCTGTATGAGGTGTTAGTCCAGTTTAGAGTAGGTGGGCCTTGCGGGGTGGAATGTTCGTTCTTCAGAGAAAGTGAAGCAATGGCCTATCTTAGCGTAAGGCATATCAAGTGCTGATTTACGTATGAATCGGCTCCTGAGTGAGTGGATTCACGCCGCCCCTCTCTCCGCCACACAGGGGAGAGGGGCGGAAACCCCTCTGATCCCTGTAAGGATAGCTATGCTGAGTCCATTAGAAAAACGCAAGCTTGGCGAGCTGCAGCAACACTATTCGGCTAAAACGGCTGAAGAGGCGCTCGCTGCGGCAATAAAATGGGAGCAAAGCGTCAAAAATCTTGTGGCGACTGATCCCGGCAGTCCGAAGTTAGTGTTTCTCTGCAAGGTTCAACTGGATCTGGAGAAACTGGCGGAGCTGCTCGAAAAGACTGATACCTAACGGGGTTTCACAGTTCACTTCGAGTGGCAATGGGACGCTGGTTACGACGAGCACTGGAAGTTCGATTCGGTCGGTGAATTCGCGGAGTTCTACGCTCGATTCCTGCGACACGGAGCGTGAGCGGAAGCAGCGATCGTCGGGGGATTCACTCCGCCCCTCTCTCCGCCACACTGGAGAGAGGGGCGGACACCCCTCCAGTCTGGAGAAAGAAAATGAAGGCCATCCGAACCTACAACGACGACGATCTCGCGGGGATCACCGCGCTCGAGGACGGGAGGCTGCTCCTCTGGTGGGGGGAGGGGCAGTCTGACATCGTCATCCTGACGAGCGACGAGTACGGAAACGTCGAGAAGATCGAGCACATCGGCGATACCGAGGACCATCCCGTGGTCCACTTCCTCACGGCCTGTGCGGAGACGGGCGATTGGGGCGAGTCTCTCGAGATGTCGAAAGACATGCTCGTGATGTACAACGCGATCCGAAACGCGAATCTCAGCGCGGCCTGAACAGCGTCCCGGCCCCCGGCCCCCATCCGGGGGCCGGGGCGTACCGCCGGATTCACGCAGGACCCTCCCCCGCAACAGTCTCGACTCCCCATAGCTAGGACAATACTACGTCGGCGTGGGAAAACTGTCTTGCTAGTACCACAATGTATTTATTTTTACGTTTTGTAACTTCCTTCACCAGGTGCAATATGAAAGCTGTCATCGATCCAAATGTGTTCATCGGTATGGGGCGATTTTCGGGTACATCCCAGGAGGGATTGGATATGTATGAGTGGCTGCCTCCGGTAGTAGACGAGGACGAGGTGGAGGAGGACGAGGTGGAGGAGGAGGACGAGGCGGAGGAGGACGAGGAGGACGAGGAGGAGTGGGACGACGAGGACGAGGAGTGGGAGGACGAGGACGAGGAGTGGGAGGACGACGACGAGGAGTGGGAGGACGACGACGAGGACGAGGACGAGGACGAGGACGAGGACGAGGAGACGAGCGATGATGGCGAATGAGTTGTTAGCGGCGCTGAAGGTGGCATCAGATGCACTTGACTTCGCTCAAGCACAGGTCGATTCTCCAAATGACGCACGCCACCTGCGTAGTCAGCTGGCGAAGGTCCAACGAGTGATTGCCAAGGCAGAGAGCGATGAACAAGACGGCACCGGCGACACACGGGAGCCGTTTGCGTGGGCAATTGAGTGCTCAGAAGGATTATCGTTTACTAACGTGCGTGATGTGGCGGTGCGTTGGCCTCAGTCCAAAACGTTCGCGCTCTACCGCTAAGTGAGCCTAACGATCTCCTGTGGTGGGAGTAAGCTGGGGGAGTAGGGAACTAGAGCACTCATGAGCCCAAGCATGATCGTGCCAGTAACCTCTCCCCCAGCTGATCTCACTTTGTATTCACTTCCTATCAACCGCTGCCACAAAATAGTGGCCCACCAACCCCCGCAGGAGAGGCCACCATGATCATGACGATCTGCATGCTCAAAGACTACGGTAAGTACAAGAATGGTATGAAATATACCATTTCCGCCAATGTCGCCTTAAGGCTGATCGAGGATGGTGTGGCCTACAGCTGTTGTGCTGAACCGCCGTTGGCCCTGTCTCACTGAATTGCCAAAGAACAGATTGAGAGCTTGGCCTGAGAGTGTTTCGACACGTTGGGAGAAATCCCTCTCGGGCCTCCAAACCAGTAACCGTTTATGAGCCTGACATAGCGGGTAGTGAGCTAGCCCTGCCCGCTTGGAGGATTTCCGTGGACGGTTTCTCATAGGGTGTGGATCGCAACCCATTCCTATGGATTATAGAATCGGGGCGTAAAAGATTCGCTGGTTCTTTATTTAATTAGCCGAAGTGGCGGAATGGCAGACGCGCCGGACTCAAAATCCGGTGCCAGCAATGGCGTGTGGGTTCAAGTCCCACCTTCGGTATTCACCGGGTCTGCATAGCCGCAACAGAGAATTGGGCAACCCACTATTGGAGATAAGAAACATGAACGTCACAAAGTCTCTCGATCTACCGGTGGCCGATGACTACGTGCCAGGAGCCGGAGAGCTGAACAACTTCGTCTACGCGGTCTGTAAGTATACGGTAGATTGGCCGATGCGGAACGCAGATCTGACTGTCTGTCTGCTGATGGCTGGTGAGATCAAGGGCAACGCAGGCCTGACACGACTTTGCGAGGTCACGTGTGAATACGTCTGGGACCACATTTGTGGCAAACCAGAAGACTTCACCCCTGATCAGTTGTTCGACCACATGAGGCCGTCTCTGCAGCTGTGGTACAACCAAGAGTCTGTTGAGCAGCGGAACGATACCGGCCCGGTAGGCTAAAATCACCCGTTTCCATGTAGGAAATGGGAGTGGCAAAACCACTCCCCCAGCCCTATCATGACCTTGTGCAGGCGATCTACTCGCTGGGATTCCCCCACACCACGAGCCACTCATCGTATCCGTGTTCTTCCACACCGCCTTGAATACCAGCTTCGGCACACACCGCATTCACATAGTATGGAAGACAATCACTGGCATCCTTCAAGCGATGCATCAGAGATGGCATCTCTTGTTCACATTCAGCACAGGTCGTCCATTCTCCATTATTTCTTTGCAAGAAAGACACGACTTCTTCCACTTCTTGGCTCGTTGCCATCTTTTTCTCCTTGGTGGTGGTGGGACAGAGTGACTGTGTCACAGGCAAGGACAGCGTGAATAGTCAGGCGTTCTGCTCGTTATGCAGATTCCGCCAGGCAACGCACACCGGATCATCGGAATCACAGAGGGTCCAGAACAATTCGTTGATCATCTCCGGCGGCAGCCTCATACCGTCGACCCAGGTGGCTTCCATCTCTCGTCCGTCCACCTCCACCGACATATCATACGTGGTGTTAAACCCCGTTACCTCTTCGTCGACCATCTGGCGACTCTGCGCACACACGCGATAGGTCGGCATACCTTCCTCTTCATCTTCCTGCTTGGGCTGCAGGGTCGCTGAATGAATCTTGAACTTCATCTTTCTATCTCCTAGGTGGTGGGATCCCCATGCTTTGTTGCACAGCCGCTCTCGCCGTGAATCCGCCTCACCACTTCCGTTGGAAATGAGCATCACCACTCCCACGGTCCTATCGTGATGCTCCATAAAGAACCCCTCCCGGCCGCCATCAACAGCGGCCGGGAGGGGAGAGATGCGCCAGCACAGGTCCGCGGTGGATAGGTGGCCGGGGTGATCTGCGCAAACGACTTCCGGCGGTTACGAGCCAACGCCGGCTAGGCTGCCGGTCGGCTGGGACTGATAAACCAGCCGATGTCGCCGCCGACCCGACAGTCTGGGGGAGTGGCTATTTGCCACTCCCCCAGAGAGCCTTGATTTAGGGTATGGCGTTAACAACCCCCGTTACACACCACCCGTACCCACCCTGCCTGCTCAGAAAGCGGAGTAGGCCACACTTCGAAGTCCAAGTCATCGTCAACCGTCACCGGCAACGGAAGATCCTGGAAAGATTGCCGATTCGCCCGCACGAAATTCAAGGCCTCCTCAACCAACTCCCTCGTCACATTAGACCCAGCATCGAAGTACAGAGCAGAGCACACCCCGTCTGTGTTGTGCCTGTTTGTTTCGTTTGCTGCGTAAAGAAGAAACTTCATTGTCACCTCCAGTAAAGGTTAGAGGGGTGTCCGCCCCTCTCTCCTGTGTGGCGGAGAGAGGGGCGGAGTGAATCCCAGAATGTGAATCAGACCGTTGGCCGCTCGCTAAATCCAGAGCTATTGACCACACCGATGCATGCCTGCTCGATGATCCGCTTAGCGGATGCGTTACACCGGTACGTGGCCGAATCATTCCCGCAACCATCCTCCGGCCAAACCGATTGGGCCAGGTTGAGGTCCCGCTCGGTCACCACCCAGAACCCCACGATGGGGGTTTCAAGAGCCTTCTCCTGGTCGACCTTCTCGACCAGCATCTCGAACGTGTCACCCTCGACGAAATCCACGGCATCATCGGGTGCATAGAACTCGTGGTCCCCGCCCAGCGGGTTCTCGGCGTCGAACGGGAACGCTTTCAGCTTGGTCATGCGTGTGTCTCCAGGGGTCAGAAGGGGGCTATCTGGGTGTGGCGGAGAGAGGGGCGGAGTGAATCATGCGGTGTTCGCGGGGTTCGCTTGGGCTTCGGCTTTGAAGCCTTCGAAAAATGCATCCGGATCGACAAGGTCTGAAGCTCGCATCGCTGCAACGTCGAGTCCCTCCTCGACGTCCTCTCTTTTTGTAGTTGCCCTGATGAGAAAAATGAGTTGGCTGTATTGGTATTGAAACTCGATAGTGATGCCTGCTGCTTTGTTTTCGGCTTGGCAGAAATCGCCTTCGTTCGTGCACTCGCTCGGCTTGTTCTTTCGCATTTGTCCCTCTCGGTGGTGGTGGGTCTCTCTTCGTCTCTTCTTTGTGACTAACTCTGAACGGCGGTGAATTACGCGTTGAGGGGAGGGAGCCTTGCCCCCTCCCCTCTCGTCGCGTGCGGCACTAGCGGGTCACTCGTCTTCTTCCTCGTCCTCCTCCTCGTCCTCCTCGTAGTCCTCGTCCTCCTCGTAGTCCTCGTAGTCCTCGTCCTCCAGGTCACTCGACCGAACCGTCACGTAGTCCCCCGTCTCGAGAGCAGAGAGGAGAGACTGCACCAGCTCGGTGGTCTTCTGCAGCCTCTTCAGCGTGTCGAGGAGCTTGGCCTTGGCCGCTTGCTTGTCAGGGAGAAAACAGTACTCCTGTGGGTCTTCGTCCGAAAAGGTGTCCGTTGGGGACTGTGGCACGTCCCACGTGTACACCACCTTGTCGTGCCGCGCAACTCCGCCGCCCTCGACAGCGAGGCACTCGTAGCAAGCAAACTCGCCTCCGTCACCACCGCCACAAGGGTGGTCGTGAAGGGAAACGAACCGCAGAACCGTACCGTCTTCGTCTGTGTTAAAGTAGTCAGTGTGCTTCACTTTGGCTCCAAAAGAGAGGGGTGTGGTTGCTTCTTCTTGCCTGTTGCAGGAGGGGCGGGGGGGTTAACTCAAGCCTTCCGTACAGAGAACACAGGGTTCCACTCACCTTCGTTCTCACAGTAGTAAGCGGTCTGTCCGTCTTTGGCCACCACGAACGGCACGTAGCCGCCACGGTCACTCCCTTCGGGGTGCTCCCCAAGGAAGCCCTTCTCAAAGCCAACACCGTGCTCCAGGAGCAAGTGGAGGTCTTCCCAACCGGGACTACAACCTGGGGGCAGGTCTGTGTTCACGTCGAGCGAGACCTTTCCTTCGTCGCAGACAGGGAGAAGGTCGAAGTCGTTAAGCAGGTCTGCAAAAGTCGCGTAGGTCTTTGTCAAGTTAGTTCCTTTTGTGGTGGGTTTCTCTTCGTCTCTTTTTTGTGGCAGGAGGGGCTGGTTGGTGAAGTCGAACTAAAACAAAAGGCAACGACGCTTCTTCTCAGCCTCGATCGGGTCGTAGTTGTCACTAACCCGTTGTGCCCTCACGAAAGCGTGCGGATCCATGGTACCAGACTCTTGCTCCAACCGCATACAGGATAATGCCTCTTCCCGTGTAGCGAACCCACTACGGACACACACAACGATTCGGGTACCACGAAACGGCCTGCCCATGATGCGGTAGTCTGTCTTCATCGTCGGTTCCCCTCTCGGTGGTGGGTTTCTCTTCGTCTCTTTTTGTGACAGGAGGGGCAGAGCTGTGAAATCTCCTTGGAACGGTTCCTTTTCCAAGGAGGAAATGGACCAGGGGAGTGGCTTCCCACTCCCATGGTCGGTCAGACACCTCACGCACCACAGTACCTACCCCGCAGCGACCCAGACTTCGGCCGTGCGACCCTGCGTCTTCAACCAATTCCGCAGGACGTAGGCGACCTTCATCGGGCAGCCCACCACGCCGCCCTTCCCGACGAACCGCATCGCCTTCTCCCCCCAGGGGCTCGCCAAGAGGCGAGCCACGAACTCCGTCGCCCGCAGCTCCTCCGTCGCCCGCTCCGCCTCGTCCCTCTGATTCTCGTGCAGAGCGACGAGCGTCTCGTCGCTGCCGAAGATACCCTTGCCCCTCATTTCGGCAGCGGTCCGCTGCCGCCGCTGAAGCAGAGCTAACCTCTGCTGTGCTGCCGCGATGTTGGCCTCCCTGCGGGCGACAGCCGCAGCAGACTTCTTCTTGGCCTTGGCGGCGGGGGCGGGGGCGGCAGTCTTCTTCATGGATCGTCTCCGAAATGGTGGGTTTCGAACGGTCACGGCGGGTGCCGCGGCTACCAGACCTGTGGCAAGAGAAGAGAAGCAGTAAATCGACACCACGATACCACCGTTTCCTCCTTGGAAATGGAGTAGTATTCCGCACATGAGAAAAGAAATACACATCCACAGGCCAAAGGGTGACAGATATGGGGGAGGTGTGGCGGAGTAAGAGGTGTGGCGGAGTAAGAGGTGTGGCGGAGTAAGAGGTGACGGGTGGTTCTAGTTGGGTGGCGTGGACATGCCAGAATGACCGAACACCGACCAAACTAGCAGCGTACCTACGCGTTGAGGGGAGGGAGCATTGCCCCCTCCCCTCTCGTCGCGTCTCACGGGACGGGAAGCGTGGCTCAGGCCACCGCCTCGTCCATCTCGGCGAGCAGGCCCGCCGTCTCCTCGTCGATCTCCACCATCTCGACGATCCGGGCCTTGGCGGCGACCTTCGCCGCCTTGGCCGCGTCCCGCTCCGCACGGGCGGCCTCCCGGGCCTCCTCGCGGGCCTCGTGGAGGGGCCTCTCCCTCTGGACCCACGCGATGAAGTCCGCCCGGGCCTCCTCGCAGGCCCACGTCGTGGGCCATTCGGCCTCGCCGCGTGCGACCTTCTTCGCCAGCCCGTGGAAGCGGCTGTCGTGCCCCGGGACGAACCGGCTCTTCGTGGTCTGTCCGCAGCCGCACCAGCAGAGTCCTCCCGTCACCGCCTTCTTGCGGAACTCGACCGGGGTGTCGTGGTCGAGGCCGTCGATCACCGCGAGCAGGTCCGCGACCGTCTCGATCTCGTTCGTGTTGATGCTGAGCATCGTCGTCTCCTTGGTGGTGGGATCGTTCCGTCTCTCGTCGTCCTCGTCTCCCCTCTGTGGCACGGCCGACCGCCTCGTCCATTCCGCCGACGCGCCGCCCCGCCCCTGCTCTGCGAATCACGGCGGATTCACGGCCAAATCGGCGGTGCCACAGGGGGAGGGGATCCCCCCCCAATACCCCATACTCCTACTAAGTATTGGCGGGGGATGGGGGGTATATATAGGGTAGGGGTCCAGGTTGCTCTCTGTATCGAATATATTCTTCTGCACGTTGCCTTCAGATGTTCTACATCGGAAGCATATTATAGCATGTATTTTTTATTTATGATCTACTACAGACCAAGGGATAATAACGATGGGACGCGAACTCAGAATGGTGCCGCCCAATTGGGAGCACCCATGGGTTGCTCATCCGTATGACGGCCAGTTGATCCAGCAGCCAATGTATGACATGACGTTTGATGACGCGGCCATACAGTGGAAGCGTAACTTAGATGAGTGGGAGAAAAGTGTCCGTGATGAGCGATGCACAAGAGGATTAGCCGATAAGGAGTATTGGGAGTACGAATCTCCGCCACAGAGAGTGCTTTACCGCCCTTGGCAAGACCATGAGGCTACTTGGTTTCAGGTGTGGGAAAACGTGACTGAGGGTACTCCAGTTTCCCCTCCATTTGCCACGGCACAGGAGTTGATAGAGTATCTCATCGTAAACGGTGATTACTGGGACCAGATGAGGCGGCGTAGGGGCGATTCGATACCATGTGATCCGTGGTCTCGAGAGCAAGCCGAAGCGATTGTCCTAGGTCACCAATCTGCACAGACTCTCATCACAGGGCCTGATGGGGTGGTTGAGCGTGGCGTTGATTTATGGCGGCGTAGCCAGTAGTCTCCAGTTCTGGTATTTATACGCACAATCAAGTGCGGTTCTTTCTATGAGGTGTTCCGATGATGGAGATCCGATGGGTTGAATATAAAGACGGTGGTAATCTGGAATTACAGACTAGAGTTTGGCGTCCCAAACGTGCTCGATTGCCAAATGTCCAGGTTCCTGATATATCTGCTTTTTCAGAGTGGGGGTGGTCAGAGTGGGAGACAGTGCCGATTGTGGAAAAATATGGAGAGATTGATGGCCAACCCCGTACTGGTTTTCAGGATATGACGACAGGAGAAACAGGAGACATCAAATGAAATTACGCCAGATATCAAACAATACTTCTACATATTACAAATTTTTTGAATCGCAAATATCTAAATTCGTGGGTATAGGTGGTTATGTCACTCCTCTTGATAGACTGATAGAATTGTGGTCTATTCGGCCTACCGAAGCCTTGTTTAATAATTATAATAGTCATCTATATGTTCCTTACTCTGGCGATTTATATAGGATCGAATATGATGGAATTATCTATAGTGCTCCTTGGGGTATAGATATCGTTGGATATGCTGGACCTCCGAATGAAGTAATACCTCTAGATCATCTTACGTTGATTATCGACCAACCTACACTTAAGGAAGGATATGGTGTATATCGTGAACTGGGATACGGGGCAAGATTCGCAGGAAGTGATGGTCAATTTTCGACAAAGGCGCAGATTGATTTCAATCGCAATATATTAAGGAGTATTCCTGCTGTGGCTGAGAATTTAAATCGTCCATATGAGATAATTATCAATATCCCAGTTGAATTCAATCTCGTCTCAAAAAGCGTTCGCCGTTTTGATAAAGGATACAGTATCTTTAAGATACCAGATCAACAATAATTAGAATTAACTGATCTTCACGACCTGGCACAGTTCTCTAATGTGGATACGCCAGCATCGATCATGACGTCGCACCACAACGCTTGCCATAAGTGACCAAAGTGCGTAAGAGGCCACTAATTACGGAATTATCATGCTCGTGCGGATTAAAGCAGAGACGATTAGGCGTAACCCACGCGCTGGCGAGACGGAATATGGTGTTCTTGGGCTATTAGAACAGCATATTGTGAGGATAACTAAGGTTCCTGGCGGTTACCGTAAAGAAGAGTTTATCTCTGTTGGGACTACGCAGCCGCAGTTGGTTGCTGTACAGGAGGCTGTTAATTTCGATGGTACTGAGGCGGAATGTCCAGCTAACTGGAAGTCGAGCATTATTAACAGGCAGCCTGTAAATTGGCTACAATCGTTTTGGCCTGACCCTGAGTATTTGTTTGAACACGAGGATCCTGTGTTCAACTGTTCGGCTTGTGGTTGCGAGTTAGTAGTCTCGCAACTTGAATCCGACTGTTTAGACGTTCTGGATGGCAATTTGGTGGGCACTAATACAAAATGTCCGCACTGTCATGCCTGGGACGCTGTTAAGTTAGAGTTCGAAACAATCGAGCAGGCGATGGCGCGCGAGAACAATAAGTAAAAAGGGTTCACCGATTATCGAAATACCAATCGAGGGGAATAATGAACGATCTAAATTATGACCACTTTTCCACAATGGATCGTCAAAAGTTCGAACGAGAACAGTACGCTTTGTTTCAGCAGTGGATTCGATCACCTGCTGCTGGGCACTGCCGTCGAGTGGAGCCATCTGCTCCTGTTACTAATGTGCAGCCCGACCTGATGGCTAAATCAGATCCTGGTGGGCGAGAGTGGCGATGGGTTGATGTTTACGAGACTCTGCAACCGGGGGACGCATACTTTGTTTATGGCAGCGGATGCTGGGTGTTGGTCGGACCTCAGTGCGGCGTCCTATGCCAGCATTCATTCAAGTAC
>Ga0114963_10000186_pt1 | contig 39316 bp, 29 predicted proteins | sample C_131016_EF_Meta_FD_87019 | JGI IMG/M metagenome (GOLD analysis project Ga0114963, IMG submission 87019) | Freshwater microbial communities from Lake Croche, Canada to study carbon cycling - C_131016_EF_MetaG | ecosystem: Environmental > Aquatic > Freshwater > Lake | place: Lake Croche, Canada... | reverse complement strand
CGCAGCATTGTTTCAATGGGAAACGGCGGTCGACCAGACTTCGCCACCGGGGCATAACCCTGAATAATCCCAACGAGCCAGGTCCAAGGAACCATGGCGTTCATCTCTTCCAGAAAGATTCGTTTGCGGGTCTTCTTGGTTGCGATCTCGAAGCCGCTATCGGCAAAGGTAGTCTGTTTCATGCCTCGATTTTATCATCCCACGGTCTTGAACGACCGGGTTTTGCAGACTTTCCTTAGCTGCCTAGAAAACATATTCGCAGATCCGGCGTATGCAGTCTGGAGCGCCAAAAGCGTGGCGTCAGGCCTTAGCAGTTGGGTTCGCAGCAATACGGCCCGTGAAATACCGCTCGACTGAGTCAGAACTAATGGTCAAGGTCTGGGGGTTAGCAAGCCTTCGGACCAGACGACTCAAAAATTGCGCAGCAGATTTTTTGGGCTATCCATAGATCGGGATGCCCAGCGTCAAAACCCCGTTTAGCGAGCACTACACGCTGGTAGATCGGTGCGGCCTGAAATGTTTTTGGGGGTCGGTTATGCGAAACTGGAAACTCCGCGTGACCTATGATTTCTCACGGGGGTGCTTCGCCCACTCCCAGGACCAGTATGCACCCCGTGATGACCGAAAAATAGTCTTGATAGCACGGCCAAAATCAGGACGAAGTTAATACGTCATCTGCAGCTGCTCTGCAACATTTTCCCCTTTTGCGACAACTTTATATGCCTCGTAGACTCCTGCCTCGACGGTCAGAGTTTCCTTGCCCAAAACTTGTATCTCTCCAGCGGTTTTTAGTATCAGGAATCCATATTTTATTAATGGATCAGTTCGCTATCCCTCACCGACTTTGAAATCCTCTGAGGAAAAGTAAACCTGGGGTGGCTCAAAGTATTACTGAGCTCAACATTTAGGTCAGAAATTTTGACTACCCCGAGCTAACGGGGGGATTACCGCAAGGCGGAGTCCCCGTTCAATCCGAGGGAAACACCTAATCGCTGACCGGGAGTGCTCTTCTCTACAATGAGCCCGATTGTCACTATCTTTAATAGACTGAGTCTGGAGACTCTTGCCAACCAGTCACCACAAACATTCGGCCGAGGCAGTCGGGCGGAAGGAGACAAAGATGACTTGCTTGATGCGATGGCTTGCAGGATTTTCAGCGATATCGCTGGCACTGACGGGTACTAACGCCTGGTCACAATCCAAGGTTTCAGACAATGTGGTCCGTATCGGTGTCCTCACCGACCTCTCGGGCCAGTTCTCCCATGAGTCGGGCAAAGGCGCTGTGACCGCCGTGCAGATGGCGGTCGAGGACTTCGGCGGCAAAGTGCTGGGTGTGCCCATCGATGTCATTTCTGCCGATCACCTGAATAAACCCGATATCGCGATCAGCAAAGCCCGCGAGTGGTTCGATACCCAGAAAGTCGACATGATCGCCAATCTGGTGAACTCTGCTGTTGCGCTCGGCGTTGCCGGCGTGGCCAAAGAGAAAGACCGGATCGCGATTGTCACCACATCCGGCTCTTCGAGGCTGACCAATGACGGTTGCACCCCCAATAGTATTCACTACGCCTACGACACCTGGTCATTGGCCAATGGCACCGCGAAGGCGTTGCTCGATAGTGGGTTGGATACCTGGTTTTTTCTGACGGCTGATTACGCGTTCGGCCATGCCCTCGAGATGGATGCGGGCAACTTGATTAAGGCTAATAACGGGAAGGTGGTCGGTTCCGTGCGCTACCCAATGGAGACTGTCGACCACTCGTCATTTCTGCTGCGAGCCCAGGGCTCCAAGGCCAAGGTGATTGCGCTGGCAGGTTCTGGTATGAGTTTTGTGAACGCGGTCAAATCCGCTCGCGAATTTGGCGTCAGCCGTGGCAACCAGACGATCGCTGGTTTGCTGGTCTGGATCAATGACGTGCACTCGCTCGGCCTTGAAACGGCCCAGGGGATGCTTCTGACCAATGCTTTCTATTGGGATCGAGACGAGGAGACCAGAGCGTGGTCCCGTCGATTTTTTGACCGGATGAAGCGCATGCCCAATATGGGGGATGCCGGGGACTATTCATCGACGATGCACTACCTGAAGTCCATTCAGGCCGCCGGGACAGACGATGCGACTGCGGTCATGGCGAAAATGAAGGAAACGCCCATCAATGACTTTTTCGCCAAAGGCGGGGTCATCCGCCAGGATGGTCGGATGGTGCACGACATGTACGTCTATGAAGTCAAGAGCCCGGCAGAGTCAAAATATCCGTGGGACTACTACAAGCTACGGGCCACGATTCCGGCAAAACAGGCATTCCGTCCACTCGCCGACAGCACCTGCCCGTTTGTCAAAAAATAAGCCACACGCCATGGATCGCGGCCTCGGGGCCGCGATCTGATGATCAGTTCAGCGGATCGCGATAGTTCATTTTGTACGCCATTTCCCTAGCCCTCAGACCAGTATGGCAGTGATCACAGACCACCGCAGGACTGAACTCCTGACCACAGATCTGGTGCTGCAGAATCAGCGGGGGACTGCCGCCCGACAGGAACTCATCGCCCCAACCCAGCATCGCGAGGATCGGCCCAAACAGATCTTTCCCTTTATCGGTCAACCGATATTCGAATCGATCGGGTCCAGTTCGGTACTGGACGCGCGTGAAAATGCCCTCAGCGACCAGCCGATACAAGCGTTCAGACAGAATGTTGGGCGCGATGCCAAGTTCCGTTTGCAACTCGTCGAATCGACGAAACTTGAAAAAAGCAGCCCGCAGGATCCTGAAGCTCCAACGGTCACCGATCACTTTGTAGGTTCTGGCCACCGAACTTGGGCGCGTGCGCTCGAGCGCTGTCGGATCCGACGTACGGCGGCTGTTACGGTCCTGGGGTACGGGGCCGCGACCAGCGCCTGGACCATCCCGATAGCTGACGTCACGGGCTGCAATTTCTTTCTGACAGTGGGGACAAACCACAATCGCGCTGCACTGCGTGTTGCAGACCTTGTGGATCAGTTGCAGGGGTTTCTCATCTGCGCCGGAAAGCCAACGGTCACCGAACGTCATCAAACTCAGCAGCACCGGATACAAGGCTTTACCCGATTCAGAAAGCCTGTAATCCCGGCGCGGAGGGCTCGTCATATAGAGCTGTGCGTCAAGCAGGCCGTGCTTCACCAGGCGCTGCAACCGGTTCGAGAGGGTTGTGCGGGGAAGACCGAGAATTCTCTGGAAGTGTTCAAAGCGCGCCGCGCCGAAATAACACTCGCGCAGGATCATGAAACTCCAGCCGTCGCCAATGACGTCGATGGTGCGCCCGACGGAGCAGTTTCGTTCAGAAAGGTGGGATCTCATTTTGGCCGCAACTGTCGCATGCATTACCGCTCAAACCAAGGGCGCGACCCCAGGTTCCTATTCTAGACCCCCAAACTTCGAGGCCGAACAGCGAGATGCAGATGACAGGACAGGTGCGTTTGCACGTCAACCGGCAGCGGGTTTGGGATGCGCTGAACGACACCGCGGTTCTTGCGGTTTGCATCGAGGGTTGTGAGGCCCTTGAGCGGGTCGCGGCGGACGAGTTCGCAGCCACCGTAATCATCAAGGTCGGTCCGGTCAAGGCCCGCTTTGCCGGGAAAATCAGTCTATGCGATGTGGTGGCGCCGAATCGTTACCGCCTAATTGGTGAGGCCTCCAGCGGCGCTGCCGGTTACGCCTCGGTGCAAATCGAGGTCAACCTCGAGGCGTTGGAACCGGAACTCACGGTTCTGGACTATCGGGTTGAGTCGAAGGTCGGTGGCAAGCTGGCCCAACTGGGGTCCCGCCTCATTGAAACCACCGCACAGCAATACGCCAACCGTTTTTTCATCGCTTTTGAACAGCACATCACAGCCGCTCCCGCCGGTGGCGGTCTCGTACGGCCGACGACGACATTTCAGGTCAATGCCGAGACATTCAGCGGCGACCATCTCCCCGTTACCGATGCTGCAAGCCTTCAGAATGAGACGCGGCACGCATCGGTACCCGTAGCCTGGGTCCCAACGCTTGCCTCGAACGCTGATTCGTTGGAGTGGCCCCAGAGTGCGGCGCAGGCGGCGCATGCGATGGGTGCACTGCAGGAGGAAATCCAAAGCGTCCTGGATTCTGAACAGATCAAGGTCTGGATTGAAGACCATATCGCTGTCGTCACGCTGAACCGTCCGGCCAGTCGGAATGCGATGACCCTGTCGATGTGGCGCACCATTCCGGCCATCTTGGCGACTCTGGAGGGTGATGCCAATGTGCGTGCGGTGATCCTGACGGGTGCTGGTACGGATTTTTGCGCTGGCGCCGACATTCCGGAATTCGATCGCGTACGATCTGATCCCGAACAGTCATTGGCTTATGAAACCGCCGTTGATGCGTGTTGCGACGCAATCGCTCAGATCAATAAACCCATGATCGCCGTGTTGCGCGGCTATTGCCTAGGCGGCGGTGCACATCTGGCCATGTCTTGCGATTTTCGCTACGCCGCGAGCGACGCGGTGTTCGGGATCCCTGCCGCCCGGCTCTCCATCATTTACGGTGTCAAAGGGACCCTGAAGTTACTAACGCTGGTAGGCCTGCCTCGGGCGAAAAAAATCCTCTTCAGCGCTGAACGTTTCGATGCACAAGAGGCACTGACGATCGGATTCGTCGATCATGTCGCGCAGACACGGCGAACGGATTCGGATGGGTGGCTGAACCGCCTCCTAGGACGTAGCCCGGAGGTGATTGTCGGCGATCCGATGGCCGATGCCCGGGTGTTTGCAAAAGCGCTTTGCCTGAACGCCCCTCTGACCCAGAAGGGTGCCAAGACGCTTCTGAATGGCCTGGCGTTTGGACGCGGTTCGCTCGATTTGCAGCATGCTGAACAATTGATCGCGCGAGCCGCCGCAAGCGAAGACTATCGGGAGGGCCGAAAGGCATTCGCCGCCCGACGCGCCCCTGATTTTCAGGGCCGCTGATGAAACCGAGTCGTTTCAACTACGAGCGCCCTGAGAGTTTGACGGAGGCGCTTGAACTGCTCAACATCGCGAGTGCAAAAGGGCTGGAAGCCCGCATCATGGCCGGCGGGCAGAGTCTGATCCCGATGATGAATTATCGGATCGTCAAACCCGATCTCGTGATTGATATCAGCCGGCTGCTTGAACTCGATCGGATCCAGACCGGCGCATCCGGCGGCCTGGTGGCGGGGGCCCTCAGTCGCCATAGCACGATGGAGCGTTCTGACCTGGTGGCCCAGCATTTCCCGGTCGTGCCCGAGGCCCTTCAGCATGTGGCGCATCTGGCCGTCCGCAATATGGGCACGATTGGTGGCAGCCTGGCCCACGCGGATCCAGCGGCGGAGTGGCCATTGCTGGTTCGCTTGCTCGATGCAACGCTGGTGGTCGCCTCGGTGCGCGGGGAACGGCGAATTGCAGCGAGCGACTTTTTCATTTCGATGCTGACCACGGCCATCGAACGCGATGAGTTGCTCACACAGATTGAATTCCCGTTTCTGCCGGATGGCAGCGGATCTACCTTTGATGAGTTCTCCCGTCGCCATGGCGACTATGCGCTGGCCGGGGTGGGCGTTTGCCTGACGGCACATGACGGTCATGTCCGGCAGGCACGGGTCGCCTTGATGGGTGTGGGAGATACCCCGTTGCGCAGTCCTGATGCAGAGGCGGTCCTGACCGGGCAGGCCTGGTCTGAGGATTTGATGCAGCGGGCGGTTGAACAAGGATGTGCAGCGCTCACGCCGCGACAGGATCTGAACGCCTCATCCGATTATCGGCGCCATCTGACCGCAGTGCTGATGGCGCAGACGTTGAAAACCGCCTGGTCGCGCGCCACGGGAGCCGCTCAATGAATAAACCCGCAACACCCTCCGTTCAGGACAGTCCAGGCCAGGAGATTCCACTCGAAAGCGTCTGGATGATCGTCAACGGCCAGGTTGTGCAGGAGCAGGTTGAGCCCCGATTACTGCTGTCTGATTTTTTGCGGCATCAACTGGGTTTGACCGGGACCCATGTGGGTTGCGAGCACGGCGTCTGTGGGGCCTGCACGATCATGGTCGACGGGGACAGCGTGCGCTCCTGCCTGATGTTGACGGTTCGCGCGCATGGTATGCAGATCAGCACGGTCGAGAGCATGGGGCGCATCGATGCGCTCCACCCCTTGCAGGAGGCGCTGCGGGAACACCATGGTTTGCAGTGCGGTTTCTGCACGCCTGGGATTCTCGCTACTTGCGTCGATGCGCTGCAGAAATATCCACTGCGCACCGAAGCCGAGATCCGGGCGGTGCTATCGGGCAATCTCTGTCGCTGTACTGGCTATCAGGGCATTGTCGAAGCGCTGCAGGCTTGCGTTGCACTGCGCGATTGTTCTACAGGAGTCAAACCGTGAAGATGCACATTCTGTCTGGCGGTCTGCTGCGCATGCGCAAGAACATTTACCTTCCGGACGCCCAACGGGGCGAGACGCTGGATCTGCCGGTTTCCTCCATCTTGCTGCGCCACAAGCAGGGCAATGTCCTGTTCGATACCGGCTGCCATCCGACCGCGCTGGCAGACGCGCCGACTCGTTGGGGGACTCTGGCGAAAGCCTTGCAACCCGTAGGCGATCCTGATGCGCATGTGCTCAACGGCTTGGCCGACCTGGGTCTACAGCCGGACGATATCGACGTGGTTGTGAATTCACACTTTCATCCCGATCACTGTGGCTGTAACGAATTCTTCAAGCGCGCCACCATCGTTTGCCATCGGCTTGAACTGGAAGCAGCGCAAGCCGAGGATGGGGAGCAGCGGGGTTATCTGCCGGCCGACTGGCGCCACCCGATACCGATCCGGACCATCGAAGACGAGCATGATGTGTTCGGCGATGCGCAGTTGCTACTGCTGCCACTGCCAGGCCACACACCAGGCACCATCGGTGCGCTAGCAACGCTCGAACGCGACGGGCGCTTCCTGATGGCGGCGGATGCTGTTGCGCTGCGCCCCAATCTTGAGCAGGAAGTCATGCCGAAGAACACCTGGAATCCCGACCTCGCGCTTGCATCGTTACGGGAAGTCCAGCGTATTGAAGACGACGGTGCGACCGTCATCTTTGGTCACGACATGGAGCAGTGGACCCAGCTGCGCAAAGGGCCGCAAGCCTATGAATGACGCTGTGTCAGGGATCAGGCCATGTGACGGGACGCCAGTGTCCGAGCGCGCGCCCATGGTCGGACAACCCGTGCGGCGCACCGAGGACCCGAGACTGCTTGCCGGTCTGGCCTGTTTTGTTGACGACATCCCGGCGCCACATGCCTTGCATCTGGCCCTGGTGCGCAGTGATCAGGCCCATGCAAGAATCCTGAGTGTGGACACGGAGGCTGCGCTCGCAATGCCAGGTGTGTACGGCGTGTATGTCTGGGCTGATCTGGAGGGCTGGATCAAACCTGCCGTAGCCATCTCTCGCACAAGCAGCTATCAGGCCACGGCCATTCATGCGCTGGCGCATCGCTTCGTGCGCTATGTGGGTGAGCCTGTGGTCGCGATTCTGGCGGGCAATCGGTATCAGGCGGAAGATGCCGCTGAACAGATCGTTCTGCACTATGAAACGCTTCCTGTCGCAACCGATCCGATCGAGGCGGCCAAGCCCGACGCACCGCTCCTGCACGAGGGTTTCAGGAGCAATATTCTGGTGGAACGCACTTTCGCCAAAGGTGAGATCGACGAAGTGTTTGCGGCTGCACCCGTGAAGGTTGGCGGGCGCTTGCGGTTTCATCGCCGTACGTCTGCTCCCATCGAGAATCGTTGCTACCTCGCCGAAATGGATCCGGGTCGAGACGCGATCACGCTGTACAGCTCGACCCAGGTGCCCGGCATCATTCGTGATGCACTCTCGGATCTCCTGGGGATGCCGGGGCATCGTTTGAGCGTCATCGCGCCCGATGTGGGGGGCGGTTTTGGCGCTAAAACCTCCTTGTACCCTGAGGAGATGCTGGTCAGTGCCCTGGCTCGCAAGACGGGGCGGACGGTGAAATGGACCGGTGATCGCCTCGAAGACCTGCTTGCCACTAGCCATGCATTTGACGAGATCATGGATGCGGAGATCGCAGTTGATGCGCAGGGGCATATCCTGGGTCTGCGCTGCGATGTGGTCAGCGATGTGGGCGCCTACTCCATTTATCCGTGGACGGCCGCAATCGAACCGGTCCAGGTGATCAGCTTCATGCCAGGGCCGTACAAGGTGCCGGTCTATCACGGTCATGTCCGCGCGGTTGCCACACCCAAGTCACCGACCGGACCGAATCGTGGGGTCGGTCGACCAGCTGCCGTATTTGTCATGGAGCGCCTGCTCGATCTGGCTGCGCAGCAGATCGGGATGGATCCCGCGGTCATTCGACAACGCAATCTTGTCCAACCCGATGAATTTCCCTACCGGTCTGCGGTCGGCCTCATCTGGGACCAGTCGGCATTCACGCAAGGCCTCCAGGCGGCACTCGATCATTTTGATTACCCGCAGGCTCGACTCGATCAGGCCAAGGCGCGCGCGCAAGGGCGATGGGTCGGCTTGGGACTGGCCACTTACGCCGAGCTTTCCGGCATTGGATCGCGCATCTCGGCTGCGCCCGGCATGGCGATCAATACCGGCACCGACATCTGTACCATCGCGCTCGATTCGACTGGCGTCATCACCGCATCCTTTGGATGTGCCAGCCACGGTCAAGGGCATGAGACCACACTCGCCCAGGTGCTGTGCGACGAGCTTGGAGCCCGACTCGAGGACATTTGCGTACGCACCGGTAATACGCAGTTGGTACCGCATGGCACGGGCAGTTATGCCAGTCGCACCGCGATCATCAGTGGTGGGGCAGGGATGCTGGCCGCCAGGGAGCTGAAGCAGCGGATGCTGCGCATGGCAGCTCATCTGCTCAATGCACCCGCCGAAGATCTCGTTGTACTTCAGAGCGTCATCCGAACAAATACAGGGTCCGCTCGCCTCACCTTTGTTGAACTGGCCCAAGCACTGTACGCACAAATGGGCCGGATGCCAGCCGATCTGCGCGAGGACCTGGTAGTCACGAAGAGTTACGACCCAGTGGTTGGCACGACCACCTCCGCGACGCATCTGGTACAGGTTGAGGTCGATCCGCGAACGTTCGCTGTTCACATCCAGCGCTACGTGATCGCGGAAGATTGTGGTCGAATTATTAACCCCCTGATCGTTGAGGGGCAGACGCGTGGCGCACTGGCTCAGGGAATTGGTGCCGCCCTTCTGGAAGAGCTCGTGTACGACCCGCAGGGGCAACTGCTCACGGCGAACTTCGCGGACTATCTGCTGCCCTCAGCACCCGAGGTGCCCAGGCTGGAATTGCTGCATATCCCTTCAATTGCCGCGAACAACATCGGTGGCTTTCGTGGCGTTGGAGAGGGCGGCACCATCGGCGCCCCTGCCGCGATTGCCAATGCCATATCGGACGCGATTGCGCACCTTGGCGTCACGGTCATGGAACTACCGGTCACGCCCGAGCGCCTCTTCCAATTGGTCCGACATCAGATCGCGCCGGGTTCCTCTTTCAGGACACCGGTTGATTCAACGCCAACCAAAGTGCCCGCCTGACACGGGTTCCGAAATCACACGGAGACACACCTATGAAAATGCAGCTCGAAAACCGGGTCGCCCTGGTCACCGGGGGGGGCCGGGATGTCGGCCGCGAAATCGCCCTGGGTCTTGCCGCTCAGGGGGCAGCCGTCGCCATCAACTATCACCACTCGGCGGCAGGCGCTCAGGCGGTGGTCGAGGAGATCCGTTCGACCGGTGGCCAGGCCATCGCCATCGCTTGCGATATTGCCGATCACCTTGCCGTCAAGGACATGGTTGCGCAGACAGTGGCCGCGTTTGGCGGGCTTAACATTCTGGTAAACAATGCAGGCGTGGTGCATCGCAAGCGCTTTGCCGATACAACGCCCGAGGAATGGAAAGTTCAGGTCGATGTGTGCCTTTATGGCGCCTTCAACTGTTGCCATGCTGCCTGGGCGCATCTCGAAGCCGTCCAGGGCGCCGGACGCATCATCAGCATCGTGGGAGACTCTTCCCGCATTGGCGAATCCGGATTGGCACTGGGCGCAGCCACGCGCGCCGGAACGGTTGCCCTGATGAAAACGCTGGCCCGCGAAACCCGTGCCGCAACCACCTGCAATGCCATCGCTCTGGGTCTCATCGAAACCGCGCATGCACCCGATTTCATCGAGGCCAATCGGGAGCGATTGACGAAGCTGTATCCGGTCAGACGGCTGGGCCGACCCAGTGATGTTGCCCCCATGGTGACCTTGCTTGCTTCGGAGCAGGGCAGCTGGATATCTGGGCAGACGCTGAGTATCAGCGGCGGTTTCAGCATGATTTGAGCGGAGAGACGCGATGATCCGTACTGACCTGATCGCTCCTATTGGCGAGCTGCTCAACCGACAGGCATCCCTGCGCGGCGCCAAGACCGCATTCGAGGACCAGACCGGCGCCCATGTCTGCTACGCCGAGCTGGCAAAGCAGACATCGAATCTGGCTGGACATCTGCAGGATCTCGGACTGCGAGCGGGGGAGTCGGTGGCGCTGCTTGTGCCGAACTCCGTGAACTGGGTACTCGGCTGCCTGGCAACCCTACGTGCTGGTGGTGTCAGCGTACCCATCAGTCATGACGCGGTTGAGGGTGAAATCCTTTATCGCCTGCAGGACGCGGCCTGCAAGGCCATCGTGGTGTCCAGCCATCATCTTCCCTTGATCGAGAGCCTTCGTGAACAGGTGCCATCGCTCAAGCACATCATTGTGGCGGCGCCAGGACTGGACGATGCCCGATTGACGCTGAACAGGCTCTGTTCGTCCGCGGCCCGCAGTATCCCGCGAGATCCGACCGATCTGCATCGCACCTCGTTTCTCGTTTACACCTCGGGCACGACGGGACGCGCCAAGGGCGTGATGCTGTCCGAACATGGCCTCGGGTGGGTGACCGCGGCATGCTGGGCGCCCATGGCGGGTCTGGGTGATGAGGACGTCATTCTCTCGCCTTTGCCCCTCTTTCACTCATACGCCCTGAGTCTCTGCGTTCTCGGCGTGGTCGCGGTGGGCGCCACTGAACTGCTTCTCGAGCGATTTTCGACACAGGAGGTGATCAAACAACTAGGGACAGGTCGCTACACACTGATGCCAGGTGTTCCCACGATGTTTCATTACCTGCTCGAAGCAGGGCGTACGGTTGGGCCGCAATTGGCCCCGGCCATTCGGCATTTCATTTCGGCCGGGGCGATCATGCCTGCCGCACTCAATCAGGAATTCGAAAAAACCTTTGGCGCAGAACTGCTTGACGGTTACGGGATTACGGAAACGTCGACGATGGCGATCATGAACTGGCCCGACTCGCCGCGCACGATGGGTTCCTGTGGCATCCCGATCCCAGGGCTTGCGGTGCGTCTGGTCGACCCGCAGGGCAAGGACGTTCCCGCAGGCGGCGAGGGGGAGATCATCATCCGCGGCCCGAGCGTCATGCTGGGCTACCACAATAAACCCGAGGACACTGCAAAGGCACTCCTAGATGGATGGTACCGGTCCGGTGATCTTGCGCGTTGCGATGAGAACGGTTTCTACACCATCACAGGCCGACTCAAGGAACTCATCATTCGTGGGGGACAGAACATTGCCCCGGCTGAAGTCGAAAACGCCGTACTGAGCCATGCGGATGTGCTGGATTGCGCCGTGATCGCGATGCCGCACCAGCACCTGGGCGAAGTGCCGGTCGCCTGTGTCGTTCCTCGGCCCCATTGCACGCTAGACATGAACGACTTGCTGATGCATTGCGCCGCGCAAATTTCCGCCTACAAGGTTCCAGCTTCTATTCGTATCGTGCAGAACATCCCACGCACGGGATCAGGGAAAATCATGCGATTCAAACTACGCGAAGCCTTGGAGGCCGAGGCGCCCTGAAAGCATCCAGGAAACTGCGACGGCAGCCGCGCGCGGTCGAGCGGCCTTGGCGCAAACCATCTGCCTGGCCGGCGATGAACCGGTCGTTAGCTGCTCGCTATGATATGTCCGGGATGCCCCAGCTGGGTGAGACCGAAAATTCCCGACTGGGACGACAGCATTGAGCGCAAGCGCGAGCATATGATCCAGAACTTCCTGGGCTTAGTCAGCGCTGGTTGCCGGACCTGCGGTCGAACACCCGCCGGGCTTTGCCTGTCAGGGTCCGCTCGATCGTTCCTGGCTGCAGTACCAGCGCCCTGGTCGAAATGCCGATGACCGCCTTGATGCGCTGCTGGACGCTTTGGCCGATGCGCTCGAGGACTTCAGGCGGAAGACTTGCCGCGCCGGGCTCCAGTTCGCAGTGGACTTCGACCTCGTCGAGAAAGCCCTCGCGGCTGACGAACACCTGGTATTGACCGCAGAGATGCTCCTGTTCCAGAACGATTTCTTCAATCTGAGTCGGATAGACGTTGACGCCTCGAATGATCAGCATGTCGTCGCTGCGCCCAACGATCTTGCCGATACGGCGAAAGGATCGAGCGGTGGGCGGCAGAAGCCGGGTCAGATCCCGGGTGCGATACCGGATCACCGGCAGTGCCTCTTTGGTCAGGGAAGTGAAAACCAGTTCCCCCTCTTCTCCATCGGGTAACACCGCGCCAGTGATCGGATCGATGATTTCGGGGTAGAAATGATCTTCCCAGACGACAGGACCATCTTTGGTTTCGAAACATTCGTTGGCGACCCCAGGCCCCATGACTTCCGAGAGCCCGTAGATATCCAGTGCATCAATGGCTGCCTTATTCTCCAACTCGGTGCGCATCGCTTCGGTCCATGGCTCAGCGCCAAAGATTCCAATCCGCAATGAGGTCTCGCGCGCGTCCAGGCCCTGACGGGCAAACTCTTCGATGATGACCTGCATGTAGCTCGGCGTCACCATGATGATGTCGGGTCGAAAATCCCGAATTAGCTGAACCTGTTTTTCGGTCTGTCCGCCAGAGATCGGGATCACTGTGCAACCCAGGCGCTCGGCACCATAGTGGGCGCCCAGTCCGCCGGTAAACAGGCCGTATCCGTACGCAATCTGGATCAGGTCGCCACGGCGTCCGCCAGAGGCGTAAATGGATCTGGCTACCAACTGGGACCAGGTGTCGATATCGTTCTGGGTATAACCCACAACGGTCGGCTTCCCGGTCGTGCCTGAGGAGGCGTGTAGACGGACCACCTGTTCACGCGGCACCGCAAAGAGCCCGAACGGATAGTGGTCGCGCAGATCGCTCTTGACCAGAAAGGGAAATTTCTGAAGGTCGCTGAGGGTTTTCAGGTCGTCAGGATGGACCCCATGGGCGTCGAACGCACGGCGATAGTGCTCGACCTTGGCATAAGCACGGTCAAGCGTGGCGCGCAGACGGGCGAATTGGAGAGCGGAAACTTCATCCCGGCTGGCGGTCTCGATCCGGTCCAGAGGACCGGGGCTTGGGTGGCGATCAGGCATCGGCAGGACCCCTCTCCAGAATGAATCGAATGACCCGGGAAACGTGTTCGTCGAACCGGATTTACATCTTGCGGTTACTGGCGTCCCAGTTGCGCTCCAGATTGGAGATCAGGGCAGGACTGAAATGGCAGTAGGCCTGTTCGCGCGCGTAGACGGACATATATCGGCGGAACATATCGAAAGGCTCCTGTGCTACCCGAAAGGCCTTGCGATTGCTTGCAGCACTGACGACGCCAGAAGCCGTAATGGACGCGATCGTCTTCTGAATGGCCTGATCGATTCCGTCCGGGGGTACCACCATATCGCAGACCATGCGCCCTTCCGGGCTCGCGCACTCGATGCGTCGCTCCATCATGATGGCCTGGCGTGTCGTCCGGTCACCCACGAAGCGCGGCATCCGCATGTTGGCTGCACCCGGAACAATCCCTTCCTTGCGGGCGGGCAGGGTCAGATAGGCATCTTGCGCTGCGATATTGATATCCATGACGAGGAGATACTGGCAGCCGCCGCCGATCGCGAATTGATCGACGGCCCCGATCCAGAGTTTCTCCGTGGTCTGCCCAAGCACCTCGTCGGGTGAGTGATTGGGATCGGCGATCCCCCGATACATCTTGTTAATGAAACCGAGTTCCCGCTGCAGGTACCAGAGATACGGGACTTTGCCGTGATAAAGATGGGTGAGGTTGATTCCCGTACAAAAAGCGCGTTTGCCCTGATGTTTGCCGTGATCGATGACACCGCCGCGCAGAACGCCAACCGAACTGGCGGGATCAAGCAGGCACAGGTCGACACAGATTTCGACCGGATTGACGGTGGTCTCGTCCTCGGCGTGCATATAGCGGGGATTCTGGAAGTAGATCGTGTTCGAACCTGGGTGGCGCTCGATACTCGCAGTTCCCAGGTCGAGCCGGCCAGTCTTTAGAAACCGGTCCAGATACGCAGCCGTCTCTGGATGCGGTAGCAACATGGCATGGCAAACATGAAACCCACAGTCTGGATCCGCCATGAGGTGACCGAAAAAGATCCCCTGGTCGATCTCATGGCCCTCTTTAGCACTCTGGACATGTTGATTTTCGGTCTCGACCATCGCCCGGGTGGGCGTAAGTCCAGGGACCAGACTGGATGCCCCATAGGCGAGCGCATCCACCCGGAGAAATGTCTTGAATCCCCGCGTCAGTCTGGAGTAGAGGGCACGTACATGGCGTTGCAAGAAGCGTTCACGATGCGCTCGGGTGAGGGCGAGGATCGCTGCTGCTGCCTCTGTTTCGGCCTGGCTGCGCCGAGGCTTCGGCGGCAGTTGGTCAAGCATTGACTGAGCGTTTTGCCAGAACGCACTACTGGTGGCGGTATCGTGTTCCCAATCATCGGACAGCAGCGGGCCGTCGCCGGTCAGTTGATCGATCCGGGTACGGTCAAAGCCGGCCTGTTCGAACGTGGTCTGCATGGTCATGGTCTCCTGGTCTGACGATGCGTTCAGGCGCTTAAGCCTCGGTCTGCGATCTCGGTTGCCCGCATCTTGAATTTTTGCACTTTGCCGCTCGCCGTGACCGGGTATCCCTCGACAAAGCGCACGTAATACGGAACTTTGTAAGAAGCGATCTTGCCGTGGCAGGCGCTGCGCAGAGCCGTTTCATCCATCTGTTGGCCTGGTCTGAGCTTGATCCAGGCCGCTACCTGTTCACCGTAGAGAGGGTCAGGGACCCCGAACACCTGGGCATCCGCAACCTCAGGCAGGCCATGCAGGAATTCTTCAATTTCGCGCGGGTACACATTTTCTCCGGCGCGGATCAGCATGTCCTTCATCCGACCAACGACGGCAACACATCCATCGTCGCGCATCACCGCGAGATCGCCAGAATGCATCCATCCTTCAGGATCAATCGCGGCAGCCGTTGCCTCGGGTTGATGCCAGTAGCCCTGCATCACCGAATAGCCTTTGACACAGAGCTCGCCTGGCGTACCCCGCTCAACCGTGTGCCCATCCGCCGGATCAATGATCTTGAGCGCCAGATGTGGATGGGGTCGACCCACTGAATTCGCTCGTTGTTCGACTGTGTCGGTGGGAAGGCTCTGCAATGAGATCGGCGACGTTTCGGTCATCCCGTACACAACGCCCAATTGGCCCATGTGCATCTTCTCCATGGCCGCTTTCAGAACTTCCGAAGGGCAGGGCGCGCCTCCCATAAGGCCGGTTCGCATGGTTCGCAATTGGTAACTTTCGAATGATGGATGATTCAGGATCGCAATGAACATCATCGGCACGCCGTAGAACGCCGTACATGCGCTTGCCGCCATGGCATTCAGGCATTGCTCGGGATCAAAACCTTCGCCGGGGAACACGACGGACGCGCCATGGGCGAACGCACCGATCACTCCGATCACGGAGCCGTAGCAGTGAAACATCGGAACGGGCAGGCAGATCCGATCGTCATCCGTCAGGCCGACTCGAGCGCCAACCTGAGTGCCGTTGTTGACCATGTTGGCATGGGTCAGCGTTGCCCCCTTGGGTCTGCCTGTGGTGCCGGAGGTGTACTGAATGCTCGCCGCATCGGTGGATTTTACCGATTGAGCCAGGCGCTCGGTTTGAGTCGCCAGAGCCGCAGCAGCGTCCGACCGGTCATCAGGCCGGGTACCGATGCGTTCCGGTTTCAGGAAGTCTTCCCAGGCCAGCGCACCGGATTGAGCGACATTGTCGAAATGAACCAGCCATCGCAGTTGTGGCTGCCTGGCGTTGACCAAGCGAGCACTGCCGATGCAATCAAAGTTGCGAAATCTGGTTTGGAGAAACAGGGCTTTGCAGCCTGAATGTCCCAGGGTGTAATCAAGCTCGTCTTCCCGGTAGGCCGGGTTGATATGGACCAGGATGGCACCAATTCGTGCAACAGCGAACTGAAGGATGATCCATTCGATCCGATTGGTGCTCCAGATCCCGACGCGATCGCCGGCGCCAATATCGTTGGCGACCAGCGCGCGAGAGGTGGCGTGGACTGCGGCCTTTAACTGCGAAAAGCTGAGCGTTTGCGATTGATGCGCGCTGATGACCGCTGGACGGTCGGGAAAGCGTTGCGCGGCCTGATCGATCAACCCCCCCATGGTCAGCGAAGACAGAGGTACGCCACCTTCACCTTGTGCATACGAGAGCTGGGACATGGCGGGCTCCCTTTGAAATTTCGAAAAATTCAGGACGCAACCGACCTGCGGCGCGTGAGGACGATCGGTTTAAAGCCCGGATCCAGTGCGGACTGTTCGGCTGAGGCCCCATGCCCATCTGGGATGGATGCCTGCACTTTCTGGCGGGCCGCGCGGGTCGCATACCGGGCATCGATGCCAGCAGCAAGCGCGGGTTCAATCACCTGAGCGACGATGCGCTGATAGTTTTCAAGCCCTTCCCGATAGGTTTCGCTGTAGCCCCGGATGAGCTTCGCGCATTCAGCGACTTCGAGACCAAATTCGTACGCAATCTCGGCGCTGCGGCTCACGAGTACAAGCCAGTGTTCAATGTTGAGTTGCTCTTGCTGATAGCGGTGGCCACTGCGTCTGAACCGTCGTAAGCGGGCAGCGAGCCAGAGCAGCAAAAAACCGCTGATCGTGCTTGTCTTGATATGAAGACCGACGTTCAGATTCTGGCCATGGCCTTTGCTGTGAGCCCAGGTGAGGAGCTTCTGCGCCAGAACCGGGGGCAGAACACCGCTCAGTTCGTCGATCCCGGGCTTGAAGTATTCGGTGATGACGACCGGTTGGCCTGACTTTGCGTTGACTTCACGACGCACGCGATCAAAGCGCGTCTCGCGGGTTTTGAGGTCCGCCACCCGAAGTAAATCTTCGAACGACATCCGCAGCGCCAGATGGCGAGCGGTCTCGTTGAGCAGTCGAAATCCAAGCGTCTGACCGTTGAGTCGTCGGTCGAGCGCTGCGATCGGTTGCAGTCGCGTCAGAAATTGCTGGGCGTAGGTCGTGTCCTGATAGTCCACCAGGCGTTTGATGCCTTCATCAATGAAATACTGACTTTCCTGTGGGAAGTTTCCCCTCGCCTGGGACATTAGTTGTGCCGCCGATGGCCGGGTGCTTGTGCGGATGGGGCTTGCTGGACGAAGGCTGGCGAGCGATGTCTCTCCGGAAGCCAGGCCAAAGGCAAGTCCGAAACCGGCAAGGTTGCTGGCGACTGCGATCCCCGATTCGCGGATGACTTGTTCAAAGCTCGAGCGCGAAAAAGGGAGGGCGCCAGAGCCTGCAGCCGCACCCAGCAACACTGCGCTGATGACGCTCGAAGACTGCTGCGTGGCGCGGTCCATGTCGAACAAGACGGTTCGGAGCGCCAGGGTGGTCATAGCCTTGAGGGCCCCCTGGGTATCAAAGCGACCATCCGCGCCGTGCGCCTTCTCTGAGGTGGCGTACACCCGATGCGTCGATGCGATCAGTGTTGTTCGGTCCGGTGTGACATAGCCATTCTGGACGGCCCGCGTCGCTTCAATCAGTTCAGAGGCAATCACGAGATCGACCCTGGTCGGCATTGGCGTCAACGCAAGCGCCATGTCTGGTCGGCTTTTCGGTGCGATTTCCAGGTAATAGTTGGTTGCGCCCGTGCGCTGGGCGACCCCGGGAATCGAGGTGCTTTGGATCCGATAACCTTCGTGTCGGGCAACCTCAAGCAGCCAGTCCGTCAGAACACCGCCGCCTTCGCCGCCGATCGCCGCAATGACGATGGTGAGCGGGCGCTGAATCTGCTGCGCTTGCGGCTGCATGTCAGGCCCCCACTGCCGATTTGCGGGGCGTTGGGATCGAAGCTGGAGCGTCGACACCCTCAGCGCTCTCGGGACCGAGGACCGAAGTCGGCGCGACCTGCCGTTGCAAAAACCGGATGACCGAGCCACGCACATAGTTCAGGAGTCGGTCAACCCAACCCGGATTCTGAATCACTTGCGCCTGGTAAAACGAAGGGCAGAGGACCGCCGCATGGGCCACCTCGCCGCAGTTACCACATCCGATGCAGCTGCTAATGATGGTGGTGACGGGGTCTGTGCGCAGGGGATCCGGATTGGTCTTGACCGTCAGCGACGGACATCCGGATAGCCGGATGCAGGAGTGGTCACCCGTGCAGGTGTCTTCGTCGACGCCAAACCGGGTGCGGACAACACGTTCGCCCGCCTTAAGTCGTTGCGCGTCAATCGGTTTGGTGCGGCGTTGTTTAGCCAGTGCACATTCGCCCTCAGCGATGATCACTTTGAGCCCATGCTGGGCTTCGTTCATCGCGCCTTTGAGCGCCCCGATCATTTTGCCCACGCTGTACGATGGGACGGTCTTGATCCATTTGACACCGACTCCGCGAAGCGCGGATTCAATATCCATTCCAGTGGGCTGGCCCTTGAAGTTGACGCCTGTCGACGGGATATGTTGATGGCCAGTCGCTGACGCGTAACCATTTTTTAGAATAACCAGAACGCCGTCGCCCTGGTTAAACATGTGATTGGCCACGCCTGACGTCAGCCCGTTGTGCCAGAACCCGCCGTCCCCGGCAATGCTGATGACCCGTTTTTTCATGAGCGGGGAAATTCCGGCCGAGGAAGCCAGACCGAGTCCATAGCCCAGGATGGTGTTGCCGACAAAGAAGGGCTCCAGGGTGGCAAAACTGTGGCAGCCAATGTCGGCGCTGACATGGACTTCGCCGATGTCTTCCTGAAGCAGTCGGATCGCGGAGAACACCGGGCGCTCTGGGCAGCCAGTGCAGAAGGTCGGGAATCTCGGCGGCACAGGTTTGCCGATCAGATCGAGTGCCTGCGCCTTGACGGTCTCGATGTACTGCGAGAACCGACGGATATCGCGGGCGACGGGATGGTCGGGCTGGGCGAGTGCGACAAACTCGGTAATGCCTTTGAGCAGGACTGCGCCAACGTATTCGCCAGCAACCGGGAAGACATTCTTGCCGTGGACCTGCACGGCCATTACCGCATCATGAAGGTAGGCTTTGATGGCCTGCTCGAGATAAGCTGGTTGCCCTTCTTCGATCACCAGAACGTGGCGCTTGTTACGGCAGAACGTCAGCACCTCATCGGGCACCATCGGGTAGGTGACGTTCAGGACGTAGAGCGGAACCATCGAATGCCCGTCGTCATCGCACAGACCAGCGGTTCTCAGGGCCTGCATTGCACCGTTGTACATCCCGCCTTGCAGGATCACGCCGAGATCGGCCAGTTCGCCGTCAAACAGTTCGTTCAGGCGCCGACTTTGGATGAACTTCACGGCCGCAGGCCAACGCACCTCGGTCTTGAGTTTTTCCTGAATCACGGTGGCAGGCGGCAGACTGATCCGGTCTTTGTGGAAGACGGGGTGTTGCAGCGGCCTCTGAATCGAAACCGCAGGCGCGATGTTGTCCTTTGCGACGAATTTACCTGTGACATGACAAGCGCGGATTCGCAACTCCAGCATCACAGGGGTGTTGCTCGCTTCGGAGAGTTCGAACGCCGTCTCGACCATGTTGACGACGTTTTGCATGTCGGGTCGTGGGTCCATGAGCCAGACTTGGGACTTCATGGCGAACGCGTGAGTGCGCTCCTGAATGATGCTGGAACCTTCGCCGTAGTCTTCGCCGATGATGATCAACGCTCCGCCAACGACACCTGGTGACGAGAGATTTGATAAAGCGTCGGCGGCTACATTGGTACCGACGATGGATTTGAATGTCACCGCGCCCCGAACGGGGTAGTTGATCGAGGCGCCCAGCATGGCTGTAGCGCCCGCCTCATTGGCGCAGTTTTCGACGTGAACACCGAGTTTTCCCAGGTAGTCCTGGGCATCTGACAGAACATCGATCAGATGCGAAACAGGTGCGCCCTCATAGCCGCCAACGTATGACACGCCTGATTGCAGCAACGCCTTGGTCACAGCGAGAATGCCTTCGCCTTCGAAGACCTCGCCTGCCCCGAGCTTTAATAATTCAACTTCTTTTTTGAACGAACGCTCAGCCATCTTGTTTTTTTATCCGGCGGGTTAGAGATTTCGGATCAGGTCTTGGAGCTTCGCTGCGCGTTGATTCATTGTAGCTTCCGTTATCCAACTAACCATTGGGGCCTGATCGACGCATCTGCGGCCATACCTGCCTGGGTGAGCGTCGTTTGCCGGCGCTTCGCCGGACCCACCGTGCCGGAACACCAGCGTCGGAGTCTGCTAGCTCGGACGCCGGACGCGACCGACGATCGCTAGTGTTTCGTCATCGCCCGTGGAGCGTTTTTGCGGGTGCTCCAACGGCTTAATATAGTCCATCAATGCAAGCGATAAAACCGCGGGCTTTCCCTAGCAACGCGTGGGGTGGGATGGAGGTGACAATGCGCAGTGATCGGGGCGCGGGCAGGCTTGATCGCTGGTGCGGCAAACGGCCCGCGATTGACCGACCCAAAGCCGCAGCCCCCCAACCCTAATAATGAGGAGACGCTATGAAACATGAGAAAAACGTTAAGAGTGCGCTGAGAATCAGTCTGACCGGTCTGGTTCTGAGTGGTGCGGCTACGTTCGCCGTCGCTGACATCACCGTCGGCGTGACCGTGTCGGCGACTGGCCCGGCGGCGTCATTGGGGATTCCGGAAAAAAACACGGTGGCCCTGATGCCCAAGACGGTCGGGGTGCAGAAGATCAACTATGTCATGTTGGATGATGCGAGTGACACCACTGCAGCGGTCGCCAACACCCGCAAGCTGATCGCCGAGAATAAGGTGGATATCATTCTGGGATCGACCACGACGCCGAACTCGCTGGCCATGATCGATGTGGTTGCGGAGGCTCAGGTGCCGATGATCTCGATGGCTGCGAATGCCCGAATCGTCGAGCCTCAGGATGCCAAGCGTCGCTGGGTCTATAAGACGCCGCAGAACGACATCATGATGTCGCTTGCGATCGCGGAACACATGGTTGCCAATGGTGTGAAGTCGGTTGGATTCATTGGTTTCGCTGACGCTTATGGCGAGGGCTGGTTCACAGAATTTACAAAGGTCGCGGAGCAGAAAAAGATTCCGATCATTGCAAACGAGCGTTTTGTCCGGACGGATACGGCCGTGACCGGACAGGTGCTTAAATTGATGTCAGCCAAGCCGGATGCGATCTTCATTGCGGGTTCCGGCACGCCTGCAGCGCTCCCCCAAAAGGCTTTGAGAGAGCGGGGTTACACCGGAAAGATCTACCAGACGCATGGTGTCGCGAATGCAGATTTTCTGCGGGTGGGCGGCAAGGAGGTTGAGGGTACTTTTTTGCCAGTCGGTCCAGTCCTGATCGCCGATCAGTTACCGGATTCACATCCGGTCAAGAAATCGGCGTTGTCCTATGTTGCCGCGTATGAAACGGTACATGGCAAGGGGACCGTGTCAACGTTCGGGGGGCATGCCTGGGATGCCGGCGCGTTGATGGCTGCCGCAGTGCCGGCAGCGCTCAAGAAGGCCCAGCCCGGGACGCAGGAATTCCGTTTGGCCTTGCGTGACTCACTCGAGCAACTTAAGGAAGTCGCTGGCGCTGGCGGGATTTTCAGCATGTCACCCACCGATCATCTGGGCCTGGACAGTCGCTCGTATGTGATGGTCAAGATTGAAAATGGGACTTGGAAGTATCAGCAGTGAGGATCGGTTTGCATCCTCGATGAACTTTCTGCTGCGATGAACCTTACAGGGTGGGCTTGTCCCACCCTGTTCAGTTGAGCGACCGCCTTGGATTTACAGATCGCACTTTTCCTGGGCCAGGACGGGCTCGTCAATGGCGCTGTTTATGGCCTGTTGGCGCTCGCTCTAGTGCTGGTGTTCTCGGTGACGCGGGTGATCTTTATTCCCCAGGGGGAGTTGGTAGCCTTGGGCGCGCTCTCTCTCGCAATGCTTCAGTCCGGGAAAATTCCAGCGACCTACTGGCTTCTGGTTGCACTCGCCGCGCCCGCCCTGGCCCTTGAAATTTGGCGCTGGCAACGAGGGCAACTGGTCGATCTGCGCTCTACCTTGGTTTGGACGGTTCTGTTTCCGAGTGCGGCTGGTCTGCTCATGCTCGTTCAACCCCGGCTGTGGCCAGGCTCGCTCGGAGTGCAGTCACTCGTCACGGTATTGATGGTGACGCCGCTTGGACCCTTGCTCTATCGCCTGGCGTATCGACCGCTTGCCGACGCCACCATTCTGGTGCTGCTGATCGTTTCCGTTGCACTGCACGGAATTTTGGTTGGCCTTGGGCTCTGGTTTTTCGGGGCGGAGGGCTGGCGTACGCCGCCATTCTCAGAGGCACGATTCGATTGGGCCGGGGTGTCGGTGAGTGGTCAGTCTCTGGTCGTCGTTGCAACCGTCGTCATGCTGGTCTTGCTCATGTTTCTGTTTTTTGAGAGGTCGATCATTGGCAAGGCCTTGCGTGCAACGGCGATGAATCGCGTCGGTGCCCGCCTCATGGGCATTCCCACTGGGCTGGCCGGGGATCTGAGTTTCGCGCTGGCGGCCCTCATCGGTGCCATCTCTGGGTTGCTGATCGCTCCCATCACGACCGTTTACTACGACACCGGGTTTCTGATCGGACTCAAGGGCTTTGTAGCGGCCATCATCGGTGGTCTGGCGAGCTATCCCGTTGCCCTGCTCGGTGCGCTGGTGGTCGGTCTGCTCGAAGCGTTTTCCTCGTTCTGGGCCAGTGCATTCAAGGAAGTGATTGTCTTTACCCTGATCGTTCCCGTTCTCCTCTGGCGTTCGCTGAACAGCCCTGTGATCGAGGATGAGGAATGACGCGTGAGCCGCTTGAACGGGGTATTTCAGTTGATCCAGGTACGGTTGCGGAGGCTGGCCTGCTTCGATCGGGCACTGGCGCCTCAGGACGGGGTGTGCGTGCGACCGTAATCATCGGAGTCACGGGCCTGGCCTTGGCTTGGCCGTTTCTGTCAGACTTTACGGTCAGTCTGTTTGCCACCATCGCTCTGTATGCCATCGTGACAGCGGGTCTCGTCCTGATGACGGGCGTTGCCGGAATGACCTCATTCGGTCAAGCTGCCTTCGTTGGACTGGGCTCCTATGCCACAGCATGGGTCTGTACTTCGCCGGTCGCTACCGCTGCCCTGGGAGCCTGGGTGGCGCCGGGTTTGTTGCCTTGGATAGGGCTGCTGCTCGGAGCGGGTTTGACCTTCGCCGTCTCCTGGGGACTGGGTGCCGTGACGCTGCGGCTCTCCGGGCATTACCTGCCGCTTTGTACGATTGCCTGGGGACTCAGTCTCTATTTTCTGTTCGGGAATCTGGCATTTTTGGGGGGGCATACCGGGATCACCGGGCTGCCAGCTCTCACTCTGTTTGGTTTCTCGATGGCCTCGCCGAGGGCCCTGGGAGTTCTCGCCTGGGTCGTTCTATTGATCGTACTGTGGGGGCTGAGCAATCTGCTGGATTCGCGCGAGGGCCGGGCGGTCAGGGCGTTAAAAAGTAGTCGCATCATGGCCGAATCCATGGGCATCGATACTGCGCGTTCAAGGATCAAAGCGTTTGTCCTGGCAGGGTTGCTGGCAGCGATTTCGGGCTGGCTCTATGCGCATCTCCAGCGCTTCGTCAATCCAACGCCGTTCAATCTAAACATCGGGATTGAATACCTGTTCATGGCAGTTGTTGGCGGAGCGGGCCACTTGTGGGGTGCTGTACTGGGTGCCACGCTGATTACCCTGCTCAAGCAACGCCTGCAGGATTGGTTGCCCCAACTCCTCGGGGCGAGCGGTAATTTCGAGGTGATCGCCTTTGGTCTGCTGATGTTGTTTGTGCTGCAGCGCTTCCCCGAGGGCCTGTGGCCAAGTCTGGCGTCGCGGTGGCATCGATGGCTGGGCGCTCCCCGGCTCAGCCCGCGCGAGGCGATGTCCAAACCGGCTGATGCGGACACCCATCCGCAGCCGCGGGGGTTCATGGCTCCAGCCGGCATCTCGATTGCCGAGACGCGGTCTCAGGCGCAGTTGCTCAAGGCTTCACAGGTCACCCGGCGCTTCGGGGGACTGCTGGCTAATGATTCGGTGTCGATCACGGTTTGTGCGGGCGAAGTGCATGCCTTGATCGGACCGAATGGCGCGGGGAAAAGCACTTTCTTTAATTTGATCTCGGGGGTTGATCAACCTTCGAGTGGTGAAGTGCAGTTGATGGGGCAATCCATGACGGGGCGACCCGCCCGCGACTTTGCAAGACTCGGGCTGGGTCGCACGTTTCAGCATGTTCGACTGCTGAACCAGCGAACCGTACTGGAGAATGTCGCGATGGGCGCCTATCGGACTGGGCAAGCGGGTTGGTTGAAATCGATTCTGCGACTCGATCGTCGGGAAGAGGCCGAGCTTCTTGCCGAGGCCCAGCGACAACTCGAGCGTTGCGCATTGACCGCCTATGCTGGCGCGTCGGCAGGTGCCTTGTCACTGGGCCAGCAGCGAATTGTCGAGATTGCGCGTGCGCTGGCTGGGAAACCTCGGTTGCTTCTGCTCGACGAACCCGCGGCTGGATTGCGCCACCTCGAGAAGCAGACGCTGGCCAGGTTGCTGGGCCAGTTGCGGGCAGAGGGTTTGGGCATTCTGGTGGTCGAACATGACATGGATTTTGTGATGAATCTTGCCGATCGCATCACTGTTCTGAATTTTGGATCGGTTATCGCGTCTGGGACCCCTGCTGAGGTTCAGACTTCCCCTGCTGTTCTGGACGCCTATTTAGGTGGTGTGATCGAGCCTGAAGTCATCGAGCGGTCATGAGCAACATTCTGGAATTGCTGGGCTGCACTGTTCGCTATGGTGATGTCGAGGCAGTCAGCGCCGTCAATTTGCAGATTGCTGCGGGCGAGATCGTCACGGTGATCGGGCCAAATGGTGCCGGCAAGAGTACCTTGCTGGGTGCGGCGATGGGACTGCTTCCATCCACCGGGATGATTCGGTTGGACGAAGTCGTTCAGGCTCGCCCCAGTGTTGAAACGATGGTCGCGGGTGGTGTCGGCCTGGTTCCGGAAAAGCGGGAACTGTTCGCAGAGATGTCGATTGAAGACAATCTGCTCCTCGGTGGCTTTGTCCGCTGGCGTCGTGGTCAGCGCGATCAGCGGGAACGGATGGAAGAGGTGTTCGAGATGTTTCCGCGTTTGCGGGAGCGCAGGGCTCAGCTCGCCGCCACCTTATCGGGTGGCGAACGTCAGATGCTTGCGATCGGGCGGGCCCTGATGGCGCGCCCGCGCCTGCTAATGCTCGATGAGCCATCGCTGGGTCTCGCCCCCTTGATCGTTCGGGAGGTTTTTCAGATCGTCTCCAGATTGCGAGCCATGGGTGTTGCGGTGCTGTTGGTCGAACAAAATGCCCGCGCCGCGCTGCAGGTTGCTGACCGCGCCTATGTTCTGGAAATGGGGGCTGTCGTACTAACGGGGCAGGCTTCTGAACTCCTGTATGACCGCCGGATCATCGATACCTATCTGGGTGTGGGCGGTCACCGATCCGCCGAATCGTAGGGTTGGTAATCCCCCCGTTAAATTGCGTTTTAGCGACAGCCGGGTCATGGAGTGCCGTCTGATGCGGGGCTTTGTGCTTTAAGGGGTTGGTGGGCGATGATGGCGCCGCAAGCCTCACCCGTTGGCTGCAAGCAGTTTCAGACCGCGATGTGGTTCATTAAAATTTGCCGATCGGCTGCGCTATCGCCACGTCCCTCGCAAACAATCTGGCCACGTTCAATGGCATAAAAACGATCCGCCACAGTGAGCGCACGCTGCAGGTTCTGTTCGACCAAGAGTACGGCAATTCCATCGGCTCGCAGTTGCCTCATCAGCGCAAAGATCTCATCAACAATCATAGGGGCGAGGCCCTCGGTCGGTTCGTCGATCAGCAAGAGTCGGGGATCTCCGACCAGGACGCGGGCGATCGCAAGCATCTGTTGCTCCCCACCCGAGAGGGTCGTGCCCATCTGACTGGAGCGCTCGGCGAGTCGGGGGAAGCGCGCGTAGGTCTCGTCCAGTTTGCGGCGCGCCTGCGCACGTGAATGGTTCGCCACCTGCATGAAACCGAGGCGCAGGTTTTCTTCTACGCTGAGACCGGGGAAGATCCGGCGGTCCTCGGGGACCAGCCCAATTCCACGGCGACAGATGAGATCGCTCGATAATCCGACAATACTCTCGCCCTGAAAACGAACTTCACCTCGGCTTGGCGCTACCCACCCTGCAACGGTTTTGATCAAGGTGGTTTTACCTACGCCGTTGCGTCCGAAGAGTCCGACAACCTCGCCAGCCCCAACTTTGAGGTCGATACCCTGCAATACGTGCGAAAGACCGTAGTGGGTATGAATACCGGTTAGTTCCAGGGGAGGAGCCGCGATCGACTGTCGCTCAATCATGCGGGGATTCCCCGAAATAGGCCGCCTGCACGGCTGGATTGGCCCGTACCACTTGCGGGGGGCCCTCGGCGAGCTTCTGTCCCTGGTGCATGACCACGACGTGATCGGACAGGTTCATGACTAGATCGACATCGTGCTCGACCAGCAGGACCGAGAGCGAAGGCCCCACCAAAGAGCGGATCAGCGCCTCGGTTCTATGGGTGTCTGAATGACTCATGCCCTGGGTCGGTTCATCGAGCAGCAGCAAGCGCGGCCGACCAGCCAGCGCAACCGCAATCTCGAGCCTGCGCTGCTCGCCATGGGATAGGAATCCCGCCATCTCATCCGCTACGGGTCCCAGTTGAAACTGCTCAATCAATTCGTCAACCCGCTTGCAGGCGATCTGGCTGGCAGAGACGGGCCGAAACAGACCGCGGCCCTGTTCCAAAAACTGGGCCGCGAGGCGCAGGTTCTCTCGCACGGGCAGTTCAAAAAAAAGATTGGTAATCTGAAACGATCTGGCTAGACCTTGCCCGAGCATTTGATGCGGGCTCAGCCCCGTGACCTCACGCCCCTGGAACATCACCTGTCCTGCGTTGGGTCGGATTGCGCCACTGATGAGGTTGAACAGAGTGCTTTTCCCGGCGCCGTTTGGACCGATCACCGCGGTGATCGCACCCTGCTGAGCATTGAAGCTGACATCCCTAACTGCCACGAGATGTCCGAAACGCACTGTGAGTTCATTCGCCTGAAGAATCGGGGATGCGCTCATTGGGGATGGTCCGCATGCAAGATGGGGGTGCGTACCGCCCCTTCGCGCCGCCCTAATCGCTCCTGGAGCGCCGGCGCAGCAAGGCCAATGAGTCCCCGTGGCAGAACAATGACGACCAAAATAAATAGGATGCCGATCACGATCTGATGATGGGCCGTGTAAGACCCGACAACCGATCTTAGAACCGTTAGCAATGCTGACCCGTACAAGGGGCCGATCAAGGTGCCGGTTCCCCCCACGATGACGTTGATGACGGCGTTGCCAGACACCTGAAAAAACATCAGTTCAGGCGAGACAAAGCCCCGCAACATGGGGTAAAGCGCTCCGCTTACGCCGGCGATACAGGCTGCCCCGACGAACGCGGCGAGCTTGGTGCGCCAAGGATCCACGCCAAGGAAGGATAGGCGCTGCTCGTTCGTGCGCACCGCGCCGAGTTGACGCCCAAACGGCGTCTCCATGAGGTAGGCCAAACCCGCATAAAGAATGAAGAGAATTGATAAAACAACAAGGAAAAAGCCAGCCGGTTGACCTGATTCGAGCCCCGGGGCGATCTGCGCGACCGGCACACCGATCATGCCATCTGAAGCACCGAGTTCGCGGGTGTTGAAAATGATTTTCGATACGACCTGCGCGAGTCCAAAGCTGATTAATGCGAAATACACGCCCTTCGAGCGAATCGCGATCAACCCGCCAATCAAACCTGTAATAGCGGAAAACACTAGGGCGACAGCGATGGCAATCCAGAAGGAGGAAGACCAGTTCTTCAGGACCAGGGCGGACACATAGGCACCCATTCCGAAAAATAGCGCTTGTCCGAGGGGCAACAGTCCAGTACGCCCAAGCAATAAATCCACCGACAAGGCGAGCCCGGCGAAGATCAGTGCCTCGGTACCGAGACGAAAGAAGAAAACGTCACCTACCGTCCAGGCCACGATCGCAAAAACCAGCGCCAGCCCAAAAAAGAGCCCCGCAAGCCAATGCAATGCGCGCGCTGGATGACCAAGGCTTCGAGACGTCACTTCATGCATGACCAAGCCTGCCAAAGAGACCCTGTGGGCGCCACATGAGCACCAAGACCATGATGCCAAACAACAATGGATCGCCCCAGACGGGCGAGATAAACAGACTCGAGATGGACTGAATCTGGGTCAGCAAGAGTCCCGCAATCACCGCTCCTTTGATTGAACCCATGCCGCCAATGATCACAACCGAAAACGCGATCAGAACAAAGTCTCGGCCCATCGTCGGAAAAACTGAATAGATCGGGGCGAGCAAGACGCCTGACACACCAGCCAACGCCACGCCGAAGGCAAACGTGGCGGCATAGACGCGGTTCACCGGCACGCCAAGCGAGGCCGTCATCTGGCGGTCAAATGCCGCCGCCCGGACCATGGCGCCCAAGGAAGTCCGGAATACCAAGACCCAGACCGCGATGATGATCAACGCTCCCAGCCCCATCACAAAAAGTCGATAGTTGGGGAAAAATAAACCAAGCATCTCGGTTGCCCCCGAAATGGGCGCTTCCACCCGCAGTGGATTCGCGCCGAATACGAGCTTTAAAATATCCTCTAGAACGATTCCAATTCCAAAAGTAAGAAGCAAAGTCAGGGTATGACGATCCTTGCTGTGGAAGACCCGTTGGATCAGGCTGCGCTCGGTGACATAACCGATTAAAGCCATCAGCAAAGGGGTCAGCGCAAGCGCCCACCAGAACGTGAGGCCCGCCCCCAACAGCGCCACCGCGACATAAGCGCCGATGGCATAGAACTCCCCATGGGCCATATTGATCACATCGAGCAAGCCGAAAATGATTGTGAGGCCCAGGGCCATCAACACCACTGCGACGCCAATCGCAAGACCGTTGACGATCTGGGGGGCCAGAACAAACTGGATCCAGTCCATGGGGGGCGTTCCAGTCAGAACTTAGTACAGGTATCGGGACCAATGGCGTTTGCGGCCGCCACTTTGCCGACAATCTCGAACTGGGTATTGTTGACCTTGACGGCATACATTTCCTGCATCGCCTGGTGGTCGCCCGCACGCATGGTCTTCATCCCCTGAGGTGTCGCCCATTGCAGCCCACGCATGGCTTCCCTGACCTTATCGGTATCGGTTGATTTCGCCTTCTCCACCGCAGCCTTGTAGAAAAACAGAACCCCATAACTATCCGCACCGTAGAGGTCTGGTTGGGTCTTGGCGGCCGCCTGGAAATCGGCAATGAACTTCTTGTTCTCCGGCGAATCGAGGAGCGGTGAGTAACCCACGCCGGTAACAAATCCGTTGGCTGCCTTACCGATGGCGGGCAAATTCTGGGAGGTGACCGTACCGGATGCTCCAACGATCTGAATGTTGTTGCTCACGCCAAATTCAGACATCTGATTGAACAGTCGGACCGTATCGTTGCCCGCGACTGAGGTGTAGATCACCGTTGGCCGAGCAGCACGAATCTGACCGAAGAAGGGTGAGTAGTCCTTGTTATCGAGCGGGGCAAACACTTCGCCAGCCGTCTTTGCCCCCTTGCCTTCGGCAGCGGACTTGAATGCGGCGACTGTGCTGCGGCCCATCTCGTAGTCAGGTCCCAGATAGAAGACGTTGGCGTTGGGGCGGGTCGAGGCCATCCAGTCAGCCAACGCAGCCGATTGCATGCCGGCGCGGGCATTCACACGAAACACGTTAGGGCTGCACTTATCGCCGGTGATTGAGTCTGCAAACGAGACCGTCGTTGCGATCAGACGAGCGTTGCGCTCGGCCACCTGTCCAACGGCGAGAGTGGAGCCGGAGTTGACAGTCCCCGTCAGGAAATCAACCTTGCTCACCTGGAATAGCTTCTCCGCCTTTTGAACAGCAACGGCCGGATTGGCTTCTTCATCCTCGTAGATTAATTCCAGCTTGCGCCCGAGGATGCCCCCACTGGCGTTGAGTTGCGCCGCCGCCAGATCCAGCCCCCATTTGACCTGCTGGCCGATCCCGGCATAGGTTCCTGATAAGGGTGTAACGACCCCGATACGGATCACCGATGCGTCCTGTGCCATTGCACACACTGGTAAGCCCAAGGCTGCTGACGCCAATGCTGTAGCGATGCCCAGACGTTTGACGTTGATCGGCGGGGTGGTCGTGATGGCTTTTAACTTCATGATGTTTCTCCTCCAGTAGTCATTCGAAAAATAAAATCACTTATCGAGTCGTCTCAGAGACCTGTGAACTTGGCCTTGCGTTTGGAATGAAAGGCCTCAACGCCTTCGCGAAAATCATCGCTGGTGCGCAGGCGCGAATAGCAATGCCCCTCGAGTTCGATTGCGATCGAGAGCGGCGAGTCCTCGGTATCGTTGAGCAACTTCTTGGCGGTGCGCTGAGCGACCGGCGAAAAACTGCGCAGTTCGTCCACCAGCGCATCGGTAGCGCGTTCGAGTTCCGCATCGGGAACGCAATCCGTTGCGACACCCCACTCATAGGCCTGTTGACCGGCGATTCGTCGCGAACGCATCACGATGTCCTTGGTCCGGGTGATTCCGACCATTTTTTGTAAGCGAGCGGAACCACCCGATCCAGGGATTTGCCCGAGTTTTTGCTCGGGCAAGGCATACAGGGTGGTCGGCGTGACCAATCGGAAATCGCAGGCAAGAGAAAGCTCGAAACCCACGCCAAAACAGTAGCCACGAGCGGCGGCGATGACGGGCTTAGAACATCTCGCCGGTGCCGCGATATTCCAGGCAAGCTTGCTCACATGCTCGGGGGTTGCGGCCAGGAACCCCTTAATGTCACCGCCGCTCGAAAAATGCTCCCCCACTGATCGAACCACGATCACACGAACCCGCGAATCGGCGTCAAGCGCTTCAAACACAAGACGTAACTGATCGCGTGCACCCATGCTGATGACGTTCAGTGGTGGGCGGTCAAGGATGATGTCAGCGCGTTCGCGGTCTGGATCGATTTCGACATGAAAGCCATCAAATTCCGCGGGCAAGGTATAGGCAGGGTGGGCGAGTTCGTTAAGCGTCATGGCGTTCCTGATTTAATCGTTCTTTAATGTTTTATGAGATGGAGGGGGTCTGGGATTCCGGCTGATAATCTCCGGCGATCAGCTGACGGCGCAGGATTTTGCCGACCGGGGACTTTGGGATCTCGCGAACAAAAACGTATTCGCGGGGGCGCTTGAAATTGACGAGATCCGATTCGCGACAATGCAGGTCGAGCGATTCCGCACTGACTGCATCCCGACGCTTCACGAAGGCGACGACGCGTTGCCCCCAGCGCTCGTCTTTCAGTCCGGCGACGGCGACCTCGTCGACGGATGGATGCAGCGAAAGTACCGATTCGATATCGACTGGCGAGATGTTTTCCCCACCACTGATGATCATGTCGTCGACCCGACCGGTAACGAAGAGCTCGCCTTGTTCATCGAAATACCCGGTATCGCCAGTGAAGTACCAGCCACCAAGCAGGCTGCGCGCGTTGGCTTCCGGGCGACGGTGGTAGCCCTCGAAGGCTTCGTCACTCATCAGGTCTGCAATGATCTGGCCCTCTTGCATCGGCGCGGTCACAAGGTCGCCAGACTGCGCGTTCAAAGGAACCACCCGCAATCGGGTATTGATCCCGGCGCGTCCAGCCGATCCGGGTTTCGCGACGGCCGACTGATTGATCGAAAAGGTGTAGATCTCCGAACTGCCGTAGTGGTTGACAAAGAGCTCGGGTTGAACAGCTTTGTCCAGACGTAGTAGGAGTCCGTCGGGCATCGATGCACCGGCAAATCCAAGCTTTCTCACGCTACGAACTCGCGATGGTGAAAAGCCGGTCTGCGCCAACAGGTCGTGATAGAGCGTTGGCACCAGATACAGGTGTGAGACTTGTTCGCGTTCGATCAAAGTCAGGGCGGTCTCTGCATCCCATTTCGCCATGCAGATCAGCACCCCGTCGAGCAGGGTCAACGCCAGCAGGGAGCGCACGCCCATGGTGTGATAGAGCGGCATCACGCCCAGGGTACGTTCGCCATGCGCGTATTGATTCTGGGCAACATGAGCCAGTGCCGCCATGCGTTCGGCGCGCTGGCGACGGGGTACCCCTTTGGGTTTGCCTGTGGTGCCCGAGGTGTAGAGCATCAGCGACATATCACTCGAGTCGGCCTCCACCACCGGATCGCAGGGGTTGCCCAGCCAGTCGCCAAATCGCAGCGGAGCGATGGCCAACGGATTCAGGGCCGTCGCACTTGGAGGATCTAAGTACTGTGCGTTTGCCGAGAGGGTTCCAACGCCCACCCGCCGAACTTGGGAAGCCAGATCGCTCCTCGCAACGGCTGCTGCCGAGATCGGTTCATAGATCAGCGCCTTGGCCGACGCGTCATCGATGAAATAGTCAATTTCGTCGGGTTTGGCCCGCCAATTGATCGGAGTGATGACGATGCCGGAAAACTGACAGGCCCAATGCAGGGTTGCAGCCTCGAAGCGGTTCTGCAAAATCGTCAAGCAATGGTCTCCGCGGACCAACCCAAGGTCCTTCAAACCGCGCTGGACAGCACCCACCTGCTGAGCCCACTGCGCATAGGACAGTCGCAACTCGCCATCGATCAAGGCGAGCGCATTCGGGCTACGCTCAACGCTTTGCAGAAAGGTACGCCCCAGATCAAGCATGGCCGGGCTCTCCTGCGGTTTTTCGGGCCAGTGCGCGGGCTTGCGCGACATCAAGTACCGCCGCAACGATCGGTGCATAGCCCGTGCAGCGGCACAAATGCCCCGAGAGCATTTCGCGCACTTCAGTTTCAGTGGGCACCGCCATGTGGGGGCGCTCGAGCCAATCCGCGCAGGACATCAAGATACCTGCCGTGCAGAACCCACACTGGAGGGCATGATGCCTTTTAAAGGCCATCTGCAAATCTCCCAGAGGGTACTGATCGCCTGCCAATCCCTCGATTGTGTCAACACGCCGCCCGGCACACTGCACCGCCAGGGTGAGACAGGCGCGCTGCGCGACGCCATCGATTCGGACAGTACAGGCACCGCACACGCCATGCTCGCAACCGACATGGGTTCCCGTCGCGCCGAGGCTATGGCGCAAAAAGTCAGTTAACAAAAGGCGAGGCTCAGCAGTCGCACCGCGAGGCTCGCCGTTGAGCATAATATTAATTTCATGCATCGTTCCTCGATGCAGAATAATCGGCAATTCGGGTCCGTCAAGTTTCGTCTTTATATTCATAATTTTCTATCCATCGCCTCACGCGCTTGTTTGATGACGCGCAAACCCAATCGACGCACCAAGTGCCGTCTGGCCTTGGCACTAACCAGAGGGTCGTCCCGTGCATCAAGGTCCCAAGCCAGCGAATTCAATGCGTCGTCCAGTGCACTCCCGTCCAGCAGCGGCCAGTCGCGTGCGGCAGGGCAATCGGCAACGCCGCCAATGGCAATTCGGATCCCATCGCGACTAACCACCGCAGCCACGGCGCATGCCGCATAGTCACCATGACGCAGCGCAAATTCGCCAAACGCGTAGCCTGTTCCTGCCTGTGCGAGCGGATACCGCACGCTGCGCACCAATTCGTCAGCCCGGCGCGTCGTTGTCAACATGCCGGTGATGAAGTCCTGGGCAGCAACGGTCCGGCTGGCCTGGTTGCTCTGAAGCAGGACTTCGCCGCGCAGCGCCAGAAGCACCAGTGGCAATTCGGCTGACGGGTCCGCATGGGCGACCGATCCGCAAACGGTTCCACGGTTTTGAATCTGGACATGGGAGATATGAGGGAATGCCTGCGCCAGCAGAGGCACCTCAGCCATCAAGTTAGAGCGCCGGGCAATTTCGGCCTGCGTGGTGGATGCTCCGATCAGCAAGCCCTCGGCCGAGATGACCGATTCGCGCATCTGTAAACTTTGTGAGATGTCTATCAGGAGCGCCGGCTGCGCGAGGCGCATATTGAGCACCGCCATGAGCGATTGCCCGCCTGCAAGGATGCTTGCGTCGTCGCCATACTGGGCCAGGAACGCGATGGCCGCCTCGCTTGAATCAGCCCGCACGTAGTCGAACGCTGCAGGCTTCATGAGCGGCCTCCAGCGTCGCGTCCACCCGACACCAACCATGCGAATACGCGACGCCACCAGGAGCGCTGCCGGTTCAAAGGCGCTGAAGACATTCGCCTGTCATCGACCGTTGCGCTGTCCGGACCTTCACCCGCCCGCTCGCTCGAGCCGCCGTGGGTAAGCAGCTGACGCAGTTTTGCCTGGCGTCCAAGCGCTGCGAACAACTCGCCCAGGACCAGCCGCGCCGCGCCTTCCAGCATGCGGGGACCGACGGCAGCGACCTTGCCGCCGACCTGTGCCCGATAGTCGTAATGCAATCGGGTATGCGTCGCACCCTCCGGCTCATTGGCCCTAGCACCGGACGGAGTGATGGCTTCGAGCCGCACGTGACCATCGCCTTGCGCGGTTCCCAAACCCGACTGCCCGCGTCCTGACAGACGCAGAGAGCTTGGTACGACGATCTCGCTAAGTTCGATTTCGGCCTCATAGCGCGCCTTAATCAGAGCAATCCGGATCGTGACCTGGGCCCGGAACCGATTGGGACCTTCCGGCATCAATTTTTCGCAGCCGGGGATGACAAGGGCCAAAGCGGCTGGGTCGAGAAGGACAGCAAACACCTCGGCAGGGGTGGCCGCGATATCGACAAAACCCGTTGCCTGCAAACTCGGTAGGGCTGCAGGCGCGGCCGGCAGCCCCAATGCGGGCTGTGAAGACGGCTGAATAGATGTCTGTGAGGACGGATTCCCCGCAGTTGGCCCGGAATCCGGGCCGCACTCGCCGGGACGGACCGGTTCGACCGCCCCAATCAAGGCCAGTATTCGTGAGGGGGTGAGTGGCAAGGTGATCCCCGCGACGCCACTGTGTTCAGCTGCCGCGATTAACTGGGCGCTGACGGGGGTCTGCGATGTCACCGTCGACGGCACCGCAGTTGGCACTGTAGTCGGTAACCCTTGCAGACCCCGTAACGCATCCGCAAACGCATTGGCAATGCACACCGGGGTGCTCATGTTGTTACCCTCACCCAAGCCTTTGGCGCCCAGGGGCGTGAAGGGACTGGGCGTCTCCAGGTGCACGATAACGGGATCGGGCACTTCACAGGCAGTCGGCATCAAATATTCCGCCAAGGTGCCCGACAGGAAATTGCCATCGGCACTGTAGCGAAAGGTCTCCATCAAGGCAGCACCCAGGCCCTGGGCAAACGCTCCCCGAATTTGCCCATCCGCCAACGCTGGATTAAGCAATTTGCCCGCATCATGCCCAGTAATATAACGATCAACTCGGGTGGCGCCGGTATCCGGATCGACCTCAAGGCCACAGATGTCGAAGACGAACCCGTAGGCTGCCGAGGTATTGACGCGGTCTTGCGCATCCGGCGCGGCTAGCGTCTCGCCAGTCCAGAACGCTGTCTCACGCAATCCCGGTTCGACGCCTGCGGGCAGGAGCGCTGGCGCCCAGTGCGGATTGGCGGCGAGGCGGGTAAACAGCTGTTTGCGCAGCGGGTCCAACCCTGAGCGCACCTCACCGTCGGCAAACACCACCGCTTCAACGGGGCACCCGAGTTGGGAGGAAGCGATCAGTGCAATTTTCTGCCGCAAGCGCAGTGCCGCCAGGTGCACAGTGCCAGCAACTGCTCCGGCGAAGCGGCTGCTGTAGTTACCTGCTGCCACGCTCCATGCGTCCTTGGCCGTATCAAACTCGACGTTGACAACCACGGTCTGTGGATCGACGCCGAGCACATCGGCCACCACCTGCGCGCATACGGTCATGTGACCTTGGCCCGCTGGCGCCGATGCAATCGTCACATTGACGCCACCCTGCAGATCGACTGAAACGGTTGCGCTGGAAATCGCCCCGTTTTTTGGCCCTGCCTTGGCGCGTTGCTCGGGCGTGAGCACCGTGCTGATGTAGCCCATGTTCGAGATCGACGGTTCGACAATCGCGGCAACACCAATGCCGTAGAGTTTGCCAGCGGAGCGCGCGGCATCACGGCGGGCCCAAAGTTCCTGAACCGTCGCCTCAGCCATCACCATGTTGGTGAGCCGAAGATAATCTCCCGAATCGAGAATGGCCCCGGCGGCAGCCTGATAGGGGAACTGGTGCGCTTGAACATAATTGCGCCGACGCAGTTCGACGGGATCGATCGCTAATTCGGCGGCGATCTGGTCCATGAGGCGTTCAAGCGCGAAAAATACCTGGGGACCGCCAAAACCCCGGACCAGGCCGCTCGGTACCTTATTGGTCACAACCACCCGATTGCGCACAGTCAGATGCCTGATGTCGTAAGCCCCGGTCAGCGCGCCATGCATCCGATAGAAAGTCGCGGGCTCAGGCGCCCGCAAATAGGCACCGACCTCGTCCACCTGGTCATAGTCGAGCGCCGTGACGCGGCCCTCCGCAGTCACTGCAGCGCGGAGGCGCGTCTTACGGGCGGTCGCTGCTGTCGCGGCCTGCAGATGCTCAAGCCGGTCTTCGACCCACTTCACGGGTGCGCCCGCCTTTCGGGCCGCTAGACACATCAGCACGACATAGGGGAAGACCGAATGCTTGACGCCAAAGCTTCCGCCGGAATCACGCGGAACCCGATGACGCAGACGGTTACCCGGCACCTGTAGCGCCATGGCCATGACAGCATGCAGCGAGAAGGGCCCCATGAAGTTTGAACAGACGCTGTAACTTGGGCGTCCGTCGGGCATCGGGAGATGCTCGGCCAGAACAACGCCACATTCAATTGGCGTGCACGAGTTGCGCGGAAATGCGACATCAACCGTCACTTGATGTGCAGCGGCGGTGAATTCGAGTGCGGGTTCGCCGTAGGAGAATCGCCGCTCAGAGACGATATTGCTGCCAACGCCAGCGTGGAGGGCGTTACTGGTGGGGTCGAGCGCGGCGTCGATCTCGACCACGGCGGGAAGGTGGCCATACTCGACGACGATCGCCTCGAGTGCGTCCTCAGCCAGGTAACGCGATTGGGCAATTACGACGGCAACCGGTTCGCCGGCGTAGCGCACCCGATCAACCGCAAGTGGCCAATGCTGCATCGGTTGTTTGACACCCACCACAAAGGGCTGCGACCAGCGCTGGATATCATCGCGCGTCAGAACAGTTCTGATTCCCGGCATCGTCACCGCTCGCGCGGTATCGATAGAGAGAATTTCGGCGTGCGCACAGGGCGATCGCAAAATCGCTGCGTGCAGCATTCCGGGTTTACCGCCTAGATCGTCCGCAAACTCGCCGCGCCCCGTCAAGAGCGCGAGGTCTTCGATACGTTCCATCGGACGACCGAGATGGGGGGCGCGCTGCGGCAAAGCGGCGGCACCGCCATCTGCCGGCCCAGCCCCAATCTCAACCAATCCGCTCGCGCCCAATGTGTCTCCTCGGTGAATGATCGCAATCGGGTGGCCTCGGTCGGGCACCTGCGATTTGCTCTGGGCTCAGTAAACCTTGAAACAACGGCTAGCGGGGAACAAGCGCTCTGACAGAAGCCCGATTTGTCTGATCAGGATCCAAAATGTCTGATCAGATTGATGCTGCTTTGCAGCATTTTCAGCCTGATGAAGGTGCTTGGCGTTTAGTAACCAGCTATGGCAGGTTTGCTTTTAGCGCAGCGACCGCGGTGGTCAAGATGCTCCGTCTTGAATCTGTTTGGCAACAATCGTAAGGCGCTACAGTAGTGAGCCGTGTTGGGTGGCTTGCAGGCGTGCCGCATTGGGTTCGAATAAATTGACCGCACGGCGATACCCAGTTGGCGTAATGCCCAGATTCTGTCGAAAGAAACGGGCGAAATGCCCGGGTGTTGAGAATCCAACCATGCTTCCGACCAGCGCAACTGGGGAATCAGTGTGCGACAACAGCTGTAAGGCCGCTTCGAACCGTAGTACGTTGGCGTAAACCAGCGGGGTCACCTGGGTATGTTGCTGAAATAGTGCAAAAAAGTGTGCACGCGATAGCCCGACCGCTGCCGCCACCCCGTCAATGTCAAGATCGCGGGCCAGGTCGTTTTTCATCAGTGAAATCGCCTGCCGAATTCGGGCATCTTTGGACACGGGCGGTTTGCTGCGCAACAGACTCGCCAAATCACGCCAACCCGAGTAACAGTCGATCACCGTGATGATCAGATTGAATAAGAGCGATTCCAGCCGCCCTTGGGAGACCTCATCGGCCCACCAGAGTTCGAGCACAAACTCTTCTGCAATCTTGCGTGCCGTTGGCGTGATCTGCACGCAGTGCTGGGGAAAAAATCGCGGATGACCCGATAGCGCCAGCGTGCGCTGAATATCGGCCAGCCAAGTTGGTTCGATGTACAGCGCGAGGATCAACGTACGTTCATCCGGCGGTGCCTCGTGCTCATAGGCGTGGTACTCCCATGCGTTCACGAGTACGACGCTGTCGTCGGTGAGGGGAGCGCGTTTGCCGCGAATCCGAAACGCGCTGTCGGCACCGCCGGTCTTGATCAGAATGTGACAGTGATGGTGGGCATGTCCGACCAGTGGACCATCCATGTCAAGGAGCGCGACGCGCCCGAAACGGCCCTGGAAGATCTTGATTGCAGTTGACACGCTGGGTCAACCCAGAACCAGAATGGTCTTTATGCCGAGCGATGTTTTACGACCGCGCCTGCAGGTTTCCATGCGATCAATTATTGCCATGCCTGTTCGCGCCGACTGAAAACTGAGCCGCCGTGCCGACTGAAATTTGAGCCAGGGGCGGAAGCCGACTTCGAGATGGTCGACTGTGGATAAGTGTAGCGTCTTTGCGGTTTGGTTTTACTCCTCTTCATCGTTCTGATTTCGAGGGTT
>Ga0114963_10000183_pt1 | contig 39517 bp, 41 predicted proteins | sample C_131016_EF_Meta_FD_87019 | JGI IMG/M metagenome (GOLD analysis project Ga0114963, IMG submission 87019) | Freshwater microbial communities from Lake Croche, Canada to study carbon cycling - C_131016_EF_MetaG | ecosystem: Environmental > Aquatic > Freshwater > Lake | place: Lake Croche, Canada... | reverse complement strand
GCGGTTTTAGATAAGAGTTTTGTGTCTGGAAAAGATACGCTTGATAATGCAGACCTAGATATCCTTAATGACCTTGTTTTAATTTACGACGCAAGTGCAAGTAATCTAAAAAATGCTACTGCGTCTGACCTTGTAGATGCGTGTTTAACCAATAAATTCAGGGGTAAAATCTATGCACCTTCAACATCAGTTATGGCTGGCATTAACATTAACTCAGATGAGGTTACTGGAGATATAGTCACAGAGCCGGGAGACTTAATCATTTCAAACGACAATTTTTTATTTGTTACTAGCGATAATAAACTTTTACCAATACTTGATACTGGTGAAAACTATTTTAAAAACCCAGTAGTAATTAAAAATACAACACCAGCATCATTAACAGCAGTAAATTCAACTGGCGAAGACTATGTTGCATTTGGTGTAAATAACCAAGGTGAAAGCAAAATTAATAGTTTTATTGTTTTGTGGTCTGGCAATGCCGGTATTGGTGCAAGTCCTTCAACTGGTCAAAGACTTTCTGTTGGTTCTGGTGGTTTTAAGTTTAAAGATGGAACAATTCAAACTGTTTCTGGAAACAATGGAACCGGTCTTCCAAACACTCTTGTTGAAAACGGTAGCACGGTTAATCAAAATACTTGGTACAACTGGCAAGACCCCAATCAGAATAACCCATCAGTTGAAACAAAAGAATTTACTATTAAATTAGACTGGGGTTTTGGTGACCCAAACGATAATTATCATCCAAACAGAGATTTGAATAATGCAGACTTTAGTTTTGTTAATAGTCAAGTAACTGGAACAGATGTTGATGTAAGCGAATTATTTGCTAGTCAATTAAATGTTCCAAGGGATTCAAGTAAGTTTTGGAAAGCAAATACAGGAACACTTGAGTTAATAGAAGACACTCAAGTAGAGGACTTTTATTGGTGTGGAGGACCAGAAGACCCAGAGGGTGCACAATGTTATTATTATAAAGGATATCAAATATGGAAGTTTACTTCATACCCAAAGTCCTTAACAACAATTTCACAGGGCGAAGTCCACACAGCAAACTCTAACCCATATAACATTCCACAAAAAAGTTGGATGTTCAGAGATAACTCTACTGGGTTTATTCAACAATGGATACTTTATGGTGCTGGCGGTGTAATAGACCCACCACAAAATGTTGGTACAAGCGAAAGCCCGGCATGGAACAAGGTGTATAAACTTACACTACCTACTGCATTTCCTAATGCTTGTTTTGGTGTAACCGTTGTACCAGAGCGTAATAATGTGTCAACAGCAGGTCAATTTTCTACCCCAGACGCTTCATATGTCTCAACAACCACTATTGGTACAGGAATTGCAGTTCCAAACGAAGTGTACTCACCCGGAGGAAATATTACAATTACTCAATTTATAAGCGTACCAGAGGTAATTAAGCCAGCACTATATGGTCAATGGAACGCAGATATTGACATTGACATTAATGGTGACTTAAATACAATCAATCTTTCAAACAGTCAACTCGACTTTAGGTCTGGCTCACCCCATGGCTATTTTAGAGGTGCTGTACTAATATACGCATACGGATACTAATTTATGTCACAATTACAATCACCAGAGGTCTTTAAAATAGGCGAACAGTTAACAGCCGAAAGACTCAATAATATTGTTAACAACAGCGTAATCCTTCCGGGGATTATCTCAGAGCAAACTTCACTATCATCTGCGTCTATTGACGGAGACAACGACCTTACAATTGTATATGACGCAAGCGACGATGCACTTAAAAAGACAAATGTAACTGCGTTATTCACAAAAGCATTAACAGGCACAAGTGGTAAGATTTATGCCCCTGCAAGGGCAACTAAGGCGGGTTTAAACATTGGTACTGATACCAACCCTTCCAGCCCAGAATCAGGTGATTTATATATCAAAGCAGACAAGTTGAGTTGGGTTGGCGAAGATAACAACCAATATTCCTCCATTTCGGATGTAGCCCAAAACTTATTCACAGCCAAACAGACAATTACTGTTACTGCAGATACACCAGCACTTGACATTACACAAACAGGTACTGGTCTTGCATTAAATATAAACTCTAACTTTAAAGTTTCAAATGCTGGTCATGTTGGCATTGGAGTAGAACCTGATACAATTGCAAACATAAGTATCGGCTCTGGTGGTATTAAATACAGCGACGGAACAATTCAGACAAGTGCAATGAATACAAGGGGTGTAGCCAACACACTTGCAGTTAAGCAAAAGACTGGTTCAAATCCAAATGTTATCTCCGTTCCAGCAATGAACGAGAATACTGGATACTTTAAAGATAATTCTACTGGATTCCTGATTCAATGGTCAAAATTAACATTTACAAATCAAAGTTCACTTGAAGTCGAATTCCAACTTGAATACCCAGTTAAAATGGTATCTGTTACAGCAAGTAGAGCCAGAAATGATATTTTAACAGCCAACAACTATTCAGCAAGTTTCACGGAAATTGGCGGTGCCTCAATTAGCAAGAAAAAGGCAAAGATTACTAACGCCAATGGTTCATACACAGGAGATGTATATGTAACGGCAATTGGGTATTGACATTTGTAACATTATAACTATATAAACACCATGCCTTTGTACCATCAGACATTGCAACCTAGAACGATTGCAAGTCCACAAATTTTACCACCACCCCAAACCCCTCAAGTTTTTGGAGGTTATAGCGGAAATCCCGGAAAACCAGCAGTTGGAAGCAACCCAGGTTTTGGTGGAGGTGGAAGACCAACTTCAATTCCAAAACCATCCTATGATGTTGGTGCAGGTCTTCAACAATATGGCGATTTAACATCTGGTGTTCTTGGTATTCAGGCAACTAACTTAGGTCAAGCATCGGACCTTGAAGCAGGTATGATGGGTCAACTTCAAGGAAACTTTATTGATAAATACGAAAGTCAAGTTAAAGGACTACTTGGTATGCAAACTGGAATGATGAATAGTGTTAATCAATTCCAAAATCAGTACTCTAATCAAATGCTTGGCATGCAAGGCAATTTAATGAGAGGTGCTATTGGTGCTCAATATAATGCTATGGATGCTGGTGGTCGCAGTATGTATGACCAAATCAATCAACAAGCATTGTCTGGTTTGCGTATGGGTTCGTCGCTAAGTGCGGAAGACCAGCAATATGCTCAACAATCAGCACGAGCAGCCCAAGAAGCAAGAGGACAAAACTTTAGCAGACAGGGCTCAGATGCAGAAGTTCTTCAGTCGTATCAACTCGGTCAACAAAGACTTAAAGAAAGACAAGCACAAGCACTATCTGCTTATGGTAATTCACAAAAACTTCAAGAGATGGGCTCTAAGAGTATTTACGATACAAACCTACAGGCATCACAACAAGCGGGCTTATATGGTCAATTACAGATGGCTAATCAGGCACTTGGTGCACTTGCACCTTCGATGTTATCTCCAGAATCTCAGTACTTTGCCAACTTAAGAAATTCACAAATGCAACAAGACTATGCATACGAAGCATTAAATTGGCAGTATGGTCCAAACGCTTTTCATGGAGGAGGAGCAGGACAAACAATTGGTACTGGCTGGAAAAATGGTATATATACCACACCAGTTAATAACCATAGTAAAAATCAATATCTTGGAGGCGACCCTGCAAATGGACTACTAGGATTAAATACAATGACTACTGGGTACCACGGCTACTAAACAATTTTAAACAATGCCACAAGAACCAATTTTTTCAGCACCAGACCCTAAAACTTCGAACTTATTTGCTAGATATACCCAGGAGCAAGTTCCAGTACTTCCTTCTGGTTATTTAGAGTCATTTGCTACCGCTGCTAAGTTAAGGGCAGACCAAGAAAATCAAGCAAATCAACTTTCACTTGAAAGACAAAAGATGGCAATGACTGCATCAGAAAAAAGTGCAGACAGAGAACTTGATTACAAAAAAACAGCAAATGAAACATTAAAATTGCAGAATGAAGCAGATAAAATTGCTAACAAAGATGATGTAGATTATAAAACACTTCAGTTGAATACACAGAAGGAAAAAATGACTGTGTTTTCTGAGTCTCTTAAAATTGCACGGTCAAATTATACTCAATTAAATAATAAACTTATTGATGACAAGAACGAAAAAGACCCTAAGAAAAAACTACCAGAAGCAGAAAGACTTGCACTTATTCAACAAGTTGCAACTGCACAAGCAAGTGTAAATGCTATTGGTGCTCAATACCTAAACCATGCAAACAATTTTGGTAACAATTTAAGTGGAAGACCACGAGCAGGAAGTCAATCATCGGTTACATCAGAAACAACTCAAAGATATGCTCCTCCTACAAGTAATGGCGGGTATGGTTCACCTGCACCTGCAGTAGCACCTGCTACTACAGAATTGCCATTTGTACCAGCAAAAGGTCCAAGCCAACCAACATTTGGAGATTTACTAAAAGGAAAAACAACTCAAACAGGTACTAATTTAAATGCAACTGATGCAGATAAATATGCTGCTGAAGAACCGGCAAGACTAAGAAAAGAATTATCAGAAAAAGCATACGCAAATGCATTAGCAAGATTTAGGGCAGAAGGCGGAACACCAGGAAGAGCATCAGAAAGATTGCAAACTTTAATTGATGAAGAACAAACAAAGTTAATGGGTCAAACACCCGAACAAGCAGCACAATCTGCATTAGTTGCTAAAAAAAAGGCAGAAGATGAAGCAACAGCAAAATTAAACGCTCGTATTGAAGCAAGAGCAATGACTAACGCAAGAGCAATATACGATAGAATACCTGTGAATTTTAGGGGACCTGATGATTTAAAAACAATTTATGATGAAGAATTAGCAAAAGAAAGAAAACTCCAACAACCAGCACCTGCAACTACAACTGGAGGTCCTGTATCTATTTTTGATATACCAAGCGTAGACGACCCAACTGGTAGCAAAACAGGACCACAACTTAGCACTTATAATAATTTAAATCCAATGTCTCAGCCAGTTGGAACTCAGACTGGTGTTGACCAAGACGGAAACCCAACATATGAAGGAAACGAAGCACCAGTTCCATCTGAATTAGATGGTGCTATTTTAAATGGAACAACTTCTGGTCTTAAAAATAAAAATGGTGCAACAATGCAATCGACTATTTTGCACAATAAAGATACTGGAGTATTTACAACTGTAATTAACCCAAATGTAACAGGACCAGAATATGTTGCACATAATAGAAAACTTGAATTTGCTACATGGGTATTAAATAAACATCCAGAAATGCTTTCAAATGTTAAAACTGAGGTTAATGATGAAATTGCCGCTGGTACCATTTTTAATCATGCAGGAAATTCAATGCAACTTGGAAAATTATCAAAAGCATGGAAACTTGTTAGAGATATTGAGGAAAGTGAAGCAACAGGAAAATATAATCAAAATGCAGATTTAATTTCTGAAATGTTTAGAAAAGATTTTGGTTCAGAACCAAACGAGTTTTGGGCTACTGGAAGAAGTGCTTTATCAACAGGTGTTGATATTGATACAAGCGATGGTGGCGGAAGAACTAAATTGATTCAACAAGCAACAGACAATATTACTAGATTAGTAGCAAATGCACCTAAAGTTGTAGAATTTAAAGCAGAAGACGATAAAATAACACCACAAATTGCTGATTTAACTGAAAAAATTGCTACAACTGAGGAAAAAATTAAAGCGTCTGTTGATGACCCAGATACACAAAAAAGTTTAGTAAGAGAACTTGATGGAATGGTAAAACAAGTTCAAAGTCTTACATCTCTTAGCAATTCTCAAAGAGCAACACAACAAAATATAATTGATAATCAAAATTCATATAATAAACTTGTTGAAGCACAAATGCAAATAATCAAAGCAAATAATGAAGTTGCTGCGTCAGAATTATCAGATTCTAAAGCAGTAGATAGAGCAATAGAACTTGCACAAGGATTCCCTGGTTATAACTTAGAAAGTTTAAATCAATTCCAAGGTTATCAGTCTCCAGCACTTAAACAAGACTCAGGAAAGTTAATTCAAATTCCTCAAATGGATTCAAAGGGTAAACCTGTACTTGATTCATATGGAAGACCGCTATTTATTAATAAAAGAATTGGAGTTAGAGAAAATATTAATCTTTCTATTAAAAATGGAAAATACAAAAATATTCAATCATTGGCACAATTTGCAATAACTCCAGAACAGAAAAAGACAGTTACAGAGTCGTTAGGTGCTTACAGACAAGGATTCCCGGCAATTCAAGCATTGTCTAGGGTTGCAAAAATGTTAGCAAGTAAAGGAATTGGTACATCTGCATATACAAAAATCATGGGAGATGAAAACAATACAATTACATGGGCTTTATCACAATTAAAGTCTGCATACAGAAAAGAGGCAGTTGGTGGTGGTAATCCATCAAATTATGAACAAGAGTTATTAAATGACTTAATACCTAATCCAAATGACCTATTATCAATTGATAAGAGAAATGTAAGAAGATATCAAAATCTTGCTTTAATGAGCGTATTAGTTAATCATAAAAACATGATGGCTGCTGGTATGGAATTAACACCACAAGCGGTTGAAATGTATAATAAACAACTTGGTGATGCAATTGGAAGAAAAATTACAAAAGAAGAAATTGAGAAAATGTATAATGTGTTTAGTGAAAATGAATCTAATTACGACAGACTTAAGAGAAATAATGCAAGTGAACAAAGTCTTAAAGATGCAAGACAATTAACTCATAGTGTACTTGACTCAATGATACCTACAACTCCACAATAATAGGTGTTTTTGCTTGCAATTTATCAAAATATAGTAAGATTGAACTGAATGGCTACAACACCTGTTATACAACCAGAAACACTTGCAGAACCTATTATTAGGCAAAGAGATGCAACTGCAGCGGTAGCGTCTAATAATAATAACGCTTCAAGTTCACAAAAATCTGGATATAAGCCAGCAGATAGTATTACATTTGAAGGTGCAGACCCATGGGTTGAAACAGATGATTCTATTATATCAAGTCCAAAGTTTCAAAAAACAATGGCTACATTATCAAATACTGATAATGGAAGAAAAACATTAGGTGTATTTAAAAGTGCATTAGCAATTAAAAATAGAAAAAGAGAAACTACATATAGTCAAGGTGTTGGTGGATACGCAAAATGGCTAACAGATTTTGGTAATTCAGATGCAGAAATTACAGCAGGTCAAATAAGAGACACAAATAGGGCTGAATTTTATACAAAGCAATATATTGATAATCCTATTACTGCAAAATTATTTAAAGCATCGCCAGAACTTCTTAATGCAGATGCAGAATTTCTTGGATACCATCTTGCAATAAATGGTATTATTAAAAGTCGTTCAGAATATGATTTTTTTGTAAAACACGGAGGAAACAAAAATAGTATTAACGCAGGTATGAGCGTTGCTGATGCAGTTAAAGAAAAATTTGGAGAAGATGTAAAAAATGCACCGGACCACATTTCAAACCTAGTACAAACTCTTCATTCTCAAAATAGAGGATTAAATCCAGATGACCCAGCAGATAGAAGAAAATTTGATGAATACAGAAAATATTTGGTAGATACAAGTCCAAGTTTAATTGACGGTGCATTTAAAATTGGTGATTTAATTATTGGAGATTTATGTAAAGCGGGTACTGGAATGGTACAAACATTGGCAGACCCACAAATTGAATGGGCTGGTGATTATATAGAGCCAACTGGATATAAATTAGAAAGAAAACAAAAATTTCTAGCAGCAATTAAAGCAATAAAATCAGCAAATCAAAATTATGAAGGTGCAGAAAGTCCAACAAAGAACTGGACTCCTGGTTCAAAACTTGATTTACTTTTAAGAACAAAAGGTGCAGAACAATTATCAGAAGAAGATTTTAAATTAATAGACCCTGCAAACTATGCATCAGAAATGCCAAAACTGCATAGAGAAATGATTGCTGCATTTGATGCTATAAAAGCAGATGGAGGAATAGCAGAAGACTCAGAAGGTTGGAATACAGGTCTTACATTTGTATCTGCTGCTATGAATTCAGTTGGTCAACTTGGTCAAATGCTTCATTCAACAGACCCAAATTCTTGGTCTGCTCTAGCAGAAAGTGCTGTTGGTGGCATGTACACATTTGCAACAACAAACAAATCTTTGCAGGATTCATATTATACATCTGCAATTGGAAGATTTAATGAGGCAATTAAATACGATGCAACGCTTCAACATGGTTTAGAACACGGATATTTTGGAGATAAAAACTATGACCCTCGTGCCGGTGTACCATTAACAACATTTGTTGACCCAACACTTGTTTTGGGAAAGGGTGCTAAATTATTAAAACTTATTGCAAAAACAACAAAAGCAGATTTTGGTTTATTTAGAAAATTAGATGAAGCAAAAAAGTTTAAAGCAATTGCTAGTATAGAAAATATTACAAAAAACAAATACGCATTTGATATCCACGGAAATCTTAGTGGTGATTTGCAATTACAATGGAAAGCAGCAAAAGATACTTTAGAAAAAGCGGCTGGTAAAACACTTACAGATGCAGAAATTATAACTGAAATTTCAAAAGGAAAAGTAAAAATTCCAGATATTAAAGACCCTACAAGTGGAAAATTAGTTGATTTTCCTTCTGATGGTTTAGATGACATATATGGTGTTATTAAAAAACAGGTAAAAAATACAGAAAGTCTTAGAAGACAAGCGGCAAATGCTATAGCAAGAGGAAACAAAATTGTTTACACAGAAGAAACAAATAGAACACTAAAACTTGCTAGAGATATGCTTCATGAGGCACAAAATAAAGCGTATCAGGCACATATGGAGTTTATGGAAGGACCTTGGAAAGCATGGGTAGATGGTGGTTCTGTTGGACCTGAACCAAAGGGTCCCCCATTAACTGCTCAAATTAACTGGGACAATGTTTCTGATGCTAAGGTTTATCAAGCAATCAGAGAGGGTAAGGTTAATTTTCATCCAATTGAACATTTTCCTGTATTAGGAGATGGTACTGTATCTTTAACAAAAGTACCATTAACAAAAGCATCTTGGGCTAGAATGGTATTTGATGCTCAAAGAGAAGTTGGAAATCAATGGTTAAAATTAGATTTAACAGATTTGGCTGGTTTTGAAAGAGCAGGTGCAATTCCATTTGAACTTAAATATACAGCAATGAGTAAGATTGCTGGTGGACTTGGCTGGGCTTCAGGTAATGTTAAAAATTGGTTAACTTGGTGGGATGAATCAGTTACTGCAAATTTACCAAAAGGAGTTGAACCGGGTGCATTTATTGCTGGTGGAAGAACAGAGACTTCTGCTGTTCAAATAGCAACAGTTAGGTCAGAACAGAATATGTTTAAAACAATTACAAAAGTAGCACAAATTAAAAGTTTATTAGAATTAACTTCTGCCGTTTTAGATACTGGAGAATTTCTTTCTGATTTTATAGCAGCAGATGGTAAAATCAGCATGTTTAAAAGTACTGGTCTTGGAATGTATTATAATTATGGAAAAAGACTTGAAGAACTTTCAAGAATTAAAGCACAAATTGTTGGGGTTGTCGAAAAAGAAAAACTTATTGCTGATTTAACAGCAAGGGGTCAGTCAACAAAACATATTGTAATTGATGAATTAGATAAACAGGTTCATAGGGCATGGGTTCAAGGTAATGAGTCTGCTCTAAAAAAAGCAGGTGTTGCCGGAAAGGGAGGTGTAGAAGGTGCACTTAAAAGAATAGATGAAGAATCTGCAAAATTAGAAAGCAAAATGATTTGTGCAAAATATGTTCATGGATGGACTGCTGCTGGTGTTTTAAGTGCAGTCGATTGGGGAACCGGTCTTGCTTCTCAAGGTTTAATGAATGAAGCAATAGCACATATTGGAACATCTCAATCTGGTGTTGGTCTTGGTGGTGCTGTTACAATGGGTGCCATGGATAAATCTATAGACTGGGTAAGAACAAACGGAAGCAGACAAGCAACAATAAGAGAAAGAACAAATAAAGATATTTATGAAATAGTAACTAGATTAGATGGTATGGACCCAGTTCAGCAAATGAATTTTGTTAAGTTAATTAAAAGGGCTAAAGATGAAGGTCAAGCAATGGGAAAAGACAGAATTCCTGAAGTTGGAGATGCACATACTGCAAGAATGATTGCATCATTGTTATATACAATGAAGGCAACCGGAGGAAATGTTGAAATACATGACAAACATGTTAACATGGGAATCATGAGAATAATGCAATCAACTTCTTATTTTGACCCAGCAACTCAGGCAGATTTAGTTAATAAATTAATTGAACAAGCAAACAAGTATGGTTTAACTGGAGATGAAGCATTGAATTATGCACAAAAATTAATTGATAATGGAAGAGAAAATGTTTTAAGTGGAAACAGAATTGGCAAAATTGCAGAAGAAATTGAACTTCTTAATGGTCAAAAACAAAAATTAACAAATGAAACAAACAAAGATTTATATCAATATGAACAAGGTGTAAGAAAAGTTGCAGAAAGATTAGGAATAGATATTACAAAGTTCCATATTGATGAAAATAATAATATTACTGTTGCAGGAAAGCCATTGCCACCATTACAACAGAAACAATTAGACCAGATTACTTCATTAACTAAAGAATACGCAAGAGTAAGGGACCAAAGAATTGCAAATAATATTGCAATAAATGGTGTAAATGAAAAAATTGCTAATTTAGAACAAGAAAGAATTGACCATCAAAGAGTATCAAGTGTTGTTGATTATAGACCCGGAGAGATTGTTCATAATGCTCAAACTAATACAACTGCCCAAAATTGGGGTGGTGGTGTAACACTTTTAGAGCAAAATGGAAAAACAAGAGTATTGTTTGATGACAAAGTAGATATTTCAACAGTTTATGAGGAATTAAACCATGCATTGTTTTATACAGATGCAATGAAAACAATTAAGCCAAGAATCTTGGAGTCATTATTTGGCAAATGGGAATTAAATAAGTCAGGTCAATGGGTTAATACACAAGCACCATTTATTGATATTAGTTTAGTGGATAAGTTTGTTGATGTTTATGCTTCTGGTCTTGATAAAGATGCTGGTATGATGTTTAAAGCCCAATATGAAGTTGGAAAAAAACAATTTTCAACAAATCCTGCAGATTTTAGAAATTTAGAGCCAGCAATTATGGAAATTTTTGCTGCTATGTACAAAGGAAGAATGTCAACACTTGACCCACATATGGGAAGAAGTGACCAATTTGGAAGTTCATACAAAGGAAGCATTGAACAAAGTCCTATTATTGTTGGCAAGGGTCCGGGAGAAATATTTAGAAAACTAACAACTGGTTCATTAACTTTAAATGAATTAGTTCGTCACTTTACAGGACAGGAAAGAGCAGCAAATATGGCTGAATTGTCAAGAATGACACCAGCACAACAAGCAACTTATGCAGAAACAATTGCTGGTGCTACAAAGTTATTAACAGTATTTGGTGTTGGTGGTCTTTATGATTTAATGTTTAAGGCAAATAGAGTTCAGGCATTAAAGGACATGGGAATGATGCCAAGAGGAAATCAGTCTGCAGACCCTGCAAGGTTTTGGGAAACTGGAAAATTATATGATTATCAAAGCGGACAAATGATTGAAATAGACCCAAGGTTTCAACATATTGTTGATTCAATGATAAATATTACAAGAAATGTAAATTTCAAAAAAGACATGAACGCTATTGCAAGTTCATTTACTATATTTTCAAACATAGGAGATAATTCTGACGCTGCAAAAACACAAAGAATTAGTTGGGCAATGGCTACTGGAAATACTCATTGGCTGGAAAAAGGTCCTGATGGAAAATTTAATGGAAATCTTGTTGGTCCAATACCAGAGTTAATTTATAAAGACAATGTACAAACAGCAACATTGTTTAATAGAATAATTGATGGTGGAACTGGCAGGGGAGATGGAGTCACACCAAGTGATTTATTTTTTGGTTTTAATTTAACAGATGATGTAAAAGGTGCAAATAAAAGAATGCTTGTTGGTGTAGCAGATAAAAGACAATTAAACAGACTTGTTAGTTACATAACAGATATGCAAGGTAATCTTAATCAAAATGCAATGACTGAAATGAATAATTTAGTTACATTTATGACTGCTATTGCAGATAGCAATCCATTTGACCCAGAAGCAACAAGTCCTGGTTTAACAAGAACATTTGTTGGTGAATATGCTGGAAATACAGAGCAATTATTTATTGATTCAACAGAAAAATCAAAAGCAAATGGTGCAAGATTAAGAGTATTTACACCCGTTCAAATATTTGTAAGAGACACATTTACGGATGTACATGGAAATACATTAAAATCACCAGTTAAAGTATCATATGCTTATGTTATAGATGAACAACAAAGAATACAAAGAATTGATGATGCATACAAGGGATTACTTGTTGATAAAAATGGCAGTCCTTTCTTTAAAAAAGGTGAAGTTAGAAGGTTTTTTGGTACTCCAGAAAACTTTTCAAGATGCATGGATTTGGTATTAACTAATTATGCAAAGGGCGGAAGTCCAGTAAAGTCAAACCCAAATCACTTTGTTCCAGAACGCTCATGGGAGGTTTTATTACCAGAAGCAGGTGGAAATCCTACTGTTGCAAAACATATGGCTGATATTGTAAATAGAGTTATTGGTGTTCCCGGAAAAAATTACTTTGAAATGCTAGACCTTGCAGACCAAGAAGTAAAGGGAACTCTTACGGAAGAAGGATTAAACAGACTTGAAGAATTGAGAAAGAATCCTCCTGTACCTAAAGCGGGAGATAGGGCTTTTGGTGCATTACAAGACAGAGCAAATCCAATTGGAGAAAGGGCAATGGGAAGCCAAAACAATATTTGGACTATGATTAGATTAGATAGATTTCAAGGTGAAATTGTTCCTAGTGGAAAAAGCGTACCTTGGACTCAGTATAGTAATGGATATGCAAGTGTTAATTTTTCTGCAAACACTTGGAAACCAGTAGAAATGCACACAGAAGCGGGTCAAGGTGTATTAAAAAATATTCCAATTGTTAGTGGCAAAAATACAATAATTCAAGGTGTAGTAACACACGAAATGACCGGTATGAACATTGTTCAACTTTCAAAAAACAAAGGCAAAGATGTTAGTTTTATGATTTACGATAGTAATAATAAACTTATTTTTGATGGAAGTGGTCTTTCTAATGGAGGTATTACTAGTTTTGATGAAGCAATTAAACATGCAGAAACATATGCAGCAAATAAAGTACAAAGACCAGATTTTAATAATCCAATTGAAAAATCATTGCATGAACATGGATTTGTTCCTGTTGGTATTACACAAAATGGTCCAGCAAGAAACACATTTGCAAGTTCTGATGGAAAATACATTTTAACATCAGTTCAAAACGGAACACAAAGTACAAAATATACATTAATAGATAATGTAAGCGGTATTCCACTTGTTAGCGATATTCATTTAGGATTTGATATAACAAATCAACCAGACATTAGTAATGTAAAAGCCGCTATTATTATGGCTGAAACAGGAAATTTTGTTAATTTTAAAATTGAAGAAAGTAGAATAGAAGGACTAAATCAAGAATGGGTAAATGGTCATAATCTTTCTGAGTGGACACCTATTATTCGTCCAGATGGAAGAAAAGAAGCAAAAGGAATTATGTTTGCAAGAAGTAATCCTGTTTACTATGACTTTAAGCGAAAGTTAATTCAATCTACTGGACATGCTAATGCACTAAAAATACTTGAAAAAATGAAACAGGAACTTGGTGTTGACGCTATTGAAAATGACTTTAGTGCAATTACAAAAGACAAAACCGGTCAAGCAACATCAACTGGAGTAACAATTAAATGGATTCAGGAGTTTGTTGGAAAACACAATTGGGACCTTGAACAAATGTCAAAAAATGCATTTGCAGATATTAAGGCAGATGAGGCAAGAACTAGAGCGTCACTTCTTGTTGCTGATGGAACCGTTATTCCTGCACATAAACCAGAAACTAATGCATTAAAACGAGGCAAGAACGACCCATTGGTTACTGTAACAAGTAAACCAGAAAATCCTATTGTAAAAGGTGATTTGGATATTGAAACATCAACGGCATTTGATGTTGCCACTAGAGATAGAGCAAAAGAAGTTGAACAACAAAGACAAACTCAACAACAAGATATAGGTTATGCACACGAAGAACTTTCAAGGTTAGTTGAATGGGCTAAAACATTGCAAAATTTGCAGTCACATTACAATGAACAGGCAAGTAAAATTCCTAAAATTCTTGTTTCTGGAGAAAATGCTAATCCAATTATTGAACAAATGGTTGCTAATAAACTTGACCAAATGGGCATGCATCAAAATTCAATAGTTGGTGCTTGGGTTGCTGGTACTGGTCATACTATTGTTCAAGCAATGTTCCCAAAGAAACAAAGTTTATGGGGATTTAAGATAAAAACAAATAATATCCAATTTCAAAAACCAAATGCAAAAACACCTCCAATTGGATTTAACCAAAGTCATGCAATATTTTATGTATTTACTCCAAGCGGTGTTATTGTAGGTCAAGCAAGAACAATGCAAGAAGCACAAACATTGGCTGCCGAAGAAGAAAAGAAGAATGAAAAAGTAACTAAAGAAATCATAGCGGAAGTAAATCCTCCACAAAATAGACCAAAATACCCAGCAACTCCATCAAGAGTAGTGCCACAAAGACGATGATTCCTGATAACAATTTAGACGAACTATTGCAACAATTCAAAAAGGGTGGTTGGATTATGGCTATTCTTGGTGGAGCAGGTATGCTAGCCCGTCTAATTTTGACAGATGCCAAATACGATACTTGGATTTGGATAAGAAAGATTATAGCAGGTGGAATTACGGGGATTATATGTTACTTTGCGTTATATGGGCTTGAAGTTGACCCCATATACAAGAGTGTTATGTGTTCAATGTCTGGTGCTATTGCCCCAGAATTATTTGAAATATTAAGAACTAAACTTATAAAAAAACTCTCCAACATATGAACAATGAACCACAAAACGACCCTAATACTGGCTGGGCTGACGCTCTGTCTGGCTGGAATGACCTATTTGCTGGAGGACAATCCAATGGCAGAAAATAAACCAGCAGAAAAACAAATAGAACCTGAATATGAATGGTATGACCCATTTGGATGGGGTGAGCCATCTAATAAGGCAACTATTGATGCTCAAAATGCTAAACCAGTTCAAACTAAAACAAACACATTAGCACCAGCAGCCCCTACTGCTACACCACCAAAACCACCAGCATATGAAGTAAAACCTACTAAATGGGACCATATTTGGAAAGTAACTCAAAGAGCAGAATATGGTAGAGAAAAAGATTTAACTCCAGAAGAAAGAATGAAAGCACCAGACTATGGCACAAAGGACAATCCATCAAAAGGTGATATTCAACAAACATTGGATTTTGTAGAAGAAGTAAATAGACTTAATAAATTACATCATCCAGAAAGACCATTATTTGTTCATGATGATTCAAAAGATATGAATAAGGCAAGAGAAATTGGTGGTCAATTTATAGATTATAAACTTCCAGAATTAGAAAAAAAACTTGGAAGAAAAGCAACAAATGAAGAAATTGGTTTAATGTACCACTTTGGTTCAACTAATATTAACAGACCAGACAGGGAAAGATATGCAAAAGTATGGAGAAGTATGGCTACTTTTCAATCAAAAAAAGAAGCAGAAGAAGCAAGAAAAAAACTTGAAGAAATAAAAGCAAAGGCAAAAGCAGACGCAGCGGCTAAAGCAAAAAAATGAGATACTTACTTTCTATTATTACAATTGGTTTATTGTGTTCCTGTGTTTCTGTTACGCCTGAAGTCCCTGGTTTTGATGAATATGATTCATGTTCAGTAGAAAATATTGAACAACAAATTATTGCAAGTGATATGGTATTTTGGGAATGGGTGTCCGCTGCGGTTGTCGGTGTTGGGGTAATTTCTTTTTTAATTGGTAGCACTTTGGGAATTTCTAAGTTGACCTCAATATCAACTATTGGAATAGGAATAGGAATCAGTCAAATCAACCTAATTACCAATAGTTCTTGGTTTAAATGGGTGATTGGAACCTTTCTTGTTTTACTACTTTTAGATATATTATATGTGGTCTATGTTAAGACACGGGACTATTTACTGGACAAAAACAAGGTATAATATAAATTAAGCATAACCAAGTATTATGCGTTTATGGTTCGTTGTGCTCATTGTCGTTTCCAGTTGGGGTAGTCTTGGCTAGTCTAACCACCGCTTTTAACGCAGGTGGCTAAGACGCTTTTCTTCTAATTTTTCGTAGGTAGTTTTAAGTTTAATACCAAGTGATGTACAGGCACTCCTAACAGACCCTCGACCAATCTTATGCATTTTTACTATTTCTGGGCATGTCATACCCTGCTTCCAGCACTCATAAACTATGCCTTTAGTTTTGCCATAACGCTCTTTCGTTATGCAGTACTCATACTTTAGTGCCTGATTTTCCCGTTCAAGATGACAAATCTTGTACCTTAATTCTTGTATTAGTTTCGCAGCACCATTCCAGTCATTTATTACATTTACTTTTGTCATTTTTAATTTCGTGTGTAGGGTTTTCTAGAAAAGTAAATTGTGTGCTGTCGAAATGACGAAGTTGACCATTGCTAATAAGTACGATTGCGAAAGTGTCATTAGAGAAAGCACCGCCATCACGGACATATATAAGCATACCACCACCAAGAGGAGTATTAACAGGCATCGGATTGCGGAATTCATGAATCATTACATTATAAAAAAAGAATAAATCAATAAACAAATAGATGCAATTACTATCGTAATTAAACATACAATAGATAATACAAAGTTGATTGTCATGAATATATCAAAATACTTATTTATTTTCATTTGTTAAAGCGTAGTGGTTAATAAATTTCATATATCCGTTGCAATTAAGATGGAACTCTTTTTTGGTTGCTATTCCAAATTTTACTGCACTTGTAAGTTTATAGCGGGCTTGTCGTACACTCATATTCCATTCTTTTGCATAAAATGGTACATCGTGATAACCTGCTTCTACTTCATCTTCTTTGTTTATAGAGAGATTATGAAGTTTTTCTAGTAATTGTTGTGCTTGTGATTTCATAAGAATTTGATTGTTGGTTTAAGTTCTGTATCTGTGTATTCACCATATACTAACCCCTGTGACCAAGCAAGAGTAGAACGACGAGTGTTTGCATATTCCATAGCACCCTTGCGTGTTAATGTTCCTACACTAATTCCAATAGGGTTATCAATACGACGACCATATTGCTGGCTTACCTTATGGGTATGGGCAAAGATTACATTTCCGTAAGTCTCAGCCATATCTCGACATGAGTTTTCGTTGTAAATTGTTCCGTGTGTAAATGTAAAGTTTGCAATTTTGTGAACCTGCCATACTCCGTCATATGGAACAAGTTTTGCTCCTAACTCAAAACAGCATTTTTCAATCTCGTCTATCACAGATTCTGCGGCTTGTACTCGGAGTGCATTATTACTTAACCGGTCCCTCCATAATCGTGCTTCATGATTACCACAAAGAACTACAGTTGGCTCTAATCGCTTTAAAAACTCTATTCCTCCGTCAAGGTCTGGTGCTACTGGCTCACCATTTCCATTGGCACTACCCATAAATGCAGACATATCCGTAAAGTCCCCTAAGTGAATAACTTGGTCTGGTTTAAACTCTTTTTTAAAGTCTAATACTTTTTGTAATGCTTCTGGGTCTGCGTGATTGCCGTGTGAGCAACCAATAGCCATAAACTTTTTCCATTTGTTAATTTTCTTCATTGTTTTTCGTATTTGTTAAGTTGTTTAAGTGTATCAGCCCAAACTTGTTTGGCAAGTTTATGTTGAATGCGATATAACTCAGTATTTGTCTTACACATATTTATGTCTTGTGTTGGCTCTGGCAAAATAAATGCAAAAGATTTACAAGTTTGAGCAAGTGATTTGATTAAGTCTTTTTCTTTGATGGGTTCTTTCATAGTCGGCAGTTCCTCCAATGTTCACACGCTTCTTGTGTCTTAACATTATCAATGGTTTTAAGTAATTGATACATTTTTTCTCCTGCTTCAAGTAATGCTTCTAAATCAGCAAGATTAGATTCATATATACTTCGGCGAATTTGTTGGTCGTGTTCCATCATTTTGTAATCTTTTTGGATTTGCATAAGTTTGTCAAGTTCTTCAACTGACATTCCAAGACATAGGGCTGCTGATTTATAAGAACTATTAGGAATCTTAACCATTTTCGTATGCCTCAATTTCTGGTGAATCAAAGTTCTTTAACATCTTTGACATATCTGGGTGTATGCGTTCACCGCACTTTGGGCAAAAATCGCAGGTATAACCTACGAAGTTTGCTTCTTCACCGCTTTTATATGTTACGATTAGTTTCCACCCGTCGTTTTCACGAGGGTTGAACTTTTCGATGTGGTTACATTTCATTTGTGTTGGAAAGATATAGTCCTGCTAGGAATCGAACCTAGATTCTCCGCTTAGAAGGCGGATGTTCTATCCGTTGAACTACAAGACTGGGGTAACTTGGATTAGAAGGGTATTTCGTCCTGAGTTTCCTCTTGTGCTGGTTCAAACTTAGGAGTAGTATCTCCATTAGACTCTGCATTTTTCATAGCATATAATGCTTGTGCAGATGCCTTAAAGTCTAAGTCACGCTGACTAATCTTAGTGGAAGTTCCGAATGGTTTAGGAGTCCATACTTTAGCCCAATAACTTAAATCAGCACACTTAAGACTTCGGTCTGTATTTTTAAGAGGCAACTCATTTAACTTAGTTCCCTTTGCGTCTCCAAATGGTACTGGCAGTTCAAAATTAACAGTTCCCAATGTACCTGTTGAGGATTCATTGCTAACTCGCACTACATGATTTGCGATGGACTGAGGTTTTGAACTGCCAGAAGGTGCTCGCTGAATGCGGTCTGTTTCGGCATCATCATCTTCAGTTGCAATACCAGCAACAGATGCTAATGCGTAACGACGCAAGTAAGAAATAATTGCTCCTGCTTGTTGACCAGTAATTGAGTCAGAAACAGGAATGTGAATTGAATCCATAAGTTGCGAACCGCATTCGTGAATAATTGTTGTAGTTACACCAATCGATTTTTCATCGCTTGATGGAAACTGAACTACTGCCAATCCGTGTTTAGCAAAGATTGGTTTTACCACAGACAGGTGTGCGTTTAATGACGCATACTTATTTTTGTGGAATGGATTAGTGCTGTCTGCAACAACATCTTGAGTCTCGGCAATCGCCTTAACTAATGCTGTGTGCAGTACTGCACGATTTTTATAATATGGGTCGGTGATTTGATTTTCGTTGTTCATAATATTGGTTGAGGATGTGTATTGTTCTGGTTTATATTTCATAGTCAAGTGTTATTTTAAATTATTTTGAGGTTGCTCCAACTTTATCAAAGTAGTCGGCAAAGCGACCAATGAGTGCTTGACCTAATTCCTTATCTTCAAAGCGGTCAAGCAAATTCGATGAATTGTGGTTAGTTGTAATAATTGTGGGACGATGGTTAATAGTACGCTCGTCTATCACGGCAAACAAGTCACACGCTACTCGTTGAGTTGTCTTTTCTTTGCCTAAATCGTCAATGAACAAAAATGGAACATTTATCAATGACTGCACACGCTTGTTGTGGTCAAACTTCTCAAAGCCCTCCTCAATGTTCTTCTCGAAGATTCGCATTGTAGCATATGTTTGCTTCTTGTAATGTGTTGTCCACCAACGCTTGTAAACCTCCCAAGCGGCACGAGTCTTGCCAACACGAGTAGTTCCGTGTAATAGCAATGAGCGTGTTCCCCAGTTACTCCAGTTGGAAGCAACATCACGCATCTTGGCACAAGGAATCTTGTCAATGACTGTTCCTTGGTACTCTAAGGGTACTCCAATAGCCCCTATAGCCCACTTTAGGTCACGGAAGCGACCATCGTTATACTTGCTTTCACAAGATGGGCAGTAAAGGTCATTCCAGATGATTTTCTTTCCATCAGTCATTGGATAACGCAGACCACCACAATCACATTTAAAAAGTGCCGTGGTCATCTTCGGTAAGTGGGGCTTTGCTTGAATAGGAACTTCCTTTGCTTGTCGGAGCAAAGAGTCCAAGCCAGCCGTGTTTAATAGAGTTGAGAATTGAGTTGGTTGCGTCATTTTTGTTTAGTGTTGTTAGAAATTCTAGTTGTAATTTAACCGTTTGGTTTGTCAACGGCTTTTTTCGTTCTTTTCGATATTCACACCAGTTGACCCATAGGTTTGCAAATTCATCATCAAAAGGAATTGGTGGTAATAACATTCCCTGTATCTTATTACTATTATTATCCTTATTACTATATGTGGCTGTTTTCTGGCGGGGGGTACGCTTGTTTTCAGACAGGGTGGTGTCTGATTTCTGGCGGTCATCTCCAGAAAGAGAAGCAGTCGTACAGGTACGAATAGTACGATTACCATTTTCATCTATGGAACGAATTAAATACTTTTTACGCTCAAGGTCAGCAATCGAATGACGAACCGCAGACTCAGAAAGATTCAAACTCTTACCGATGTAATCATTAGACGCAAAGCACCCCTTGTCGTTATCCAACGACTGAATGATTGCGAATATGATTTTACCAGACGCAGAAATATCTTCGTCTAATAAAACTTCACGAGGAATAAATACACCAGAGAATTGATTGTTGCTCATCACAATATAATAGGAATATTCTCACTTGGAAGTCCAGCCCATTCGTCATTTTCTTTTGCGTTAAAGAATCGGCATAACGATTCCTCAATATTTTCTACTGAATCCTCTGAAACCAATCGGTCAGAATACTCATACCAAGCAACTGCATTGGGAGATTGCTTCTCAATGAAAGCCCATTGAAACTTAGGCAATTCATTAGTAATAGATTTTGCAAGAATACGATAAAGAAATGCTTGATAATTATACTTACGATTAAAAATTTCTCGTACAACTTCCATTTGTTCAGGTGGTTTATTAAATGATTTAATATCCATAACAATATTTAGTGTTTCATTAAATGCATCAAGTCGTCCTTTAATTTTAACACCAGCATATTCAGTAATGATTACGCATTCTTTATGCACTATTCCATTTCCAAGGAAATAACGAAAGTAATGGTTATTGAGTAACGCTTTACCACAATTAGAAACCACTTCAAATTCATCTGGTGCAAGAACACTCTTACCATTAGATGAATCTAAAAAATCTTGGTATGCTTGTTTGCCGTCTTTAGTACGCTTATCGCATACAGGAGAAACAATCCAGTTATCATTGAAAGTGTCTGGCTTTAAAGCAAGGTGGTGAATAGCACGACCAACATTAAATGCTTCTTTAGTATCTAGTGCTTTATCTTCTTGTGAATACTTGTAATGCTTTGGGCTCACCATAAACTTCTTTAATGATGAATAGTTTATAGCATCAATCTTCAAGTATTCTTCATCGCTAATGTTATTGAGTATCGTATTTGTTGGGTACATGTACCCATATTTACACTACATATAACCTTGTCAAGTAATTTTAGTTAATTTAATAAAGATTCGCGGTTTTGGAGAATACCTTTTTATGCTTATTTTTCGGCATATAAGAGAATCATCTTCAATGAACCCCATATCTGTTAAACAATCAAAAATTGACTTTTCCATATTATCAAGGTCTGGTCGTGTAACCTTCCAAGATTCAGTTTCCTTTAATTTATCAGATGCTGATTTATTGTAAGGGAAGTAAAACTCTATTTCTGCCTCAATTGGACCGGCTAATGGTTCGGTAGGAACGCTTTTTTTAATCTTTAACTTGAATTCCTCTAACCAAGCCCTAAACTCTGACTTCTGGTACTTGCCAACAAACATCTTACCCCCCTTACCCTTCAAGATACGCAGGGCGGATTGATGTGTAGTACGAGTCGGAATAATATTGACATTTAGTAAAATGGAATTCATATTGTTAACAAATACTAAATTTATGGAATATCAAGCAAATAATGAAAGTCTAAATAACCCAGCAAAAAAACTTCCTGCTATGAAAAGGGAAATTATAGAAAATCTAATGTTAGACGGCAAAAATTGTCAGGAAACCGCTAAACTTTGTAAAGTAAGGAAAGAAACGGTTGTTGCAGTAAGGCAATCAATGGAAGAAGAAGGCAAACTAGAACTTGGCTCTTGGAAAAAAGAGGTATCTGGACTTCTTGCTAACTTTGTTAAGAAAGGTGCAGAACGACTCAGCAACGAAATAGATAATGTTCCGCTTGGACAACTTCCAATGGCTTTAGCAATCGCTATTGACAAGGTGCGTGATTTACAAGATACACCAACAATAACAGTTTCAACACGACTAACAATTACCCAAGACGAATTAAATAAACAATTTATACTTGACGAAAAAAAGAATACAGATATAACACTAGATACTTAACTTTTCCCACAATGAACAACAACAACAACAATGACGAGTACTCTTATGTACTCAACACCGACATATTAACCGAAGATGACCCAATCAAGTTACTAAACTTGTTTTCAGATGGTCTAATCTCCCGCACAGACGCTTGGCGATTGATGCAACTTATTCATCAAGGTGAATACGACTGCGGATTACCACAATACGGATTGTTAACCGTATTTTCCTTAGCAAAGGATTATGTACAATTCACCGAACTATATGAGCAAGGTTGCGATATGTTACGAAAAAGTAATATCTTAACAGAAGAAATCGAAAACGGAGAAAAGATTCGTATCACAAAAATTCTTTTACAAAAAGGCATTGACATTAACGAAGAATCTGTTAAAGTTACAAAATCAATCAAAAAGCCCAACAAAAACAACAAAAACAAAAAGAAAAAATGAACCCAACAAAACATAAAAAAATCACGGACGAGATTAAAAATCTAACCGCATACAAATACGCTACTGTAAAATCGTTAACCAGCCGAGAGTCTGCTCGATTTGCTAGTTTGTTTATTGACGACACAGATTTTGCAAATGCATCTCAATCTAAATTCCAAGTATTAGGAGTTTACATCCGACTTGCACAAGAACCAAATCTTCGTCAAACCCACAACTTAGAAAAACTAACAACTCGTTCAAAAGTTGTTATTGCATATGAATTGCAACGCAAGTGTTTCGTAAAGATTGCAGAACTTCGATTAAAGAATCCTGCATTAGTTGACTCAATCGTACATACATTTGCTATGTCGTTTGATAATCACGAAATGACTGTTCGCCAACAAGTACTTCAACATATTTTACGAAATATCTAAATTATACTTGCATACTAAATAAAACATAGTATATTACACCTTGTCACCAATAGTGGAACTTAGAACTCCACTAGATTGAACACGATGGTTCTTGATGCAATGAGCAAAGGGACGAAAGTAACACTCAGTTAGCCATCGTATAAATCTGACACAACAAATAAAACAACAATGAAACCAGAAGAACTACCAGAGGATTCGTTAACCGAATCTTTATTAGAAAAACACAAGGAACTCATCGACAAATATTTTGGCGGTGAAGTACCAACAGAGAAACAACAAAAAGATGCACTTGCTTTTCTTGCTCGCACATCTGTTATGGCTGACTTAGAAAATAAGTCATATGACGCATACGATTGGAAAGCATACAACAACTCGCCTTGGTACTAATACAATGAGCACACCAACAAATGACTGGGCATACTGCACTTTGACTGTAAGTGCTGGTAATATCAAATGTAAGCAAACACAACACTCGTTGTATTCGTTTATCGAAGAAGTTAAGGATTTAGACGATGGCTCGCCATTGACGCTTAATTCTATTTACGAAATACCAAACTGCTTAATTGATACATTCACATCTTGTGATGAAGAAACATACAAAGACAACTATACCCTGTGTGGATTCCGAAATATGTTTGAATTCACCTATAAAGAATGGGGTGTACCATACGATGTAGTCTCACCACAAATTGACGAAGAATCAGTAGACAAGGTTGTATTCTCATTTAAAACTCGTTGTAATGCTCCTTTACAATGGATACAAAATGTGTCACTTGTATATGGAGAACTCGTATTTGACATTGAAGCAATCAATGAAATGGACTTATGGGATTCATATGAATCAACATATGTTAACGGAAAACAAATCTTTCACTACTACCACAAAAACCAAAACAAAAAATGAAAATTAACTACATAACAATATACAAACTTGCTAAAGACAAGTCTGACCCAACTAAATGCAGTATGTCTGCATTGTCTTGTCACCCAATCTATATGTTTGGAGATAAGGGTTGCTCAGACCTTTACTACGAAATCAATATGCCAGAGATTCTTAATAATGCTAAATCATTTGCCAACAAGGTATATGATTGCAAGTTTTACGACGACGATAACGACAATTACGACACCGTTATTGTTGCAGAGGAACGACCATTCCAATATCAAAATATTGATTCAGTAATTGCACCATTCGTAAAAAATAGCAAATGAGCGAACCATACGAAGTTACAGATTACCAAAAAGGTATTGCACGAACAAAATTAAAAATGATGTTTGTGGAATATGAAAATTGGTTAGAGTTGCTAATCACAACCAATGAAAATCTCCGCAAGGAAAACATTGAACTCAAAACTAAATTAAACCAACCAAAATGAAATGTATGATAGTGAAATGTATGATAGTGGATATATATCCACGGGTCGGAAAAAGTTTTGTGTTTAGATAAATCGTTTTCCAAATAAATCGATTTCTCGATTTCAAGGATTCCACCGGTTCAAGTATTTTAGGATTACAAGTATTTCTGTATCAGTAGTTTTCTATAGATACTTCGATCCCGGTTTTATTAGATTTATAGGATTTGTAGAACTATCACCGGACTTGTAATCCTACAATCCTAACAATCAAAGTATTCTACTATAACTTATAACGCTGCCTGGACTTGTATTAGTAGTCCCGGAAGTGTAGGAGTTTTAGAAGTTTACTTGTAAAAATAAAAAAGAATTGTATCGCCACTTTCGGGAGGGTCGCTAGGATAGGGAGTGTTGAAACTTCTACTACTAAAACTACGAGTCTCCTACCTCTCACAAGTAATCTTGTGTCGGGAGGAAACTTGTAATCTATGGAATGGAAGCGTAAACAAGTACCTAAAAAACTAACAAAACATACAAACCTAACAATCATATGAACCCTCATATTCTTGCATTATTAACCTCAGAAGTATCTAAGAAGTTGATACTTTCAGCGAATACTCGCATTGCTATACAGCAAGCATTATTCGTAAAGAAAGCAGTCCACTACTTTGGATTTACTAACAAAACTCTCGAAACTAAGGTTGCGTGGTTTAACACCATGCCTCCTAGTTCTCGAAATAATGTTCCCCTCCTAAAGATGGCTTTAGAAGGAACACGATACTTCCACCCAACACGAGCAATGGGAGCATTATCGCTTTCAGAGTTTTTAGTGCGAGTAAAAGCATTAGACTATTGCTCCAATTCCTCCATAACCTTGCGAGACGACAATCGGCAGATGTCTCTCCTTTCATACATTGGTATGACACGAGAAACGCAAGCAAATATGATTCACGACTCTAACGATTTCGCAAGTAAACTTTCGCGAGATTGTTTACAAGTAACTACACCAGATTGCGTTTCGGGAGTAATTGAGGAATTGGTGGATAACAAGTTCTTCAAGACTTACAAGTATTCTGATTCTGGTTTAATCTATCGTTTTATAGATATTCACCAAGATTATGTATCTGTAGTAGTACGAGCATTAACGCATATTAGCCATCAGCGTGATGTGAAGAAACTTGAGCGTTCTCGCAATACTCCTAATTGTAAGAACCTTAAAGATAAAGTATCAGATGCTTTAGATAATGTGGCGACTTCTGGTCTTTCTCCTCTTAACTGGTATGGTAATTTACGCCCAATGGAATTATTGGTAGCAAATAAGTTTCGTCCTAGTGGAAGTTGTTTAGGAATAGAATTAGAGTTCCTTTCCGAGAATAACTCCGATATGATGAAATGGAGTTCTGGTGATTATCCTAAAAAGCGTTTTTTACACTTTAAGGGAGATTCCTCCATTAACACGATTGCAAGTGATGACGCATTACCACGATTCCAAGAAATGACCTATTTCATGAATGGGAAGTCTCCTGAGGATTGGAAGAATCTCAAGGAAGTTCTCGATACTATGAATGGTGCTGGTGCTCGTGTTAATAGTTCTTGTGGAAACCATGTACACCTAGATATGCGAGGACGCTCCAGTCAGCAGGTTTCTCGTGTTGCTAATAAACTCCGACAAGCACTAAAAGATTGGGCACATCGTTCCTTGCATCACAAGCGTTCCTACAATCAGTATTGTGGAGTATTCCGAGAACACTTGAATAACAAGTATACGGCAGTAAACTTGTTACCCTTCCGTCGCTTCGGAACGATAGAAGTACGAGTAGGCATGGCAACCTTGAATTTCTACAAATTGAAGTTATGGGTAGGATTCTTGGAATACTGCGTATCTCCTGGTGCAAGTATTGCGACATTCGATGATTTTATGCAATCCGATTGTTCGCCCGAAATCAAGGTTTATATATTTAAGCGTATGCTTAAGTTCCACCAATCCTACCTTAAAGAAGGTTTACCAGATATCAACAATTTGGATAAATACAAGGAAGCGATACAAGCAGTAGAAGGGAGTTTAGAATAATTCCTAGGATTAGGAGGGTTATTTCGATCCTCCTAATCCCGGAAAACTTCTAAAACTACAAAATACTATGTGCAAGTTAATCGCAATTAGTGGTCTTACTCTTAAATCTACGAAACAAGCATCGGCACTTGTCTCCAAATCGGCAGAATTACTCGGACTCTCCCAAAAGGACGGATTCGGTTATTCTCTTAAACATCAAACGGGAGTTTATACAGAACGCTTCATTAACCCCAGTTCCTGCAAAGGTATGGGTACTATGAAACGCAGTATTGACTCTTTACCTGCAAATCTACTAACACTAGAAAAGCAAGGAGTCGACTTTGACTCCAAAGGTGTATATCCTAGTAAAGGAGTTTTAAAAGGAAACTTCATTGCTCATGGTCGTACTGCAACTTGTGATAAGGTGATTTCTAATACTCACCCATTCTCAGGAAATATAGATGACAAGGAATGGCATATTGCTCACAATGGTATTGTTGCTTGGAAAGGCGATAAACTCCCATTGCGTACAACCTGTGATTCCGAGCATTTACTAAATTGCTTTATGTACTTGAAAGGGGAGCATTCTTTTAAAGAACATATTAGTGGTTATGCGGCGATTGTAGGATTGAATCCATCGGGAGATTTGTTTGTCTTACGAGATAATAAAGCCCCCTTGTATATCTCCTATATGAAGCAACTGGAGACATTTATCATTTGCACCGATTCCTCCCATTGTATCCAACTGGCAGTACTTATAGCGTCCTTCTATAACTTGAAGAACGAGACTTATACAGAACCTGTTATGCTTGAGAAGTTTGTAAAACATACTTTCAAAGCATCAGGAGAAATCGACTCAAACTACTTTGAGGAGTTTTCTTCAACATCTCCGTATATTAGTACTGCAAGTATGTATACTTCGCTAGGTTCAGCAGGAGCAAAAGGATATACAGAAAAGTACCAATCACGAGCATGGGACGATTACGACTATGACTACTATTCTCGTGAACGGATTGGTGGAAGTGCTACTCCCATTACTCCCAGTACTCCCAGTACTCCAACTCAAACGACCCTCCCATTAGTAGGAACCTCCCAATCCGACTTAGACAAGAAAGCGTTTGATACTCATAAAGCAGAAATGATGGCAAACTACAAAAAGAACGCTCGCAAGAAATACAACCCCTACAAGGATACTCGATAAACTAAAATACAAGTAAACTTGCAAACCTCCATTACTAGAAATAGTAGTGGGGGTTTTTTTGTAGCATTATAGATTCCGTAGGAATTAAAAATTTTAAGGAAACTTGCAAACCTACCGGTTCCCGGAACACAAGTATTGTAGGATTACAAATGCCAATAGATATTGAAGGAAGGTTGTTAAATATGAAACACAAGGAATACAAGGAAACTTGAAAAAGGCGAATACGAAGGGCTATAAGTGCGATAAGTTTGGTAGTGAAATAGGAATAGGAGGAACCTATAAACACTACAAACCTTGTAAAAGTAGGAATGTAGGAATAGAAGGAATGATAGTGACCATCAAGATGGTCACTATCACGACCGACCCCCCCCAGGAGGTTGTCCTGGGGAGTCCGGCGGTTGTTATCGGTTGGCTTTAAACCATTTCTTAAATGCTTTGATTCGCTTTTCGTGCATTTTCGCTAGGTCAATAGAGCGTTGGGCTTTGACAATCTTAGATTTTAACTTAAGGCGGTCAATGTGCCATAACGGGCTGGTTGAGTTTCGCAGGTCTTTTAGGGCTTGGGTTTGTATCAAGCGAAAGCGTTTTATACGCTTTTTAGACTTGAGGGTGTTGTAGTATAGGGTGGGTTTGTAGTATCTTTTCATTTTATTGGGTGGGTGGAAAGTGATAGTACTCACCCCCTTTCGGGGGCTTTCCTATTGGGCTTACTTGGCTGGTTTCGGTTTGACCGATTCTAGACCTAGTGTCGCTCCGTGGGCATTGACCATCTTTTCTAGTGTCGCTTTGTCTCGCTTGTCTTTCCAGAACACTAGACCTGCGGTGTCTTTATTTTCTCTAAAATCAGTTACATTGATTAACAAGTAACCGATAGTTCCGCAGTTCTTTTTAGCGGTCAGTTCAATAACTGCTACGCCGTTCTTACTAGTTTTAAGCAGTACGGCAGTTGCCTTAATGCTCGCTTTACCTTCAGCAGTCGGGTGTTCCGCCTGCAAACCGCTCGCCTGCATAAGCAGGTTAATATTAACATTTGCCATAACTTTAAGCGTCCGTACTTAATGCCTTTTGATTGCCTGCAAACCCGACAGGGCTTGCAACCTTGAAACCCCCATTTAGTTAGTTTAGGGGGCTTATGGGGCTTTTTAGACTTTCGAAGAACGATTAACCGAACATCTATAATAATACACACCCTTTGCCTTTTTACAAGCCCTAATAGGAAAATAGGGTAACTATTTTAGGGGTAAGGTGAAGATTTACATCTTTTTTACAATAAAATGGGGGGTGGGGGGGAATATAGAGGAAAAAAAAACCGCAAAATCGTGCTTCATTACAACACAGACAATTTTTTTACAAAAAGGGATGGTGGGTGGCAATATTTTGCCGGGGGGGTGTCTATTTTCTGGCGGGGGGGGTGTCTGAAAACTGGCACATATAGTAATAGGTTATAGTAATAGGTATAATAAAGGGTTGTGGCTAAAAACTGGCGGGGGATTATTAGTTGACTATGGCTGCGAGTTGTTTATGGTGTGCGACTATGAGTTTTATAAAAGAAAATGACCTAATTGCTAGTGACGATATCTACACAAAGAGTAGGTTAATTAAAATGCGAGCATCTGAAGACTTCAAAGAAAATGTAGATTGGGTTTTAACGGAGTCCAAAGCGGGTCGTAAGGCAGTTTGGTGGACGAAGGAAGGGTATGACCGCCTTATGGCTATGAAGGACTTAAAAGTTCAAGAAGAATTTGTCGAAAAAAAGTTAACTGCGATGGTTCACAACAAATTTGTCAATAAAAGGATTGTGGCTTGCAATATTGAGGGCTGGAATTCCTTGCAAATTGTCAAAGTTAGGGATTCTTCTGCATTACGCAAGAATTCTGTGATACCTGTGGTGTTAAAAAAGGATGGATGGGTGTCAATTTTTAAAACTGACCACCGAGGAAAGATAAATGCGTAAAAAATCTATAAAAAATGTCCATATTTCCGACCAAGTAGAGGGTGCATGTCAACATTTCTCTGCTATGATGGAACATTATGGTGTTGAAGGTACTGTTTTTGCAAAAATTAAGGGAGAAAAGTTTCTTTTTGCATTTTCAAAAGGCGAATCACCTGCAAAATTGAAAGCGTTGCTAACATCTTCATCAAAGATGTCAGCAAGAGGAGCAAAACATATTCTTGACAATGGCAAGTAGATGTGTATAAAGACAATCGAATGAAAAAGAAATTTAAATCCAAAAAAATGTCCAAGAAAGGTTCAACAAAACCTGCTAAAGATGCGGCTATGCAAAAGTTAGCCATGTTTCAGCAAATGATGGACCAAGCAAATCCTAGTGGACAAGCCCCAGGTCAAAATTATAAGGGTGCTCCTATGGGACCTCCCGGAATGCCACCCGGTATGGGAATGTAATTATGTTCGTCCCCAAGAAATTTATTTCCGTCGACTACCCTGTCGATGATGATGAAGATACGGGCGACGAATATTATGTTAACGGAGACGACTCCAGTACTTGGTTATAATTATGGGAGGAATATTTGACGACCCAGAAATGGATTCTTTGGCTTGGTTACAGCAAAGAGAAAATCAATACACAAGAGGAGTTGCTAGTTTTAATGCAAAAGGTGTTTATCCTGCAACATTTAAAAGAACAGTTGAAGGACCACCTTTATTTCCATTTGGAGAATCTGTACAACCACCAAAAATACATTGGACATACGAAGGAACACAAGACCCAGAGTTGCAACAAATGTTTAAAGAACTTGGAACTGACCTTGATTATTACCAAACAAATAAAGGAGGTATGGATATTCATGTTGACCCAACAACAGCAGGATTTATTGATAAAAAACAATTAGGTTGGTATAAAAGACTTGGAGTTTTAGATATTGACCCATCTGACGAAACATTAAAAAAAATTCGTGAACCAGAAATTCCAGGAATGGGTGGTAAATATACACCTCTAGATAGAGAATTTATGTCTCCAAAAGGTATGGTTGAAAGACTTCCAGGTTTTTTTGATTACCACGATTTTCCACAGTTAACAAGAGTTCATCCAGAACAAGACCCAAATTATTGGCAAGGAGTAAGAAGATTACAACAAGAACATGGAATAAATTTACAACAAAGATATGTTGGTGGTGAACTCCCAATTATTGATACAATGGGTGGAGGCGGTGTAGAATTTTTTGATAACTACCAAAAAAGAATATTGGACCAATCTTCGATGGAGGCAGAAAGAGCAGCAAACTTTATTGAAAGACAAAAAGCAATTCAAGATTTTCGTTTAAGTAATCCAGAAGGTCACGCAATTGCATCAGAACTTGAAAATCTTTCTATGAAACAATTGATTTATAGATTAAGTCAATTTAACAAAGGACAAAATGATAAATTAGCGGCTTTAATTAAAGAAAACCCTGATTACATGAAAATGATTTTGTACCAAGACGGTTTAAACCCAAGTCGAGTTGATTTTCCAAGTGACGAATCTTTTACAAGAATGATTGAACATGGGTCAAGATATTCTCCTCATCATGGAACTGGTTTAATACCAACAGAAGGAGAAGTTAAATCAGAGCAACCAAGAATAAGAACTTTGTCTGGACAATGGAGAGAAAAAGTAAAAAGAGCAGGTCTTCATCCAGATGAATTTAGAACAGATGAAATAAGTCCTGGAAGATTAAATAAATGGAATACTGGTGGATTCTTACTTGGTCTTGCTGGTATTTCAGGAGAACTTGGAATGATTTCAAGAGTTTTAAAAGGTGGTGAGTTTATGGATGTTGGCAACGGTGTAGATGTTGTATTACCAAGTGAACTTATTGAAAAAGATGGTAAAACATATATTAAAGAAGACTATGACGCTTATATTAATCAAATGGCAGCATTTCATCCAGATAATGCAGCAAATCATCCAGAAATAACAGATGAAATGAGAAGGAAGTTCTATAAAGCAAAAGGAATTAAATTTGACGAATGAACGACATACTACAAAAAATGAGCGACCATCCGTTGTTAATAAAGCCAACGGAAGAGCAATTACGAAATTTAATTAAAGAAAAAGGTGTTGAACAGGTTACTGAACTGATTCAACTGCGTGAAGACAAGATTAAAGCAGAAAAAGAAGACCCATATCGTCACGGATATGAGCCATTTCATTGGAAAGACGCAGACGAAATCCTAAAAGACAAAGACGAACTGTTAATTCTTGGTGGAAATCGTGCTGGTAAGACAGAATATGCAGCCAAGCGAGCAATCTTTACATTAGTCAATAAGCCGGGTGCAATTGTGTGGTGCATTCACACAACATCTATGTCATCAATTCAGATGCAACAAAATGTTTTGTGGAAATATATTCCATTAGAACTTAAAAATACAAAAAAAGGCAGAATAACAAACATACAATACTCTTTGAAGAACGGGTTTTCTAACAATTCGTTTGTTTTGCCTAATGGAAGTCAATGTATTTTCATGAATTACTCGCAAGACAAGGTAGTTATTGAGGGCGGAGAGCCAGATTTCATTTGGTGCGACGAATTAGTACCACTTGACTGGGTGCAAACCTTGCGTTATCGCATATTGACACGAAGAGGTAAGTTATTAGTTACATTTACTCCAATCAATGGGTTTTCGCAGGTAGTAAAAGAGTATATTAGTGGATGTTCTATCACAAAAACTAAAAAAGCCGATATATTACCACAACATTTAATCCATGTGCCTGGGTGCCCTAGGGGGCATATGCCATATACAGCAAATGCCAGAAATAAAACTGGCGGGGTGATTTGGTTTCACTCAAAATTTAATGTATATTCACCTTTCGACCAAATGGTCAAACAACTTGAATCTAAAACAGACTATGAAAAAAAAATCAGAGCATACGGATGGGCACAAGCACTCGTCGGGTCACAATTCCCGATGTTCAGCGAAACGCACATTATACCAGAAACCAGCGTCCCGAAAGAAGGTACTATATTCTTTTCGTGCGACCCTGCTGGAGCCAGAAACTGGTTCCTGCTGTGGGCAAAAGTCACGAAAGAAGGCGATATCGTCGTTTATAGGGAGTTTCCAGACGACTCTTACGGCGAGTGGGCGTTACCTGATTCAAAAGTTGATGGTCGTGAAGGACCTGCTCAAAGGTCTGGTGCGGGGCGGGGCATCGAAGAATACAAAGAGTTAATCCTTGAACTTGAAAACGGAGAAAGCGTGACCGAGCGTTACATTGACCCTCGTGCTGGTGCTTCCCAACTTATTACAAATGAAGGAGGCACTAGTTTGATTGAGTTGCTAGACTCTGGAAAGAACCCAATGACCTTTACCCCTTCGTCTGGTATCAAGATTGACCAAGGTATTGCAATTTTAAACGACTGGTTGTATTATAATCAGTCACAACCGATATCAATGGTCAACAAACCCAAACTGTATATTTCTGAAAGATGTCAAAACCTAATTTACTCAATGCGTGAGTGGACTGGCGGAGACGGAGACAAAGGTGCAGCCAAAGACCCAATCGATGCTTTGAGGTATCTTGCGGTAATGAACCCGTCATATGAAGATGAAAATTCCTATAAACCAATTGGCGGAGGTTCTTATTGACTATTTTAAAAAACTAACTAAGTAAAAACTATGTCCGAACAAATCTGGGGTCAGGGTCAAGATAAACTTGCATTTTCGTCCCATAAACCAAACATTCAATATTTATATGACGAACTACATAGAAGTTTATTCTATGGTGGTAACATGTCTCGACTCACTACTTCTGATGACCAGCGTATGTGCAGATGGGAAGGTCAATCAGATGACGGAAAAAAACACGAAGAACATTTAGGATTTGAACCGTTTCCATTTGAAGGTTCATCTGATGTTAGAACTCGTTTAATTGATACAACTATTAATCAACTTGTAACACTTTTAATCACATCTTGGCAAAAAGCAAATATTAAAGTTAATGGAATTGAAGTAGATGATGCTGAACAAGCAGCGGCTTCGCAAACTTTGATGGAGTGGATTGTTAAGAATAAAATCCGTGCTGACCTTGAGCGTGAAGCAGAACTTTGGGCTCAGTACACATTACAATTTGGTTGGTCTGCTGTTCATGTAGGTTGGGAAAGAAAAATGGCTAAACGAAACGACACTATCACCATTGAAGATATTCAAAATGCAGCAGCACAAGGAAATGGAATTTTAACTCAAGCACTTGATGCATTACAAAAAGACCCCAAAAATGACTTTGTTGTAATGATTATTCAGAACTCACTTGGATGTTCAAAAGAAGAAGCAAGAAAAATTTGTAAAGATTTACACGATAAGGGTACTGCAGATTACGAACAACCATACATTCATAAGAATGCACCTGTAGTTGCAGCATTAAAACCATTTGACGAAATTGCTTTTCCACCTGAAACAGTTGACCTGCAAGATGCACGAGTAATTTTTAAAAGAACATTTATGACCGAGATTCAATTACGCTCTCTCGGTGCAACAGAACAATGGGATGAAGACTTTATAGAACAAGCATGTCATACAGCCGGCAAGGCAGGATACCTACAAGACAGCACACTAATTCCGCTTATCAATACTGTTCCAAACGCAGTTGAGAAAGCAAATAACTTAATCGAAATCGTTTACTCCTACGCTAAACAGATTGATAAAAGCGGATTCACTTCAATCTATTACACGGTGTTTTGCCCATTGGTTTCTAATGATGTTTATGGCAAACACGAAATTTTAGATTACGCACACGGAGAATATCCGTTCATTGAATTCAGAAGAGAAAGATTACGACGCTCAATTGTTGAGTCTCGTGGTATTCCTGAATTACTATATACAGACCAAGAGGAGTTAAAAGCACAACACGATGCAACCAGAGACAGAACTGCATTAGAAGTTATGCCTCCTATTATGTATAAGCGAAGACTTGCTGCACAACAAAGAATAGGACCTGGACAGTTATTACCTGTTAACGGTCCAGATGACTATGCATACCTCCCCAGTCCAACAGGCACCCCAGCAACTGCGTTTGCTCTAATGGATAGGGTTGAAATGAAGGTTGCATCTATGCTTGGTTTATACCATGAGAAAATACTGCCAGTACATACGCAAATGACTCAACAGCATATTGTAAATAATTACTTTATGGCTTGGAGTCAAGTGTACCGTCAGATTTTTAGTCTTTGTTTGCAGTATCTTTTACCAGAAGAAATTCAACGAATTACTGAAATTGAAATCAAAGCAACACCAGAAGAAATTCATAAGATGTATGACTTTGCAATTAAGTTTGATGTTCGTGAACACGACACAGATTTCGTTTTAGAAAAACTTAAGACCATTAATCAGTTCGTACTTCCTATGGACTCAAGTGGTCTTATTGACAGAAATAAACTTATTAAATTACTTGTTAATGCTATTGCACCTGAGACTGCTGCTGAAATCCTTACAGACCAAGCAACTGCAAGTCAAAAGCAATATAAAGATGTACAAAATGACCTTGCGTTAATGATGTTAGGTCTTGAAGCACAATATACCCAAATGGACCCTGCTGCTAGTGTTAAGATGAATGCATTACAGGAAATCTTACAAAAGAATCCAAAAGCACAGGAACAAGTTAAGTCAGATGGTGTATTCCAGAAACTTCTTGATAACTACCAAAAGAACCTACAAATGTCTATTTCACAAGAAAAGAACAGGGAAATTGGAAGAACTGGTGTCTCTCCTGTAGGTGACCAATTTGCTGAAATGGCTAAACAAGGCGAACAACCACAACCAGACCAAGCAGTAGCAAACCAGTTGCTTCCACAAGGAGCACAGCAAAGTCAACCACAAATGCCTCAACAGCAATAACTTATGGAACAAGACAATAAAGTTAAACTTCTAAATTCATTAACATTTGAGCAATCTGACCTATGGGACGGAGTGTTATTTGTTATTGACGAAGCATTTAAAAACGAGGTTGATATTGCAATAAATCAAACAATTGATGAGGGTAAGCGTTCACATCAAGCCGGTAGAGCAGATGGAATTGCTTATATTAAAGACTTGCTTCAAAGTACTCGCTCTGAAGCATTACACCTATCTGGGAGAAAATAATTATGGCTGACGCACCAAGAGACTACAAAAAAGAATATCGTGAATACCAAGGCAAACCTGAGCAAATTAAGCACCGTTCTTCACGGAACCATGCACGATTGATGATGAAAAAGAAATATGGCAAAAAGAAGATTGCCGGTAAAGATATTGACCATAAAGATGGCAATCCAATGAGAAGCACATATAAGAATCTTGCAATCACTTCTGTACATTACAATCGAGCCAAGCACTAATTGCTTGACAAAATTAAAGACATAGTTAGATTGATTTTAGTTTCTGCGAACTCTAAACGCTGAAGTATGACCAACAACCCAGACGATAGTGGAGAGTCTTTAAATCCCACGGAACAGAACCTCGGAATTCTTAATGAAAGCAGTCTTGCAAACCAATTGCGAGATGTCTTGTTCTCCGACGAGCAAGACGAAGGTAATTCATCACCTTCAGAAATCAACGATGAAGAAGCCCAAACGGAAGACAAGGCGGAAGAAGGAGAAGTAGAACAACTCGACGGAGTTGAAGAAAATCCAGAAACTGACCCCAAGGCGGAGGATGGCGAAAATGTTCTTTCTCAAGAAACAGACGGCGAAAGCCCCGAAGAAAACTTAACTGGCGTTCAGAAACGAATCGACAAGTTAACTTCATTGCGTAAGTCCGCTGAAGAGCGAGCAGAAGCATTGCAAGCAGAACTTGAAACATTCAAATCTAAAGTAGAAGAACTTGAAACCAGAGGTACATCAGTTGCCCCAACTCCTGACAACCCATTTTCAGATTTAGATACTGTAGAAGCACTCAAAAAAGAGTATGAACAAGCAAGAGAATTAAGATATCAATGTGAAGCAAGTCCTGATGGATTCAGTTTAGGCGAAACATACTATGACGCTAATACCGTTAGAACTATGAAACTAAACTGCATGAAAGCAATGGAATTACATATTCCAAAGCAATTAGATTTCATCAAGTCTCGAAACCAATGGAAACCAGTCGCAATGGAAACATACCCTTGGTTAAAGAATAAGGATTCACAAGAATATAAATTATACACTCAAGTTTTAAAGAACTTTCCTGATTTTAGGAAATTCCCAGATTATGAATTATTCGTAGGTGATTACATTAGAGGATATTTACAAAGAAACGCTTCTTCAATTAAGAAGACTGCATCTGGTAAATCTGTCCCATCAATGTCGGTCAAGCCAATTGTTTCGAGCACTCAAACTAGCAGAAGTGATGTTACTGCAAGAGGTGCTCATTCCAGATATGCGAAAACTGGTTCACGAGAAGACCTAAAGTCAATAGTATCAAAATTCCTATAACCCCTAATACCTATAAAATAATATGGCTATGTTAACCGAAAGAACCCTCTCGCAATCAAATAAACTTGGTCGCCGTGAGGAAATTGCAAACCTCATCTCTTTAGTTGATGCTAAAGATACTCCTTTCTCGTCAATGGCGAAAAAGGGTGCCCAACCACAGCAAACTTTGTTTCGCTGGCAAGTTGACGCACTTCCAGACCCTAAAACCGACGGTGTAGTAGACGGCACAGATGTAACATCTGGCGACTATGAAAACTATGTTAAGACCGATGCTCGCCAGTACAGAAATGAACTCGCTGCGTACATCCAAATCTTCCGTAGAAGCGTCCGCGTTTCCAAATTAACCCAATCCTCAGTAACCAACATCGCCGGTGTCAAAGACGAACTTGCGAACAATGTTGCTAAGGGTATGACGATGCTTAAGCGTGACATGGAAAAAACCTTCTGTTCCGCTAACTCATCTCAAGCAGAAAAAACTGTAAGTGGTTCTTTAGTTCCTTATAAGACCCGTGGTCTTGACAAGTGGCTCGTAAAAGCCGCAGACAAAGACACGAATGAAAACACAACCATTGTTCCTAATGAGTTCTGTCTTCCTTATGATGCGAATGATGCAACCTCTTCTTCGATTGCTACTGGTTCAGTCAATGACCTTGACGAAACCACAGTACAGAATGTTCTGACTTCTATCTATAAACAAACTGGTCAATTCAAGTCTTACGACGCACTTCTCGGACCTATCCTCAAGAGAGCGTTTACCAACTTGACCTATACCACTCGTTCTTCTGGTTCAGCAGACACGACTGTAGCAGTTCGCCAATTCCAAAGAGACGCAGCAGATGCTACTTATACAGCATCTATTGATGTATTCGAAGGAGATTTCGGTGCACTTCGCTTACACCCATCGTTGTTCTTAAAGAACCATACTGTAGGATATGTCATTCCATTCGACCTCGTAGAAATTCGTTACGGTGGCAATATTGCCGAAGTAACCAATCTGCCTGATTATGGTGGTGGTCCCGCAAGAATGATTGAAGCAGTTGCAGGTTTGTGCGTACACAATCCTCTCGGCTTCGGTAAGTTCGACCTAACTGCTTAATCCTAAGCGGTGCCAGACTTAATCCAAGATTTGGCTGATGTGATTCCTTCTGACCTGCGAAAGCAGGTTCAGGAGGAACTCCTCAATGGTTGGAGACTTCAAGAAGTTGAAGCAAAGAAACAAGCAAAACAATTAGCAGCGTTTGGTCACGCTAATGCCGCATCATCAATTGAAGGCATAGGTCAACTTGTAGCAAGAATCCCCCCTGCTGCATTTCATTATTGGGGAACTCGTCTCGGCTACGAATGCTGGGAGGATAAAGAATTTATGCAAGATTTCCTAAAACACAACCCAGAGGTTGCTGTTCATAACAGAGTAAAAAGAACTATGGTCGGAGGTGCAAAGGGCATCTTTGACGCTAATGGCTTTATTGTAAAATGAGAACCGTCGATTTTGAAACTATATTATCCCAATCCATTCAAGCGATTGGGATGGATAAGACTTTCCTCACAGAAGAGAGTTTTAACCAAATCAGAGACTTTGCAGACAAGCGTCTGAAATACGGATGGGAGTACGATGCTTTCCCAGACTTAATCAGAATTACTAAATTTCCCGTAGTTAATGTTGACACATTACATTACATCCTAATTCCTGAAGATGGTATTATTACAAACTCAGAAGGTACATTTAAAGTAGATATTGGTACAATTATGCAAGTAACCGTTCAAGACCCTCGTTCAAAGGGTAAGCACAAGGAAATTGGCTTTAGTTTTGATACATACGAAGAGGTTGTATCTGGAAATGTGCTTAAAACCATTAGACGAATCATTGTAGATGCACCTGATGCTAACGAACTTTATATTACCTACAAGAAGTCTACCCCAGACCTGATTGGTGACCTTTATACTACTGGGTCCTCATATGTCCCAGGTCAGGTTGTATATTGGGCTTATAAAGCCAATAGTTACTTTTCAAAAACAAGTGGTACTGCCTATGGTGGTAAACTCGGAAATTTCTGGAAATGCATTAAGGCAACCACATCTGAGCCAAATGCAAACAATAACAGCACCCCAGTAGCAGACGATGCTTGGGAAAAGGTTGCAATTCCT